>Ga0210040_10009406_pt1 | contig 11383 bp, 9 predicted proteins | sample CryGeyCG12114_NA_FD_185462 | JGI IMG/M metagenome (GOLD analysis project Ga0210040, IMG submission 185462) | Groundwater microbial communities from aquifer - Crystal Geyser CG19_WC_8/21/14_NA (SPAdes) (version 2) | ecosystem: Environmental > Aquatic > Deep subsurface > Groundwater | place: USA... | reverse complement strand
GCTGGATCTTTTGCTTTGAAAATCTCCGTGCGTAGACATTGAGCTGTCGTCGCGCGTTTGCAGCTCGGTCCTGAATTCCCACTGGCGCCGGCACAGGAGAAACCGAAATGTCCGACCGATTCGATGAGCGCGTGGATGTTGTCATTATCGGCAGCGGGCCAACTGGCGCGACCTATGCCCGCACCCTTGCGGACGAGGCACCGTCGGCCAAAATCCTAATGGTGGAAGCAGGGCCGATCATCTCGGACCCGCCGGGCATGCACGTCGCCAACATCCTCGACAACAGTCAGCGCGCCGCCGCCCTGATTGCTTCGCAAGGGCCCAATCGCAAAGCCTATGACCCGATGAACGATGCGGAGCGCCTCACGCGTATGGAAGGCGGCCCCGATCATTCCATGCTGCGCCGGCCCGGCCTGTTCACCGTTGGCGGTGGCACCATCGACGGTGATGAGTTCCCGGCCGCTCACGCCGCAAGCAATGTGGGCGGCATGGGTGCCCATTGGTTTGGGGCCTGTCCGCGTCCTTCGGAAAGCGAGCGGGTGCCCTTTATTGAGCGCACGATCCTCGATGAGGCGCTTGGGCGCGCCGAACGCCTTCTGAAGGTGTCCAACACGCAATTTCCCGATTCCCCTATTTCCGGTCGGCTCGAAGCCATTCTGTCCGACCTCTATGATTCCGGCCGACCCCCTGATCGGCGAGTGGGGCAGATGCCGATGGCGGTGGTCCGGACGAACGAAGGGGTGGTCCGATCCGGCCCGGGCGTGATCATGGGCGATCTGCTGACAGCCGAGCGCGACACATTCGAGCTCAGGCCCGAAACGGTGTGCCGGCGCATCGTGATGGAAGGCGATCGCGCTGTGGGCGTGGAGCTTTGGAGCCCCGCCACCAACACAAGCACGGTGGTGCGGGCAGGCGCAGTGGTGGTGGCCGCCGACGCGCTTCATACCCCTCAGCTGCTTTACGCTTCGGGCATTCGTCCGCCGGCGCTTGGCCATAACCTCAACGAGCATCCGCAGCTCTCTGTGATGGCCGAGTTCGACGCGCCGGATGGCGATACCAGGATGCAGCCCGAGCAGGGGGATGTCGGCGTGCTTGCCGACACGCAGATCCTGTCGCGCGCCTCAAGCGGGGTCAGCTGGATCCCGTATATCGGGGAGGAATGGCCCTTCCACGTGCAAATCAGCCATGTCGAGCCGGTGACGCTCGGGACACGCGAACGGGAGATCGCGCGGGTCAAGCCCATCCTGTCGATCAGCTTCTTCTTGCCCTCCGACATCCAGTGGGACAACGCCGTTAGCTTCAGCGACACCGAAAGGGACTGGTGCGGCCGTCCCAAGGTCCGGCTCCGCTTCCGATTCTCCGAGGGGGACAAGGCGCGCATGAGGGAGGCCGGCGTCCAGCTGATGCGCATCTGTAACGCGGTCGGTCGACCGCTGGACGGGCACAAGCCCCGAACGCCGCCCCATGGCAGTTCGCTCCATTATCAGGGTACGATCCGGATGGGCGAGCGCGACGATGGGCAGTCGGTCTGTGATCAGAACAGCCGCGTTTGGGGGACCCGCAATGTTTATGTAGCCGGTAATGGAGTGATCCCCACCGTAACGGCGGGCAATCCGACCCTGACCTCCGTTGCGCTGGCGACCCTTGGGGCTCGTGCGATCGCCAGCGAGCTTTCGCCGGGCTAAGCCGCTGCTATCTGGGCGGCGTGCCTGCAACGCACGCTCAAGCGCCGTGCGGGCTTAGGAGAGTTGCGCGTAAGGTCAACCGCCCTAGCTGATCAAGGATTGATGCGCCGCAATGCCGGCCGAGGCACCGTGAGCCATTGCCCAACTGATGTTGTGCGATTGCCAGGCGAGGTCTCCCGCCGCGTAAACGCCGGGCACCGATGTTTCCTGGCCCTCACCAACCACCACGAAAGGCCCAAGCGCGCCGTCCTCCATCTCGCATCCGAGTTGGAGGGCCAGGTCGCAGGATGGGGCGTGCCTTGTGTGAATAAAGGTCGCGTCCAGCGGCACGGACTTGCCGCTGCTGAGCCGCACCGCTTCCATCCGCCCCTCGTCATGGACAATCTCGGTCAGTGCGTCTTCGATCACCGGAATGTTCCAGTCGGCGAGCCTTCGACGCGCTTCGTCGTCCAACGGCTTGCCATCGGTGAACAGGGTCACATCCGGGCTCCAGTCCTGCAGCATGCGGGCGGCGGGAATCGAATGTTCGGTGCTCATGATGATGCCGAGCTTGCGGTCGCCGAACTCGTGGGCGTGGCAATACGGGCAGTGGAGCACACTGATCCCCCAGCATTCGGCCAGCCCGGGTAACTCAGGCAGATCGTCGCGAATGCCATAGGCGAGAACCAGCCGGCGCGCCGACAGCACGCCCCCTTCGGTTTCGATGCGAAACACATCGTCCTCTGCGCGCACGGTTTTGGCACGGGTCTCAACGATCTTGGCCGTGGAGTATTCAAGTAGCTGCCGGCGCCCTGCATCCAGGATAGTGGATGGCGACTGCCCGTCCTGCCCCAGCACACCATGGGCATGCCGGGCAAAGCGGTTGCGCGGCATCCCGGTATCAAGAACTGTGACGTGGCGCCGCGCACGCGCAACCTGCAAGGCGGCGGCAAGCCCGGCAAAACTGCCTCCGATCACGATCACGTCGTCCATGCACACTCCGAGTCACCGGTCATACCACTGGAGGGCACAACTTATTCGCGTGACCCAATGCGCGGTGATTGCGCAAGTTGCAGTCGAAGGACGTACAGTCAGTCGTTGTCGGCCGCCACCTGCGCGAGCACCTGTCCCTTGCCGCGGGCCCTCAGAATGATCGGAACCACCAGGGCAAGCACGGCCAGGGTGAGCAGCACCGCTGCAATGGGCGATTGCACCAGCACCGCGACATTGCCCTGTGAAATCGCCAGGGCTCGTCGCAATTGCTGTTCGGCCAGCGGCCCGAGAATCAGGCCGACCACCACCGGCGCGATCGGAAAGCCGAACAAGCGCAGGCCATAGCCGAGAATGCCAAACACCAGCAGCATTCCAAGCTCGAACACTGATGGATTGGCGCCGATCGTGCCGAGCGTCGCAAACAAGAGAATGCCTGCGTAAAGCCAGGGCTTGGGGATGGTCAGCAGCTTAACCCACAGCCCGATCAAGGGAAGGTTGAGCACCAGCAGCATCAGATTGGCGATGAGGAGGCTGGCAATCAGGCCCCAGACCAGTTGCGGGCTGTTCACAAACAGCAGCGGTCCCGGCTGCAGGCCGTATTGCTGAAAGCCTGCGAGCATGATGGCGGCAGTTGCCGATGTCGGCAGCCCAAGCGTTAAGAGCGGCACCAGTGTACCGGCGGCAGAAGCATTGTTGGCCGCCTCCGGGCCGGCCACGCCTTCGATGGCGCCGTTGCCGAACTCTTCCTTGTGTTTGCTGAGCCGCTTTTCCGTCGCATAGGAAAAAAACGTGCCGATCTCCGCGCCGCCGGCCGGCATGGCGCCGATCGGAAAGCCGATCAAGGTGCCACGCAGCCAGGGTTTCCAGGATCGTGCCCAGTCCTGCCGGCTCATCCACACCGAGCCTTTCACAGCTTCCACGGTGTCTGGCACCCGCGTGCCTTGAGCCGCAACAAACAGCGTTTCCCCGATCGCGAACATCGCGACCGCGAGGGTGGTGACTTCCACCCCGTCAAGCAGGTCGGGAACGCCGAAGCTCAGGCGAGCTTGACCGGTCTGCAGGTCGATGCCGATGATGCCGAGCGTCAGTCCGATGAACAGGGCAGTCAGGCCACGCAGCGCGGAATCGCCGAATGCCGCCGAAACGGTGATAAAGGCCAGCACCATCAGCGCGAAATACTCACGCGGTCCAAAGGCCAGTGCGAACTTGACCACGTAGGGGGCAATAAACGCCAGCGCCACCGTGGCGATCAATCCGGCAACAAACGAGCCGATGGCGGCTGTTGCCAGCGCCGGGCCGCCACGGCCGCGCTTGGCCATCCGGTTGCCTTCCAGCGCCGTGACGATGGAGGCGCTTTCGCCCGGCGTGTTGAGCAGAATGGAGGTTGTCGAGCCGCCATACATGCCGCCGTAATAGATGCCCGCGAACATGATCAGCGAGCCGGCGGGGTCGAGCTTGTAGGTGATCGGCAGCAGGAGGGCGACCGTGGTGGCCGGCCCAATGCCGGGAAGCACGCCGACGGCGGTGCCGAGCGTTACCCCGATCAGGGCATAAAGCAGGTTGATCGGCTGCATCGCAACCGTCAGCCCCTGGAAAAGAAGGGCGAAGGTATCCATCACGTCATCCGGGCAGCAGCAGGTGTTCGATCGGGCCGGCAGGCAGGGTGAGCTGCAGCACGCGTGCAAACAAAATCCAGACAAGGAACGACAGCACGATCCCGACCACAACAGCGAAGGCAAGGTTGACCCGGCCGAGGCCGCGTGCCGTCATGGCAAACAAGAGACCGGTGGAGATCGAGAAGCCCACAAAGCGGATCGTCGTCATCTGAATAATCAGGCCGCCGACGATCCAGAGCACGGGAACAATTTCCTGCCGTTCCCGACGCGGGAAATCGCCGCGCCAGGCTTCGATCACCGTCCACAGACCAAGGCCGGCGAGAACCAGCGCGATTGCATAAGGCACGGTCTGCGGTCCGATCCGCGCATAGCTCGCGGCGCCACCAAGGCGTGAGGCATCGAACGCCACAAGGGCCGCGATGGCAAACAGGCCGATGCCGATAAAAAGCGCCGCCCAATCGGGGCGACGCTGCTTGGTTGAAAGGTGGCCGGCTTCGGTCATTGAACGAGGCCGATATCCTTAAGGATGGCTTCGGTGGCCGAAACGTCGGCGGCCAGCTGGGTTTTGAGCGCGTCCCCGGCAAGATAGGTGTCGATCCAGCCCTTGTCGGCTAGCGTCTTCTTCCAGCTTGCGGACTGAACCATCTTCTCGACATCGGCGGTGATGGTTGCGACCTGTTCGGCCGAAAGGCCGGGGCCTGCGGCAACCATGCGCCAGTTCTGGACCTCAACGTCCACACCCGCTTCCTTCAGGGTTGGGGCATCGGCGCCGGCGATGCGCTCACCGCTCGATACCGCCAGAAGCCGCAGCTGGCCTGCGGCGATCTGGTCCCGGAACTCGCCAAGGCTGGAAATGCCGACCGTCACCTGATTGCCGAGGATCGCCGCGAGCGCTTCGCCCCCGCCGGAAAAGGCGATGTAGTTGATCCGGGTCGGATCGACCCCGACTGCCTTGGCCACCAGCCCGACTGCGATATGGTCGGTACCGCCTGCCGAACCGCCGGCCCAGGATACGCTGCCCGGATCGGCCTTGAACTGGGTCATCAGGTCATCAAGGGACTGAATAGGGGAGGCGGCCGGAACAACGATCGCCTCGTACTCGCCGGTCAGCCGGGCGATGGGGGTCACCTGATCCAGCGTCACCGGGGACTTGTTGGTGAGGATTGCGCCGACCATGACATAGCCGCCAACGATCAGCTGGTTGGGATTGCCGTTCGCCTGGGCTGCGAACTGTGCGAGGCCGATGGTGCCGCCGGCTCCCGGAACGTTGTTGACCTGCACGCTGCCGGCAATGGCTTCATCCTGCATCGCGGTCTGGATGGCGCGTGCGGTCTGGTCCCACCCGCCACCGGGACCTGCGGGTGCGGTCACCGAATAGTCTGCTGCGTGTGCGCCGACCGGCAGGGCGAGTGCCCCGGCCAGGATCGCGGTTGCGATAAAATGCTTCAAGCTGTCCTCCGCCTGTCAAGGAAGCCTGTTGCTTCCCCGGATTGTTGAACGCCGCCCTGGTCAGTCTTCTCGGGTATCGCCGAAAACCGAATGGGGAACGTGCTCTTGGTTTCCGCCCGTTTTGGCGCGGTGCGCAAGCATAGGGGAGAAAGGGGAACGCTGTCACCAGACTGTTTTGCGACCGCCCGATTCCGGGTGGGTCGATCTCGGGAGAAGGAAGCTGGCAGCTTTTCCCGAGACCGGCGGGCGCTGAAAACTACTGCTCGCTGAACGGATCGTATTGCAGCAGCCACGACAAGAGCCATTGGTTCTCGGCACCCAGCGAGGCAACGTCGTCGACATGCCAGCCATCGGCTTCCTTGACCATGGCGATGGACAGGAGGGCCGGCTGCTTGTTGTGAACAAAGGTCACGGTGGTTACTGCCCGGTCGCCGAGTGTTGTGGGCTCCCCGATGGCGAGGTTGCTCAACGCCGTTTCGTTGCCGTCCAGAAATGGATTAAAGGTCAGAACATCGGGCGCATCGGGATCGATCGCCTCGCCCTTTTGGTCCACCACGGTGCGGCTGAGATTGTCGGCCACCAGGCCCTTGAGCCGCGTCGAGTAGAATTGCTCGACCTGAAGCTGTTCTTCCGCCCCGGTCGTTGGTGCGTAGATTGCGGCAAGAAGTGCCTTGGGATTGTCATAGGGCTGGACCGTGCCGCCCAGCAGCATCGGCACGAGCCCCCAAAGGGTAAGGTCCATAATAGCCCCCGTTCGAAGGTGTGGCAGCCTGTTCAACGTACGGCCGCGTCCCACCGATAAGAAAGGTTCGTGGGCACAATGGGGCAAAGACCATCACGTCACATGCAACTCACCTCGATGCGGGGTTCCCGTATGCTGCAGCCTCGGAAGCTATTGCGACAGGCGCAGACTGGTGATGTTCTCGCCGATCTTCTTGAAGGCTTCCTTGAGGTCGGTGCCGGTGTTGGCGAGATAGGCGTGCGTTGAGTCGGTTGCGCAGCCCGACATCAGAGTCTTGGCGTTTTGCTGGTCGGCGATATCAAAGCCCACGGTGTAAACAACGATGTCATCATTGGTGCCCGACACGCCGTCGCCACCCTTTTTCATGGCTGCACATTGGGCAGTTGCTTGCGTGTAGGCGCCACCGTTCGAGGCATCGTGATTGATGTGCGTGTTGTTTGCGCCGCTGCCGTTCAGTGAATCCTTGCTGATCACGCCGTTGTAGTAGGACGTGTTGAACTCCCCATCCGTCATCAGGATCACGACCTTCAGGAGGTTCCTGGTGCCATAGGCGGCCGGTCGGCTGGCGGTTGGCCAGAGATAGCTGAAGTTGGGCGAAACCATGTACCACGCCCAGGCCAGCCCGATCTGCCCGGCGGTGGACCCTCCCGCCTTTAACGCATTGATGGAATTATGCAGCGTCGTCTTGTTGTCGGAGAGCGGCACAATCTCACTGCTGATACAGGGATTGCTGGTGGAGGGGTAATTTTTGCCAACATAGGTCGTGGTCGGTGCCGCATCGGTGTATTGGTTTGCGCCCACGCGCTCGGTCACGCAGGTGCTGACAACGTGCAGATTCGCCCCGCCGTCCTGGTTGGTGAAATAGTAATACTGGCAGCCATACCGGTAGCAGTCCGCAAGTCCACCCGACGTATAGTTACCGTAGGTGTTTGTTCGCGCGTCGGTCCCTTTGAGGGCGAAGGCGTCGTCTGAGAGCTTCCCGATGACCCACGTTTTATCGTTGATCTGCGTCAGCCCTTGAACGCCGCTGATGGTGATCGTTTCTCCATCGATAAGGCCATGCGACGGGCTTGTGACAACGATCTCGCAGCTGTCGGTTATACATTTCCGCGCTGAACCGCTACCAGTATAATTAGAACCAACGGCAGAACTGTCCACGCCCGTGATTGCGAATTCTGTATCTGTGGTTTTCGTTACAGGCAAATATTTGTTATTGCCGTTAGCGCTGTACAGATTGCTTCCAGTTAGACCGGTAACAAACACTGTATTGCCGGTAACAAATCCATGCGCCGCGGAGGTGGTGACCTTCGCTGGATTGGACGCGGTGATACGCGTGATCGTTGCGACGGCGGTGCTCAGCCACGCGGCGCCTGTGATTGCCGGCCGGGTCACTGGGCCCCGGATGGATGCGGCCCGGCTGCCGACATTGACGCCCATGGAATAGGGCACCAGCGCCATTTTGGTGTAGGTCGGCGTTTGCTGGTCCTTGACCACGATGTCCACAAGGCTGTTGGCGGCGCTGATCAGGTCCGTGATCTTGGTGCCGGCCATGGAACCGGTAATATCGAGCGCCACCGCGACTTCGACGTCCTGTGACCCGCGCGTTGCTTGCGAAACCACTTTTACGGTCATGTCCGGCACGCCGACCAGGCGGACGAAATACATCGGCACGCTCAAGGTGGCTTGCAGCTTGACCCAGCCGTCCTTGGTGTCCACCGTAGCGGAATCCACCGTCGCCGTGATCGTCGCGTCGGCAAGCCGCTCCACCAGAAGATTTTGCGCCGACGTCTTGATGGTTGTCGTGGCGCCGACCTCAAAGATTTTCGGCTGCAGGGCGAGTGCAGCCGAATCGAGGGCGACCTGGGCGCGCGTTCGCACTTGTTCTACGGAAACAAAGTCAACCACGGCGCCCGAAAGGGCAACCAGAACCAGCGCCATAATGGCGAACATCGCCATAAAGGCGCCGCGCTGGTCGGCCCGGAAGTCTTCGAGCAGTGAGAAAAAGCGCGGCAGCATCGCGGATCGGTCCCTCGGGGTCCGCAACAGTGTGCCGTAAAGACCTAACTAAAGAACAACCACCCTGGCCCCAATTTTCACACGGCCGTAAAGATCGACCACATCGTCATTGGTCATGCGGATGCAGCCTGAGGACACGTTCTGACCGATGCTCCAGGGCTCGTTGGTGCCGTGGATGCGGTACAGTGTGGAGCCCAGATAAAGCGCTCGCGCACCGAGCGGATTGTCGATGCCGCCTTCCATATGGCGGGGCAGGTCGGGACGGCGCTTCAGCATCTCGGCGGGCGGGGTCCAGTCCGGCCATTCGCGCTTACGGGACACTTTGTGCGTGCCGGACCATTCAAAACCGTCCTTGGCGACACCGATGCCATAGCGCATGGCCTTGCCGTCCCCGAGCACCAGGTAAAGAAAATGCCGGCCGGTATCGACCACGATGCTGCCCGGGGCATCATCGGTACGAAAGCTCACAACTTGCCGGATGAAAGCGGAGTCGACACCCCGCTCGCCGCGAATGCGGTCAGCCCGCTCGCCGCGAACGCGGTCAGCGCCCTGGTTTTCTTGCTGGAAACGGCTGCGCGGTTCCCAGTCATTTGAGCGCGAACCAAAGGCGCTAATGAAAAACTCTTCGGTCCGCCGCCCCGCGGCGAGCGCCGGGGAAAAAGCTGAAACCGAAAGAACGCCGGCAAGGGCGAGGCTAAGGAGGGCTTTACGGCGCCGCATGGGACAATCCACCTGTTGATGTCACGCTGACCGCATAGGCTGCGGGCGAGCCAAAGTGCCAGAAAGGTGCAAACCGGTCGTGAAGCGGCGTGGTTAAGCGCTTCCGTAGGCTTCTGGTTGCCACAGTGTTAATGCTGGCGCGATCGAGCGGGATGGGGGGCGACCTTTTGCTGGCTGGGCTCCCCTTCAAGGTGGTGCTTGGGTCAGCCGCGGATGGCGCAAACACCGCGCCCGCGCTGCTTGTTTCCCTAAATCCTTTCCATTAGGAGGATGAGCCCCCTGGATCGCCCTATGTCTGAATCACCCAAGCTTATTGTTCCGCGCCTGCCGCGCGGCCTGGAAGATCGTGCACCCCTCGATATTGCGGCGGTGGACGCGATGGTGGGCAAGATCCGGGCGGTGTATCAGCGCTACGGTTTTGATCCGATCGAAACGCCGCTGCTCGAATACACCGAAACGCTCGGAAAATTCCTGCCCGACACCGACCGGCCCAATGCTGGTGTGTTCTCGTTGCAGGACGATGACGAACAGTGGATGAGTTTGCGCTACGATCTGACGGCGCCGCTTGCCCGCTATTTCGCTGAACACCACGAATTTTTGCCAAAGCCGTTCCGCTCGTATCGGGCGGGCTACGTGTTTCGCAACGAAAAACCCGGTCCCGGCCGGTTCCGGCAATTCATGCAATTTGACGCCGATACAGTTGGCGCCGCCGGTCCCGAAGCGGACGCCGAAATGTGCATGATGATGGCCGACACCATGGATGCCCTGGGCCTTGCCGGGCAGTACGTGGTGAAGGTCAATAATCGCAAAGTGCTGGACGGGGTGCTGGAAGCGGCCGGCGTGCCGCAAGGCGACGCTCAGCAGCGGCTGACGGTGCTGCGCGCAATCGACAAGCTCGACAAGTTTGGGCTCGAAGGCGTGGAGCTGTTGCTTGGAGCCGGACGGAAAGACGAGAGCGGCGACTTTACGAAGGGTGCTGGACTGCAAGGGGCGGGCATCCGGATCGTGCTCGACTTTCTTCAAACCTCTACCGGGGGTGCGGTCGGTGAGTATCGCGCTACTTTGGACAGCTGGGCTGCCGCGCGATCAACGGCGACCGGGGCCGAGGGTATCGGCGAACTTCAGGCCATGGCGGCGCAGTTCGAAGGCGCTGGCTACAGCAACCGCATCGACATCACTGCCTCCATCGTTCGCGGCCTCGAATATTACACCGGCCCGGTTTTTGAAATTGAACTGACCTTCCCGGTGACCAACGAAAAGGGCCAGCAGGTCGTGTTCGGCTCGGTTGGCGGCGGTGGGCGCTATGATGGCCTCGTGTCGCGCTTTCGCAAAGACCCGGTGCCGGCAACAGGGTTTTCCATCGGGGTGTCGCGCCTTGCCCATGCGCTGAAACTCACCGGCAATTTATCCGCGTCCGAGCCAATCGGGCCCGTGGTTGTGCTGGTGATGGATCGCGATCAAACGGCGCGCTATGCGCAGATCGTTGCAAAGTTGCGCCAAGCCGGGATTCGCGCCGAAATGTATCTCGGCTCGTCCGGCATGAACGCGCAAATGAAATACGCCAACCGCCGCAACGCGCCGGCCGTTGTTATCGAGGGCAGCAATGAGCGCCAAACCGGGGTCATGCAGGTCAAGGACCTGATCGCCGGCGCCGAGGCGGCCAAGGCCATTGCCGACAATGCCGCATGGAAGGCGGAGCGACCGGGCCAGTTCACGGTGACGGAGGACGAACTTGTGGCGCGCTTGTTCGAGCTGCCGGCGATCAAAGCGCAAATGAGCGCCCCATGAGCACGTCCGATGATCGGCGCCGGGGCCTCCTGGGCCTGGTGGAAGGTGAGGGCGTTTCCCGTGTTTCCCCGCCTTTGCTGCTGGATGCGGGTCCGTATTTCGACCTAGCCGGCGAAGAGTTCGGCCGCCGCATGTTCCTGACGGCGAGCAGCGAGGGCGCGGAATTTGCGCTCCGGCCCGATTTCACCCTGCCGATTGCTTCGGCCTATCTGCGCGAAGGCCTGCTCGGCTCGCCTGTTGCGTTCAGCTATCTCGGGCCGGTGTTTCGGCAGCGCCCCGATGAGCCGGCGGAATTTGAGCAGGCCGGAATCGAACTTCTGGGCCAACCCGATGCCGATCCGGCGCTGGATCGCGTTTTTGCCTTTGCGGGCGAGGCCCTTCGCGTGTTCTCGGTG
>Ga0210040_10009405_pt1 | contig 11384 bp, 4 predicted proteins | sample CryGeyCG12114_NA_FD_185462 | JGI IMG/M metagenome (GOLD analysis project Ga0210040, IMG submission 185462) | Groundwater microbial communities from aquifer - Crystal Geyser CG19_WC_8/21/14_NA (SPAdes) (version 2) | ecosystem: Environmental > Aquatic > Deep subsurface > Groundwater | place: USA... | reverse complement strand
CGTTGATAATGGGAGAGGTGATGGGTCGTTGTTTGTTAGGGCGTGGATTGTGCTGAGTGCAAAGGGTCAGGAGCAGTGTGAAGGGGATGTGGCGAGGAAGTTGGATGAGTGGGTGAAGGGTAGATTGAGTAAGCATAAGTGGCTTACGGGGGGTATTGAGGTTGTTGGATCGGTATGTTCGTCTGCTTGTTTGGATTGCGTCATGCTAATGTGTATAGATTCCGAGGACACCATCTGGCAAGATGCTCAGAAGGGAAATGCGCGATCGTTACCATGCACGATTGAAGACTGAAGGCAAAGCGAAACTGTAGGGAGCATATGACGCGGGTGTTACTCAGCAAGATGTAATATCGTTCTCGTTAACGTTCCCTCCAGTGCACGCAAGCATGACATTCATTAGATGAGGAAAGTGCGACCTGAAAATACACGCAGCCTTCTCAACGACAATCTCCCAAGTTCTTCCATCCCACGCCTTTCCTCTCCATCCCCACCATCTCATCCCAATCTAATCTTTCCCATCCCTGCCCCCACCTCACGAACACGTATCCCCATTAACACAAGCCGGAACCTTCAAACTCCCGCTCTCACAGCATATCTGATCCTTGCCACACGGATTCGCCACGAAAGTACCCATCTGATTGCACCACCTAAACTTGTCCTTGTTGAAGTGGCAATGCGCTGTGCCAGGGAGACACGTGGGATCGATGTACCACGGATCGACTGTCGACGATGTAGCTGTGGGCGCGACGCAGGGCGTGGGAACAGCAATGGAGTTGCTCAGCTTCGGTGGAGTTGCGTAGCCGTTGTATAAGGGCGTTGAGGATGACGAGGCGGTGATCGTATGTGCGATGGGGAGGAGGAGAAGGAGCGGAAAGCTTCTGGAGACAGTGTTTAGGAAGCGCATGTTTGTGAGACGGACTCTCGAAAGAGGGTATGTGATGCGCATGCACCTTGCGCTCTTAGATGAAAGTCTTATACCTCGGACAGGTCGCTCGAACCCGTTCTACGGGTACCTGCTATGACAAGTACATCACGTTTTGGGGTACCGTTGGGAACACAGACACTCTCCGAAGGGGAGCTGACAGGCTTCGAGCTTGAATACAAGGTGACACTGATGTGCAATACTTGCTTGTGTGGCGTAGGATCTTCTAATCAAAGCGCTTGGTGTTGCAATGCTAGTCAAAGACGGGCCAGAAGAAATTGAATGAGCGGAGAAGCAGGAATATGGGCATGTGATAGCGTAACCTGTGAACGCAGTTTCGCCAGTAGGATGGCATGCTAGAACAACGTGTTGTGCTGTCTGATTCCAGTGAATCTTTTTCGGTAGGCCATCAATGAGCGTTGGTGTGCTTTCCGTCGTTCTTAACCATGACGCTTCAGCCATCCAACAATTGCGTCCACTTGAGAGGGCTGGTAATAGAACTTGAGCCAAACGCGTTACTTGCGGCTCATGTAGAATGGCGTGAAGTGGTCCGGATAACCTGCGCGACCCAGGGTCAGACCACATAGCAGAACGTCGGAATAACTGTACCTGACCAACCCGCTGCTCGAGAGCCCCTTTGCGCGTTCGAGGCTCGCAGGTAGCAATTACGGCGTTCTGTTCTATGGTGAGGGTGTGCATATATGGTGTTGAGGGGGCTTGAGAAAGCGTGTGGGCGCTAAGAGGCAGGTTCCAAAGCAGTCGACCACCTCAACAACGGCTTAGACCCTACAACCGAACAGTGTGGAGAACCAGTCTCGACGTAGTCGGTGCGAAGGACGACAGTTGAATTAGACCCAGATACTGCGATGAGATGGATACTATGGATGAGTGCCTCGAATGAGACCATTACTATATGCCCCATGGATGAACAGTCTAGATCATGTTAGCTTTGAGCTCCGCAATCCTCCACTGGAAGTGGTGAGGCTGGGAAGTGACCAGATTTGAAAGAATTGGCGTGTAGTACACAGACCTACTGCGCCCTCGTCGTTGTTTTGCCGCGCATAGAGCGCGCCCGCGACTACCGTACATGGCTACGCCGTGGATGGCGAAACAGCAGGTGAATGCATGCATCATGTGCTGATGACTTTCTTGGGGTCCTGGTTGCCTGACATCTTACGTGCGCGGTCGTTTCAGCTTGCAATTTCAGTCTGCCCTTCCCGGTGAATTTGGGTTTGGCTACTAATGCCTCTCATTGTTGCGCAACTTTGCACTGCCTGGTATTAGGGTCTGGATCAACCCGCCCGCGGATGTTTCGTGCCTGCGAACAAAGGAGTCAGCGCCTGGAACAAGCCTCCCAGGCAGAAAATAGAACCAACTCCATGCTATAACGACAGTCGAGCATGGGCCCCTATATGGGTATGGTCCAGACCGTTGCCAAGGCGTCCAGGATTGTACAGTACCGAACCCCAGCCGTCGGACGCATATGTCGTCATGTTTGAAGGTAGTAGGGCTGGGGCGGGAATACGAGTCGGTTGTTCTATACTCAAGTAGTATCTCGAAGTGCGTTACCAGCGGTATAAAATTAGAAGCGATAAAGATCCGTAGGACAGGCGGAAACATGGCAGGAACTACGAGCCTGGGGTTTGATTTCGTCCTTTTGGATGACGGTCTAGACAGGCGTTGCTTCGCAGGACTGTTAGTGCATGCTTACTGCGAAGCGTATGAACCGTGGTTTGAACAGCTTTGCCTGCAGTTGTAGGCTGGTCTAGGCGAAGCAACAATCCGTCAGGGCTCGATACGGATTGCCCCTTCAAGCCGACACGTTGCTGCCAGGACATCTGAGCTGCGCCCTCGTCGATTGCATATGCTGTGAGTGCGTCGCAGGCAAGGTGAATTTTTCGCCTTGAAAAGAGCGACATTAACCGTTGAGTCTCGCCCGGTCTAGATGCAGCAGAGGCAAAGTGCGAGTGGTAGACAGCGGTGCAATTCGGCACATGAAGGCGTTGTGGACGAAAACCTCACAAGAAAGGTCGTAATGTTTGTTCGCAGAGTGAGAAGCCTCTCTGGTTTGCTGTGCGAGCAAATGGCAGCCTAGAGATGTGGTTAGAGCGAGGTCTTGGGTGGTCCGCTCAAGGACACCAAATCGGAGGGTGATCGTGCCGTGCGCTACTGCGGACTAGTGCGATCTTGCTGCTGCGTGGCTTTCTGCCAGGTCCGCGATAAATATCGACCGTGCTGCAGGGGATTTGGAAGACACAAAAGGGCGATGATGGGTGGTGGTGGTGGTGATGAAGATGCATGTTGTGATCAAGGCTACAGGTCCCTGCCAAGAGTTCTTGGAGGAAGGTACGATCGACACGCAATAGCTAGAAATGCCAGGTGATTAGCTAGCAAAAAGAAAATTTTAACTATTAGTAAGTATAAGAAAATTACTTAAGAAAATTATAGAAATAAGTAAATATAAGTATAAAATAGTATTATTAGTACTATTATAGCTTATAAAGAGCTAAATACTTAGCTTAAAAAGCTTAAAAAGCTAAAAAACTAAAGTATTATATACTAAAATATTATTTAAAACTCTTATAGTAGACTAAAAAAGTTTAAAACTCTTCTTTAAAGTTTTTAATAGCTAATATTAAGTTAAAAAAAGCTTTTAAAAGAGCTTTTATCTTAGCTAAAAAAGCTTTATAGTTTAGTTTCTTATTTTTTCTTTTTACTTTATAATTCTTTTTAGATTTCTTAACTAGCTTAGTATTAGAATTAAATAATTTAGACTTAAATTTAGACTTAAAATAAGAGTACTTTTTACTTTTACTAAGCTTCTTTAGAGTACTATCTTTTATAGAAAAGTTAGAAAATAGTTTTAAAAAGACTTAAAAATAAGTTCTAAAAAAAAAAGAAAATAGACTTACTATAAAATATATAGTACTTACTTTTACTATTATACTAATAGTTCTTATACTTATAGCTATAAATATTATTAAAAGTAAATATAATATAGTTTTTATAAGAACTTAAACTTCTTTTATAAAAGTTATATAGCTTTTACTATATCTTTTTTTTAAGCTAAATTAAAGTAAATTTAATATTATTAACTTTATCTAGTAGTAGAAATATTAGTTTTAGATATAAAAAAGTAACTAAAATAAGCTAGAAAAAAGTAGAAACTTATTATAAATAATAACTTTATAGCTTAAGTAAAAGTTAATTTTATTTTTATTAGACTTTTTCTTAAGCTATTTAATTTATTTTAACTAGAGAATAAAGCTATAAAGAATATTTTTAATAGTAAAAGTATTTAAAATAAAGCTTAAACTACTACTTAAACTACTTTTTTTAAAGTTATTAGAGCTTCTATTTTAGTTACTATTTTACTAATTTTAAAACTTATTATTAATAGATTTAGTCTTAGAAAAAGTTATAGTTAAGTAGTTCTAAACTATATAGAAGTAGATATAGTACTATAAAAAGATATTTTAAAGCTTAAAAAAGTTAGTTCTATCTAGAAATAAGTATCTAAAAAGGCCTAAAAAAGTAAAAAAAAAGCTTAAAAAAGCTAAAAATATACTATATAAATTATTTAAGGCTCTAAGAAAATATTAGTAATTATATAAAAACTCTATTATAAAATATAGATTTTAAGAAAAAATCTTAAGTTAAAAAGTTAAAAACTTATATAAAAAGAGTAAAGAGTAAAAAAAATAGAAGAAAAAAAAAAGAGAGAGAGCTAAGTAGCTTTTATATACTAATACTAATAATAGCGCTAAGTATAGAAAAATATATAAATGCTTAGTACTACTAGTAAAGGTAAGTTACTACTTAAATAAGATATATAAATAATATATAAAAGTTAAAAAATACTTTATAGTAAAAGTAAGCGTAAGTATAAGTAATTATAATACCTAAAAGTAATAATTTATATATAATAATACTTATACTAGTATAGTAAAACTTTAAGATAAATAATATTAGTAATAGTATAAAATAATTTTAGATTAGTATTAGATAACGTAGATAGGAGAAGTATATAAAGGCCTTATATAGTTATTACTTTACTTATTATAATATATAACTAGCTATAAGTAAAGATAGAATAGTAGAGATCTACTCTAATAGTAGATAAAAACTAACTTTAAAACTTATTTATAGTAATTATAAAAGAGAAATAAAGAAAAAACTAGATATATAAGATAATAAAAAGTAACTCCTTATCTATAGAAGAGAGCTTTATATATAGTATAAGTTATAACTACTCTATAAACTCTCTTAAGAGAATATACGCTTTTAAGATATATAGACTTATATAAGAAATTATTAGTCTTATACTATTATAGAGGCCTTTCTTTAGATAAAAATTCTATAATAATAAAACTAAGGCGCCTTCTTTTAAGTAAAGTTTTAATAGTAGTAAGCTTAGTAGCTTAAATAACTATAGAACTTCTAGTAGTAGTATATTTTAAGTAGTAGTATCTTCTATATTAGTAGAATTAGTAGCTAATAACTTTACTTAGGTACTTAAGAAGCTATTAAGTATAGACTAGTTAATATTAGCTATATTATTATTCTATATAGCTAAAATAGCTTACTTAGTAAAGGCTTAATTATCTATAGTAGTAGCTATAATAATAGCCTATAAGTATATATATTCTAGAAAGAGCTATTTATTATAGAAGACTTTTATTTAAAATAGAATAGAAATAGTACTATCTATCTTAGGTATTACTAATATATATATCTAGTCTATAAAATATATATTTTTTTTACTTAAAAAGACTCTTATATTTTACTAAAAATAAAAAATAGTTATATATAGCTATATAAGAGTAGATTACTATAAGTAAGTATCTATAATACTTAGGTACTAGGCTTTCTTAATAATAAGAAAGATTTAAGTAAAGTCTTTACTAGTAATTAATAGAAAGCTACTAAATAAATTAGTTAAATTATAAATATCCTAAAGTATATAATAAATAGCCTTAAAGTAGTATTAGTATTATATAAGTACTTTATCTTAGATAATAAAGATAGTATAATATAATAAGTCTCTTAACTTAGAATTTAGAGCTATTAAGTAAATAGAATCTTTATATATATTAATTAGGATCTAAAATTAGGAATATATAGTATACTTACTAAGTAATAATATAGCTATAATACTAGAAAAAGCTATATAGAAGACTATCTTACTTTTAGACTAATAGTATATATATATATAGCGCTATAAATATATCTTACTTATCTTAGTAAGACTTTATATAAAGAAGTATATAGTCTAAAGAGAAGTCTTAATAGTAAAATAGACTATATTAAATACTATTTCTTAATTATTATTAAGTCTTTTATATATATTAAGAAAGAGCTATTCTATCTTATCTATATTATAAGCTAGTTTTACTATAATAAGCTAATTTCTAAGCCTCTAGCTTTAGGTATACTAGTAAGATAATAAAGTAAAGTTAGATAGGCGCTTTCTAAACTTATATAAGAGATTTTTAATTAAGTAGAAGCTATAATCTAAGTATATATTAGGCTTAGAAGAGATAGAAAAAGTAGTAGCTAGCCTTTATAAGTTATTATAGAAGTTAGTTTAAAATATCTCTTATATAGTAAAGGAATTAGTAAGTCTATTTAAGAGTAAAGAAATAAAAAAAGAGTATAATACTTTACTAGTTTAGAAAATAATAGTCTTATAGAAATACGCTTCTTAATCTCTATTATTTAATAGTAGTTTTTAGGCTATAGTAGCTACTTAAAACGTTAGATATATAGTCTTATAATAAGTTCTAAGATCTTTAAAACTTATTAAGCCTTATACTACTATTAAGAGTAGCTTTAAATAATATTACTTACTCTATATAGAACTATAAAAGTATATATAGCTAATAGTAGTACTTTACTAATAGATCTTCTATATCTTTTACTTTAGATCTTAAGTAAAAGATTTAGAAAAGTTCTAATATAAAACGTAATAGCTAAATAAGAACTCTATATTATACTTAAAGAAGCTAGTAAGTATAGTTTTAGATTATTTAAGCTGCTTAGTAAGATTAGTATAAGTAGTATCTTCTAGAAATAATATACTTTACTAATTAAGTAAATAGACTATAAGCTATATAATAGTTAGAACTTTACTATATATAAGATATTTATATATCTACTAGAAACCTTTATAAAGACTAATATACTAGCTAATTTAGTATAGCTTAACTTTATTATTATTATTTAAAAAGTTTAATATAGCTTAGTTAGTACTCTTATAAATATACTTATAAATATACTTAATAGTATAGATAGTACTATAAACTTTAATATTAATATAAATAGTAAACTTTTAGAGTAGATATAAGTTATATAAGATAATCTATTTATTATTAACTTAAATATTAGGCTATCTAGGCCTACTCTTTATAAGTAGTATATACTTATTATTCTAGTACTAATACTTAGGATAACTATCTTTATATATAATTATTTAAGTATAATACTACTTAAAAAACTTTTTAGAATAGATAAGAAAAGTACTACTAGGCTACTTTACTATATAAAAAGTATTTAGATTATACTTACTATAAGGCTTATAAACTATATATTTTTATACTATTACTATAAGTATACTTATAAGATTATTATTAAAGGTAAGTATCTTAATAGAAATATTAGCGTTAATATAGTCTAGGTTTTAAAATACTATTTAGACGTTATTTAAGAGGAAGAGTAAGAAGTAGATATAGAGTAAGTCTCTTTTCTAATACTTAATAGTATATATATAACTATAGTACTCTCTAAAAAGACTAGTCTTAATATCTTTTAAGAGCTCTTAAGACTTTAAATAGAATATATAGTATATAAGATTTAGTTAATTAATACTAGTCTTACTATAATAAAGCTTTTAGTCTATCTTAAGCTAGTAAGCGCTTATAGTAAATATAATAAATAAAACTAGACTACTTTAATTACATATAATAGCTATAGAATTTTAGTAAAAGCTACTAATAGACTATAAACTACTAAGATAAAAAGCTAGTAAGATAATCTAACGTCTAATAGCTATAGTAGAGCTATTATTTTTTATAACTATATTAGTAACACTACTATAAAGCTCTAAATATAATATTTTCTAATTATTAAAGATTTACTATAAGTAAGATTATTCTAAGAAAGTCTAAATATTAATAATATACTACTAAAAGAGCTAATAATATAAGAAAGAAATAGTAGTAGTACTAAGCTAAGTATAAAAGTAGTACTAATAATATATTTACTAAGTAAGCTTATCTTATATAAGAGATCTATTAGTATTATAAAGCCTTATACTTAAGTTCTAGCCTTTATTACTATATAAAAATATTAGAATATAGTATAATAGTATATAGAATAGATAAATAGTAGTAATATAGAATAAAGTATTTAAATTCTAGGTAGTAAAGATAATAAGATAAGAAGTTTTACTAGTAGCTATATTAAGAATAATTAATCTAATCTTATTACTAGTAAGAATGTTTTTATAATAATAATCTATACTTATTTCTATAGTAATCTCTAAGTTACTAGTTAAGATAATATAGTTATTATTAGTAGCTTAATATAAGTACTCTTTAGTAGTCTAATATAAAGTAATATAAGAGTTCTTAGACTTATATAATATAGTAGATAGAGCCTAAAAAGTACTTAACTATAGCTATAAGTTCTATTAATAATATATAGATACTATATACTAAAGATTATAAAAGTATAACTAAGTATACTAAGGTAAAGTATCTAGAAGCTCCTTTAATAGCTTAATATAATAATAAAAAGAGCTGTAAATCTAAAATACCTAAATCTTAGGCCTTATAACGCTATAATTTATAAGTATATAATCTAGTAATATAAATATAAAAGTAGTATTATATACCTAAATATTATTTTAAAAGTCTCTTCTTTTTATAAATAGACTATATAGTAGCTTATATAAGTAACTAAGTAAGAAACTAAATACTAGTAGTACTACTTAGCTATTATTATAATAAAGTAAGTATTCTAGCTAATAAATAGTCTTTATTCTATACTTTATAAGCTAGTATAAAGCTTTATAATAACTATATATAGACTATAAAGGCCTAAGATTAAAATAATTAAGATTAAGTAGATTAGGCTATAGATTAATAAGAGTATTAAAGAGCTAATTAAGTAGATTATTAATAAACTTATTATTATACTAAATAAGTTTAGGTAGATATATAGAAAAAATAAAGTAAAGAGTAAGCTAGAATAAAGATATTTAAAGAAGAAAGTCCTACTCTTATAGTAAAGAAATAGTTTAGAGCTAATATAGATAAGAACTTTTAAAAGTTATAGTAGAAAAGGTATATAAATAGTAGTTTTATAAAGTATATAGTAGAATAAGTAGAGACTATATTAGTAAAGAGAATACTTATAAGTTAATAGTTAATATATAACTAATATATAGTACTAATATAATTAGAATAGAACTTAGTAGATATATAATAGATATAATAGCTAGTATAATAGATAAGAAAAGAAAGTTAACTAGTTATAAGAAAGAAAGTAACTTTAATAAAAAAATAGGCGTAATAAAGAGGTATAATAATACTAAAAAAGTTAGATCTAGAAATAGAAAAGAGGTTTTTAGAAAAGTAAAAATATAGTTAAATATAATCCTAACTAAAAATAGCTAAATATAAAGAATAAATATTCTATATAATAACTAATAATAAATAAAAGTATAGTATATAGATAAAAAATAATAACTTTATATAATAATAGTAAAGTATATAAAAGTAATATAGCTATAAAATAAAGATAAGCATAAATAAAGGGTATAGATAGTACTTTTAGTAAAATTTCTAGCCTTATAGGCCTACTTCGTAGGAGAAAAATTAGCTCTGTAAGTATATAGATTGCGACGAGGCGAGTATCAAGACACGCATGCGTGGATCCGTAACGGGTACATGAGCCTCAATACGCGAGCGTGTTTGGAACCATGACATTGCTTGACAGAAGCCAGACCATGGACGGCAAAGTAACCCTGCAGTATGTCGCGTTCAGATGAGGGGGAGGTTGCGGATCCAGAGTTGAAGCTGCTCCGCTGAGATCGTTGAGTTGGCTAGCGCGAGTTTTGCCCCTCCTTTTCGACTTCCTCTGCATGCAGTATCAACATCATCCTGCACATTGAGATTAACCATTGTAGCGGCATACTCTTCTGTGTTACTGGAATTTTCGGCAAACCATTACAACGCATGGGCGTCATCATGGCCTCACATCACGTTGAGGAACAAATTCCTTAAGAGCAACATGCACACCAAAGTATGGAATGTACTGCATCATGATCACGCCAGATCATTGAGCCGCACTCAACGAAATGGATGTGAGATTGGTTCGCCAAGTAGTTCACCCAAATATCAACAGTGGTTCAGGGTCCTTGATCATCCATGAAGCAGGGCCTCAGTCACTCTGGGACAATCTGTGTGTAATCGCGCCATCAGCATATAACTACCCCTCTGCCAGGAATTTTTATCTTCACTCAGCGTCTCTTTTCTTATCCGCTTGCTCTGGAGTCATTCGTTCATACTAATCCCCTCTCATCACATATGTGGGATGCATTTGTTTTCGTGGGTACTGCCGAGCTTGTTCCCATCGTGGTGGCAGACCCTCAATGCATCCCTCTCTTATCGGGGACTGGACGATGAAGAGGTAGAGGGCATATGTACATCTTCCCGAGAGATGAGCGATTGTCACTCTAGCACAGAATCAACATCACGTCGTGATGGCTTGTACAGGTCCATCTTCGATATCTTTGACTTCCCTGACCTTGTGTGGTACGAAGCTGGCCCTTCAGTCACTCAACTGGACCACTATGGACATGCTTCGAGCTCAGCCTGCCCATGCCTCGCCACATCCCGCCCAGTGCCTACCCAGTCTACAAGCACCATCAGAGCTGGGTGTCTCCTCCCAGTCCTCCAACGACCTAGAGCCCGTCCAAAGCTTCGAGCACCTGGATCCATTCGAGGAGGCCGCGATGGCCGTCGAGACGGTTTTGTTCTGCCAGATCCCGTTCCCTCTTCCATTGCCTCGTTCCAGTCCGTGCTTGACAACCTCGTCACCGAACTTTCAGAATCCAGGCCTGAACATACGCTTGTCCGCCTGCAGTCTTCTCTCAGCCGCCTACCGACCTTGGTCGACCAGTGCGAGGTGGATGAGCCCGAATATCTACCGATCTACAGTGTTGGAGACACTTCGGGCGTAACTCTACCTCCAGTCTACGAATACTACGATCCGCATCCATTGTATCCGATTGCACACGTATCGCCACCCGAAACTATGCCTACACCAGAACTGGGGGAAGCTCGGCGGGTCAAATCGAAGACAACGGCGGGGATATTAGGCAATGGCATACTGAGTTGCGTAGGGCGTATTGGCAGAATGGCAAAGAACGCGCCGCAGGCTATCGAGGAAAGGAGGG
>Ga0210040_10009404_pt1 | contig 11384 bp, 7 predicted proteins | sample CryGeyCG12114_NA_FD_185462 | JGI IMG/M metagenome (GOLD analysis project Ga0210040, IMG submission 185462) | Groundwater microbial communities from aquifer - Crystal Geyser CG19_WC_8/21/14_NA (SPAdes) (version 2) | ecosystem: Environmental > Aquatic > Deep subsurface > Groundwater | place: USA... | reverse complement strand
AATGTATTTATTCAGCGGCATCTGCTCTGCAGTTGCTTTTTCGTTGTCTTTTTTTACAAACTTTTCTTCTGATTTTTTTGCCGGATATTTAGTGATACTTTCTGTTTTTTCAGCAGAAACGGTCACTGGTGTTACTGGGTATTTATTGGGTCGGGCTTTTTTTAGTACAGCAGCTATTGGTTGTTGCATTTGCATTCTTTCAGCTCTTTTTTTTGCAAAATGAGCTTCAATTGCTTCAGCCCGTTCTTTTTTTTCTTTTTTCTTTTGCTGACGAACTTCTTCTTTAACTGTGCCTGCTTTCTTTTGTTTTACAAACTTTTGAAAGTTATCGGTGCGTGCCATTATAAATGTTTATACGCTTGCTGTTTTACAACAGTAAATATTGTTAGGTCGATAAAGATATAAATAAAAAAGCAGACCATCGGGCCTGCTTGCTTCATAGGGATAGAACTTATATATTTTTACTGATTATTTAACAGCCTCATTATGCCTTTTGTTCATGTTATTTTTCAATTGTTCTTTTTGCTCATCGGTTAGTAAGGTTTCCATATCGGTCTGGTGTTTTTTCATCAGGCTCTTTATTTGATCTCTCTTTTCATCCTGGCTGAGCGAAGTGTTTTGACGAATGCTTTGCATATTTGTTCTGAAAGATTTACTCAGGTCATTCATTTTTATTGATTGTTCCTGGGTGAGATTCAAGTCTTTTGTCATTTCTTCAAATCTGCGGGCAGGCATTTGGTCTTTATTGCCTTTTGCAAATTTCTCACTCATATCTTCCATTTGTTTTCTTTGCTCAGAAGTAAGAATTGCATTTACTTTTTCGCGGTGCTCTTTTACCAGCGCCATACGCTTTGTTTTCACATCTTCGGCAGAAATGCTTTTGTCATTTTGTAAATCCTGCATTTGTTGCCTGAGGCTGTCATTAAGCGTTTTTATCTGTGCTTTCTGATCCTCAGTCAGATTGAGATTGTTAAAGTCTTGTTTACCCCGCTGATTTTTTTTGTTGCGAAATTCTTTATGTTGCAAAAAGGTTGAATCGCCTTTTTGTGCCATAGAAGAAAAACTTATTGTAATTGCCATGATGGCTAAAATTATCCTTTGCATAAATCCTTATTTTACTTATAAAAAAGTAGACGCAAACAGGTGAACGAAGTTTAAAAGCAACCAGTTAAGAATTGTTAATTAAAAGAAAAGAAACTTTTTAATACCTTTTTGATTATTTCAGTTAATAATTTCAAACACTTTTTAGAGTAATAAGAAGGATTTTGTTTTAACTAAATGTTATACCCGACAAACTGGCAAAAAGAAACAAAGGGAATGTGGATTGTATTATAAAATGCATGCAAACATTAAACACTTTTTCTGCTGCTGACACCATAACCGCTCCTGATAAACCAGCTAAAATCTGGCTGCCTAAGCGAGTTCTTTTTACGCCTGATGCGTTAGATGAACCATTTGGGCAACAGATATACGAACGGGTTAGTAAGTATCATTTACCAATAGAAATTTTAAAAAACAATCGGGTAACAGGCCTGCGTGGTGAAACAGAGCGTGAAACGTATAAGCTTGCAAAAAGTACTTTGGCTATAGTAAATGCTCCGCCGTCTGCATTTAAACTTCGTCCGATTCCGCCTTCTGCAGATTTTCAGTTTCACCTTGCTGAAGGTTGTCCTGCACATTGCCAATATTGTTATCTTGCCGGAAGCCTGCAAGGGCCGCCTGCCATTCGTGTATTTGCCAACCTTCCTTTGATTTTGCAGAATACAATCAATTATCAACTTCCCGGAAAAATCACTTCGTTTGAAGCAAGTTGTTATACTGATCCGCTTAGTATAGAACATCTGACAGGCAGCCTTGCTGAAACTATTAAATTTTTCAGCGATCAGCCAGACAGTCATTTAAGATTTGTAACAAAATTTGATTCCGTTGATCCTTTGCTCCATATTAATCATAATGGTTATACCCGCTGGCGTATCAGTTTAAATGCAAATACTGTCAGTCGCCGGTTGGAAGGAGGCACTGCAACTATTAATGCAAGAATAAAAGCTTTACGAAAGTTGGCTTTGCCACGTGAAAATGGCGGAGGCGGTTATCCGATTGGTGTCGTGCTTGCTCCTATTATGCCTGTTCCCAACTGGCAGGAAGAATACAGTTTATTATTAGATGAGCTTCAGCAAAATTTAGACTTTCCCACTAATCTTACTTTTGAACTCATTACACACCGTTTTACACCTGGTTCTAAAGAAGTGCTTTTAGAATGGTATCCAAATACCAGTTTGGAAATGGATGAAAGCAACAGGTCTGTGAAGCGAAATAAATTTGGCGGTACCAAGTATGTTTATCTCCCCGAGACAATGAACGCTATGAAGAAATTTTTTTACCAGGAGATTAATAAGCGTTTTCCAAAGGCAGAAATTTTGTATTGGACGTAAGAATCAGTAAAAAAGAGAAAATGCTATCTGTTTAGACAAAAGCACAGATTATAATTACTTTTCGTTTTTCTGGAAAAAAATTTAAAAATAAAAAACCCTTCGATTTTTTTCGAAGGGTTTTTTATTTTTTATAAAGCAGCTTTTAATTTAGGAATTGGATTTCTCGTCCACGTTCTTTCTCTTCTTTGCTCAGTATTTCTGGCTGATGATCTGTTAAAATGGTTGCCCGATTTTATTACTCTTCCATTATTGCTGTGGTAGGGTTGATCTTCAATAACCGGAACAGGCTTAGTGATAAGCTTATTGATATCTTTAAGATAAGCACGCTCTTCGGCATCACAAAAAGATAATGCAATACCGCTTGCACCTGCGCGGCCTGTACGGCCAATACGGTGTACATACGTCTCGGCAATGTTTGGCAATTCGAAGTTGATAACGTGTGAGAGATCGTTTATATCAATACCGCGTGAAGCAATATCGGTTGCAACGAGCACTCTCAGTTCACCATTTTTAAAAAGTGATAAAGCGCGTTGTCTTGCATTTTGCGATTTCTCGCCATGTATTGCTTCGGCCTCAATATCTGCCCGGTTTAAAAATTTCACCACTTTATCTGCTCCGTGTTTTGTACGTGTAAATACAAGTGCACTTTTAATGTTGCTATCCTCTAATATGTGCAGCAATAGTGACGGCTTATTTTCTTTGTCAACAAAATAAACAGCCTGTTCTACTTTTTCTGCTGTAGAAGAAACAGGCGTTACTTCTACTTTTACAGGATTATCTAAAATTGTATCAGCAAGCCTTGAAATTTCCGGAGGCATAGTTGCTGAAAAGAATAATGTTTGTCTTTTGGACGGCAGTTTTGAAATTACCCTGTTTACGTCATTGATAAATCCCATATCAAGCATGCGGTCTGCTTCATCCAGCACAAACATATTAATATGCTGCAGACTGATGTAACGCTGGTTAATCAGATCAAGCAACCTGCCGGGAGTAGCAATTAGTATATCAATACCATATCTTAATGCATTAACCTGCGGAACCTGAGAAACGCCACCAAAAACCACGAGATGGCTAAGTCCGGTGTGTTCACCATATGCCATAAAACTTTCGCCGATTTGTATGGCCAGTTCACGGGTTGGTGTCAGTATTAAAGCTTTTATTTGCTTAGGTCCTTTTTGCATCTTTTTTTCCTGATGCAATATTTGTAAAATGGGAATACCGAAAGCAGCCGTTTTGCCGGTGCCTGTTTGCGCACATCCCAATAAATCTCTTCTGTCTAATACTACAGGAATAGATTGTTCCTGTATAGGTGTAGGATTGGTATAACCCTGAGTTTTGAGCGCCTGTAAGATAGGCTCAATTAAATTTAAATTTTCGAACAACAATTTGAATAAATATTTTTTATAAAAAAATTACAATCGTACAAAATGTATGTAAAGATTGATTGAATATAATGCTCATCAAAGGACCAGATGAAGCTTTAAAAGGAGAAGGAAGATTATCGGGTCGGCTAAGAGAAAATATACGAATAGTACAAAACTACGATATTATCCTAAGACGAATTGATAAAACTTTGTTTATAATTAAACTAAAGGAAACAAAAGGATCTTTTTTGCTCATTTTCTTAAAACTTATATAAAAGATAATGGTATTCGAATAATTGACGTTTCATTACAACCCGTATTGCTTTTTCTTACGTTAATTACAATCAATTTTAAAGAAATAATGCAAAAAACTTTTATAGCCTTTGCTTCTGTTCTTATTCTTTTTATAACGTCGTGCAAAAAAGATATAACGGACAATGCTTCAAGCGGCAGTACTGATACTTCCTCAGTTTCTCAAACCGATCTTTTAAAAGACTCGGTTTATTTATATTCAAAAGAAATTTATTTATGGCACGATCTTATTCCTTCTTATGATACTTTTAATCCGCGGCAATATACGGGAACGGATGATCTTGAATTAGCTTCAGCCGTTTTAGACGCAATCAGAAAGTTGCAACCGCTCGACCGCTTTAGTTTTGTTACTACCAATGAAGCTTCTGCTGGTCTGGAAACAGGTGCAGATGTTGATTACGGTTTTTTTGTTAAGGCAGCTTCGGTTGATAAAGCTGACCCGGTAGACTCTGTTCGCTGGTTTGTTACTTATGTATTTGACCAGTCAACAGCTGGTGCAGCAGGTGTAAGCAGAGGCTGGTATATCAATTCAATCAATAATACACCCATCACTTATTCACAATCAAGTATTAATATTTTAAATGAAATCTTTTTTGGCTCTGCTACCAGTGCAACTTTCGAATTTGTAAAACCTGACGGAACCACTGTTACATCTGATCTTAGTAAAACAAGCTTTATTTCAAATTCTGTATTGCATAACAGTGTTATAAATGCAGGTGGAAAAAAAGTAGGCTATTTTGTTTTTAAGCAATTTTTTGGTACTCCTTCGCGTACTGAGTTAAATATAGTTTTCAGCAATTTCAAATCTCAGGGTATTGATGAACTGGTAGTTGATCTGCGATATAATCCCGGCGGATCTACCGCTACGCAAGATGCACTTGCAGATCTTATTGCACCTGCGTCTGCCAATAACAAAACCATGTATAAATATATATACAACGAATCTTTGCAACAAGGAGACTTTCCTTTACTAAAGCACAAAACCGGTTGGGACAGTGAATCATTTACCGAAGCAAACAATACACAAACTTTTGAAAATACCGGCGGCCTTAATCTTAGTCGTGTATTTTTTATTGTAACCAGCGGTACAGCTTCTGCCAGCGAATTACTTATTAATAATTTAAAACCTTATATGGATGTAAAGCTTATCGGCGACACAACTTATGGTAAGCCTGTAGGTTTTTTTCCTGTTGACATTTTCAATTATTCCATTTACCCGATTTCTTTTAAAACCGTAAACAGTGCAGGCAATGCTGATTATCATTCAGGTTTTGCTCCTAATAAAGTGTCACCAGACGGCGTTAATAAAAATTGGGGAGATGTAACAGAACCATCTTTAGCAAGCGCCCTTACTTATATCAGCACAGGTTCATTCAGGGCAACTGCACAAAGTGAACAGAAATATAAATCCGCAATGAAAATGCAAAAGCAGCTTGAACCAGCAAACAGCAAGCTCGAAAGCAATCATTTTAACGGTATGTTTATAGAAAAGAAAAAATAGTGATTGTAAACAGTAAAAAGTCCGCACAATTATTTGCGCGGACTTTTTACATATACACAAAAGAGCAACAGGAAAGCCGCTGAACGTAGGATTAGATGTAGTAGTAAAAGGCATTTTCCGACTTTACAGAACGTGCCATTTAGAGAAGATATTACAATAAAAAAATAAGTCTTTACGTTTTATTATCTAATTAATCTTATAATAATAAAATTAAATTTTGGATAGTTTATTTAGCCTAATTGCTGTTTGGTGATAATTATTATTTTTTATCATCGCACAGTTTGTCTAAATCACATTGATAATTAAATAGTATATAGGGAAGTTTACTGTAGAAATTTTGAAAATTTTTTGCTTGCTTAACAGATTTATTGCCAGATGTTACTAACTAATCACGTATCAGGAGGTATTTTATTTAAGTATGCAAAACTTTGCTTCACTCATGAAGATTTTAAATCTATTATTGCGTTTCGTCTTTGCCCCATTATACTATTGCTAATTTGTCTGAATAGACCAACAGTGGCCCAGCAACTAAAATTTAATCATCTTACCACAAAAGAAGGTCTTTCACACAGTAATGTCTTATCTATTATACAAGATAAGAAAGGTTTTATGTGGTTTGGAACCAGAGACGGATTAAATAGGTATGATGGATACAAAGTAAAGGTGTATAGAAATATCAAGGGTGATACTACAAGCTTAAGTTATAATCAGGTATTAAATCTTTTTGAAGACTCAAAGGGGCAGATATGGGTAGGAACGTACGGGGGTGGCTTAAGTATTTATAACAGAGATAAAGATTGTTTTAAACAGTTTAAGCATAATAGTAAAAACCCTTTTAGTATTTCCAGCGACTTTGTAAATAATGTTAGCGAAGACAGTAAAGGCAATATATGGGTATCAACCTTTGAAGGCATAGATTTATATAATAGAAGTCTTAACAATTTCATCCACTATAAATACAAAACCACTGAAAGCGATAGTGGAAAAAGTTTTCTGGCCTGCCAGGTATTTGAGGATGATAAAAAAAATATATGGGTAGCTACGCAGTATGAAGGATTAAATCTTTTTGATCGAAAAACAAAGTTATTTAAACCGTTTACCGATAAGAAAACAAGTCTTAGAGATAGTTATACATGGAAAATTTTTCAGGATAAGAAGAAGCGTTTGTGGTTGTGCTGCAGAAATGGAGGATTGTACTTGTTTAGCTATGACAAAGGTATTATAAAAAATTATCGCTATAAAAATGATAATGCAGACAGTATAAGCGGTAATGCGATATTATCTGTTAGCGATGATGAGCAAGGTAACTTATGGTTAGGATTGGAAAATAGAGGTATCGATATTTTTAACCCCGACACCGAAAAGTTTACGCAGTACAAACAGGACGATGTAGATGGTTTTCTTTTAAGCAGTAATTCTATATTTTCAATATACAGGGATAACCACAGCAACATGTGGTTAGGAACTTTCAATTCGGGTGTAGATATTTATAACAGGAACAATAATAAATTTATTCATTTCCGGCATTCTTCAGATGAAGGAAGCTTAAGTAATAATTTGGTTTTATCTCTTTACGAAGACTCTCGCAATAACTTTTGGATAGGGACAGATTTTGGTGGTGGTTTAAATTTAAAAGATAATTTTTCAAATAACTTTTCGAAGTTTTTAAACGGTCAGACTGTCTTAACAATTGCAGAAGATAATAACCAAAACTTGTGGGTGGGTACATGGGCTAATGGAATATTTGTATTAAATAAAGATAAACGGGTAATTAAGCATTACATAGCTGATAGAAACGATCCTTACAGTTTGCCTAGTAATAACATATGGAAGATTGTAAAAGGTAAGGACGAACGAATGTGGATTGGCACATTTGGACAAGGGCTATCCGTATTTGATAACCAAAAGAATAGGTTCATAAATTATTCTCATGATGTTAAGGATGCAAACAGCATAAGCAGCAATAATATTTATTCGATTTTACACGATAGCAGGGGAAATATTTTTGTAGGAACCGCTGATGCAGGTTTAGACATCTTCAATAAAAAAACAAACACCTTTATCCATGTAAAGAGCAACCAACAAGGTACTAATATCAGTATGAATTGTATATATTCGATAGTAGAAACCAAATCTGGATCTATATGGATCGGGACTTATGAAGGTTTAAATTTGTATAATCCTGAAACAGGAGAAATTACTGTATTTGGCGTTAAAGATGGGTTGCCTGGAGAAACGATATACGGAATATTAGAAGATGATAAAAACAATTTATGGTTAAGTACAAACAATGGTATTTCTAAATTTAATCGAGCTGCTAAGACGTTTACAAACTTCAATACAAATGATGGCTTACAATCAGATGAGTTTAAGGCTGAATGTATGCTTAAAAGAAGAGATGGAAAATTCTACTTTGGAGGCATTAACGGGTTTAATGAATTTGAACCAGATAAAATAAAGCAGCAAGACTTTGATTATCCCCTGGTTTTTACAAATTTTCAGATTTTCAATAAAGACGTTGATGTAGCTCGCTCTGATAAAGATATCTCACCACTTAAAAAAGACATCTCTGAAGTTCATCGTATTACTATAAATTATGAGCAGTCTGTTATATCTTTTGATTTTGCTTCTTTAGATTTTACCTACGAAGGAAGGTTGAATTATGCTTATATGTTAGATGGATTTGATAAAAAGTGGAATTATAGTAACACACCTAAAGCAACATATACAAATTTGGATCCCGGCGTTTATACACTTCGGGTCAAAGCTTCTATTAATCTTATAGAATGGAGTAAAGAAACTTCTATTAAAATCATCGTAAAACCGCCCTTTTGGCTTACTTCCTGGTTTCGCATAAGTGCTTTTCTAATAATTGCTGGCAGTATTTATTATTTTTATAAAAGAAGAATTAAGTCTATAAACAAACAAAATGAAGATCTCGAACGTCAGGTAAAAGATAGAACCTGGGAGGTAGTCCGACAATCTGAGGAACTTCAGGTTAATGCTGAACATTTACGAGCCCTAAATGAAGAACTTCATTTGCGTTCTGAAGAACTACAGGCCCAATATAAAAATCTTACTTTACTAAATCAAAAGCTGGAAAGTAAGAGTCGGGAAGCAGAGCGGGCTAATCAGGCTAAAAGCGCTTTTCTCGCTACAATGAGTCATGAGATCAGAACTCCGATGAATGGTATTATTGGTATGGCTTCTTTATTAGTTCAAACAGGATTAAATGACGAGCAGGAAGAATATGTAAAAACTATTAACACCAGCGGAGATGCTTTGCTGGCAGTTATAAACGATATTCTTGACTTTTCTAAAATTGAATCTGGCAATATGGAAATTGAGCATCGCGATTTCAACTTACGACAATGTGTGGAAGAAGCGATTGATGTTTTCGCAGGTAAAGCAGCTGAGACCGGAATAGACTTAGTGTACCAGTTGGACTATGAGGTCCCAATGATGATAACAGGCGATAGTCTCAGACTTCGCCAAATTCTGATTAACTTAGTTAGTAATGCTATAAAGTTTACCTCGCAGGGGGAAGTACTTGTAAAGGTGGGTTTAGAAAGAGCTATTGATGATGAACTGTTAATAAAGTTTGAAGTCAGAGATACCGGAATTGGTATTCCGGAAGATAAACTTTCTAAACTGTTTAAAGCTTTTTCTCAGGTTGATTCTTCAACCACCCGTAGATATGGAGGTACAGGTTTAGGCTTGGCTATTAGTGAACGTTTAGTAAAGTTAATGGGAGGAGAAATTGGAGTAAACAGCCGGGAAGGAATTGGAACTACTTTCTATTTTAATATCAGAACTAAAGGGGCTTATCAAGCAGCCAAACAGTATGCAAATTTAAATTTTGTTGGAAGTGAAGGAAAAAGAATTTTAGTAGTAGATGATAATAGTACTAACCTTGCAATTTTTCAATCTCAATTCGAGCAATGGAAGCTAAATGTTGTTTTGGCTCATTCCGGGCAACAAGCTCTTTCGATTTTGTCTGCAGATAAAAATTTTCATTTGGTTATTTCAGACATGCAAATGCCGGAAATGGATGGAATAGAACTGGCGCAAAAGATTAAGGAGGTGCTTCCTTTTATTTCTATTATTCTTTTAAGCTCAGTTGGAGATGAAACAATTTCAAAGTATCCTCATTTGTTTAGCTCAGTATTAACTAAACCCATAAAACAACATCAACTTTTTAAGGTGCTTGAGATGGAGTTGAATCAAAGCAAGGAAATAATTGAGGAAGAAAAGAAAAAAACAAGATTATTATCAGATGACTTTGCAGGTCTTTATCCATTAAAAATACTAATAACAGAAGATAATCGCATGAATCAGAAGTTGGCCATGCGAGTGCTGAATAAACTTGGCTATCAAGTGGATATAGCTAATAATGGAAAAGAAGCGGTAGATATGGTGAAAGCTAAAGGATATGATCTGATACTGATGGATATGCTGATGCCTGAAATGGATGGACTTGAAGCTACCCGTGTAATCAGAAGTAGCCCAATAGAACAACCTCAAATAGCAGCCATGACTGCTAATGCTTTGCCGGAAGACAAAGAGGCTTGTCTAAAAGCAGGAATGAATTATTTTATCTCAAAGCCTATAAAATTGGAATTACTAATTGATGTTTTAAGAAATGTTGTTTCAAAGGTGTGTGACGTAAAAGGGGAACCGGATATATTTGGTTGCTAATAAATTGAACAACGACTAATTATTATTACTGGCTAAAACATCCTGTTAGTTTAATCGAACTAAAATCACAGCAGTTACTGGTGCAGAGAGAAAGGGTATATCAAAAGAGCAAGTGTCGTTATGGTAGTCCACGCATTACCATGGAGTTAAAAGAAGCTGGTATCATTGTGTCCAGGCCTCGGGTAGTCAGAATGATGAAAAGAGCGAACATAAAAAGCATTGTAAGAAGAAAGTATCGTGTGCAGACTACCGATTTCCAGTCATACTTATGCGGTGGCTGAAAACTATCTGCAGCAAGACTTACAACTGAACAGCTGGCTCTATCTAACTACAGTTATAGATTTGGCCGATCGTAAAGTGATTGGTTGGGCACTGAGTGAAACCATGAAAGCTGTGGATACGACAGTGGCAGCATTAAAAATGGTCATTGGCAATAGACCCGTAGTTCAACCCCTTTTGTTTCATTCTGACAGAGAGGTGTACAGTATGCCTTTAGTGAGTTCACTGATCAGCATATCAATACGAAGACCTTTTGATAAAAAATAAATAACTGCCTGATAAATATCTCCAAAAAATATTGAAATTCCAAACTAATATAAACAATATTGCTTTTAAATTTTCGTTTTTAAACATTAGTTTCCTTCTAAATAGTTCAGGTCTTATTCGGTCATTTACCGGAAATTTCTTGAAATCATTCTTTTTTAATTGTTATGATAAAAAAATCTACTTTTTTATTGAGCGTCTCAATATTTTTTGTTATTCTTTATTAATTCAACCCGCATCAAATTTTTTTACAACTCCTTTGTCTGCCTTTTTGGGTTCAGTTATGAATTTTCCTACATTAAGTTATTTCATGAAGCCGCAGTAGAAACTTGTCGGGACCTCTTTCTTTGTCGATTATTAGTACAAACCCTTGTAAAATAATGGGGGTACAAATTTTAATGGTAACAAAAGAATTTGAAGTACAAAGGGCATTATCTTTAGAGGTGAAAACGCTATCCAACTTTATGGACTATATTTGCGGAAAATACATAAGAAAGTTTTTTAATTGCATGAGAACAAGAGTGCTTTTTTAAA
>Ga0210040_10009403_pt1 | contig 11386 bp, 10 predicted proteins | sample CryGeyCG12114_NA_FD_185462 | JGI IMG/M metagenome (GOLD analysis project Ga0210040, IMG submission 185462) | Groundwater microbial communities from aquifer - Crystal Geyser CG19_WC_8/21/14_NA (SPAdes) (version 2) | ecosystem: Environmental > Aquatic > Deep subsurface > Groundwater | place: USA... | reverse complement strand
CGATCTGCAGCGTGAGCGCCTCACCGTCGGGGAGGACCCGGCGGATCACCGGCCAGAGCACGGTCTCCTCGGCGAACGCGTGGCTGAACACCAGGCGGTCGATCCGGCGGAGCACCCGCTCCTGCTCGGTGCCGGTGGTGCCGTCGAGCTCGTGCAGCAGCCGGTCGAGCTCGACGTGGTCGTTGCGCTGGCGGACGAGGACGCTGGTCGGTCCGCCGAGTTCCTCGACGGTCTGGTCGGCGATCGAACGGGTCATCGACGTGCTCCTGGTGCAGACGTTCGTGCGTCGGGTTCTGCCACGCCCGTGTCCCGTGCCCCGGACCGGTCCGTCCCATGCGCCACAACTGGCGGGGGCCGGTGCGTGGCGTCGGCCTCCTGGCAGCGCCTCGCGCTCCGGCGGGGGCGGGGGCCGGAGGCCACACAGCTGGTACCCAGCAGACCGACGGCCGGCTCCCGGTTCCGTCACCGACGATCCTCCTCATGAGCGCAGTGGCGACGCCGTACGCGACCCCGTCGACATCCCGTTCCGCGGCTGCGGGAACGCCGCCCGCCCGGATCGACGCCAGCGTGCGGATCGGTGCCCAGGTCGCCCTGTGGCTGGGCCTGCTGCTGATCACCTGGTGGTGGGCGACAGGCGGCGGGATCGCCGATCTGGCCGGCTGGGAGACCGGCCTGACCTCCCTCGGCCGGCTGACCGGGCTGCTCGCCTCGGACCTCCTGCTGGTCCAGGTGGTGCTGATGGCCAGGCTGCCGGTGCTCGAACACGCCGTCGGACAGGACCGGCTCGCCGTGCTGCACCGCACCGTGGGCTCCACCTCGTTCACCCTGATGCTGGCGCACGTGGGCCTGATCACCTGGGGCTACGCGGCCGGCTCGCTGGTGCAGACCCCGGCCACCGCCTGGGAGCTGACGACCGAGTACCCCGGCATGCTGCTGGCGGTGGCCGGTACGGCCTGCCTGGTCATGGTGGTGGTGACCAGCGTCCGGGCGGCCCGGGCCCGGCTGCGCTACGAGTCGTGGCACCTGCTGCACCTCTACGCCTACCTGGGCGTCGGGTTGGCCCTGCCGCACCAGCTGTGGACCGGGCAGGAGTTCCTCAGCTCGACCGCCGCCACTGCGTACTGGTGGTCGCTGTGGGCCGCAGCCGCCGGCGCCGTACTGGTCTGGCGGGTCGGCCTGCCGCTGGTGCGCAACGCCCGACACCGGTTGCAGGTGAGCGCGGTGGTGCCGGAGGCCGACGGCGTCGTCTCCGTACAGGTGACCGGCCGGGCGCTGGACCGGCTGCCGGTGACGGCCGGGCAGTTCCTCAGCTGGCGGTTCCTGTCCGGGCCGGGCTGGACCCGCGCCCATCCCTACTCGCTGTCCGCGGCCCCCGACGGCAGGTCCCTCCGGATCACCGTCAAGGCCCTCGGCGACGGCAGCGCCGCGCTCACCGATCTGCGGCCGGGCACGCGGGTGCTGGTGGAGGGCCCGTTCGGCCGGCTCAGCCCGCGGGCTCGCACCCGCCCCGGGGTCGCGCTGATCGGCGCAGGCGTCGGCATCACCCCCTTGCGGGCACTCGCCGAGGGGCTCGACTACGCGCCGGGCGACGCTGTCCTCCTGCACCGCTTCACCCACCGGCCGCTGTTCGAGACGGAGTTCGCCGTGCTGGCCCGGGAGCGCGGCCTGCGGGTGCTGGAACTGCCCGGCCACCGTCGCGCCCCGGGGTCGTGGCTGGGGGACGGCGTCGGCGCGGCCGACGACCTGACCGCGCTGCGCTACTGGGTACCGGACCTGGCCGAGCGGGACGTCTACGTCTGCGGGCCCGAGGAGTGGACCGACGACGTCCGGCGCACCTGCACCGCCGCGGGGCTCCCCGCCGCGCGGTTCCACGCCGAGACCTTCGCGTGGTGACCGGCGTGCGACGCGTCGTCCTGTGGTTCGCCGTCACCGTCACCGTCGTCGTGCTGCTGTTCGGCTACCGCACGTCGACCGGTGCCTCCCTGGCCGGCGACTCGGTGCTGGCCGCGCCGGCCGGATCGTCCGGCGGTGCGACGACGTCCGGAAGCGGGACGACCAGCGGCAGCGGCACGACGGTGACCGGGTCATCGGCGTCCACCCGCTGGGGGCCGGTGCAGGTTCAGCTCACCGTCACCGCCGGCGTGATCTCTGACGTCGAGGTGGTCGAGTACCCGGACGAGAACGGCAAGGACCAGCAGATCAACGCCCGCGCGCTGCCGGTGCTGGTGCAGGAGACGTTGGACGCGCAGAGCGCCGACATCGACATGGTCAGCGGCGCCACGGTGACCAGCGAGGGGTACCTGGAGTCGCTGCAGAGCGCGCTGGACGAGGCCGGGCTGTGAGCGCGCCGGCCGCCGACCGCTTGCACCGGCGGGTCGACCACGTCATGGGGATGCCGATCAGCCTGGCGATGCGCGGGCGGCACGCGGCCGACGGCGTCGGCCTGGCCGCCTGGGCGGAGACCCTCGCCGTCCTCCGCGAGGTCGACCGGGTGTTCAGCACCCACCGGCCCGACTCGGTGGTGTCCCGGCTGGGCCGCGGGGAGCTGGGGTTCGCGGACTGCCCGCCCGAGGTCGCGGAGGTGCTGTCGCTGGGTGCGGTTGCCGAGCACGAGTCCGGCGGGGCGTTCGCCGTCCGCCGAGCCGGTCCCGGGGGTGCCGTCGTCCTCGACCCGAGCGGGGTGGTCAAGGGCTGGGCGGCAGAACGTGCCGCTGCGCCGTTGCGGGCGCTGGCCGACACCGACCTCTGCCTGTCCGCCGGTGGCGACCTGCTGTGCCGGACGGTCGACCCGGACGGCGCCCCCTGGCGGATCGGCATCGAGGACCCGCGAGACCCGCGCCGGGTGCTGAGGGTCGTGTCGGTGCACACGGGGGCCGTGGCCACCTCCGGCACCGCCCACCGCGGACAGCACCTGGTCGACGCACGCACCGGCCGGCCACCCGCGGGGGTCGCCTCGGTGACCGTGGTCGCGGACTCGCTCACCACGGCCGACGTCGACGCCACCGCCGCGTACGTGCAGGGTCAGGCCGCGGCCGGCTGGCTGGCGACCCGGCCGGGCCGCACCGGTCTGGTGGTCTGGGCCGACGGGTCAACGACGACGGTCAGCGGCCCGCCCGCCCCGTGACGGCGGCCGCCGCAGCGGAGAGCACAGTGGGGGCATGGCGAACCTGGTCGGCCGTACCCGACGGACTCCAGCCGACGGCGGCCCGGCCGGGGAAGCGCTGACCGGACCGTTGCACGCGGTCGACGCAGCGGTGGGACGACCGGCGCAGGAGTCCCACGAGGACGTGCCGGCCCTGTGTGGTGTGCCGGTTCAGGTCATCCCGGTGGAGGACGTGCCGGACGACGCCGGCCTCTGCCAGACCTGCCAGTACGGCAGCTGACCGCAGCCCGGCCTCAGCTCGGCACCGTCCCGTCGGACCCGTCGGCGACACTGCGGAGGTGACCGCCGACCCGCCGCCGCCGGGCGGGGTCGCACCGGACGGGCCGGTGTCCAGGGTGCTGGTGGTACGTCGTGCTCCCGACGTCGTGGAGGCCCGTGAGCTCACCGCCGACGAGAACGTCACCCGCCTGCCGTCCGACGAGCTCGCCGGGTTCGTCCGTGCGCGGGAGCCCGCCCGCACCCGCTGGGTGTGGAACGACACCACGCGCTGGTACCCGGGGTTGCTGGACGCCGGCGTCCGGGTCGAGCGCTGCACCGATCTGCGGCTGAGCCGCGCCGTCCTGCAGCGGTCTCCCTTCGTCGACCGGTCGCTGCTCGACGGCGCGGACGCCGCCGGGTGGGACGCGCTGGAGCCGGTCGCCACCGCCGACCACGCGCTGTTCGCCCTGGACGACCCGGCTGACCGGCTCGACCCGGCGGCCGAGCACGACCGGCAGCAGGCGGCACTGGCCGCCTCGCCCCAGCGCGGGCGCCTCGGGCTGCTGCTGGCGGCCGAGTCCAGCGGCGCCCTGGTCGCCGCGGAGATGACGCACGCCGGGCTGCCGTGGCGTGCCGACGTGCACGACCGGCTGCTCACCGAGCTGATGGGGCCTCGACCGCCGCGCGGCCAGCGGCCCGCCGGGCTGGAGCGGCTGCTACCGGCGATCCGGGCGGCTCTGGGCGCGCCGCAGCTGAACCCGGACTCCCCCGGCGACCTGCTCCGGGCGCTGCAGACGGCGGGCCTGCCGGTGGCCGACACCCGCTCCTGGACGCTGCAGGAGGTCGACCACCCCGCCGTCCCACCGCTGCTGGAGTACAAAAAGCTGGCCCGGTTGCTCGCGGCCAACGGCTGGAGCTGGCTGGACACCTGGGTGCGCGACGGCCGGTTCCGCCCGACCTTCCTGCCCGGCGGCGTGGTGACCGGGCGATGGGCCTCCTCCGGCGGCGGGGCACTGTCCGTGCCGACCCAGGTGCGGCCGGCGGCCGTGGCCGACGAGGGCTGGCGGTTCGTCGTCGCCGACGTCGCCCAGCTGGAGCCCCGGGTGCTGGCCGGGATGAGCGGCGACGCCGCGATGGCCGAGACGGCGCGGGCTTCTGACCTCTACCAGGGCATGGTCGACAGCGGGGCGGTGCCGACCCGGGCCGACGCCAAGGTGGGGATGCTCGGCGCGATGTACGGCGGCACCCGGGGCGAGAGCGGCCGGATGATGCCCCGGCTGACCCGCCGCTACCCGCGGGCGATCGGGCTGGTGGAGGAGGCGGCCCGCGCCGGTGAACGCGGCGAGGTGGTGCACACCCTCCTCGGCCGCGGCTCGCCTCTGCCCCGAGGTGGGTGGGCCGAGCATGCGGGAGAGCTCGGCGAGCCGGCCGACGAGGGCGGCTCCCGGGAGGAGCGGGACCGGCACCGTCGCGCCTGGGGCCGGTTCACCCGCAACTTCGTCGTCCAGGGCACCGGCGCGGAGTGGGCGCTGTGCTGGCTGGCCGACCTGCGGAACCGGCTCTGGCGGCTGAGTGGCGACGGCACGCTCACCGACCGGCCGCACCTGGTGTTCTTCCTGCACGACGAGGTCGTCGTGCACACCCCCGAGGCGCTCACCGACGAGGTCGGGGAGGCGGTCCGTCAGGCCGCTGCGGAGGCCGGCCGGCTGCTGTTCGGCGGCTTCCCCGTCGACTTCCCACTCGACGTCTCGGTGGTGCGCTCCTGGGCCGACGCCTGAGCCGACCTCAGCCCTGCAGCAGCGTGAGGACCGCCTGGGGCGACTGGTTCGCCTGGGCCAGCATCGCGGTGCTGGCCTGGGCGAGCACCTGACTGCGGGTGAGGCGGGTCATCTCCGCGGCCATGTCGGTGTCCCGGATCCGCGACTCCGCCGCCGTGGTGTTCTCGATCGAGACGCCCAGGCGGTCGAGGGTGTGCTCGAACCGGTTCTGCACGGCGCCGAGTTCGGCCCGCTGGGTGGTCACCGTCCGGATCGCGGCGTCGATGGTGGAGATGAGGTCCGGGGCGGGCGTGTACACCGGCGTGGCCGCCGCGATCTCGGCATTCGTGGCGTTCACGGCGGGCACCGGACCGGTGAACCTGATGGCCGGGCCGTCGTCCACCGCGGACCCACCGACGACCGTGAGGGTGAAGGCGTCGTCCTCGGTCGTGATGCCCGCCGCCTTGGCCGCGGCGTTCAGGTCGGCCAGCGCCTGCGTGCCGTCGGCACGGCTGTAGGCCACCTTGCCGAGGTCGAGGCTGTGGCCGTTGGCGGTGATCGTGCCCCGCAGCGTGAGGAGATCGGTCGACGTCGTCCTGGTGAACAGCAGGGCGCCCGCCACGGGGGGTGGCGCGGCCTCGGGCGGGTCCGCCGCGACGGGGACGGCGAGGGGCGGGGTGGGCTGGTCGAAGGACGGGGTGATCGGACCCAGGTCCGCGGGGGTGTCGGAGGCGGTGGGCGTCGGCGATCGGAAGATCAGGTCGTCGCCGTCGTCCACGAACGGGTCGTCCCCGGAGCCCGAGAACCAGGCGACGCCGGCGGCCACGGCGGCCGCGTTGAGCTGCACGAGCGCCGAGGCGTTGTCGATGACGCCGCGGCCGGGGACGTAGGTCACCGCGCCCAGGTCGAAGCTGAACGCCCCGACCCGGATGGTGCCCTCGAGCTGCCCGATGCCGACCGGCGAGACGGTGGCCCCGTAGAACACCACGGCGCCGCCGAGAGGCTGCCCCACGGCCTGCGCGGCGGAGGCCTGCACGGACGATGCGTCCCGGGTGACGTCGATCCGGTCGACCCCGAGGCCGGCGGCCCCCAGTGCACCGCCGATCGTGACGTCGATCGTCTCGCCGACGTCGGCGCCGACCTGGAACCTGCCGTCGTACGACCCGTTCAGCAGCCGGGTGCCGTTGAACGCCGTCGTCTCGGCGATCCGGGTCAGCTCCACCTCGAGCTGGGTGAGCTCCGCCTGCACGTGGGCCTTCGCCTCGGCACCGATCCCGCCGTCGTTGGCGGCCTGCACGACCAGGTCCCGCATCCGCTGCAGCACCGACGTCGTCTCGGTGAGTGCCCCCTCCGCCGTCTGGACGACGCTGATGCCATCGCGGGTGTTGCGGAGCGCCTGGGCCGAGCCGCCGATCTGCGAGCGGAGGCCCTCGGAGATCGCCAGCCCCGCCGCGTCGTCCGCCGCCCGGTTGATCCGGAAGCCGGAGGAGAGCCGTTCGAGGGACGTGCGCATCGCCTGGTCGGCCGTCGCCAGGCTGCGGTGAGCGGTCATCGCCGGGACGTTGGTGGTCACGCTCAGCCCCACAGCGCCCCTCCCCCGTCCGGCGTCCCTCCACGCCCCGTGCGACGCGTGTGCACCAGGTGTAACGGCTGGTCGGACCGCGAGTTGACCCGAACGACTGCCCGATGCTCAGCGGTCCGCCGGCCGGCGGCGGAGGTGCTCAGCGGGCGCCGACGGCGACCAGGGAGCAGCCGGTGGTGCCGAACGGCTCGACGTCGAAGCCGAGTGCGCGCAGGGTGTCGCCGATCGCGGCGTTCATCGCGCGCTGCACACCGGCGTGCACCTCGGCGCCACGCACCTGCTCGTGGCTCATCCGCTCGTGCTGGTGCCAGCTGACCAGGACGCCGGGACGACCGGGCTCGGGCGACAGGCACACCCCGCCGGACGGCCCCTCCCCCGCGCAGTCGTGCAGCGCGAGGCCCGCCTCGACCAGCGCCGAGGCCACCTCGACCACCAGCGTGACGAGCTCGTCCTCGTCGATGAGCGGGCTGTCCCACTCCTCGGGCAGCCGGTCGAGCTGGTCGCCCAGGTCGCTCAGCCAGGCGCGCTCCTGCGGCAGCTGGCGGCGCACCAACCGGCCGTCGCCGCGCAGCACCCCGTGCACCACCCGCCGGTCGCCGGCCCGCTCACCGGACAGGGCGGCCCACTCCGCCTCGATCCGGTCGGCGAACGGGCCCGCCACGACCTGCGCGACCGCCCCGTCCGCGGACTCGGTGACCAGCCACCACGCCGGCACCAGACCGAGGTCGGCGACCCGCTTGCCGGCGGGGTGCGCCGCCGTGCTGGCGGCCAGCCGCCCGGCCGCCGGAACACGGGACTCCCCGTCGACGGCGCCGGCGGCCACCGCGGCCCCGACCGTGGCCAGGACGGCGGTCTGTTCGCCCGGCGCCTGCACCCGGTTCCGCTCGAACTCGTACTGGGCGGTCGAGCTCTGCGCCAGGGCGACGACCAGCGCCGCGAGCACGAAGAAGCCCAGCACGGCGACCACCGGCCAGATGAGCATCACTTCGTCGCCTCGACCGCGACGCGGTGCTCGTGCACGTCGGCCGACACCGGGACGGCGCCCCATGCCGCTGCCCGTCGCGAGGAGTCCTGCGCCCACCCGCGCAGCCGGGCGCCGGACGACCGGAGCGACCGCCGGGGCGTCGTCGGAGTGGCCTCGTCGACGGCGAACATCTCCAGGAACGTCGTCAGGTCGACCTCCGCCTCCTCGAGGACGGGTCGGTGGGACGACAGGCGGTCTGCCAGGTCAAGGGGCGTGGTCACGCGGGGCTCCTCGGTGCTGTCCGTCGCGGCTGGGGAAGTGCCGCGGACATGCAGAAAGGTAAGTCGGGGACTGCCCTGGAGAGCCCGATCGGCACGGCCACGACGACCCCGTCACCGAATCGTTGCAGGGGCCACTCGAACGGTCGATGACCCGCCTCCCAGCAGCCGCCTTGTCGACTTGGTCGCGGCTGCGACCTGCACTTTCCCCGGAATGGCGCTCGATCACCCCGGCACACCGGCCGAATGCGGCATGTCGCCCGGCGAGCCGTTGACGCCTTGCTCCAGTGGGCCCCGTGGCAATCGAAGCCCCAACCCGGTTGCCCCGTCCCGGGGTCGCGTTCGCCCCTGCCGGATTCCAGTGGGTGACCTCACCTGCCTTCCGCAAGACGGTGGCCACGCCGACGGAGCACGCCGTGCCCTTCTCGCGTGCAGCAGCCGACCAGGTCGGCCACGCGAGCACCTCGATGACCACCGACGTCTCCTTCCGACGAGAAGTCACACCCTCCGGCGCAGCTGCCGTCCTGTCGGCATTGAGCTCCTCGGCTGACGCCCCGGGCGACACCTCTCCACGCTGGGCACTTCCCCACGGTGGCAAGCCACTGCCGACGGCCAGGGACGGAGATCAACCTCTGCAGACCGGGCGCGGTGCGCTGCCGCTGCCTGTCTCCGGGGGCTGCGAGTTCGAGGGCGTCGGTCAGCAGCTCCAACACTCGACAGCATCGATCGGCTCGGACACCGGCGATCCGCCGGGCGGCTGAACTCCGCAGGACAGCGGGAACGCGCGACCCGTGGCACGCTGCGGCGATGGGTGGGCCGGTGGATGTGAGTGCGCAGAACGTGACGGGCAGACCCAACGCGACCGTGCAGCAATGGTCGATGTACCCGCCCGGCGGTGCCCGGCCGGTTGTCCGCCGGCGGCTGTCGGTCTGCCTGTACACGCCGTCGGCGGACCCGTCCGGGATGGGCGAGCACATGCTCGACCTGGTGGCCGAGTACCTGCCGGACGTCGACGTGTCAGTGATGTGCTGGCCGACCGAGGCCGGTCAGCGGGTCCTGGCCCGAGCGGCCGCACTGGGTGCCATCACGCTCGCCCTTCCCCATCCCCGGGACCCTGCGTTCGCTGAGGTGATCGCCGACTTCCTCGACAGACAACGCATCGACGTCTTCCACGTCCACGTCGGGACCGGGCGGGAGAACTTCGATGGTGCGCGTGCCGCCCGTGCTGCTGGCGTCCCCGCGATCGTGCAGACCCAGCATCAGCCGTGGTTGTTGAGCAGCCCGGTCAAGCGGGCGTCCTTCTTCAACGCTCTGCAGGAGGTGGACCGCCTCATCGCCGTCTCCCAGGCCCAGCGCAGGACCTACGAGCGGATCGGGGTACCGGTGGAGCGGTTCTGCACGGTCCCCAACGGCATCGGCGCTCGCGTGGCTGGACCGGGCCGACGTGCCGCCCGCACGAGCCTCGGGCTCGATCCCGACCAGCCGGTCGTCATGACCGTCGGGCGGCTCGCCCCGATGAAGGGGCACCGCCAGCTCATCGAGAGCACTCCGGACCTGCTCGCGCGTTTCCCGGGGCTTGCGGTCCTGATCGTCGGCGAGGGTCACCTGCACCGGCGGCTGGCCGAGCAGGCTGACGAACTCGGGGTCGGAGGCCGCGTACGCCTGATGGGTCACCGTCCCGACGCCCGACTGCTGCTGGATGCCGCCGACGTCTTCGTCCTGCCGTCCCTGCACGAGGGGATGCCGCTGGTGGCGATGGAGGCGATGGAGGCCGGGTTGCCGGTGGTCGCGACCCGCGTGATCGGGAGCGAGGAGGTCGTCGACCACGGCGAGACCGGGCTGCTCACCCCTGCCGGAGACGCACCGGCTCTGGGTGCGGCGCTGGGGGAGCTCCTCGCCGACCCGGCTCTGCGAGCGCGGATGGGCGCGGCGGGACGCCAGCGCTATGTGGATCACTTCACTCGGCGGCGGATGGCCGAGCGGACCCGCGCGGTGTACGCCTCGGTCCTGGAGTCCGTCGGCGCCGCGCCGGTCGGCAGCAGCCGGTGAGACGCCTCCGGGTCGGCTGCGTGGGCGCGGGCTTCATCGCCGGCCGGCACCTCGGCGCGCTGGCAGCGATGCCCGACGTCGACGTGGTCGCCATCGCCGACCCGCAGGCAGAGCGTGCCGCGGTCGTGGCGGAACGGCTGGGCGCGCGAGCCTACGACGATGGTCTGGCCTTGCTGGGAACCGAAGACCTGGACGCCGTGTGGTTGTGCGTGCCGCCGTTCGCGCACGCCCCGCTGGCGTTGACCGCGCTGGCCAGGCGGCTGCCCTTCTTCGCCGAGAAGCCCCTGGGCATCGACATGACCGCGGCGCAGGCGATCGCCGACGGCGTGCGCGCCCAGGGCCTGCAGACCGCGGTCGGCTACCACTGGCGCTACCTCGACGTGGTCGACCAGGCGCGCGAACTGCTGCGGGACCGCCCGCCACAGCTGCTGCTCGGGCAGTGGCTCGACGCCACCCCCACCGCGCCGTGGTGGTCCCGGCGAGACCGCTCCGGCGGGCAGCTCATCGAGCAGACCACCCACCTGTTCGACCTGGCCCGACTGCTGTGCGGAGAGGTCGACAGCGTCCACGCGGCGGAGTCCACACTGTGGCGCGAGCAGTTGCCGGACGCCGACGTGCCGACCGCCTCCACCGTGCTGCTGCGCTTCCGGTCCGGGGCGATCGGCTCGATCTCGTCCAGCTGCCTCCTCCCAGGTCGGAACCGGGTGGACATGAGGCTGGTCACGCCCGGGCAGGTGCTGGATCTGCGGGAACGATCGCTGACCGACCACGAACTGCAGGTCGACGACGCTGCCCGCACCCGCTCGGACCAAGACCCGATCGTCGCCGAGGACCGGGCGTTCGTCGACGCGCTGCTGGGCCGTGGCGATGACGTACGCAGCCCGTACGGCGAGGCCCTGCGCACGCATGCCCTGGCCTGCGCCGCCGACGAGTCCGCCCGCACAGGTGTCCCGGTCGTGCCGAGCAGCGCACCTGACGGGCCGAGCCAGTCGCGCTCGGACTCGTCATGAAGGCCACCAGGACCATGCCCGACCCGAGGGAGTAGCGATGTCGGGAACACGCACCATCCGCACCCTCGGGGTCACCGCTCCCGGCAGGCCGGCGTACTTCAGCTACACCGAGCAACCACCTGACGACGGCGAAGTCCGGGTCGACACCGTGTACACCGGGCTGTCGGCCGGCACCGAACTGACGTTCGTCAAGGGCACCAACCCCTACCTGCATGCGTCGTGGGACGCCGAACGAGGGGTCTTCGTCAACGGTGAACCCAGCCGGCGCTACCCGGTGGAGTCGCTGGGGTACATGGAGGTCGGTCGGGTCGTCGAGACCCGGACAGCGCAGGTCGCCATCGGGGACCTGGTGGCCGCTACCTACGGCCACCGCAGCGGGCACGTC
>Ga0210040_10009402_pt1 | contig 11386 bp, 5 predicted proteins | sample CryGeyCG12114_NA_FD_185462 | JGI IMG/M metagenome (GOLD analysis project Ga0210040, IMG submission 185462) | Groundwater microbial communities from aquifer - Crystal Geyser CG19_WC_8/21/14_NA (SPAdes) (version 2) | ecosystem: Environmental > Aquatic > Deep subsurface > Groundwater | place: USA... | reverse complement strand
CTACATGGCGTACATCTCCCAGCCAATCAGAGAAGATTACCACCTCTACCTACTGATCCGATTGGCTGGGATGTGTACGCCATGTAGAAATCTACGAAAATACAAGGCTTCAGGTGTACCCCTATTGTATGGAAAGAAAAACGGGCATTGATGAACGAAAAGTCCTAAATGGCCCGTATTCACATTCACATAGTAGATAATGCACATTGCAATGGCAAAGGATCAGAGCCCAACTGCTCATTAGTAACACAGTTATTATTAGGAGTCATAAAGAGGCTGATAAGAGCAGGGCCACGATACAAACAAAGAGGGTGAGAACTTGTACATGTTCTTGTGTGTGTGCATGTGAAGGGACAGTTAAGAAAGTGAGCGCGTACAAGCCAATGGAACAGTATGGTAACGAAAAAATGGTAAAATAAGAGAAAACCACAGGATTTAGTCTGTACAGAAGATGATGGAATGCTAATTTAGTATCCTTGTTCAATGACTGGAATGTCGAATGCTCCGTCATTTTGTAAACTAGTTGACTCCAGTTTAAAATTAGCTGCAAAGTCATTTTAGAGGAAGAAAAAAAATGTTGGGCAGATGAGGATGATACTACTTAAAAAGTTTTCCCCATTAGTTGTAGTTAGTATTCTGGCATTGGAAATGAATGGATAACGGTTATTGATATTATGGGAACTGAGTTAATAATAGGACGGAAGGCAAAGGTAAATAATATTAAATTGACGAAGGCTACGTGATATCAATTAGAGGAAGAATTAGACAGGAAGCTGTTAGTGTCATACTATTCCGTTTGTACATACGATCCATTAGAGAGTTATAGTTGGTTGGTTAGTTAGTTAGTTAGAAATATTTGGCGAGTTTCCTATAGGCACATTGTAAATACGTGCGTAGAGACACGAAATTATAGCTGCGGAATTTCATTATTAATAGAACAGATGGAATGTATGTGATGTGACAATGTCTAACTAAAGGGGGAGAGACGAAGCTCATCAAGGAAGCTCCTCTGTTATTTTCCCGTATGTCATTTGTTAATTTCAGTGACATGTTCTGAAAGAAAAGAACAAGTCTTGGAAAAGATTTCTTACTTTGTCGGACGGATGTTTGCTTTTCAAGGGGCAAAGTAACAATGCGACTGTCATACTATGTAAAACAATGATAATGCAAATCACTGTAGTAAGCTTTATCATCTACCAACTACCAACCTACCTTTAGATGTTTTGGGTTAGATAAAAAAATTATTCATTAAATTTATATAGCTAGTATATTATAAATGTAACTATAATCCTGTGTAAACAACTAACTTACTTTACCAACTCACATTTAGCAAATAAAACATTCATATAGCAGTCAAAGAAGTTATCAGAAGAAAAAATACATCCTGCTTTTGAATAACAATACTCACAAGCAAAAAAGGTAGACCTTTAGTTTGCTTGAGTTTTGAAAAATACCTTTTACATTCGTAGTGCGATTTTTTGAGCTCCTTCATGGGCTTGACATGATGCTTTTTCATAGTCATGAGAGTCAGTGCCATTCAAAACTACTTATATTTCCATTATCATTCATTCATCATTAGGAGGAGGAAAGATGGAAAGACATGTCTGTCTTTTATACAGTATTATTATTATTATTATTCAAGCCTCTTGGCAAAGGTACACAAGTGGGGTGGCATACTACAGTACAGACTATACACAAAATTCAACTCCTTCACTATATACGTACGTATTTACGTTGGTACGTGTTTGAGTTGTTGACAAGCTCAGAGTAGAAAATGAGCAGTGTTCATTCTTCACCAAGTTTTGTAAAGCCCAATTCGCCATTGCTGGTTCATTTTAGTAAAACTATCCTATAAGAATTCTGGTTAGTTAGCTAATAAAACATAGCATTTACCATAGAATTCTTTAGTATTTGCCAATTGCATTTCATCCAGTATGGCTGATTTTACGGTGCACAAATTGGAATGAAAAAACTTTTGATTCGCCTATATAAAAAAACACTAACCTGCTTGACACGCAATAGACTAGTTAGCTGGTTGACATAAGAGTTGTTGAGCAAAACGGTGACTAAAATTTGAATTGAATGCACTTGTAAATTCTCTCATTAGGACTAGTACAAAAACTTTACCAGTTCAAAACAATAAATGTAGGAAACAATCTATTGGAATAAGAGAAAACTAAAAATAAGCGCATAGAAGTTCAACCGGGCTATTCATTGCATCTATTTGTGTAAGTCTGGTCTAAAAATACAACGGGTAAAGATCAATGTAAAATCCTGTAGTGTTGAACAATCCTACCCTCAGCTTGTTTCAAGATTTCTGCATAAAAAATAGTATTGAAGAACCCATAATGTTTTTACAGCAACTAATAAACTGGATGCACTTAGGAATAAAACTAGGTTCCGTCACTGTAAAAAAAGTATTGAAAGCTGCCAAGGAAGAAAAAAAAGACTTGTTCGTTAATAATCTTTGTTAGTATTAGTATGCTATGCTTGTTAAGTAAAAGTAGCAACCAATAGTAATACCTATGCATACTAAAAATCAATAATATGTAAATTTTTTCATGTTTGGCTCTTTCTCACTTTGTTGTGACTGGAAATCAATAGAAACACACAAAATCGAATGTATTCCAAAGTGTTGAATATTTATAGTATCCACGGAAAATCTAGCAGCCTATCATAAAGTTCATTGTATCAATAAAAAACGCAAGGTGCATTTATAATGAAACTCAAAAACAAGTAATTTAATAATATTGGTTGCAGCCATTATGTATCAAAAACAATGTACCCAAAATAAAGTATCCTATCAGCTCGCCCTTCAAATCATTTAAATGCAATTACCTGAGTAGACAAGATATAGCCCACGATAGGGAGAATAACTAACTAACTAACTAGTCTGTTTTGCGTGCCATAAAATTCATAAGGAATCATTTACGAACCATGTTCGTGTGAGGACTCAACTCCTAGTAAATTAGAAAATGAATAATAATGTAAAGCAAAATAACACTAGACCTTCTGGGGTAATGATGAAATTGCCTTGTGTAGCACGTCAACAGGAGGAAATAATGAAAATTTCAATCTAGCGGAGTATAAATGCTCTCTCACTCAACTCAACGGATACTACTTGAAATGCCAATTTTGCCCATTCAGGTATTATGTCAGCGAACCATAGTGACAGAAACATGCACTTTAATAGTTGGAAATTATTAGGTAAATGGTTCAACCAATTTGACAACATATCGTTATTAAATTTGACGGGGAAATAATCAACTCATTTTAAAAGTAGCTTGTCAAAAATTATAATTTTTCACATTTTAGATTCTAAATTCAATTATAATCACTTGTGGAAAACTATGAAAATATGAATCTGAAACATTATTTTGCTCTTATTTTTGGAAAAAAAGTGGTTAATATTGTTTTTTTAAACGAATGCCTTGTCATCATAATTTCTTGACCAATACAAATGACGCGAGCTGCTCGCAAAGGGATATTTTCTTTAGCCCACTAATGAGAAACTATACCAAGCGTCTCACGAGGGACCAAAAAGTCAATCAATAAATGTCATTAATTCCCTGCCATAAGTGAACATAACAATAAACGACTTTTTGTGTACTGTAGGAATACCAAATGTCATGAAATAAACTGAGTCTCTTTTTACACAAAGTAATTGTATCCATATTGCCACAGAGAAGGCAAATGCTCCTGTGAATGTATAAAGCTGGAAAAGCCGTGTCAAAGAAGAAGAAAAATATAAGACGCCCACTTTCTTTATCACGTCAATATGCCTCCACCCACCTATAGGAGAAAATAAATTGCAGTTACTCCAACACCTTAGACCTTTAGAAAACAAGTTGACAAGAAAAAAATGGAGCAATTCAGAATTCTGGTTATAAGAGAAATTTCTATATAAATGCAAAGTTTACCTTGGGAAACAATAATTATTATTGATAATGCTGACTGCATTGAGTTCCATGTCAAACTATGTTTGAGCTAAAGCGTTACTGCGTGCATTTTTTTATGTATATTATGCTTTTGGTAAAAAAATATTGGATAAATTCCGTGTTTTTTTGAGTACACATAATGTGCAGTTTACTGACTGACTATGAGGGCGATAAAAATACTTGAATACATGTGCTATATGTGAAAGTACATATCAAGTAAGCAAACAGGGAGAGTCCGAAATGTAGTTGCTTGGAAATCAATAGAAAACTAGTGGACGTGGAAGCCAGTATAGGATTTTTTTATGATTTCCGATTGACAATCTAATCCATCACGTTACTACTGTAGTATTACCTTTTCCGAAACGGATTGTGAAGGAAATATTGATACACTTTTGAGGCCAATACTGCGAGCAAGGAGAAGCTTACCCTAAAAGTGGAGTACACTCAGTCAGTCAGAACACAACATTAGTCGTGCACATTTGTATCATTAAAGTGCAATTTTCTTGAAATGTACAGAATTATATGACTCATGTAAAGCTAAAACACTTTAGACATTTCATCAATTCCCTGCCAACTTGGGAGCAGGAAGAGAAAGCAATTTCAGTTTTCATTTTATCTTCTCTGGTCAGTCATGGCACGTCCACAGAACCGACTTGCATACAGAGTCATGAAAAAAGCCTCACAATTTATATCAAACATGAGCATAATGAAATTTTAGTAGCATGTCATAAAACTTCTTGCAGTCAAGCTCTCTTCACTATCCATCATTCCTATAAAATGAAGCCACATGCATTCAAAAAGTGAGTAAAAATGGGAGACGTTTTATGTATGAACGTGTGAAGCAATCATTTCCCAGCTTTCCTAAATACGGAAACTATAGTATGTCACAAGCTAACTAAATAGGCATTTATAGTTAGTTGGTTGATACTCAGCTTACAAAGTTTCACTGATCACATAATACTACGCACAATACGGACAAAGAGAACAAACAGAGTACTACATACTATTGTAAAAATCCACGTTTAGTTGACATTTTATTTTTCTAGGACCTTTATAAGACTTCAAAGATTCAACTATGCTTGAGTAAAAAAAATGTCAAGTGAGTGGCCAGAACTTGACAAATTATATTACTTGAATTTGAAATGAAATACGCCATGTACAATCAGTTTCTAGTTTGCAGACGTAAACAATAGTGAAAAATATCGATTCAGGCAAATGCTATACTCTTCTACGAAACTTCCAGTCTAAGTTTCGATAGACTAAGATTTGTGCTTGCCTGTCTGTTTCCAGTCCTTTTGTTCGGCCAAAAGAGATAGGAGCAAGAATAATACATCTCTGTGTATTTCTTGCCAATTCAATGGACGACTAACAAAAGAGGGTATTCCATACAGAGTGTAGAAAAGGAAAAAGGCATTATCTTATGTACACTTATAAATGGGATTGTCAACTAGGGTGAACTAACTAAATATTATAAAAGTCGTCATGCAGGTATTTAATTATAAGTATATTTTGTACGCTTTATAAGTGGTTTTTTATGTTACTAATTGCTGCAAAAGGAAAGGAAAATATTTCAAACTAGCATTCCAGTTTATCTCAATTTTTTAGCTATTATATCTAGAAAACTTTCTTCCCTTCAAAGAAAGTTGCTGCTGGAAACTTTTTAACTTCCAACCTAATGATATAATCGATTTGCCTTGTCTTGGCTTCAAATGGATTGGAAGGTGTAGGATTTATGAGTTCACATAATTCTTCGTGAAAAACAGATTACTCTGCCAAAGAGAAGGATTATCCAGCCCAGTTTATGACTGACGTCATATAATGTGAACTACATGATGATGACGATTAAATAAGAAAAGTTATTCCATGTCTCTCAAAATGTGAGCTCAGGAAGTATACTTAATTTGCTTATACTATCAGTAAAACCATCGGCATAAAAATTATCCATCCAAACCATACTGTTTCACCTCCATTCACCTTACATAAACTTGTGTTGTGAGTGACTTTATGTACACAAGTTATGACCGTGTTTTGAAATGATCACGTTTCTTTGATACGTCAACCAATCTCTTTAAATTTTAATACAGTGTTCATCAGTTGGGTGATAAAAAAGGACTTAAACTGTGCTAAGTCACCCAGCCTACTAAATTAATAATGCCCCGGGTAAAAAATTTATCATTGTCCCCTTTAAAATCTAAAACACAAGAGGAAAATCATGTAATTTACGTATTTAGTTAGTTAGTTAATCAATACCATGTGGACCAAAATAATCCCTATTTATTTATTTACTTTCTATTGGCTGGTAGTTGGTTATAGTTGGGTAAAAGGATTTGAGGAGGTACACATTACATTATACCCTGCCATCAGATTAGCTAGGGAGATGAAAAGTGCAATTTTCAGCGTGTATCCCCACACTGCTCCACCAAGTTAATTTAGATTAGATACAGCATGTTTTACATTCCCTTTCAACCCTGAATGCAAATGGCATGTTCACTTAATCTTTTCCTACTTGTATGTCTGTACAGTCACTTTGGAACGAGAGCTACTATTTGTGTTCACAAATGCATGCAATCATCATTATATTCTTTGGACTCAGCAGTTTCTTTTATCTTTAGCTAGGCTTGATGTAACTACAAAGTGATAAGGTTTATAGTTTGTACAGCAAACATATAGTCCTGATGAATTAACTAAGGAAATAAACAAATTTTCTGCACTTTTGCAAATATTTGAATAAAGCGTATGGAACAAGTAGGAGCTACAGATTGGTATAAATAGTGCATTCAACGTATTTATGACGCACTTCTTCATACATCCCTTTCTCCGATGAATTTGCGCGCATTACAGAAATTTTTTGAACGTTGAAACTTTTTAGGGCGGAAAGCCATGGCTACGTCCTATAGTCATCGTGACCGAAAACCTATGTCCTACGATTTAGGTCGCAATTATAAAGCAAGGACCACCAAATTTGGCACACATGTTGATGAGCACCGCGTTATTGGGCCTATAAATTTTCTTGAACATCGGTCAATGGCTTCATGCTTTTTAAAGACAATTAAGCTCAATTAGCGGCTAAACACAGTTTTTACAGATCTAATCAAAATTCACATGGTGACGTCAGTTACATAAACTTATATCTACACCAATAAGTGACAAAATGATGAGATGAATCGATCAAGCTCACAAAAACATAAATATTTTATGCATCAAAAAGTACCAGTTTAATTTGCATTATGTTTAAAGTTTGCATTTACTCGAAAAATCGTAACCTCCTGGCTGTGGGAGTACGGATGGTAAAGAATTACATTTTGAGCATTTCTTTAGTTTAGAAATGTCTCTTTTTCAAGTGTCTTAAGTTGACGAAATGCAGTATTTGGGAAGATGTTCAAAACACTACCACCACCGCCCCAGAACTATGAAAAAACTCGAAGAATTCCGTCCACAAGAAAAGGGATTTTGAACATAACCCCAAATACTGCAATCTGTCCATATTTAATAAAGTGAGACAAAATTTTCAAAATCTGAATAATTTACTTCTGCTAAGGTTTCCGCCCTATAGTAGCTGCGTGCAAGTTTTTCAATTTCTGTTTGTTGATGAGATATTTTAACTATCCTAAACTGTCTTTCATTGTAATTAATCAAAGTTGAATAAAAACTACTCCTCATCTCATATTGAAGTTGTACTAGCAAGCATCATGCTATCAGCTTTATGGATTTTGGTAGTCAGAGTCAATAATTAATACTTCATGTAGTGACGTTTAATTCTACCAAATTCCTACTTAATTAATTAAAATATACATTTTGCTCACAGCAAGATATGCTTCGAACTAGAGTAAATATATTCCTTAACATGCCCAAAGTTACATACCAGGAAAATCAATAAAAGGCTCGCTTTAATCTTCTATAGACTGCTTTCCCATCAATTATGCATTCCCACTTTTTATACGGGCTTCCCCATCCTAGTTGAATGCATTTAAAGCTAAAATCTATACTTGATATCCTAGTGAGTTCTGTCGTCACTGACTCTATATTCCGCTTGCATTGCATATCTAGTTTTTTCTTTCTAAGTTAAATACCAGGTTAATAATTTAGTTTTACATTGGAAGCATGCGATGCACTGATGTATTCATGCCATCAAACTTTTATTCAACCTCTTTTGTCCCTTAAACGTGAAACGCAAAACGTGAAATCATTACCAAAACCTGGCATATTGACGCACCGTTTTGTTTGCTTTGTTGCAGTTTGATGTCTAAAATAAAGCTTTTACTCATCACAATAAAAGTTAAAGGTAAGTATGCATAGATAATCTTACGTAAATGAAAATGACTTCATTCATACTGAAGTAACGAAATCAACTGTCAACTACCGTCATTAATGAGCTTTTGGTCACCATTTATAGACTAATCCAAATAATGTCTTGTCTATTCTCAGCTAGTCAGAACTACCTAATTACTAATTACCTAACTAATTCCAAAAATAATCCAGTCTATTAGAATTACCTTTAAGGCGTAGTAAATGTACATGTTGGCATGAACGAACATATTCATTGTCATGAACCATCGTAGAGATGGATCGTAATCCTCATACGTAATCCATGTATAAATCAACACGGTGATGTGATGATACCTGAAATAAAGTGAATCGTCAAACAATAGTGAGAAATATTTCAAATGAAAGTGAAATTATGGGTGCGTAAGTGTGAATAAATATTCATCAATTACGTCAAATTCAAAGAACCACGCAAAATTAAATATGGAGTATACACAAATATTAACTATTGCAGAAACAAAAACTCTGCAATCAAATACTACTTTTAGCTGCTTAATCGTTAGAAAATTGGGAATATAATATACTACTAAAAACAATAAGTAAATAAAACACGGTACAGTCAGTCGGTAGCAAAAATTTACTATTGACGCTTTCTGTTACCATTCCCTGTCGCTTACATCTACAGCTCAAAGTTGCACTTGCGCATAAGAAATACTTTCGCCTAAAAGGACGCCATCTACGTTGGTTGCATCTGCGCAGTAGTATAAAATAATTTTACTCCCTTTCCATCATGTGTAGTTTGTGTATAAAAAGTGTTTTGAGATTTTCGTTGCATAATTAACTATACATTTAGAAGTGTTTTAACGTAAATTTTTAATATCAAAGCAGAAAAATAGCAAAAAAAATCCAAATGCTTAAGTCAATTGACCAGGTAAAAAATGAATAAAAAAATAAGCATGGTAGTTCGTATAGTGAAATCGAAATCGCTTATATTAGACAAGGGAATCATGCGGCATTATTAAATTTGCACATGAATGATTGGTGACAGTGATAGAGGCAAGTATAAGTTCTTTTCTTGCAGTTATCATTAGCTACGTTTGATCATCAAAATAAATTATTATTTCACAGCTTATTTACCAATGAAGGAAAATGAGCGGCTGTTTCCTCAGCACGATGAACACAGTGTCACCCAACTCGACCAACTGTAAGGTTCAGAAAACAACAGGGAACATAATCACAAATAGAGTTTCGAAGGACTAGTTGTTTTTTATTCTGGTCAGCCATGCTAGCCAAAATGGCTACTCTTGTTGATTCGTACGAATATAATCATGCCTCGTGATACGTACAATTAGAAATATAATGGATATGTTCTTACCTTGCTTAAAACCATGAAGTAGCCCCAGGCACTTGTCACTATGGTATGGCTGTCTCTGCGCAATTACCAAGAACACCGATTTAGTACAAATTATTTATTGTTATCAAGGTGAGCAAATCATACAAGAGCTCATTATCTTGAAACGAAACTAATGAGCCCTGCCAAATATGAAACAAAAAAAAACTTGAGATTAATCTGAATACCAAATATCTATTTTTATCTTACCTAGTGCATATTGACAGGTAGAATCCAGTAGGTTCTTTGAGCAGATGAAAGAGTTCCGGAGCAGTGCGTAGAAATCCTATGATAGAAAAAATGGACAATCCCACATTCCATGTGAGCAACAATGATCGCAAATTGTAAGGCTCCCTATTCTTCATCCAGTGTTGGGCCGCGTGGATTAAAATAACGTACACTATTGAGGCATACACGCTCAGTTTCCAATGTTTTCCAACCCATTGTCTGGAGGCTGTGAGTTCAATTTGTTCCCACTCATAGACTGACATGTATGGTGGGTCAGTTATTGGGAAAACTTCCACAAATCCCGAACTATTGTTGCTAGTGTTCATTTTGCTGAACAAATCATGTATTTCACAGGCAATGGCAATACCGAGCTAACTAACAGCAGTGTTTCTCACATCTCTGGGTCTTTTAGTTAATACCCTGTATTATTTTCCTATGGGCGTATTTATTTCTTCTTCCAGTGCATGCGTGTGAACTGTGTTCCACTTTAATTCCGTCTATCACTGTGGATTAGTACTAGAGCTCATGCAAACAACAAGTCAATGTCGACTGTCGACAATGTATGTATACGGGAATTCAATATCTCTCGCTAATTTTACACGTGTTATTCCGTCTATTATTGGTAAACTACTGGAACACTACTCTGGACAAAGGCTGTCTTATAAACTCCGATTCAAAGTCTTGATGCACGCTTTTTTGCTTCAGAGCTCTGAAAAAAACAAGCCACAAAAAGATGAGACAATATCTACTACCGATGAAACAAACAAGACTGGGCTTTAGAAATTAACAACTTTATGTTGTCGGTCACCCATGTGTGCCAAATCATTTAATCACTTAAAAGGACTTGTACTTATCATAAATAAGAAACACGACATTGCTGTGACTTAATCTTTTACCATATGTACACAATGCAATACATACATATGCGGCCACAACATGTTGTAACTATACAGCTAACTAACTAACTTATTTTGACCGACATTGATTTCCTACGCTACCATAGATTAATGCACACATTAACATAATGCGTGTTTCAGTCAATGACTCTCACTCTCATCATTACACAACTTGACAAAGATCCTTTTTAAGCCAAAGCCGCAAAATACAATGGCTATATGCCTAAAATTTAAACGTTTTCTCACAAATTATGTAAGTACAAGGCTATCTCTCTAGTGTGGCCAGAAAAATTCAAAAAATCGGACGGACAACCTTACTGACAGCAATTAACTCTCTAGAGATAATGCTACCTTTACCTTAATTCCTTCATGCAAAAAATCGCATTCAGTGCAAAGATGTATTCACTTTTTTTGGAATTTTTTACTTCTGAAATTATATCTATTGCTGTGGTTGTTTCTGATTTCTGACCAAACAAAACCAATGAGTCTCTCAATACAATTATTGCGGATTCTAATGTTCATTTCAATGAAAAAGAGAATTTTTTTTTCGGTAGGTTATTTGGAGTTTTTTGTTATTGTTGCCACAACATTTCACAGACAATTTGTATAAATCGACCATTTATCGGGGATAGCCGAATAACATGGGGCAAGTCTCTTTTTCATTGAAATGA
>Ga0210040_10009401_pt1 | contig 11387 bp, 12 predicted proteins | sample CryGeyCG12114_NA_FD_185462 | JGI IMG/M metagenome (GOLD analysis project Ga0210040, IMG submission 185462) | Groundwater microbial communities from aquifer - Crystal Geyser CG19_WC_8/21/14_NA (SPAdes) (version 2) | ecosystem: Environmental > Aquatic > Deep subsurface > Groundwater | place: USA... | reverse complement strand
CGCTGTCGGCGGGGGGTAGGTTGGCCACCTGCAGGCGGCGGATGTCGGCTTCCACGTCGGCCATTCTTAACTCCTTGACGCCCGCCTAACGGCAGCGGGCGTGTTCGGGTTCAATCTGGGACGCGAACCGGCCGAGACAAGCGCCAGGCCCTAGTGGACCAGCTTGGCGACCTTGCGCAGGATGCCGCGCGGCAGGAAGCGGTGACCCTGCGCGCCGACCTTGTTCATGGCGCCGGGGATGACCACCGGCTGGTTGACCGACACGCCCCTGAGGCCAGCGGCGACTACCGGTGCGCTGGCCATCGCGAACTTCTCGAGCTTGCTGCTCTGGCCGTAGGCGGCGACGTCGAAGAACTCGGTCGCGGTCGGGCCGGGGCACAGTGCTGTGACGTGGACACCGGTGCCGGCCAGCTCCTCGTGCAGCGCTTCGGTGAAGCTCAGCACATAGGCCTTGGTGGCGTAATAGACGGCGGCGCCCGGACCTGGCTGAAAGGCGGCGGTGGAAGCGACGTTAAGGATGCCGCCGCGCCCGCGCTCGACCATGCCGGGCAGGGCAAGGCGGGTCAGCTCGGTCAGCACGCCGCAGTTGAGATCGATCATCTGCCGCAGCCGGCCCACGTCTAGCTCAGCCACCTTGCCGCCCGCGCCGAAGCCGGCGTTGTTGACCAGCAGGTCGACGTGCTCGCCGTGCGCCGCGAGGTCGGCCAGCAGCCGCACCGCCGCCCCCGGCTGCGACAGGTCAAGGGCGACGGCGCGGGCATTGCCGAGCTCGGCGGCCAGCGCCTCCAGCCGGTCCAGCCGCCGCGCCACCAGCACCAGCCGGGCGCCGTCGGCGCTCAGCTGGCGGGCGAAATCGACGCCGAGGCCGGCCGAGGCGCCGGTGATCAGGGCTACGGGTGCGGTCATGTCAGGTCTCCTGCTCTGACTTCGTTCGTCCTGAGCGGAGCGCAGCGAAGTCGAAGGGCGTCCCTAGCGCATGCGACGGCGCCCTTGACCTACGGTCATCTGCGATTCCGACTATGGACCTTCGGTCCTCCGCTCAGGACGAGCGGAAGTGGTACAGGTTCAGGCGACGGTTGCCTTCTCGATCTTGCCCGGGCTGCGCGGCGGCTCGCCGACCGGGAGGGCGTCGACATGCTCCATGCCGCTCTCGACCTGGCCCCAGACGGTGTATTGCTTGTCGAGGAAGCGGGCGTCGTCGAAGCAGATGAAGAACTGGCTGTTGGCCGTGTTCGGCTGGTTGGTCCGGGCCATGGAGCAGGTGCCGCGCACGTGCGGTTCGGCGTTGAACTCGGCCTTGAGGTCGGGGAGCTTGGATCCGCCCGAGCCGGTGCCGGTGGGGTCGCCGCCTTGAGCCATGAAGCCGGGGATCACGCGGTGGAACAGCACGCCGTCGTAGAAGCCTTCGTTCGCCAGGCTGGCGATCCGCTCGACGTGGCCGGGCGCGAGGTCGGGACGCAGGCGGATGACGACGTCGCCGCCGGTGGACAGGGTGAGGGTCAGGGTCTGCGGCGTGTCGGCCATGTCACGATGCTCCGATGGGAAAGGAAGGCGGCCATGTAGGCCCGGGTGCCGCCTTGCGCCAGAGCGGGCGCAGCCATAGGAGGGCGGCATCGGACGGGAAGGGGTTAAAGGCATGAGCGAACGCGAGACCATCGCCGTCGCGCCTGCACCCGACGAGGAGGCAGTGCTGCCGCCGCAGGCCGAGCCCGACAGCACCATCATGGACGCCGAAGACCGGCTCCGACCCGAGTTCGTCGAGGAGGTGCTCGACGCGGTCCATGCGGGCGATGTCGCCACTGCCTGTGCGCTGGTCGCGCCGCTTCACCCGGCCGACGTGGCCGACTTGATCGAGCTGGCGCGGTTCGACGAGCGTGAAGGCCTGGTCGCGGCGCTGGCCGAGCTGGTCGACGCCGACGTGATCGCGGAGATGAACGAGCACGTCCGCGAGCTGCTGGTCGAGCAGATGGCGCCCGAGCGGGTGGCGGAGATCGCCGGCGAGCTCGACACCGACGACGCCGTCGCGATCATCGAGGACCTGGAGGAGGACGAGCAGCGCGCTGTGCTCCGCGCGATGGAGCCTGACGACCGCGCTGCCATCGAGGAGGCGCTGACCTACGGCGAGGAGACCGCCGGGCGGCTGATGCAGCGCGACCTGATCGCGGTGCCGGAACATTGGACGGTAGGCCAAGTGATCGACTACCTCCGCTCGGACGAGGAGCTGTCGAACGACTTCTGGGAAGTGTTCGTGGTCTCGCCCAACCACCACCCGGTCGGGACCTGCAAGCTCAGCACCATCCTGCGCTCGCCGCGCAAGGTCCGGGTCAGCGACATCATGGCGCATGAGCAGACCCTGATCCCGGTCGACATGGACCAGGAGGACGTGGCGCTGCGGTTCCAGAAATATGCGCTGGTGTCGGCGGCGGTGATCGACGCCAGCGGCCGGCTGGTCGGCATGATCACAGTCGACGACGTGGTCCACATCATCCAGGCCGAAGCGAGCGAGGACGTGCTGCTGCTGTCGGGAGCGGGCGAAGGCGACATCAACGAACCGGTGAGCGAAAGCTACAAGGCGCGGGTCCGCTGGCTGATCGCCAACCTGCTGACCGCGCTGGTCGCCTCCACCATCATCCGGATCTTCGAAGCCTCGATCGAGCGGCTGGCGATCCTCGCGGCGCTGATGCCGATCGTCGCCGGGGTCGGCGGCAATGCCGGGACGCAGACGCTGGCGGTGACCGTTCGGGCATTGGCGACCAACCAGTTGACTGGCTCAAACCGCTGGCGGGCGGTCGGGCGCGAGATGCGGGTGGCGCTGCTCAACGGGATCACCATCGCGGCGCTGGTCGGGGTGGCGGTAACGCTGATCCTGCACAGCCCGCAATTGGGTGGCGTGATCGCGGCCGCCATGCTGTTCAACATCGTCATCGCCGGGTTCGCCGGGGTGCTGGTGCCGGTCACGCTGGAGCGGCTGAAGGCCGACCCGGCGGTCGCCAGCAGCATCTTTGTCACCATGGTGACCGACTCGATGGGGTTTCTCATCTTCCTCGGGCTTGCGACCGCGTTCGGCCTGACCGGCTAAGCTCTTGTAAACTCCGCCCCTTTTGCGGCATCGCAAAGCTTGTGCCGACTCTTCACATGACCAAGGTAGCCGTGGGCTGCCGCGACCTGCCTGCGCTGGAACGCCGCATGGCCGGCCGCGCCGACTCGGGCGAGGTGCGGGTGGTCACCCGCATGAAGCCCAAGCGCATGGCGGAACTGGTCGGCGGCTCGCTTTACTGGATCGTGCAGCACCGGCTGGTCGCCTGCCAGACCATCCTGCGGTTCGAGGATCGGCCGGACGGTCGCCTCGATATCGTCTGCGCCGAACTGGTTCAGCATGTTCCACCGGCGCCCAAGCGGGCACATCAGGGCTGGCGCTATCTCGAGACTGATGGCGCGCCCAAGCCGGGCGACAACGACGACAGCGGCCTTAGCCTGCTCCCGCCGCCCCTCTACGGCCGGCTGGCGGCGCTGGCGCTGGTCTAGCGGCAGCCGCTCACCGTTGCGGTGCCGATGACCTTGGTCCGACAGGTCGGGCTGCCCGTCAGTTCCACTGCCGCGACCCCGGCCGCGTCGACCTTGGCCGAGCCGGCGACGGTTGCCCGGACCACCGCCGCCCCTTCCGCACCGATCACCGCGTCCTTTGCCGCCAAGCCGGTCGCATCCAGGCTGCCGGAGCCGCGCACGATGGCAGTCAGCGCCAGCGCCTTGCCGGCGACCCTGACCGAACCGCTGCCGGAAAGGGCGACTTTGAGCCGGTCGGCCTCGGCATCGGCGATCCGGGCCAAGCCGCTGCCCTGCAGGCTCAAGCCGAATTCGAGTCCGCGCACCCGATCGATGTCGAGCGAGCTGGTGCCGTTGACTGTCGCTGCCGTGATGTCGGGGGTGCCGGCTTCGATCCGCACCGGCCCGGTCGGCTGGCCCGGATAGCCGCCCCAGCCGCCCGGGTCGGCGCTGACCACCAGGGTGGTGCCTTCGACCCTCACCTTGACCCGGTCCAGTGCCGCCTGGTCGCCAGTGGCGCGGGCGAACGGTCCGCGATTGGTACTGATGGCGACCGCATAGGCGCCTTCGACCCGCACCCGGGTAAAGCTGGTAATCGTGTAGCTACGCGTAGCCGCATCCGCTGGAGTGGCGGCGGCAAACGCAAGGACGAAGGCGAAGGCAAGGGCGCGGTTCATGGCCGCACCCTCGCACCCGCATGGTTAACAGCCCGTCAAGAGCAGCGGACGTCGCCCGAACCGGCCTTGCTGACGTTGCACTTGGCGCCGCCGCTTATTTCCACGTCGCCCGACCCGGCGATGTCCACGTCGGCCGAGCCGGTCGCCCGCGCCTTGATGTTGCCCGAGCCGGCGATCTCCGCCTTGAGCCGTTCGACCTGCAGGCCCGCAGCATCGATGTCGCCGCTGCCCGCAATCTCATAGCGCGCGTCTCCGGCCCGCCCGGCCGAGCTGGCGGCGCCCGACCCCGCGATCTCCAGCCCGAGCTTCCGCACCTGCAACTGGCCGATGCCGAGGTTGCCCGAGCCGGCGACGGATCCGGCGAACTCGCCCGTCTGCACCCGGTCGACCTTGAGGTTGCCCGATCCCGCCACGGCGGCGGCGGTCAGCATCGGCACCGTCACCTGGAACGCCGCCTTGCCGCCGTTCCAACTGAAGCCGCTACCGAACCAGCGGCGGTCGCGCTTCGGGTAGATGTGGAGCGTACCGTTCTTGACTTCGACCACCGTGTGCTCGAGCAGGTTCTGCGCGCCGCGGGCCTGAGCCGATGGCTGGCCGCCGGTCGCCACCGTCACGTCGTACGGTCCGGCCACCTCCAGCTTGTCGAACCCGGCGACCGCAAATTGCCGCTGGACGGTGGGTCCGCCGTCCTGTGCCTGGCTTACGCTGCACCCGCCCAAGGCCAGCATTGCGCCGGCGGCCACCATCGTTCCTCGCAGCATCGTCATACTCCCTGACTGTATTGGCTGTATAATACACACGGCAAGAAGCGCGGCAAGTAGTTCGGCGCCGTTCGTCGACCGGTCTGTCCCGTCGGCAGAACGAAAAAGGGCGCCTCCCGTGGGGAGACGCCCTTGTTCGCAATCGAGCGAAAGCCTGGCCCTAGTCGGCGTCGGCCTCGACCACGTCCTTGCCCTTGTGGTGGATCACCGCCGCCTTGTTCAGGATGTCGAGGATCTTGACCAGCGCCGCCTTCTCGTCGGTCTGCTCCATGGCGCCCAGTTCGCGCGCCAGGCGGGACGAGGCGGCCTCGAAGATCTGCCGCTCCGAATAGCTCTGCTCGGGCGCATCGTCCGGGCGGAACAGGTCGCGGGTCACTTCGGCGATCGAGGTCAGGTCGCCCGAATTGATCTTCGCCTCATATTCCTGGGCGCGGCGCGACCACATGGTGCGCTTGACCTTGGGCTTGCCCTTGAGCGTCTCCAGCGCAGCCTGCATGGTCTTGTCGCTGGACAGCTTGCGCATGCCCACAGAGTCGGCCTTGTTGACCGGCACCCGCAGGGTCATCTTTTCCTTTTCAAACCGGAGAACGTAGAGATCGAGCCGGCAGCCGGCGATCTCCGTGCTTTGCAGCTCCACGACGCGGCCCACACCATGCTTGGGGTACACGACATAATCGCCAACGTCGAAGCTAAGCGCTTTCGCTGCCATTCTTCACCTTTCTAAGTGCGAGAAAGAGGCGGCCCGTCACCGGTGCCCCCAAGTAGACCGGCGGTTGCGGCTTCTTTCTCTCAGGACAGAACTGCTTATTGCGGCAAGGCCGCCCAACGCTGGAGCGGCCTGTCGGTTCAGTCTTTAACACAAACCGTATCAAATCTCCAGTCCAAGTTGTAACGGAAGTGCTTGGTCCCGTTCACGAAGTCCGGAAAGGCCGAGCCCCAGCAGGCGGACTCCCCTGGGCACCGGCAGCAGGCGTTCGAGCAGATGGTGCCCGGCGGCGGAAAAGCGACCAAGGTCGGCGATCGGCTCCGGCGAGCTGCACGCCCGGCTGATCAGCTGGAAGTCTGAATATTTGACCTTCAGGGTCACGGTTCGGCCGGCTACCGAGTGGCGCTCGATCCGCTGCCAGGCGAGCCCGGCCACGCGCTCCAGCTCGGCACGCAGCGCCGCGGGGTCCGAGAGGTCCGAATCGAAGGTCCGCTCGGTGCTGACCGATTTGGCCTGCCGCTCCGCCCGCACCGGCCGGCCGTCGATCCCGCGGCAGATCCGGTGATACCATTCGCCCGAGCTGCCGAACCGGCCGGTCAGTTCTTCCAAGCTGAGCTGCTGAAGGTCGGCACCGGTGTGGATGCCCAGCGTGTTCAGCCGCTCGGCGGTCTTGGGGCCGATCCCGTGGAAGCGCCCGACCGGTAAGGAGGCGATGTAGCGGGCGGCCTCGTGCGGGCGGATGACGCACAGCCCGTCGGGCTTGTTCTGGTCGGACGCGAGCTTCGCGACGAACTTGCAGTAGGACACGCCGGCCGAGGCGGTGAGCTGGGTTTCGGCCCGGATGCGGCGGCGGATGTCTTCGGCGATCGCCTTGGCCGAGCCCAGGCCGAGCCGGTCTTCGGTCACATCGAGATAGGCCTCGTCGAGGCTCAACGGCTCTACTAGGTCGGTATAGTCGGCGAAGATGGCGCGGATCTGCCCGCTGACCTCGCGGTAGGCGTCGAACCGCGGCTTCACGAATACGATGTTCGGACAGCGCCGCTTGGCCGTAACGGACGGCATGGCCGAGCGCACGCCGAACACGCGCGCTTCGTAGCTCGCGGCTGCGACGACGCCGCGGTGTCCGCCGCCGACCGCCACCGGCAGCCCCCTCAACGCGGGATTGTCGCGCTGCTCGACGCTGGCGAAGAAGGCATCCATGTCGACATGGATGATCTTGCGCGGCGGACTCGGGCTGTTCACGCCTCGTTCCTAGCTTCCGCAGCGCCGCTCCGCCACGGCTTTTGGCCGCCTTTGCACCGCGGGCGCCTTGTCGCTAAAGCGCCGGCCAACCCCCGATCCGCTCAGGAAGCTCCCGATGAACATCCACGAATATCAGGCCAAGGAATTGCTCGCGAAGTTCGGCGTGCCGGTGCCCGCCGGCCATGCCGCGATGAGCGTCGAGGAAGCCGTCGAAGCCGCGAAGCAGCTCCCGGGGCCGCTGTGGGTGGTCAAGGCGCAGATTCACGCCGGCGGCCGCGGCAAGGGCAAGTTCACCGAACTCGGCCCCGACGCCAAGGGCGGCGTCCGGCTGGCCAAGAGCATCGACGAAGTCCGCGCTCATGCCGAGGAAATGCTGGGCAAGACGCTGGTCACCATCCAGACCGGCGAACACGGCAAGCAGGTGCAGCGATTGTACATCACCGACGGGGTCGACATCGCCAAGGAATATTACCTCGCCCTGCTGGTCGATCGCGAAACCGGGCGGGTGGCGGTGGTCGCCTCGACCGAAGGCGGCATGGACATCGAGGCGGTCGCGCATGACAGCCCCGAGAAGATCCACACCATCACGGTCGATCCGGCGACCGGCCTGATGCCGCATCACGGCCGCGCGGTCGCGGCCGCGCTGGGCCTCACCGGCGACCTCGCCAAGCAGGCCGCCAAGGTGCTGGCCGGGCTCTACGCCGCCTTTCAGGGCACGGACGCGTCGCAGATCGAGATCAACCCTCTGGCGGTGACGGACGACGACAAGCTGATGGTGCTCGACGCCAAAGTCGGCTTCGACAGCAACGCCATGTTCCGCCACAAGGACTTGGCCGAGCTGCGCGACCTCACCGAAGAGGACCCGCAGGAGATCGAGGCGAGCAAGTACGACCTCGCCTACATCAAGCTGGATGGCGACATCGGCTGCATGGTGAATGGCGCGGGCCTAGCCATGGCGACCATGGACATCATCAAGCTGAACGGCGCGGCCCCGGCCAACTTCCTCGACGTCGGCGGCGGCGCCAACAAGGAAAAGGTCACCGCCGCGTTCAAGATCATTTTGGCGGACCCGGCGGTGAAGGGCATCCTGGTCAACATCTTCGGCGGCATCATGAAGTGCGACATCATCGCCGACGGCATCGTCGCCGCCGCGCGCGAGGTGGACCTGAAGGTGCCGTTGGTCGTTCGGCTGGAAGGCACCAACGTTCAGCAGGGCAAGGACATCCTGGCGAACAGCGGCCTGCCGATCGTCGCCGCCAACGACCTAGGCGACGCCGCGCAGAAGATCGTCGCCGAGGTGAACAAGGCGGCTTAGGGACCCAGCGCCCGGCTCCCGCGTTCGCGGGGGCACAACGGAGAAGCACATGAAGGTACTCGTCGCCGTCAAGCGCGTGATCGACTACAACGTGAAGCCGCGGGTGAAGATGGACGGCTCCGGCGTCGATCTCGCCAACGTCAAGATGAGCATGAACCCGTTCGACGAGATCGCGGTCGAGGAAGCCATCCGCCTCAAGGAAAAGAGCGGGGCGACCGAGGTGGTGGTGGTATCCATCGGGCCGGCCAAGGCGCAAGAGACGCTGCGCACCGCGTTGGCGATGGGCGCCGACCGGGCCATCCTGGTGACCAGCGAAACGGACGTGGAGCCGCTGGCAGTGGCAAAGATCCTCGCCAAGATCGCCGAAGAAGAGCAGCCGCAACTGTTCCTGCTCGGCAAGCAGGCGATCGACGATGATTCGAGCCAGGTCGGGCAGATGCTCGGCGCGCTGACCGGCTATCCGCAGGGCACCTTCGCTTCCAAGGTCGAAGTGTCGGGGGAGAGCGTCAACGTCACCCGCGAAGTGGATGGCGGGCTGGAGACGGTGGCGCTGAAGCTGCCGGCGATCGTCACCACCGACCTGCGGCTGAACGAGCCGCGCTACGCCTCGCTGCCCAACATCATGAAGGCGAAATCCAAGCCGCTCGCGACCAAGTCGCCGGCCGATTATGGCGTCGATACCTCGCCGCGACTGGAAACGATCAAGGTCGTCGAACCGTCCAAGCGGACGGCGGGCGTCAAGGTGGGCTCGGTCGATGAATTGGTGGCGAAGCTGAAGTCCATTGGAGCAGTGGCATGACGATCCTGGTTCTCGGCGAACAGCATGACGGCAAGGTCAAGGATTCCACCCTCGCGACCCTCGGCGCGGCGGGGCAGCTCGGCGGCGACGTCCACCTGCTGTTGATCGGTTCCGAAGCACAGGGCGCTTCGGACGACGCCAGGACCATCGCCGGCGTGGCCAGGGTGCTGGTCGCGGCCGACGCCGCGCTCGACCACGAACTGGCCGAAGCGGTTGCTCCGCTGATCGCCCGGCTCGGCGCCGACTACGACCACCTGCTGTTCAGCTCGACTACCACCGGCCGCAACATCGCGCCGCGGGTCGCCGCGCTGCTCGACGTGGCGCAGGTCAGCGACATCATCGCGGTCGAAGGCCCCGACACCTTCCAGCGCCCAATCTACGCCGGCAATGCGATCGCCACTGTGCGCTCAACCGACGGCACGAAGGTCATCACCGTTCGAGGCACCGCCTTCACCAAGGCGGAGCGCGGCGGCGGCTCGGCCGAGGTCCAGGCGATTGATGCTGGCGCCAGCAACGAAACGTCGAGCTTCGTGTCGATGGACGCCAGCGAAAGCGAACGGCCGGAACTGACCAGCGCCAAAATCATCGTTTCGGGCGGGCGTGCGCTCGGATCGGGCGATGCGTTCCACCAGTATATCGATCCGCTCGCCGACAAGCTCGGTGCCGCCGTCGGCGCCAGCCGGGCCGCGGTCGATGCGGGCTATGCGCCCAACGACTATCAGGTCGGCCAGACCGGCAAGATCGTCGCCCCGGAGCTCTACGTCGCGATCGGCATCTCCGGCGCGATCCAGCACCTGGCGGGGATGAAGGACAGCAAGGTCATCGTCGCCATCAACAAGGACGAGGAAGCCCCGATCTTCCAGGTGGCGGACGTTGGCCTGGTCGGCGACCTGTTCAAGATCCTGCCGGAGCTGACGGAGAAGCTTTAGCGGTTCCCCGAAGCGACTGGACGAAGGGCACTTGCCGATTTAGCCTGACGTCGATTGTTGCGTTACGGGGTGGGGCGGGTGAGATCATTTGGATGGGCGGCGTTGTCGCTTGGCTTGGCTGCGCCTTCACCCGCGGGCGAGCCGGTCAGGCTTGCGCCGCTCACCCCATGGAACCTCCATTACGGGGATAACAGCTGCCGCCTGGGCCGCCTGTTCGGATCTGCGGCCAAGCCGACCACGTTGCTTCTGCAACGCCTGTCGCCCGGAGATACGATGAGCCTGCTGGTCGCCGGAGGCGAGCTGAAGGCCCGCGAAGGACGGGGCGAGGCCATTGTTCAATTGCTGCCGGTCGCTGACCTCAGCTTCGAAGCCGGCTCAGTGGCGCTGACTGCCAAGACCAAGGAACCCGCCATCTTGTGGTCGTCCGTCGGCTTCCGCAAGGAGACGCCCGAGCGGCTGGAACAGCTTCGACGGCAGCCGGAAGCGCCGGAGCGCAGGCCCGACCTCGAAGCCGCCGCCCGCGATGAGGAGGACGCGAACGCGAAACGGATCACCAGCTTCGCGGTTCGAGAGCCCGGCGGCCGAACCGTGATCCTGGAAACCGGGCCGCTAGGTCGCGCCAATGCCATGATGCGGGACTGTGCAAGGGATCAGCTGATCTCCTGGGGCGTCGATCCGGCGGTTCAGGAGAAGATTGTCAAGCCGGCCCGCACCACCAGCCTCGTGAAGCTATTCAGCTCGAAGGATTATCCGGCAAGCGCGGTAAACCGGGGCGAGCAGTCGATCATTCAAGCCCGGCTCAACATCGGCGCCGATGGGCGGGTCACACATTGCACCAGCCTCACCTTTTTCGAGGCACCGGGTTTTGCCGAGGTGGTGTGCAAGAAGCTGCGGACCGCTCGCTATACGCCGGCCGAGCTGGCCGACGGCACCAAGGTCGCAACCTACGACATGGCCACCATCCGCTTCGTCTTGCCGGATTAGAAGCCGGCAAGGAAGCTGACGACATTCGCCCCGAGCGCGTCCACCGCATAGCCCCCTTCCATCACGACCAAGGTCGGCAAGCCCAGCCCGGCGATGCGCTTGGCTAGCCGCGCGAAATCGGGGGTGTGCAGCGCGAAGTGGCTGATCGGATCGCCGGCGTAGGTGTCCGCGCCGAAGCTGACGATCAGCAATTCCGGTTCGCCCTCGGCCAGCCAGTCGAGCGCCCGGGCTAACGCTCTGTCGTAATCCGTGAACCCGGCCCCACGTGGCAGGGGGAGATTCAGGATGTTACCGGCGCTTTCGTCGGCGTGCCCCCAGTAGAAGGGGTAATCGGTGGCGGGATCGGCATGGATCGACGCGAAGCGGATGTGCTCGCGGCCGGCCAGCATGTCCTGCGTGCCGTTGCCGTGGTGATAGTCCACGTCCAGCAC
>Ga0210040_10009400_pt1 | contig 11388 bp, 11 predicted proteins | sample CryGeyCG12114_NA_FD_185462 | JGI IMG/M metagenome (GOLD analysis project Ga0210040, IMG submission 185462) | Groundwater microbial communities from aquifer - Crystal Geyser CG19_WC_8/21/14_NA (SPAdes) (version 2) | ecosystem: Environmental > Aquatic > Deep subsurface > Groundwater | place: USA... | reverse complement strand
GCCGCTCCCCCGCCGCGTCGAGCCGCTGCAGGCCGAGCGCCGCCAGCAGCCCGGCCCCGCCGTCGTTGGTGGCGCTGCCGCCGAGCCCGACCACGATCCGGGTCGCGCCCGCGTCGAGCGCCGCCACCAGCAGCTGGCCCACGCCGTACGTCGTCGCCCGCATCGGGTCGCGCTCGGCCTGCGACAGCAGGTGGAGACCACAGGCCTGGGCCGACTCGACGTAGGCGGTCGTCGCGTGCAGCAGGACGTCGGCCTGCACCGGCCGGGCGAGCGCGTCCTCGACGCGGACGGTCCGCCGCTCGGCGTCCGGCAGCGCGGTCGCGAGGACGTCGACGAAGCCCGGTCCGCCGTCCGACAGGGGCGCGAGGTCGACCTCGTCGCCGGGAGCGGCCCGGCGCCAGCCGTCGGCCAGCGCCTGCGCCGCCTGCGCCGGGGACAGCGTCCCACCGAAGCCGTCGGGAGCCATCAGCACTCGCATCACCGCAGACTGCCACCCGCGGGAAGCCCGAGCGGTCCCGGCATGTTGTCGTCCGTGCGACACTATCCCCGCCGCGCCGCCCCGAGGAGCCCCCGTGACCGTCACCACCGCACGTCCCGCCGGGCTCGACCTCATGCCCGGCGTCGAGCCGACGCCGCTCGCGCTGCTCCTGCTCGGCCGCGGGAGCGACCCCGCGTCGGAGCGTGGCGTCGACTGCCCGGGCGACCTGCCGCTCGCCTCCGACCCGGCGCTCGTCGAGCGCGCCCGGGCGGCCAAGGAGGCGCTCGGCGACCGCGTCTTCGTGCTCGGCCACCACTACCAGCGCGACGAGGTCATCGCCTTCGCCGACGTCACGGGCGACAGCTTCAAGCTCGCGCAGCAGGCGGCGGCGCGCCCCGAGGCGGAGTTCATCGTCTTCGCCGGCGTCCACTTCATGGCCGAGTCGGCCGACATCCTCACCTCGCCCTCGCAGAAGGTGCTGCTGCCCGACCTCGCGGCCGGCTGCTCGATGGCCGACATGGCCACCTTCGACCAGGTGGAGCAGTGCTGGGAGGACCTGCAGGCCGCAGGCGTCGCCGACGTCACGGTCCCGGTGAGCTACATGAACTCCAGCGCCGCCATCAAGGCCTTCACCGGCGAGCACGGCGGCACCATCTGCACCTCGTCGAACGCCCAGCGGGCCCTGACCTGGGCCTTCGAGCGGGGGTCGAAGGTGCTGTTCCTGCCCGACCAGCACCTCGGCCGCAACACCGCCGTGCGCGAGATGGGGCTGTCGCTCGACGACTGCGTCGTCTACGACCCGCGCCGGCCCGGTGGCGGCCTGACCGAGCAGCAGCTGCGCGACGCCCCCATGGTCCTGTGGAAGGGGCACTGCTCGGTCCACGGCCGCTTCACCGCCGAGTCGGTGCGCGACGTCCGGGAGCGGGTCCCCGGTGTGACGGTGCTCGTCCACCCCGAGTGCCGGCACGAGGTCGTCGAGGCCGCCGACCTCGTCGGCTCCACCGAGATGATCATCCAGACGCTCGAGGCCGCTCCCGCCGGCAGCGCCTGGGCGATCGGCACCGAGCTCAACCTCGTGCGTCGCCTGGCCCAGGAGCACCCCGACAAGACGGTCGTCTTCCTCGACAGGGCCGTCTGCTTCTGCTCGACGATGAACCGCATCGACCTCCCCCACCTGGTGTGGACGCTCGAGTCGCTCGTCGAGGGCCGCGTGGTCAACCAGATCTCCGTCGAGCCGCGCACGGCCCAGCGCGCCCGGGCTGCGCTCGACCGCATGCTCGCCCTCCCGGCCTAGGCTCGGCCGGTGACCTCCCGTCCGATCGGCAGCCCGTCCACGGGCAAGGGCCGACCGACGCCCAAGCGCAGCGAGGCCCGCGGCGGGCGGCGCGGCGGTCCGGTGGCGCCCCCGCCGCGCACGCGCAAGGAGGCGGCGCAGCGGGCGAGGGAGGACGCCAGGACCGCGCGCGCCTCGGTGCGCGAGGGGCGCACGCTGCTCCCCCGCGACGCCGGCCCCGTCCGCGCGCTCGTGCGCGACGTCGTCGACGCCCGGCGCAGTCTCGGCACGCTGATGCTGCCGCTCGCCCTCGTGCTGCTGCTGGCGCAGGCGTCCGGCAACCGCAGGGTCTTCGACATCGCCATCGCCGTCTGGGCGGTGGGCATCCTCGCACTGGCGACCGACCTGGTCATGACCGGCCGAGTCCTGCGCCGGCAGCTGCGCGAGCACTTCCCGGAGCAGCAGCGGCTGCGCGGGCACATCGCGTACGGCCTGCTGCGCACCACCGTCTTCCGCCGGTGGCGCGTCCCCGCGCCGACCACGTCCCCAGGGCAGCGCTGACCCCGTTCGCGCACCGTCGGGGTCTCGACGTAGCGTCCCGGGCATGGAGTTCAGGCGCCTCGGGCGCAGCGGCATGAAGGTCTCGGAGATCAGCTACGGCAACTGGCTGACGCACGGCTCGCAGGTGGAGGCCGAGCAGGCCACCGCCTGCGTGAAGGAGGCGCTCGAGGTCGGGATCACGACCTTCGACACCGCCGACGCCTACGCCGGCACGCGGGCCGAGACGGTCCTCGGCGAGGCCCTCAAGGGCGTGCGCCGGGAGTCCATCGAGCTGTTCACCAAGGTGTACTGGCCGACGGGCGAGGGCCCGAACGACCGGGGCCTGTCCCGCAAGCACATCGTCGAGTCGTGCAACGCCTCGCTGCGGCGGCTGCAGACCGACCACGTCGACCTCTACCAGGCCCACCGCTTCGACTACGAGACGCCGCTCGAGGAGACCCTGCGGGCCTTCGACGACCTCGTGCGCGCGGGCAAGGTCCACTACATCGGCGTCTCGGAGTGGAAGGCGTCCGAGATCGAGGCCGCGCTCGAGATCGCCGGCTCGATGGGCTTCGACCGCATCGTGTCGTCGCAGCCGCAGTACTCCATGCTCTGGCGCGTCATCGAGGGCGAGGTCGTGCCGCTGTGCGAGCGCGAGGGCATCGGCCAGATCGTCTGGTCGCCGATCGCCCAGGGCGTGCTGACCGGCAAGTACCTCCCCGGCCAGGCGCCGCCGGAGGGCTCGCGGGCCACCGACACCAGCGGCGGCGACAAGATGATCGCCCGCTGGATGCGTGACGACGTGCTCGAGAAGGTGCAGCTGCTCAAGCCGCTGGCCGCCGACGCCGGTCTGAGCCTGGCGCAGCTCGCCGTCGCCTGGGTGCTGCAGAACCCCAACGTCTCGTCGGCCATCGTCGGCGCGTCGCGGCCGGAGCAGGTCCGCGACAACGTCGCCGCCGCGGGGGTCGAGCTCGACGCCGACCTCATGACCCGCATCGACGAGGTCCTCGAGGGCGCCGTGACGACCGATCCCGCGAAGACGGAGAGCCCGAAGCAGCGGCCGTGAGCTAGCCGGCGGGCGCCAGCCCCATCGGGCCGTAGACCTCGCGGTCGCCCTCGAGCAGGGTCACCTGCGCGACACCGGCGGCCAGCAGGTCGCGCCAGTGCTCGCCGATCCAGGTCTCGGCGTCGGCCTGGTTGGGGAACTCCTCCGACGTCGGTGCGGTGTCCATCGGCACGACGGTCTCGCCGCTCGGGTCCTCGTAGCGCCACGTCCAGGCCATCGGGTGCTCCAGCCGTCTCGGGATCGGGGTCGGGCGCGCCCAGGCTCGCAGATGCGGTTGGCTGTCGCCATGCGCGTGCGTCTGCTCGGCACCGGCAGCGCCGAGGGGTGGCCGAGCCCGTGGTGCAGCTGCGCGTCCTGCCGGGCGACCGGCCGGGCCGGCGTGCTGCGCGCCTCGACGAGCGCCCTGGTGGACGGCCGGCTGCTGCTCGAGCTCGGCCCGGACGCCCCGCGCGCCGCCGTGCGCGCCGGCACCGACCTGACCGGCGTCGAGGCGGTGCTGGTCACCCACGCCCACCCCGACCACTTCCACTGGCCGGCATGGATGTGGCGCGGCTGGGCGGCCGGCAACCGGCCCGTCGTCCTGGTCGCCCCTCCGGCGGTGCTCGAGGTCGCGGCGCCGCACCTCGACCCGACGGTGACGACCGTGGCGGCCGAGCCCGGTGGCCGCTACGACGTGGCGGGCTACGAGGTGCGGGCCGTCCCGGCGACCCACGCCGGCCCGGAGGCCGGGCCCGCGGTCCTGTACGACCTGACCGGTCCGGACGGGGCGCGCCTGCTGTGGGCGACCGACACGGGCGTGCTCGGCGAGCGGGCGCTCGAGCTGGTGGCCGGACGGGCGTACGACGCGGTCCTGCTCGACCTCACCGGCGCCCACCTGCCGCTGCACCACGACCTGGCGACCTGGCCGGACCAGGTGGCCGAGCTGCGCCGCCGCGGCGCCGTCGTCGACGCGACCGCCGTGCACGCCGTGCACCTCGGCCACGACAACCCGCCCCCGCCGGAGCTCGACGCCGTGCTCGCCGGCTGGGGGGCCACCGCCCCGCGCGACGGCGACGTGCTGGTCGTCGGCGACGGGCCGGGCGCCTCCCGGCAGCAGGCGGGACGCGTCCTGGTGCTCGGCGGCGCGCGGTCGGGCAAGTCGGCGTACGCCGAGCAGCGCCTGGCTGCGGAGCCGGCCGTCACCTACGTCGCCACGGCGCCGCCGCGCGAGGACGACGGGGAGTGGGCCGCCCGGGTGCAGGCCCACGTCCGGCGCCGGCCCGCCGCGTGGTCGACCGTCGAGACCGGCGACGTCACCGGGCTGCTCGCGACGAGCCCGACGCCGCTGCTCGTCGACGACCTCGGGCTGTGGCTGGTGCGGGCCGTCGACGACGCGGGCGCCTGGGAGGGGCCGCTCGAGGCGGTGACCGCGGCCTGCGACGACCTGGTCGCCGCCTGGCGGTCCTGCCGCGGGACGGTCGTGCTCGTCGCACCGGAGGTGGGCTCGGGCGTGGTGCCGGCGACGGCGTCCGGCCGCCGCTTCCGCGACCTGCTCGGCGCGCTGACGCTGCGGCTGGCGGCGGAGTCCGACGAGGTCGTCCAGGTCGTGGCCGGTCTGCCCCGACGGCTGCGCTGAGCAGCACCGTCTGCGGCTAGCGTGCCGCCGTGCCCGACGAGCCCGACGTCCCAGGCCGGGGCGCGCTCGACGGCCTGCGCCTGGCGCTGACCACGCTCACCGTGCTGCCCGTACGAGGGCCGGCACGGCTGGACCGCGCGACGGCCGGCGCGGCGATGCGATTGGCTCCCGTCGTCGGCCTGCTGCTCGCGCTGCCGCTGGCCGGCGTGCTGCTGGCGGTCGAGCGTCTGACCTCGGGACCGCCGCTGCTCGGGTGCGTGCTCGTGGTGGCGCTGCACGCCCTGGCCACGCGCGGGCTGCACCTGGACGGCCTCGCCGACCTGGCCGACGGGCTGGGCAGCTACGGCCCGCCCGAACTGGCCCGGGCGGTGATGAAGGCGCCCGACGTCGGGGCGCTCGGCGCGGCGACGCTCGTCCTCGTGCCGGCCGTGCAGGTCGCGGCGCTGCTGGCGTGCACGCTCGCCGGCGGTGGCGGACCGGCCGTGCTGCTGTCGGTCGTCACGGCTCGCGTGGCGGTGTCGGCGGCCTGCACCGCCGGCGTGCCGGCCGCGGCGCCGGAGGGCCTGGGCGCCCTGGTGGCGGGCACGGTCCCGCGCGGCGTCGCGCTGCTCGCGGCGGTGCTGACGGCGGCGGTCGGCACGCTGCTGGCGGCGGCCGAGGACCTGCCGCTCGTCCTGCCTGCCGTGGCCGTCGCCGCCGGCCTGCTGGCGTCGCGGGCGCTGCGCTCGCACGCCGTCCGCCGCCTCGGCGGGATCACCGGCGACGTGCTCGGCGCGCTCGTCGAGGTGACGACGGCGGTCGTGCTGGTCGTGCTGTCGGTCAGCCCCTAGGGGCGGACGCGGCGGCGACGACCTGCCGCGCCGCGTGCACCGGGCTGAGCACGTCCATGTCGAGCACCTGCGCGGCCACCGAGGCGTACAGCCGGTCGCGCTGCTCGGCGAGCTCGCGCAACGCGCTGAGCGGGTCGTCGGAGACCCGGACCCGGCCGGCCTGGCGGGCCGAGCGCCTGGCGAGCGTCGCGGGCGAGGCCCGGAGCCACACCACGTGGCCGCCACCCCGGAGGCGCTCGAGGTCGCGCGGGTCGAGCACGACGGCCGAGGGCACGCTCGCGACGAGCGGCGGCGGCATCGACAGCAGCAGCGTCAGCACGTGCGACTGCGCCGACCGCAGGGCCGCCTCGCCGCCGCTCGCCAGCAGGTCCTCCGCCGACGCCCCGGCACTGCGCTCCAGCACCAGCTCGTCGTCGAGCGCGGGCCAGCCGGTCGACGCGGCGACGGCCTCGGCGACGGAGGAGGCGCCGGCGCCCGGGAGCCCGACGAGCAGGACGCGCTGCACGGGTCAGCGCACCCGCGAGGGCACGAAGGGCGGCCGCACGACCTGCATGGTCGAGGTGCGGCCGCGCACGTCGACCGTCACCTCGTCGCCCTCCGTCACCGACCGGTCGAGCAGTGCCAGCCCGATGCCGACGCGGCGGGTCGGCGAGAACGTGCCGCTCGTGACCTCCCCGACCGGCGCCCCGTCGCGCAGGACGCTCATGTGGGCGCGCGGGATGCCGCGGTCGAGCGACGACAGGCCCCACAGCAGCCGGGCTGCGCCCTGCTCCTTCTCGCGCACGAGCACGTCGCGGCCCCAGAACCGCGGCTTGCCCCAGCCGACCGCCCAGGTGGCGCGCGCCTGCACCGGCGTGATGTCGAGGGACAGGTCCTGCCCGTGCAGGGGGTAGCCCATCTCGGTGCGCAGGGTGTCGCGCGCGCCCAGGCCGCACGGGCGCACGCCCAGCTCGGCGCCGCGCTCGAGCAGGGCGTCCCAGAGCTCGCCCGCCTCCTCCCAGCGCGGCAGGAGCTCGAAGCCGAGCTCGCCGGTGTAGCCGGTCCGGCAGACGACGACCGGCCTGCCCTGCCACTGCGCGCCCGCGAAGGACATGTAGTCGTGGTCGGTCGGCAGGCCGAGGGCCTCGACGAGCTCGCGGCTGCGCGGCCCCTGCACGGCGATCACCGCGAGCGCGCGGTGGAGGTCCTCGACCTCGATCCCCGCCGGCGCGTCGGCCTGCAGGCGGCCCACGACCTGGCTGCTGTTCGCGGCGTTCGGGACGAGGAACACCTCGTCCTCGCTGCGGACGTAGGCGATGAGGTCGTCGACGACGCCACCGCTGGCCTCGTCGCAGCACAGCGTGTACTGCGCCTGCCCCGTGCCGACCTTGCGCAGGTCGTTGGTGAGCCGGTCGTTGACGAAGTCGACGGCACCGGCCCCACGCACGACGCCCTTGCCGAGGTGGCTCACGTCGAAGACCCCGACCGCCTCCCGCACGGCGACGTGCTCCTTCAGCACGCCGCCGCCCGGGTACTCGATCGGCATCTGCCAGCCGCCGAAGTCGGCCAGCTTGGCGCCGAGCGCCACGTGGCGGTCGTGCAGCGGTCCCTGCAGGAGGGCCCCGTCAGGCCCGGAGGTCGTCACGGTGCGTGAACCTAGTCCCAACCGCGTCTCGCAGGCACCCGGCCGCCCGCCGGTAGCCTCGCCGCCCGTGACCTCCCTCTCGCTGTCCACGTCCTCCGCCGCCGAGATCGAGGCCGACGCCGTCGTCGTCGGGGTCGTGCAGGGGGCGGACGGGCTCGTCCTGCTCCCCGGCGCGGACGCCCTCGACGCGGCCCTGGGCGGCCGGCTGCTGGCCGCCCTGCAGGGCCTGGGGGCCACCGGCAAGGCGGAGGAGGTCACCCGGCTGGCCACGCTCGGCGCCGTGCCCGCTCCCGTCCTCGTCGCCGTCGGGCTCGGCACGCAGGCGGAGGCCGACGACCCCGAGCGGCTGCGCCGGGCGACCGGCGCGGGGGTGCGCGCCCTCGCCGGCGCCTCCACCGTGGCGCTGGCGCTGGCCGGCTCCGGCGCCCGCCCCGTGTGCGAGGGCGCCCTGCTCGGCGCGTACTCCTTCGACCGCTACCGCACCACCTCCGGCGCCGACCACCCCGCGCCGGTGGCGTCGCTCGTGCTCCTGGCGGACGAGGACGGCGGCGCGCTGCAGGAGGCGGCGCACCGGGCCGAGGTCGTCGTCCGCGCGGTCCACCTGGCCCGCGACCTCGTCAACACCCCGGCGGTCGACCTCCACCCCGAGGACCTCGCCGAGGCGGCCCGCGAGCGGGCCGCGGCAGCCGGCGTCGAGGTCGAGGTGCTCGACGAGCAGGCGCTCGTCGACGGCGGCTTCGGCGGCATCCTCGGCGTCGGGCAGGGATCGGTGCACCCGCCGCGCCTGGTCCACCTGTCGTACCGGGGCGGCAGCGGCTCCGGCCCCAAGGTCGCCCTCGTCGGCAAGGGCATCACCTTCGACTCGGGCGGCCTGTCGCTCAAGCCGTCCGCGTCCATGGAGACCATGAAGAGCGACATGGGCGGCGCCGCGGCGGTGGTCGCCGCCGTCGTCGCCGTGGCCGAGCTGGACCTCGCCGTCGACGTCGAGGCCTGGGTGCCGATGGCGGAGAACATGCCCAGCGGCACGGCGATCCGCCCGTCCGACGTGCTCACCCTGCGCGGCGGCACGACCGTCGAGGTCAACAACACCGACGCCGAAGGGCGGCTCATCCTCGGCGACGCCATCGCCCGGGCCTGCGAGGACACCCCCGACGTCGTGGTCGACGTCGCGACCCTGACCGGTGCGCAGCTGGTCGCGCTCGGCGCGCGCACCACCGCCGTGATGTCCAACGACGACGGGCTGCGCCGCCAGGTGGTCGACGCGGCCGCACGCGCCGGGGAGCCGTCGTGGCCGATGCCGCTGCCGGCCGAGCTCCGCAAGGGCCTCGACTCCGAGGTCGCCGACCTCCTCAACACCGGGCCGCGCGAGGGCGGGATGCTCACCGCCGGGCTGTTCCTGCAGGAGTTCGTCGCCGACGGCGTGCGCTGGGCCCACCTCGACATCGCCGGCCCGGCCTACAACACGGCGGACGCCTACGGCTACACGCCGCACGGCGGCACCGGCGCGGCGGTCCGCACGTTCGTGCAGCTGCTCGAGGACCTCGGCGCCGCCGACGCCTGACGCCCCTCCCGCTGAGCGCACGTACTCCGCCGATCATGCAGGTGTTGCCACGCGCTGAGCGTGCGTACGGGCCCGTAGCGGGCAGCAACTGCATGATCGCGCCACGGAGGGCGTGGCGAGGTCAGCGGGCCGGGGGCGGGCCCGTCTCGCCGGCGGCCCTGCGCTTGGCCGTCCACTCGCGCATCCGCGGCGGGTAGCCGACCGCCGCCACGTCGTAGACGGGGATGCCGGCCCTCGACCCGAAGGTGAAGGCCGCCTTGGGCGAGTCGACGCGGCGACGCGTCCACTCGCCGTCGCCCGCGACGAGGACCAGCGTGGTGGCCGTCGTCGACGTCTGCGGCTCGACGAAGCCCTCGACGCCCCGGCGGCTGCCCGCCCACTCCTCGAGGTGGTAGACGTCGTCGGACCGGGCGCTGCGCACGGTCCCCGGTCGGTCTGCGCGGCGCAGACGGTCGAGCAGCCCCACGGACGTCCTCCCTCGTCGGTCCCCGGCGCGGACGGGTGGGTGCAACACGCGCAGGCCGAAAGTGGAAGGATGCCCTACGCACGGCGAGCGCGAAGACCCGAGAGCCGCAGCCGACGATCGCCACAGCGAGGAGCAACCGCAGTGACTGAGCCATCCGCATCGCCCGTCGACCTCGTCGTCCTCGGAGGCGGCAGCGGTGGGTACGCCGCAGCCCTCCGGGCCGCCGAGCTCGGCATGACCGTCGTCATGGTCGAGAAGGACAAGGTCGGCGGCACCTGCCTGCACCGCGGCTGCATCCCGACCAAGGCCCTGCTCCACTCCGCCGAGACCGTCGAGGTCATCAAGGAGTCCTCGCAGTTCGGCGTCAACGGGACCTTCGAGTCCGTCGACATGGGCGGCGTCAACAAGTACAAGGACAAGGTCGTCGAGGGGCTGTACAAGGGCCTCACCGGCCTGGTGAAGAGCCGCAAGATCGAGGTCGTCCAGGGCTCCGGCCGCCTCGTCTCGCCCACCGCCGTCGAGGTCGAGGGCCGCACGATCGAGGCGCGCCACGTGCTGCTGGCGACCGGGTCGGTGCCGCGCTCGATCCCGGGCCTCGAGATCGACCACGCGCGCGTCGTGAACAGCGACGACGCCCTGGGCATGGACACGATCCCGGGCTCGGTCGTCATCCTGGGCGCGGGCGCCATCGGCTGCGAGTTCGCGTCGGTGTGGCGCTCGTTCGGCGCCGAGGTGACCATCGTCGAGGCGCTCCCCCACCTCGTCCCGCTGGAGGAGGAGAGCAGCAGCAAGCTGCTCGAGCGCGCCTTCCGCAAGCGCGGCATCAAGCAGGAGCTCGGCGCCCGCTTCGAGCGCGTGGAGCACACCGACGACGGCGTGCGCGTCCACCTCGAGGGCGGCAAGCAGCTCGAGGCCGACCTGCTGCTCGTCGCCATCGGCCGCGGGCCGGTCTCCAAGGACCTCGGCTACGAGGAGGTCGGCGTCGAGATGCAGCGCGGCTTCGTCATGGTCGACGCCTACTGCTCGACCAACATCCCGACCATCAGCGCCGTCGGCGACCTCATCCCCACGCTGCAGCTGGCCCACGTCGGGTTCGGCGAGGGCATCCTCGTGGCCGAGCGCCTCGCCGGCCTCGCCGTGACCCCGATCGACTACGACGGCGTCCCGCGCGTCACCTACTCCTCGCCCGAGGTCGCCTCGGTCGGCCTCACCCGCGCCGCCGCTGAGCAACGGGGCTACGAGGTGGTCGAGGCGACGTACGACCTGGCCGGCAACGGCAAGGCCCGCATCCTGGGTACGGCAGGCGCCGTGAAGGTCCTCGCCTCCAAGGACGGCCCCGTGATCGGTGTGCACATGGTGGGTGAGCGCGTCGGCGAGCTCATCGCCGAGGCGCAGCTCATCACCAACTGGGAGGCGCTGCCGGGCGAGGTCGCGCAGCTCATCCACCCCCACCCGACCATGTCGGAGGCCGTCGGCGAGGCCCACCTGGCCCTCGCCGGCAAGCCGCTCCACAGCCACTCGTAGCTCGGCACGATCCGCCCGGTCCTTCCCCCACCCTGAGGAGCTCTTCGCACCCATGGCCGTCTCCGTCACCATGCCCCGCCTCGGCGAGAGCGTCTCCGAGGGCACCGTCACCCGCTGGCTGAAGCAGGAGGGCGACTCGGTCGAGGCCGACGAGCCGCTGCTCGAGGTCTCGACCGACAAGGTCGACACCGAGATCCCGTCCCCCGCGAGCGGCACCCTGTCCTCGATCAAGGTGCAGGAGGACGAGACGGTCGAGGTCGGCGTCGAGCTGGCCACGATCGACGACGGCAGCGGCGGCGGCGGGGGCGGAGCAGCGGCCGAGTCGGCGCCTGCGGCCGAGCAGGCCACCCCGGACCCGGCTCCCGAGCCGGAGCCCGAGCCCGAGCCGGAGCCGGCGCCCGAGCCGGCCCC
>Ga0210040_10009399_pt1 | contig 11389 bp, 5 predicted proteins | sample CryGeyCG12114_NA_FD_185462 | JGI IMG/M metagenome (GOLD analysis project Ga0210040, IMG submission 185462) | Groundwater microbial communities from aquifer - Crystal Geyser CG19_WC_8/21/14_NA (SPAdes) (version 2) | ecosystem: Environmental > Aquatic > Deep subsurface > Groundwater | place: USA... | reverse complement strand
TCGGTGTAAAATTTTGTAAGGATTCTAATGATGTATCATTCTTTATGGTGGTTTGGTCATATGCGCTTATGGGAGCCACTGTAGCAAGTCTAGCTAGAATGGTCCTAACATATGAGTACCCACTGTATATGTAAAAGGAAAATCACGCCTCACGACCTTTAAGACGCTCCTATAACTGCTAACAGTGTGAACACTGAAAAGCTTTCTTGTGATGTCATGCTTCAAAGTTGTACAACAAATATTTTAGTTCCTATCCCTTGGCAAGTAGAGATTAGCATTGCATACCCATATTGAGCTCAAAAAAATGCATGAGGAATGATAATGTAATTAGTACTTTATGGTAATTCATTTTACATCGTATTATGTTGCTATTGCTATCCAGTTTTACACGGTCCCAGCATCCCCTAAAAGGTTTCAAGTAAATTAAATAGAAGAAAAAAAGAAAAAAATTTCGATTTTCTTCCCATCCAATTATTGGATTAAATATTACACATTTCAACTAATGGGGGGTCATTCAATCAAATCCTTGAAAAATCAATTGAAAGTTTTTACAGAATTCAATAAATAATTTACCATTTACGAAATATCATTCCGACCGATCAGTGTTTTACTTTAGAGTGTAAATATAAACTCTTCATTTGTAATGCTGTCGATATATTCTTCAAGAAATTTTTTCAAGTGCGAATCGAAATTGTAGTGATGGGAAATGGAAATGAAAACAACCCTCAAAACACTCTTTCAAATACCCAAGTAAGTAAGTGCACTTTACAACTTTGTCCCAAGCACCCTTATTTTTGGGAATTCCTTGTTCACTACAGTGCATTATTATCTTGATTTTTGGAATCAACTAAAATTGACCAGTCACGCGAATTCTATCACTCGAACACTGCCAAACACTCACTCCCACCAAGCTTTTATAAGCTATGATTTTTGTGTTAATTCGTCCAGGCAATTGTGAAATGTCTTTTGTAGCTAAGATAATTGATATTATACGCTAGTCGGTTACACAATGACGGACATAGAGTACCGTTGGGTCGGTGGTCGGAAATCAATCGGGATGGCTCAAGTTCAACTACCTCAATTCACCGTGTTGGGCTTCAGACATACTCAAAGACACGTCCATCTCTCCACAGGTATCCAGGTTATAACACTGAAATGAATCTGGTTACGTTAATTATATATCATTTTTTGTTGATAACGATGACAACAATGGACACGTCTTTTGACCACACTGTATAGGTGTACCGGTTTTTGAATATTTACTCTTGGCTTCTTGACTGGTTGTTAAAACATCCCAGTATCTTCTACTACCTTTGTTGAATTGTGGATATCCACACTATAATGTGTTGTTGTTCATTTTTTCTTTAGATATCTGGCTTTGTATATACACTACGCAGTATGAATTCTCTAGTTATTGTGTTGTCTTTTGTTTCACTTCCTACTTACTTGGCAACTTTTCAAAGTCCATCTGTGAGTGAGCGTACAAACACAAATGATCAAAGTAGACACTTTCGTGTGCATAAAACCATGGTTACAAAGTAAATATAATATGCCCCTGATGGAACCAATGAGTTTTAGTTTTAAATAGTCGTGGAGTATAGTTTTGAATACTAAACTACACGGAAACTTTCACCTTGTGGAGTTTATCCCCTCTAGGTTCAGACCCATCATATTTTATGTGTAGCACAAAATGTATTCTATTAATACAGACTCGTCGCTTTAGGAGCTCATTGGTGTGTAACCCACCATATTAGAGAGCTCAAGCTTCTGTTTACTTATCCCCATATTCATGATTAATTGAGGAATTATGTTGTAACCTACAGCTGGAGTGAATTCCTGAATTCATCAAGCTAAGGTTCCCTTTTTCTATCTCTTTATCTTGGTCTTTGAAATGAAAGCATGAAATCCATGCAAACGGATATTTAGTGTCTGATTAGACGCAACTGAAATTGATGCATGGGAATTTAACGACAGCTTGTGTATGTTGGTTGTGCACGCTATCTCGTAGACGTAGACAAACTGCTTATAGGTATGCTCTGCATGCCACATACATATGATTCTCTAGTTTAGTTTTAGTGAGTAGTTAGTTCGTAGTAGATTTTCCCAATCACATAAAAAATGTGAGCTGAGCGTGAGCTAAAGCAAAGTATTTAAATGTGATGCACTGGGAAAGGAGCTGACCAACCGTAAAGCTAGTTCTGGTGCGATCCTTAAAGCTGTGCATTTCATTTGTACATTGTCCGCAGTATTGCTATATCCATAAAAACGCAATGTAAAATCCCCATAAATTGTGTAGAAACTTCCATATTTATAGTTCTAAACTGTCCAATTTGATCCGAAATTGACTGCGGTGTAAACAACTACGAAAAATGAAGAGTCTCCCTTTCAGTGCTCCTGTTCGTAAGATGAAATGTTTTGTTGATTGTACCTACTATAGAAACAGATGATAATAACACTGCGAATGATCACAGCTCCATAGTTAGTTGGCCATTCCCCTAATGCCATGTGGCCCTACTTGTATGAATATAAATATGTTGGAACTGGGAACACCTTTTAGTTGGCTACACAATGTCTGACATCCGCTATAAATGGGCCAAGGGTTCAGGTTCCGTTGGTGTTTCATCGGATGTGTCTCTACCGCAGTTCAAAGTTCTCGGTCACAGGCAGCAAGCCATGGAAATTTCCTTGTCCACAGGTTAATAAACACGCAAGCTTCTTTTCTACGTAAGACTAATCATTAAGGCTTTCCTTTCTCTCATCACATATGATTGTTCTCATCGATTGGTAATACCAATGAAAATTTAGTACAAATTACTTGTATTATAGTCACCACTCACTCCTCACTCATCACATCACTTCACTATGTAAACTATAGTTTGCTCACACACAAAGATGCCACAATCTAATGACTTAATAAACTCACCTCGGTGAGCATTACGTATCCATAGCTTCTAGAATAGCTTTCTCCCTGAGCAGAGAAAAAAAGGGAGAAAACAGTTCCAGAATATGAAGTTACAAAAAAAGTATTACTAAGACCCACAAAAACTTACTGTCACTGTCACACCAAGAAATGAGAGCACAAAGAATGAATGAAACTGCAGCCCAACGCACCATCACTGTCTTCTTTCTCTTGCCAAATATCATGTCTCTGTTAGAAAAGAATTGCACTGACTGATACTATGTATTCCAATTACACACATTGCTTTCGTAACTCACTCTCACACACTGCTCACTATTCACTCACACACATAGGCCACACTACTACTAACTCGTTGCTTTAAAACATTTTTTTTTCTCTTGGATTAGGACAAAGAAGTTGTCCGTACAAAAGCAAACATCAGTCACTCACTCAGTTGTTTAGCCGAAAGCTTACTTTATGAGGCCCAAAAAAAGGAAGAGAAAAATAGCTTAATTCTGTGTGGATTTATTCCATTTCTCCAAGTGCTATGAGATCTGTCTCAGATGTGGTCTTTATGTGTCATCTACTTTTTTTCTTCAACCTATTATTTACTTTTACAAGAGAGACATTGAATTCACGAACGTTTGTGCAGTGGTAAGGGGTGGTTTTAGTGTGGATGTTTTTAAAAAGTAATAGAATTATTTTCAAGGGATTTTAGGACGAAGTAAAGTGTGCTAGATAATCATACAATAGCTCACATGCAAGACAGCAAAACTAACATGCAACGCAGGGGTTTTATAAACTTGCTCGTGAAGCTCTTCTTTCCCTTTTTCATTTATTTTAACAACGGGAGTCTGTCCTTGTAACAATCTAAAATATATGTCGCATCAGGTGTGTTTCGTCATTATTATATATTCCGTTAGTATTCATAGGCATAACATCAACATTATAAAAGTCTTTCAAATTTTCATATATTTGACATGTTAAGTTTACACAACTATACTCCAATGTGACTGTGTGTGTGTACTTCAAGATACGTGTTTCATTTTGGACTCTGACTTAAATGGTTTTACATTTTCCGTCTTTTAGGAAGTTACTCACGACTTGCCTGTGAGATTCAATTCGTTCGATCCATGGGTTACTATCTAATTCAAATCTACATTCCCTCGGGACTAATCGTAATTATCTCGTGGGTCTCATTTTGGCTCAACAGAAACGCGACGCCTGCTAGAGTCGCTTTAGGTGTAACCACTGTAAGCACAAGTTTACAAATTTAAATTTGAAGATTTAAATTTACTTTTGGTTAAAATGCTTAAACGTAATCACTAACCAACTAAAAGGACAATATGGTACATTTTGTGCACAAAATAGGTCTTGACCATGACAACATTGATGTCCTCCACAAATGCAGCCCTCCCTAAAATTTCTTATGTGAAATCAATTGACGTTTACTTGGGTACCTGTTTCGTCATGGTGTTCGCATCTCTTTTAGGTAACCGTTTTTCCACATGATTTAAAGAGCTTCCCGTGTCTCTATACAAAATATACTGGTACCTTTGTTCCTTTAGCTACGCTCAAATGCTTGCCCCATCACTAACTAGATTCATAAATGTAACCCATGTTGCTAACGTTCCCACATAAAAGCCTAATCTAACAGAGAAAGCAAACTTTCTCTTACCTACTTTTAGAAAGTGGCGATGGTTCGTTGTTAAGACGTAAGCTAAAGGAATGGAAGTTATGAGGATCGTGCATAACTGAAAGTATTTCCTTATATGGCTTAACTCACAAATTTGCTTGACTGATGCGCAGAATACGCTACGGTGGGTTATATGGCAAAACGAATTCAAATGCGGAAGAACAGGTTCCTTGCTCTGCAAAAGATGGCGGAGCAGAAGAAGGCTGCCATGGATCATCATCACGACGAACACCATGCTAAACAAACGGTAAGAGCCAAAAGACTTTGTATCATCCATACTCATCGCTTTCCCTCATTATCCTTTATGACTGATGGATTTGATTTTTTCATGCATTAATCAGGAAGTTCGTTTCAAGGTGCATGATCCCAAGTCATATTCCAAAGGAGTTGGTACGCTTGAAAACACAATTAATGGGGCTCGAGGTGGTGACGAAGAAAATCCTGCTCATCCAATTTTGCCACCTGGCAAGGATATTAATAAACTTTACGGGATAACACCATCCGATATCGACAAGTAAGTTCATGATAATCTTATATCCATCTATACGTACAGTGTAAATATTTCAGTGTGGTCTCAAGCTCTGGTTATCGTATAAGTATATGTTTTCAATGACATTTTTTTCCATTTCCAGATACTCTCGTGTCGTATTTCCTGTCTGCTTTATTTGCTTCAATCTCATGTATTGGATAATCTATTTGCATATTTCAGACGTGGTGGAAGATGATTTGGTGTTATTAGAAAAGGACGATTAAACAAACAAAAATTTGAAAAACTAACTAACTAACTAATCTACTGCTAAGAGATATGCGGAAATTATAACTCGCTTCTACACACGAATCAAAGGAAGATTTGTAATTATAAAGACTACTAGGTTACTCTCTCTATGCTATTATACATTATGGTACTATACTTCGTTCGCGTTTACATGAACTACTTAATTGAAATGGGAGGGCGTTCATATACAGATGATAATGCAATCCAATATTCAGTTCAGTTACACTCATAATACTCAAAGCAATACATTTCCTATATATCAACAATTGACCATAACCACTAAAAAACATGCTTCTGTGTCTACCATGGAGCCGAGAACGTTTTATACATGTGGTCGTTCTATGTCTGCGCGCTCTCCCCGTACACAACGCAATGTACTGGCTGTTGTTCTTTGCCCTCTCTAGCTAATGTGTTGAGTACTCTAGGGCTTCAACCAAAATGGTGCTGTTGTACAATGAAAGTTTTAACTACTACGTACAGTTAAATTGAATGCAGGGATAAGATAAAAAAAAAGGGAAAAGAAGAATCATCAAACTTGGCTCATTAGATTTAGCACTCAACCCTAGCTGGAAACAGATCAAAAAGATGCCACGAAAAGCAAGAGAGAGAAAAAATATCCTGTGTGTACAAATACGCAGTCACTGACTGTAACAAACAGCAAAGAAGACGCGACGATAGTGGTGGATCAAGATTTTCAAAGTTGATGCTTCCAGTCCTTGTTGGCCTTTAGACTTGGTTGGTTGGTGAAGGACAAAGAAGAACTTCCTAAGAAATACTCTTTTCAAAATATATAACTTATTTACTACAAGCTCCTGATTTACTTGTACAAAGTGATTTATTGTGGTTCGGTCGCGGTGAACATAAACTCTTGTCCCATGAATGACACTGCATATATTTAATATGTGTGTAGAAGCGCCTCGGTTTCCGTCGATTTCGAGTGTTCCCTCATGTGCTCACCCAGTTTGATTTACTTTTGTTGATTTCCTCTGTGTAGTTTGTAGTGTACCACTAGAAACTATTAGAGACTCCAAGTTGTGTACCCTGTTTTTCTGTTGTGGCGACTCAACGACAGACAGAGACAATGCGAGGCCATGTAAATATGAGAAAGGACTCAACTTGTGTGATGATATGGTGCAATGAGTTCACCACTTCTTTTTTCCCTTCAGCTTCCGTGTACTAAAAAAAGTAACTACTTTCTTTATGTAGCGGTCGGCTATTACTCCCATGTATGTACTGGAACAATCCTGAACTGATTTATCGTGCTGTGCTAATCATCGTATGGTGCTGACAAAAGTATCGCGTCAAACTGACAAACAAACGTGCAATCTAAATAGTTTTACGTGTAGTAGAGTTAACGAATTAATTGGGAATATAGTAAAATCTGTTTACCCTTTTAATTGATGACGTACCTCCGTGCACTTGTAAACCAAAATGGAAGGTACTAATGTCTACCTTGATTCGTATATGTCAGACCTTTAAAATGAACATAGTGCTGTTCTTTATGTGTGCTCGCCGTGTGCTGTTGCTGTCGCTAAACTATTTCCGAGGTTTTTAGTAATCTACAATAGTCAAATTGTAAATCATCAACGCTCATCACGTTTATCGTCACGACTAAACTCACGCACTTTCACTCTACAAAAATTACTGGGGTCACCCACCATCACTATGCACAATTGAGTTTTCGCGGTGCACATACGCTATCTTAATGTACTGAACAACATGGTTTCTAAAAAAATGCACCTAATGGAATTCACAGCACAGTAGAACACAAAATACAAAGCCGATATGATAAAGTCCTGCTCTCGAATATGTTCAAAGTTGTACATTTTCGGGGCAAGCTAGTATATTTATAAAACTCACATTCAGAAAGGAATTTCAAAGACCATTTTATTTGGCTTCCTGCTTCCTCTTCCTCTCTCATGCACAGTCAAACTCATCCAGGTAGGATGTACTTACGCTATATAATCACTTCTTCAAAAACAGGTGATCGAAACTGAAAATATCTATTTTAGTTACATATACTATAATGTGCTAGCGAGTACATTAAAAAATTATCATCAGATTTGTATACAAAACACAAAAAATTTCTTTGTCCTACTTTAATAATGACTACACACTGTGTAAATCTGACGCCAATTTTTAGGAATTCGACTGCTGCTGTCACTGTCAAAATATTGAGTAGAATTGTGTATTTAAGCAAATGTACTAACTACTACCACTATGATTCAATAAAACGTAAAACTGAAATGCTCATCTATAGTTATAACGTCTGGGACGAGATGGTGATTCCATGCAGTCAAGTGTGAAGAACTGATCAATATTCGTGCTGAACTACACCTTTATCATAATATACAAAGTAAACACATTCAGAGGATAGAGTTAGCAAGTTGAGAAAATTTTTGTTCCAATTATCAGCCAGCCAGTATCTTTGGAGTTGTAGCCGATTATGATATATTTAAGATGTTGTGTGCTGCTGTTACTGTATCACACTGTGTGAGCGGCAAGAATTTTTAGCATTTATGCCGTTGTGTTTTGTTTTATGGACGCAAAAATCAAAATGTCAGTCAATGTCTGCATAAAAAAAAGAAGAGTTTAGCACATAGTGAGACTTTTGTAAACCACACCTTTTACGTAACATCTTATTATGCTCTGACTGCGTAGACCTCATTTAATTTTAGTTACTTGGATTTGACCCTGACAATTTTTAGTGTACTTCACTTTGAAACTATGATTCTATTTGTTATTTAGTATGGAGAAAAGTTCACAATAAAAACTGCCTTAACAAATTTTTCGTACATGGAGGAACCTAGGATAGATCCAAACCTCTAAACTAGATTTTTGATAGCTCACAATTTTTCATAATTGAAACAACGTGTTCCTCCTATCTCATGGACACCATTTTTTAAGCATGTAATATTGGAAATTGATGGAGGAAGCTTTTCTCCGTACTAAATACGAAATGCTTTTGCTTTACTTTTAGTCTCCACAACGAATTATTAGATCAATCACCGTTGGATTATATGTGAGACCAGAGTGCGGTCATAAAAATTGTTTGGTCATTTCCACATTCTTGCTGTTAGCTCTTAAATAGTGAAGCTTCCGATTCCCCCGTCAGTTTTGTAATTGTTTCCTCAGATTCTTTTTTATGCACTTTTGATTTGTTATTGTTATGAAGAAAAGCATAAACGAAAGAAAATTGTATCTTGTGAGTGAACAGGAAAAAACGAATTCGTTGTTCCACTTTTACAGGTAACGAGGCAAGGGATTTAAAGTAATTATACAACACACGGTCTATTCCGTGCTGTCACTATAATAAATAAGGGTGAATACAACACTTCAAGATTGTACAATTTCCTAGAGGTTTTTTATTACATTTACGGATAATAAGTGAAAGAGAGGTTGTGTCAGATAGATATACTTGTGCGAAGCATAAATCAAGATGAATAAACAATGTATGAATGTTTCGTCAACTGATTGAATTTTTTATAAAAATCATCAACTCGCTTTGCTTCTTTTTATTGTTTTTACTTGACCCCTATTCACTCCTCCAATAAAAATTGACGGTCTATCTGTGTTTGCTGTCCAAAGTTTGGGTAAGGACCCCGCACCGGTAACATAGAAAGATGACATTCTCTTGGAATTTTTCCAAAAATTTATCAAATGTTAATTTTTTTATAGTAAATCCGAATCTCTAACCAGATTTCCCGAAATCTGTTTCAGTCACCAGTTAGAAGTCACTAACAGTTTCAAGTTACGGGTGTCTAAAAACTCAATTTCAAATTGCCATTTTACATTTACGTTAAATTTGCTCTGGAATTCTTGGTTACTCTTAAATTCAACTGTGAGAGGCTTGAGCAAACAAAATATGGAGGCGACAAAGCACGGCGTATTTTTATCACCCAACTTTGTTCCAGCTCCCAACTTTCTTCTACTGTTTTGGTTAGGTTATGTAGGTTAGCACAAGAGAAAGTTGGGTGCTGGAACAAAGACTGCAGTCGACAAAGCAAGCTTTTAACTTTATGAACCATTGAGTTCTTGCAATGAAACTTTTCTTCTCAAATGAGTTTCTGCGGGAAAAGATTCAGGCTTGACCACTAACATGCTTCTACTTCATTTATCTCTACATCTCATGATGGAAAATAAGGACCATTCCAAAGTAATTTTGCTGTAGTGGTTAAGATAATTGTTGTAGTTGGTTTTCCAATCGTAAATAGAATTAGAGGACTCCCGAAAAAGGTTCCAAGACAGTGATATAGCTGTCAATACGGTATATATAGCCATGGGCTCCCCGGAATCAAACGTATTGACGCAAAAAGATTTGGACAAGGGTGAAGCTGTTCAGAATCAGATAAGTAAGATTAACAAAATTGTGTGCTGTGAAACTGCAGACACTTTAATAGTGTCACATTAATTAATTTTGGCTCTACAGTAACAGTGGTATGTGCAATACATGTATGCTTTTAGTGATTTAATGTTGTTAATCGGGGTCTTCATTGCTTAGAAATATGGGATGCTTTGCTGGAAATGAGGATTGGAATGCAAAAGATGCTGATTGAAGCAAATAAACTTCCGCCCTCTGAGATTTTAAGCCAAACTCAGTCGGCAGCATCTAGTGACCCAAGAACTAGAAAACATTTTATTAGGATGAAGCAAATTAAAACGGAATCCATTGTACGAAACCTTCTGCGCCTTCAGGTTTGTAAAATATAGAGATCGATGTATGATCAATCGGCAGAATGATAATGTCTTTTAGTGTGACTTTATTTATGTATCATTTTTGTTTGTTTTTTAGGAAGAAATGCGTAAAATAAATCCGGAGATTTCGAAGATATGTAATAAAAGTCAACAAGCATCAGACGTTCAGGCAAACGATGAAGAAGTGTCTAGTTCAAGCTCAAATGAAGAAGACGAAGACTCTGGTTCAGATGAAGACATGGACATGAATGTTAAAAGTGGGGAATACAATGACGATACCAACTTGGAAGAGATGGACGAACCAAGCCAAAGCTCTCACATAAAAAAACACGAATTCGAAAAACATATAAGAGAAAGATATGCATCGTTTCTACCATTTAGAGACGCTACAGTGCAAAAATGGTTGGAAAAGGTTCAAACTGTTGGAGAAAAATCAGCAAGAAATAATTTCTCTGCCTTTCAACTATCAGGAAAGAATCTTATACAACATGGCTTGAAAGACAAGGAATTTCTCGTGAAAAGAACTCAGCTGAAAAGAACAAAGTATAATATTATAGGCTGTGCTGTTGATGCTAAAAATGACCAATCGGGAAAAGAGTACAATGAAGAAATTTTTGATGACGACGATTTTTATCATCAACTGCTCAGGGAGGTGATTGAAAGAAAAACTGCGCATATTACCAATCCTATAGAGCTCACCAGAACATACATGGAGCTCCAAAAAACAAGGACGCGAATCAAGAAAAATGTAAATACTAAAGCAAGCAAAGGTAGAAGAATAAGATATCAAGTCCATCCAAAACTAGTAAATTTTTTTGCTCCTCAGGATAATAGTTCTATGTCTGAAAATGCTGTAAAGGAATTGTCTTCATCTTTATTTGGCAAATAATGTGATTCTATTTTGACCAATGCTAATGTTTAAAATCTGTATTCAGCGTTGCTAAAAAAATTGAGTCCATGGAAATGGTTTTTCAATTCTATTATTTTTGGTCATGCGATTGACCAACTAATCAGGATATTTTTTATTGTGGATGCGGTAAATTTTTGAAAATAAACATCTTTATTTTACGTTTTTAACGGACAAAGACAATACAAGTGAACAAGTCTAATATTTGGTTTCATTGGCAAACTTAAACTTCGTTTGGTTTTCAATATCAATCTATGGCTGGGATGCGTCCATACCATAATTCATAATAATTTAAGGATTAAAAAATTTCTGCTTAGTTCAACTTGAATTGAAAAAAATTCATACTGCTACTTAAATTAAGCGATTCTGAGAAAACATAGCTGGTCTCGAGTTAACTGCTGAACGGCATTGTCATTG
>Ga0210040_10009398_pt1 | contig 11389 bp, 8 predicted proteins | sample CryGeyCG12114_NA_FD_185462 | JGI IMG/M metagenome (GOLD analysis project Ga0210040, IMG submission 185462) | Groundwater microbial communities from aquifer - Crystal Geyser CG19_WC_8/21/14_NA (SPAdes) (version 2) | ecosystem: Environmental > Aquatic > Deep subsurface > Groundwater | place: USA... | reverse complement strand
CACGGATGAAATTGTTTCGGTATGCAATCACATACTATTCGCATATTATGCTAGATTTAGTATTGTAGTATTGTGTATAGAGATGCTAATATTTCTGTTATATACAATTATAGAAAACCAGCAGCAGGAGAAGCATAGTATTAGAAGACATCTTGTATTGCCTTACTGTTTGAATGTACTTGTGTCTTAAAGTCGTAATAAACAATTGGTTTGAAAGTATAGCCACGTTTTGTTACAGTATTAAAAAGCTGCGTATTTCGACAATTGATTCCACATAGAAATATATTCTCATATGAGGGGATACGTCTGGCCTCATAATGTTCTTAAAATGTAGTTTGTTTTCGTTGACTACTCCGTACCATCGCATTTTTATGTTTCATACTGTTGAAAGTACACTAAGTATATTGCTATGCGTGATTGATTGATTGATAAGATTTATTAAAGTAACTTCTATAATATCTACAGCGTTATTTTCTCTTCAGGGTCACACTAATTCTAAATAATGATTTAAACAATAATAAAAGGGTCAAAATAGTAACAATCAGTACGTAACTGATCATTTCGTGAATTAATGTGTTCACGGGTTCGACTTTCAAGTTCATATACGATTTCAGATAGCACTATCTTTAACTTTTAGAGGCTTATTCCAGAGGTTTTTAGCAAAATGAAGTATAGTCATAGTGTGCAGTGCACTGTAGTTTGTGAAGCATTATGTTTTTCTCAACAAGCTTTCCAAACTAAATGAAAATTGACAGTCTCCATGCAGTGTTGATGTACATAAATTGGGATATATTAATTCTGACTTAAAGCTTTTTCAATCGAGTACCTTACTTTGGTAATGTTTGTCTCACTTCTCACTTTATTCACGATGTTATTTGTACTTTTTCTTCAGTTTTAATGTCTTTGAACATTATTTGACATTGACACGTGTGTCACAATACCGGTTCATTGCAAATCCTAAACTTTCATGGCTATGAATGCATTATAAAGCGTTTTGTTTTCGGGCAGCTCTAGGTTGCTCATCATTGTAAAACTACTGAATGAAATATGCATGGAAAGTATTTTATTTTCGCATTCAAATGTTTGAATTGCTTTCACCAACTCCAAGCAATTTATAACTTTTTCTCTCCTACTTTCACTCAATTCACAGTGGCTTCAATAGAGAACATGTTTGATATATCCGTTAAAAATTTATTTGTACGTAAATTCATTGAAAAAACTGGGCATAAACCGAGCTATATGTATAATATACATTTACTTCCTGACTTCGTTTCTAGCTTACTTGTAGTTTAATTTCATATTGTCAGTCCTGTATATCAAAGTATTACAGACTTTAACTGCATATTATATACTCTAGAGAGTTGAGTGAGACTGCATTACAGCATAATAACTAACTTATTTTACTATTCAAATGATGAAATACTGAGAAACAAATCCCTGGGAACATGATGATAATGATAACTCTCTCTTAAGAGTGTAGCCATGCTTTTCTCTCACAAAATGTAACAATGCTAACATTCAAAAGAGCCTACCTGGAACCACACATTTGCTATGTAAGCTATATGCCGTCTGCCGTCAAACTGGCAGGCTCTCACGGGGTCTACGAATAAATAAAAGGAATTGATCAAAGTTTTTATATATATATAGACTCCAAAATCCGCTTTCCAAGTGCATGCATGCTCATCTAAATGACTGACGAACTTACTAACTAACATGAGACGGCAAGGAATGTATGTGAGCTAAGCTAGCACAAAAGCCAATACGAACTGCAAATGTGTGTCAATGTCGAGTGCCCGCTGAATCATGGGTGCATGTATTCGGATATAAATGAGTCAGTTGGTCCTTGCTAAAACTTAACTAAAAGAATGTATGTACGTGTATTGTGGGTAGCAGTGTAGTGCAGTAGTTCATAGTTAGTGAGAGCAAGAGCCACATTCATGTAACGTACACAGTGAGGGAACATGCATGCAAGCAAACTTTTCTTTATTTCATGCACATAGGACTATCAGTAGGTAGGAAAAAACGTGTAAACGTAACAGGAGTGGTGTGGTGGTCGTTTTGTCTGCCATCAGATGAGAGTGAACTAGTGAACGGAGCATATTTCAACAAACAGTCTGGGCTACGGATATATGTATTGTAGGTAGCCGTAGCGCTAGAACAGTAAGCAGCAGTCTGTACTTTTTTCAAACCCAGTTTTTGGTGTAAAAAGCTGGTCCTGGTGGAGTTTAAACTTGGCTCACTGTCTCTCTCATTAAAAGAGTTAAAGTATTATAATTTGTACGGTAATTTAAAGTTTTGATTGTGTTATTGTTAGTTGGTGGAACAAGACGGATGGTGTGACTCATTTGGCCTTATACAATCGAGTAGCTCAACTTTTGAAATCAGGTAAAATTTAGCATCCAATAATTTTGAGTGTCACCAGCGGTGTGCCTAGTTTGTTAAATGTTCTGTCTGTCAATACGGTAGGCAGGGTTTTGGTGTAGGTAGATTATAGTTCTGTACGGAGACGGAGTGATTTTGTTGAAGGTTAAGGTGACTGGAAATCCTATATGGAAGGAATTTATTCATTTAAGCTGATAAGTTTTGGTCAATCATCACATGAGATACTTACAATTAACAGATAATGGCAATGGCGATACACTGTATTTCCACCCATTGTTTCGGCTTTATAGTTTTATCAGCTTCCCGGTGTTGGGCTTACTAAGTTCTAGGATTTTAAGGAACGAGTATGATTCATCGCCGTTTTCTGATTGCAATATGCTCAATGTACGAGTTAGTATTCACAAATCAGTTTGAATATCTTAAAGTTAGTTAGTCGTACTTATAAAAGTTGAAGATACTTATTGAAGCGATAGCGGTGTGTTACTTTTAACCTGGTGTTTTCGTTGCTATGATTTCAATTTCTCAATACGCGTTTTTTGCTGATTCTAAAAAGTGAAAAAAAGAGATTTTCAATTTTGCCTGATTTATGAAAGTAGCTTAACTGAGTTAGTTAGACAAAAAGGTAATCAGGATTAGATCCATCAATATCAATGCTGGTAACGGTCAACGTCTAATTATTTGGTTCTAATAGTCATTGCTATTATTTGTTTTTTTTTTGAAGGTCAGCTTTCTTCACCTTGATGATTGTCAAGTTTTCAATTTTGGGTCTCGGCGGTTGTACTTGTGACTGAAACACCAAGTAAGTCGTTTAAGTAAAAGAAAGGTTTTTTTATTAAGCCCGTAAAATTGATTTCCGAATTTCCAGTCAAGTGGATGTGATAATTTAAAAAAACGTATGAATTTGTTTGCTTGTATTGAAGTAGAATTGTTCCAGCCTATTCTCGCAACATTCGAAGTCATAAAATCCATTCCTAGGTCGATTCAGTGCCGCTGAAGCAAGCTATTCAATATGCTCATTAAAGAATTGTAAGCATTTGTTAGTGATCATGTTTACAGTCATTTTCGTTCTTAGTTATTTTTACTATTTGAGTTTAATTTATTTCAGCCGAGTTGTGATGCCTCTCACTGTTGAGGAAGTAAGTATCCTTTACGGAATAATAAATTACCTCCATATGAAACGATGAGTGTCCAAATGCTTATACGAAATGTGATGTTTATTTAATTACAGTACCAAATTGGTCAACTGTATTCCGTAGCTGAGGCCAGCATGAATGAAACTGGCGGTGGAGAAGGAATTGAAGTAGTAAAGAATGAACCCTTTGAAAATGTTCCTTTGTTAGGAGGAAAGTATTCAAAGGGACAGTATACTTATAAGAAATATCATTTAGCTAGGTAAGTTTGAAGTTTGTCAAATAGACGTTCCCGTAATTAAAATATATATGAATATGTATGTCTGTGTATATATATATTATATATATGCATTAAAAAGTCGAATTTTAGTAGCTATGATCCATCCTATTGTAAAACTAAACCAGTTGTACAATTTTGCAGCAAAGTTCCTGCATTCATTCGCATGTTGGCTCCGAAAGGTTCAATGGAGATTCATGAAGAAGCTTGGAATGCTTACCCTTACTGTCGTACAGTGATTACGGTAATTTGCCACATAACGCAAAATGCAAAACTGAATAAGCACAGCTATTATGATAATTTATTGTTTCCTTTTTCCGGTTTAAAATTCAGATGTGTTATATATTTGTTTGTAGAATCCAGGTTACATGAAAGAGAACTTTGTCATAATCATTGAATCTCTACATCTTCCTGACAACGGAGATCAAAGTAATGTACATGAACTACCACCAGAAAAATTAAAATTACGAGATGTTATAATGGTTGATATTTCCGGCGATCCTGTTGCGCCCAGTGACTATAAACCTACTGAAGATCCAAGTAAATTTCATTCTGAGAAAACTAATCGTGGTCCACTCTGTGGAAAATGGACACAGTCGGTGCGTTGCCTAATTAACTCTAAGTTTAAGATCAGGAATATGACATTTTATGTTGATGAAAATCTGTTAGTATTCACATTATAAATTTTCACTGACAGGTCAAGCCTGTTATGACATGTTACAAATTGGTCACTGTAGAGTTCAAGTGGTTTGGACTCCAAAATCGTGTCGAAAGTTTTATACAGAGGGCTGAAAGACGGCTATTTACAAACTTTCACAGGTTATTATTTTACCATATAACCAATTCTGTTTTAAGTCTCGTATGCGTTATGTATTTTAAAATTATTTGGAAAAATTTACGAGCATTACTTTGACGAGATTTGATTGTATATTGTAGACAAGTATTCTGCTGGATTGATCGCTGGCATGGTATGGATATGAATGATATTCGTGCTTTGGAAGATCGAGTGCGAGAGGAACTAGACCGGGTAAGAAATTAGATCCTTATGGAAGTAACATGAAAACATAAAATATTAGCACAGGATGGTGTGTTTGATTTAATAATTCGATATCTGCAGCAACGAAAAACTGGGGAAGTTCGTGGCATGCGTGGTGATAATGAGTAATGAAGACCGCTGATCAGCCATCAATGCAAAATACATAAATTCCTAGGAATGCTACTGCTGTAAAAATAATAATAATAACAATGTTATCTTTATCCAGAGTGTGGTGAAACCCTTAAACCAAACCAGCCCAACTGGTCAGGATTAGCTAGTGTAATAGTGCGAATATTAATCTTTCAAAATAACTGTACGAATCTATGAAGCTATAAACATGTTTTTATATAGTTGCACAATTGGCCACGGTTATGAGAATTTTAAGCAGCCGAAAACAAAGTGAATGGTTATGATGGGGATGAAAAGAGCATCAAAAATAAAAAAACTAACTACTTTGAAAGATAATACAAGTAAGGCTAGTCATTGATGTCTTGCAGGAAGTATCAAAGTTAACCGTATTGTGGTAGTAGCCGTACATGTAGATAAATATATAACTTATAAAGGTGAAAATAATAATTAAGCGGATTGTACCCAATTTGGTAGTGGTACATCCCCTGCTCTCAAGGCGAGTGAACTCAGCATTTCAAAGTCCTGTTTTTTAGATAGGTTTATCTATTTAATAATAATTCCTTATATGTTATAATACAAACTTTTGAGTTGCTGGATTTTGCTTAAAGTTTGTATATTTGAATGATAGAGCCCAGTCGAGTGTTTATATATGATTTTTGGCTTTAAAAGTTGGCAAGCTTTATTTATGATACTGTCTCATTACCAGCTATTACTTACTGTTATACTGTTGTTAGTATTACGTTTATGATTGATAAAATTATTTTTTGTACACTGTGTCAAAAGAGAGTGGGAAGGCTGTATATCTGCGTATGATAAGGTTCTGCCGTGTAAGGGATATCATGCCATTCTTTCTCTGGTGCTACACTTCTAAATGGTCCTTCATTAATTTCTTAGTTGACTTAAACTTGTAGTTGTAGGCGTAGCATCTTATAGGATATTATTACGGTCTACGATTTAAACGGCTGGTTCTGTTAGCCATGCAGGCTGAATAAGTCGTCTTAAAGTAGGATAAATAGGGCTAGAGAATTAAAGTTTATGTACCATTGCGTTTCATAATCACTTGGCACAATTAGTAACTCAACCAGATGTTTCCTCGTTTATCTTTCAATTCTATGCAAATGCAAGTTGAGTTGGGGTAGGTTTCCTCGAGTATCGGGCTTTCTTAAAAGGGTTGTTGTGTATCTACCTTTATATTTTCGTAATCGGAAAAGATATTCATGACAAATAGAAAATGTTTTGGTTGTTTTTGTTTTATTAATTCGTACACTTTTAAATAATTTACCTATAAAATTGTATCATTCTAAAGTCTTGAATATCATGTACTTATTGTTAAATGAATGTAATAACTGCCATATGGGACGTAATGATTCCTGAAAAAGAAATAGAGACTCGATTGAAAAAAAAACCGTTGGAGTCAATAAATGGTAATAATATCATTCACATTGTTAGAGTTTGTTTATTCCATTTTTACGAAGCTAACAATTTAAACGACTGTCGGCCGTCGTGTAGATTGCCAATTTTTTAGTGAATCATCAGATTGGTCAGATACTTTATTGGTAGATTGGAGGAGTCGGCATTGTAACGAATGCGAATTTAACATAAAGCAAAACCCCGCCAACTCTCCGGTCAGTCAAATTATTTGTATTTATGAATTAATAGTAATGGTGTTTTTAATTTTTAATCAATAATTTCTTCCGTTCCAGACGGCTCGTATTTAAGTTCAAGTGCAGTACACTGAATGTATTTAAGAGTTATGACTGAATATAGAAGAAAAAAGTCAAATGTTTTGTTGTTAAATTGTGCACGTTATAGTTGCGATATTTAAATTAACCTCATTAGTCGTTGCTATCATTCATAATAAATCGCTGAGGCTGAATGGATGTTGGCGAAACAAAACTTTTCAAAAATTTAACAACATGGATCGGTGAGACAAGATTTCTTTCCTCAGAACTAACTGCGTATAATTCATTCGATCTTAGTGCAGTAAAAAGTTCGAAGAAAAAGGTTGCGATCAATAATTTGTCAATCAATGATTTGGGAAAACGTTGCGATAAATTAAAGTTCTTTACGAGAGGATTCCAAATGAATGTAGTTGTATACTAAGAACAAACTGATTAATGAAATCGCGCGTTTTGAAATAATTAGCTTTTAAAAAATAAATTAACATGGGAAGCATTGGAGACTATTAATTTTATTCCATAGCGACAACCGTTCCACAACTTTTTTCCCTGTCCCAATCTGTGATATATAATGAAGTAAGCTTTACAACGATGGATAAGATCTTTCATTTGCTACATCAAACTTTATACTACGGTCTCGAAACCACCCGACTACCCGACTTTCTCTCTGCTGCAGTAACTACAAACCTAACCTAACCTAACACTGCTGCAAAGAGAAAGTCGGGTGGTCGGGTGGTTTTGAGACCGTAGTAAACTTTATACTGTAAGAAGATTTAGAGGCTACGAATGGATAACGAATACGAAAAGCTACTGGATTATTGTTATTTAGTATTAGTGTAGATTTTTTTTCATTTACAGTGTGTTGAGTAGCTTGTGTCCATGCCCGTTTTCGATGATCAACGCACTTCTAATGTTATGAAATGGGGACCAAAAATACCCATGTTGCTAAGAAGCCTTAAATTATAGTTGATCTGCAACCTGTTATCTAACGCAATATGGAATGCAGCTCTTGGAAGAAATCAAGATTGACGACTAGAAACCAAGATCAGCTAATATACCCTTCTCTGACTAGCCTTCAGGAAATTGATTTTCATATTGCTTACCTTTTATTACTTAAGCAGTAAATGGTTGAGTGCAGGAAAATGTCAACGTTAAAGGTACCCTCAACTATTATTTTTGGGGGTGCTCTTCTCTACGTTGTATACTATGTAGCTTTCGGAAGCGTTCCTCTTAATTTGACTCCTGCATTTCCTTCTCTCACTGGCGACGATGTTAATGTAAGTGTAAGCAGTGTACGGAGCAGCCGAAGAAGCAGTCATGATGATGCTGTCAATGAAAGCTTCAGTAACGACGCAGCAGATGCCTTTAGAATAAGTCGACACCACAGCATTTTACATCGGACTCGACAAAAACTTGCCGAGATTAAAGTCGCAGTTCCAGGTCTCGTCACATATCGCGCTATCATCGACAATGATATCTCATTTAATGAAAGCGGGTCAGATGTTATGGTAATCCTACACATTCAAAAGACTGGAGGAACTACTTTTGAAAAGCATATTGTTCAAGATCTCACTTTGCAGCAGCCATGTGTTTGCTGGAAGCGAAAGAAACGGTGCAGCTGTGCAAGACCGTCTGTAGAAACTTTACCTGTTGACTGTAAGCCAATTATATTTTACAAAAATGATAAATAAATGTAGTTTTATAATAAAAATAGCTATTTCCTCTGCGATAGCAACTAATCTTATAAGAAAAAGGGATAGACCGGAGTCTTGGCTGTTTAGCAGATTTTCTACAGGATGGGTTTGTGGACTTCATGCGGATTGGACTGAGTTGAGTTCTTGTGTTGACAACGAGTTAGATAGAATGCACGGAACTCCAATAAAACGGAGGTACCGAAACATTTTTGTTGCATCACAATGTGAATTTATCGATCCATAAGTATAGTGTGCTATGTCTGCTTTAAAATTGATGGTTATTAATTTTTTTCTAGATATTTTTATGTCACTATGGTTCGTGATCCAATCCACAGATTTTTGTCAGAGTTCCGACACGTACAAAGAGGTGCTACATGGAAGACATCGAAGCATTATTGCAATGAAAAATACGCAACAGTTGAGGTATTGCATTTTCTTTGAATATGTTTGAGTTTTAAAAACGCATGGTGATAAATGGTGTTCTTATTGAAACTGTTGTTTTTAGGAATTGGGGAAATGCTATGCTGGAGAAGACTGGACTGGGGTTAGTCTCAATGAATTTCTCAACTGCCCACATAATTTGGCGTTCAATCGTCAAACACGAATGCTGGCAGACTTAACGCTTGTAGGATGTTATAATACGTGAGTGTAATTGCAAATCTTGAAATAATTTATCTTTGATCTTTGAAGTGTATGAAGTGTGTTACATTGTTTTTGATTTAGGAGCTACATGCCAACTGAAGAAAGGAATAGAGTTTTATTGGCTTCGGCAAAACACAATTTAGAATCCATGGCTTTTGTTGGGCTCACTGAATATCAAAGAGTATGGAATAAAAATATCAAAAATTAAAATAGGCCTTGCCGAATTGCGTTTTCATGCATAACTAGAGCCCTAATCTGTCTGTTTCTCCGTGCACAGTTGTCCCAATATGTTTTTGAAGAAACGTTTAACAAAAGGTTTAAAGTTCCTTTCGTTCAAAATGAGGAAACTTACTCCAAAGCAACCATTGACAAAGCATCAGACGATCAGCTCGAAGCTGTGAGACGGAAAAATAGTTTGGATGTGGAGCTATACGCATATGCTGAGCAATTACTTCATAATCGCTTCAATGAGGCAAGAAGGCGTGATCCTCATTTTCAACAACGGTATGAAAACCTAGGAGAAGAAAACGGGTTCCGGTTTTCCTGGACTGACATCGAAAATGAAGAAAAATAGGAACAGCTATAATTATATTTTTTACTTCAAAAATTCTCTAACTATAGGACACTTCTCAGGTTTGATTTGGATCGTAATAATTAGAAATAGAGTCAGTAGAGTGAAAACCCTTCTTTTACTAGTGAAATGAATGGTTAATTCAAGAATATACTCAGAAATAAGTTATCTTATCAATTTTTATATAATGTTAAAAAATAAATATAAGTTTCATCAATTCATTGGAAATACATATCCGTTTTTGTAAAGACGTACCTTAAGTGCTTTTGAAGCTTAAAATTTTAACCCTTGTAACCTATTGTAAAAACAAGCATGATGTAAATATGTGTGAAGGTGAACAGGGAGGCATCAATATCTGTTCAGTTTGCTGACTGTCTCTGAAGAAGCTGTATGATATTCAACAGTATGAATATTGTTGAAAACTAAATCTAAATCATAGCCGTTTGTTAAACTTCGCAGATGACTTCTCTATAAAATGCTATAATCAATAATCACTGTCATAGGAAAATAGAAGCAAACAATATGTTTCTGTACTTTCAATCCAAGTCGCCTAGAGTTAAATTCAGTACTTACGTAATTTTCTCAACTTTTAATCCTACTGACTAGTACAAGTTAGTAGACGTTATTTATGTTAATTGTAAATTTGCGGCTGTGCCATTGTAGATATGCTCCATGCGCGTAAGTAATAACATGTGACAATTACAATTCAATCCTGTCGACCATCTTTAAAGATGCAAATGTTAAAAAATGTTTTAATAAGTAATTCCTGGAAAGTCGATATTGCCTTACTTAATTTTTGGCTCTCATTGAGTAATCAGTCATAGCGATTATAAGAATAACTTAACTTTAATCCCTTACACTGTACAAAATGCATTAAACACAGTGACAATTGTATGGATACAGTGGGAGCTGTAACTGGCCAAATAAATTAAAGTCGTTTTTGCTTATAACACTGATTGAAGCAGTTATGAGCTCTTTGTAACTGCGCCTTATTAATTCATTGCACAAATATATCTTGTGACAATTGCTCACAAAAAACTATATAACTAACAATGGAGAAACTATATGCGGAAGCTAACATCAGAGTCGTGAACGATAATACTGAAACTGAAAATTACAATAACTATACATCTAAGGTTAGGTAACACGTAACCAAATTAAATGCATGCATGTAAAGTGTTTACGGAGATTTATCACTATTATTAGTATTATTATTACTATCCTACTTTAAAAATCACAGAAGCAGTGTGTGTAAATATCATGGAACAACAGCTATCAGGTCGAGTCAACTGTAACTGTGTAACGTAGTGTTTTTTTTGAAGTCCAGTTACTACAAACAAATTTCGATTGACTGTCAAAATTATAAGCACCGAAATTGCATTAATGCAGTAAATCAAGGTTAACAAAAATGAGAAATTTTTTTTAAAAAAAACCTCAACCTCCAGACGACGAATCAACATTAATACTTCTATATTATTAACACAAGCTATTGATCACTGAATTTGAAAATTTCGGAAAACAAAAGGACGGTATCGGATTTGCATTGGCGAAGGACAAATTTTCCTCATGTTATCTACTCATTAATCTGGCAAGAAAAAATTTGTCCTTTTTCAAAACCCCATAACTTCCCCAAATGGGGGGTGAAACATTTTGCGACCAGTCTTAAAATATGGTTTCAACCTTCCTCTTTCCAATGAGAGTACTTTTAGTTTGAAATTCTTTGGAGATCATTCTTAAATTCCACTTTGAAAATGAGCAGTTGCCCTATCTCCCCCATGTATTCAATTTTAGAATTTTCCCCCCACTGGGGTAAGCACGCATTTTTTTCAAAAACTGAAATAGCTATTCG
>Ga0210040_10009397_pt1 | contig 11390 bp, 7 predicted proteins | sample CryGeyCG12114_NA_FD_185462 | JGI IMG/M metagenome (GOLD analysis project Ga0210040, IMG submission 185462) | Groundwater microbial communities from aquifer - Crystal Geyser CG19_WC_8/21/14_NA (SPAdes) (version 2) | ecosystem: Environmental > Aquatic > Deep subsurface > Groundwater | place: USA... | reverse complement strand
AGCGGCTCTTGATAGATGAGACGGAAGAAAAGCAGATATATGAAGTTATTATTCCTTTTGGGTCTGAACTTAGCGGCGTTTCGCTGAGTGAAATAAACTTCCGGAATACCTATCATGCTTCGGTTTTAGCCATCCGGCACCGCGACGAAACAATCGTGCAAAATCTTTCGGATGTTATCCTGAAAGATGGCGACATGCTGTTGTTGTATGCTTCTAAAAAAGATATTTTTAACCTTACCTCCCAAAAGCTGATCTTATCGCATTCGAAATATAAAGCTAAAAAAGTAGATTATAAAAGGGCGGTACCCGCTTTATTTATTGCTGTGGGGGTGGTGGCAGCCGCTGCGCTTAATATTACTTCTATTCTGATCAGTGGGATGGTGGGCAGTTTGCTTTTAGTTATGACTTCTATTCTGAAGCCTAAGGAAGCTTACCAAGCCATTGAATGGAAGGTTATTTTTATGATGGCGGGGGTACTTTCTATGGGGAAAGCCCTGGAAAAAACCGGTGGTTCGGATTTGATTTCGCAGTACCTTTCCGCTACCTTAGGTGGTTTAGACCCCCGGCTTACGTTAAGTGCGGTTTTTCTGCTCTCCTTTTTATCTACCAATATATTATCCAGCAAAGCCACGGCGGCCCTCATGACCCCGATTGTTATTAGCCTGGCCCAGTCTTTAAACGTAAGCGAACGGCCTTTCCTGGTGGGCGTTATGTTTGCCTGCTCTTTAACCTTTATGACCCCGGTCAGTTACCCTACCAATACCATGGTGTATGCTCCCGGCAATTACCAATTCCGGGATTATCTTAAAATAGGTACGCCCTTAAACCTTTTAATCTGGATAGCGGCCTCCCTTATTATTCCTGAATTTTTCCCTTTCTGATGCAATTACTGGCTACTGTTTTCTAGTAAATTTCGATAATCCCTGGCCTGATTCGCTTTTGAAAGAGAATAAACTTATTTGTGGTCTTTGATCGCTTTTTCCAGCGCTGCGGTATTCATTTTACTGCGGCCCTTTATGTCTAGTTTTTTCGCTTCGGCCAGCAAATCCTTTTTAGTCGGCTTCTTCTCTTCTTGCTTCACCTGTTGCAGCGCTTTTTTTATTGCCGGGGTATAAGCCACCTGCTGTTCGCCTTTTTTAGATTCTTTGACTTTGGTTTGCTCCGCTTCTTGTTGCTCTTCCAGACTTAATTTGTCCCACACGGCTTTGGGCAAATACCGACTGGTTTTTCCTTTTTTGCGGGCGTTTGCTTCGCCGTCCTGGGTTTGCCAGTCTTCCTTTGTCCATTGGTCCAGGGCTTTGGCCTGTTCATCTTTTTCGTGCTTGTAACCTCCGCCCTGATCCTCGTATTCTTTGGCCAGTAACTGACTTTTGCGCGCCGACCATTGTCCTTTTTTACCGCCTTTGTCGGATTGCATCAGCTCCTCTTTTATTTTTTGCCGCAGTTCCGGCTGGGTGTACTGCTCTTCGTCTCTCTTTTTTGACATTGTTCTAATTTGTGTTTTAATCCGAAACAGCCCGGTATCGGAAAAGTTTAACACGAGCAGCCCTTGGTAATCCCCTACCAGCGTACAAGCAGCTTAAAGTTGGTTTTATTTAGCTACGCATATTAGGTAGGTTGCTTTATTCTGCCCAACCTACTTTATTTCGGAAACCAGCCGGTGCGCCAGCAACCACGATAGAAGTAGCCGGAAAGCGGTAGGCTTTTATTTTTCTGCCGTAATCAAGCAGATAATGAAACTTTCTTTTAAAAATAGGTTAACTTCCCCTTTTGAAACTAAACTAAACCGCATGAATCGTTTTAAATTTTTTCTTCTGCTTCTAAGCATGCAACTAGCTTTTGCTTTTAGTAGCATGGCCCAAAAGCAATTTAAAGTATTGTTGGTGACCACCACCAAAGGATGGCATCATGAATCTGTGCACGCCGGCGTACTGGCCGTGCAGCAATTAGGTGCCCGCAATTTTTTTGATGTGGTGTTATGGGAAGATCCGAACGGATTTACGGATAAATACCTGGAGCAATTTCAGGCCGTGGTTTTCTTAAATACGACCGGTGATATTTTCGATGCCACCCAGCAAAAAACCATGGAGCGCTTTATTCAATCCGGGAAAGGTTTTGTCGGCATCCACAGTGCCTCCGATACCGAGTACGACTGGGACTGGTACACCAAACTGGTAGGTAGAATGTTTCATATTCACCCAGCGGTGCAAACAGCTAAAATGAAAGTGCTCGATCCGAAGTTTCCGGGTTCACAAGGCTTTGCCGATGACAAACTATGGACGGAGGAATGGTATGAGTTTGGGCCGGAAAAAACCTCTGGTTTAAATTATATTATGGCGGTAGATGAGTCTACGTATAATCCGAAAGCAGATTGGGGCGCAAGAGCCAAAGGCGTGGGTATGGGTAAACTACATCCGGTGGCCTGGTATCACAACTATGATGGGGGCCGGGCTTTTTATACCGCCCTGGGGCATTTGCCCACCAACTTTAGCGAACCTGCTTTTTTAAATCATTTATACGCCGGCATATTATGGGCCGCTACCGGGAAAAAATAAACCAGCTTTATTAGCCCGAGCAGGAAGTGGCTGTTGCGCCCGGCGCTTGTGGTGCTGCCTTTTTTTTCTGCCAGGTGCCCGGATTACGTACCGGCGATTTACATTAAGAATAAAAGCTTCATAATTTTGGTGTTCTGCGGGAGAGTATTGCCGAACATGCAATAAACATCAGCCATCGGTTACCTAACCAATGGCTGATGTTTTTTGACTCTAGCTTTTAAACTTTTTCTGGTAAGCTACCACGGCAAAGGATATAAAGTAGATATTTCGCTTTGTCCTGGTCTTGGTATTTCTCCCTTTTACCACCATTAGCTTAACGCTAAAAATACTGCCATACAACTAATCGGATAAAGCAGATTTTTAAAAGAAATTCGATTTGTTAATTAGGTAAGGCCGGGAGTAACCTATTGGCTATAACGTTCTGCTTCGGGTTTGTTTTTTTACCCAAACCGGGGTGTTGGTATTTTTTGCCCGGATCAATAACCTCTTTTTAATAGATAACTGATTAGATAGCCTAAGGGTAAGCTGATTTAGCGGAAAAACCAAAACTTTCTTTTTAAATTCGAGGCAGGAAATGAAGGGATATGCCGGAAACAACATCAGAAGAAAATAAAGCCAATCCAGCCATTAAAACCGATTATAGGCTACCGGGGCTCACGTTTCCGATTCTTACCCTTAACCATTTACTGCAGCATATCTCCACCGAAGCATTTATGGCCCTTGGTTCGGCGTATGATATTTACCCCATCTTGCTGGCGGTAAATTCGGGCGCTTTTGCCAGTAATGCGCCAGCCGGTAAATTTCCGGGAGTAGTGGTAACGCAAACCCCGGATTCCATAAATCTTTCCTGTAATTGTCCGGCTCTTAAAGGCCATTTATGTGGGCACATGGCGCAGGTGCTGCAGGCCATCCTGATCCGGCCCGAGTTTAAAGTATTTTTTGATGATAAGCTGCGGCGCGATAAGATAAAACCGGTGGCTAAAGAATACGGGCTTTCGGAAGCAAATAACCTGGACCAGTATTTCGAGCTGGAATTTGCGAACAAAACTACCACCGTAAAACCTCGGCAAAAAGAATTGCTGCTTTTTAACGCGCAAACCCAGGCCCACTTAAAAGAGCAGCTTTTGCCCAAAACCAAACTAACCTTGCTGCCGGCGGAAACCAAAGAACAAGCAGAGAACAACCAGTTGGTAGTAGTGATGAACGAGCATAAATATTACAAGCACCTGTACCTGGAATTATACCGGGCTGCTACCACCCAGGCCGGCAAACTGAAAAACCCCTTAAAAAGCATTTCGCCTACCGATCTGATCTGGCTAACCGATAAACCCGAGGAAATAAAGTTTTACTCGGCGGTAGCTAAATTCCAGCACCAGTTCCAGAACAACTACCAGCACGAACCCGCCGAAGCCGATTACGAGGCCCTGAAAGCTTTGGTGAAAAATCCGCTGAACCTGCCTTTTTACCAGCCTAAAGCCAAAGCATCCGGTAACCTATCGGCCAGTTCGTTGGAGCCCGTGCAGTTGCAGCACCTGCCGCTAAACCTGGTGCTGGACGTGGTAGTGAAAGACCAGTTTTACGAAATTACGGGCCGCCTTACTTTACCCGACCAAACTTACGACTTGCAGCATATCCGGGTAAAGCACGGGTATTTTATGCAGCATAAAACTAATTTGTATTTTATGCACAGCCCCGATCTGCTCCGGATTATTAAGTTCTTCCAAAAGCACGACCACAAAATACTGGTACCCGAAAGTAAGTTTAACGAATTCCGGGAAAGCATTCTGGCCAACCTGGAAAGCAAAATCAGAATAAATTATACCTACATTAAACCGGCCACCCCCAGGCAAATTGAAGAATTTAACCTAAACAGTACCCGGGAAGAACTCATTTATTTATCAGAGTCGGAGGATTTTATTTTATTAACACCGGTAATGAAGTACGGGCCGCTGGAAATTCCGGTGCTTACGCGCAAGCAAATTTACGGCACCGATGCCCGCGGCCAAGCTTTTACGCTGGCCCGTGACGAAGCTGCCGAAAACCAGCTCATTGCCGCTATTTTAAAACAGCACCCGTTTTTTGCCGAACAACTGCAAGGTGAAAATTTTTACCTGCACCGCAAACGCTTTTTAGAAGAAGGCTGGTTTTTAGAGGCGTTTGAAGCCTGGCGCAACCGGGGTATTACCATCCTGGGCTTTAAAGAACTCAAAAATAATAAACTCAATCCGCACAAAGTTAAAATCAACATCCAGGTTGCCAGCGGCATTAACTGGTTCGATACCACGGTAAAAGTAAAATTCGGCGACCAGCAGGTATCCCTGAAATACCTGCACAAGACCATCCGGAACAAAAGCCGCTTTGTGCAACTCGACGATGGCACCCAGGGTATTTTGCCCGCAGAATGGCTGCAAAAGTTTACCCGCTATTTTGGGGCCGGCGAAGTAGTAGGCGATACCATCCGGACGGCTAAAATAAATTATTCGGTTATAATGGAGCTGTACGAAGCGGAAGTACTGAGCCGGGAGGTGCAAACCGAACTAAGTATGTACCGGCAAAAGCTGGCGAATTTTAAAGCTTTGCCCGAAGTTGAAGTTCCCGCCGGTCTGCAAGCTACCCTGCGCGATTACCAGAAACAAGGCCTCAACTGGCTTACTTTTCTGGATGAATTCAACTTCGGCGGCTGCCTCGCCGACGATATGGGTTTGGGTAAAACCGTGCAAGTATTGGCTTTTTTATTAAGCCAGCGGCTAAAGGTAAAGCAAAATACCAACCTGGTGGTGGTGCCTACCTCCTTGCTGTTTAACTGGCAGGACGAAATTGCCAAGTTTGCGCCCTCGCTCAAAGTGCTCCTGGTGTACGGCCCGAACCGGGTTAAAAATTTGCCGGATTTAGACCAGTACGAAGTAGTCCTGACCTCCTACGGCACGCTGCTGATGGATGTAGCAATACTCCGGGCTTACACTTTTAATTACATCATCCTCGACGAATCGCAGACTATTAAAAACCCGGAAACCGAGCGGTACCGGGCGGTGCGCTTGCTCCAATCCCGGAACAAACTGGTACTCACGGGTACGCCTATCGAGAACAATACCTTTGATTTGTACGGCCAGCTTTCCTTTGCCTGCCCCGGTCTGCTCGGCGATAAACGTTATTTCCGCGACCATTATTCCACGCCCATCGATAAGTTTAAAGACAGCCGCCGGGCCGCCGAACTGCAGCAGAAGGTGGGCCCCTTTATTTTGCGGCGTACTAAAGAACAGGTTGCTCCGGAACTGCCCGACAAAACCGAAATGGTAATTTATTGTCAGATGGGCCCGGAACAGCGCCGCGTGTACGACGATAACGAGCGCGAAATCCGGGATTATATTGCCTCGCAGCGCGAAGGCGAACTGCTCCGCAACAGCATGCAGGTACTGCGCGGCCTCACCAAACTGCGCCAAATCTGCAACTCCCCCGCTTTAATTTCCGGCGGCGATAGCCTGAACCATGCTTCGGCCAAAATAGATACGCTGCTGGAGCAAATAGAAAGCAAAGCGCCGCACCATAAAATACTGGTGTTTTCGCAATTCGTCACCATGCTGGAGCTGATAAAAAAAGAACTGGTAGCCCGTAACATTTCTTTTACCCTGCTTACCGGCCAGACCAAAGACCGCGCCGCCGTGGTAAACCAATTCCAGGAAAACGAAACCGTACGGGTGTTTTTAATTTCCTTAAAAGCGGGCGGCACCGGCCTTAATTTAACCCGTGCCGATTACGTGTACCTTGTAGACCCCTGGTGGAACCCGGCCGTCGAAAACCAGGCCATCGACCGGGTTTATCGCATTGGGCAGGAGAAACACGTGGTAGCCATCCGCCTTATTTGCCCCAACACTGTGGAAGAAAAAATCCAGAAACTCCAGGAAACGAAGAAAGCGCTGGTAAAAGAGGTGGTGAAGACGGATAATAATTTATTGAAGGGGTTGAGTAAAAAGGAATTATTGGCACTGTTACAGTGATTTTGATTTATAATACGCCAATCTAAGATTGGCTTTCTGATAAGTGCGTAGAGCGCTTCGCTAATTCTATGCATAACGAAAGACAGTAAATTAAACGCCGGATTTGCAAGGTTTTGATGTAATATTTTATAACTAATGGACATTTAAAATAACCTTCAAGTTTCTAACATGATGTTTCAAGAAGAATTTAAAAACCACATAAATAAATTTAGCACTTCTCCTTTTTTATTTATTGGTTCAGGAATGTCAAGAAGGTATATTGATTTAGAAACGTGGTATACCTTATTAATGAAAATGGTAAGTTTATTGAATATAACTAAACCATTTCAATATTATATATCAAATGCACAAAGTGATCTTCCAACAACTGCTACATTAATAGGAAATGATTTTAATGATATTTGGTGGACATCAGAAGATTTTGAAGATAGTAGAAATAATTACTCAAGGGAGGCAAAAACAAAATATTCGCCGTTGAAATATGAAATATGTAAGTATTTGAAAGATAAAGAAAATAACTTAGTCACTACTTATGTCAAAGAAATAAACCTGCTTAAAAAGATTAATATCGATGGTATTATAACTACAAACTGGGACACATTATTAGAATCATTTTTTCCGAATTTCCATACAATAATTGGACAAGAAGAATTAATATTTTCCGAGTTATTTACAATAGGTGAAATATATAAAATTCATGGTTGTTGCTCAAAGCCCGAATCACTTATTCTAACTGATGAGGATTATACAAAATTTCATGAAAGGAATGAATATCTAGCAGCAAAACTACTTACTATTTTTATGGAACATCCTATAATTTTCTTGGGGTATAGCCTTGATGATCCAAATATTCAGCAAATTCTTAAATCAGTAATTAAATGCTTAACAAAGGATAAAATAGAAAAACTTAAAGATAGATTAATATTTTGTCAGTGGAAGGATCGTTTAGAAACTCCCACGATTACTGACAGCACACTACTAATAACTGATACAGTCCTTCCCATCAAATTAATAAAGCTTTCAGATTTTTCCGAACTATACACCGTTTTAGCTAATAATAAAAAAAAGCTTCCGGTTAAGGTATTAAGACAAATGAAAGGAATGATTTATGAATTTGTTAAAACATCAGAACCTAAATCGAAAGTATATGTTACAGATAATTTAGAAGATTTAGAAGATGTACATAATGTAGAGTTCTTTTATGGTGTAGGTTTAAAAGATAGATTAGCTGAAGTTGGTATAAAGGGAATAGACTCCCGCAATTTATTTAATGACATCATAAATGATAAAGGCTACGAGCCAAAAAATATAGCTCGGTTACTTTTACCAACACTTACAAACAGATATATCCCTTATTTTAAGTATTTAAGAAATGGTGAATTTCTCAATTCTGATGGTCAACTTGATGAAGATATTGACATATTAGAATTTACACCAGATTTTATAAAAAAAGTAAACTCTGTTACTTTAAGTTCTTTTTACCCATCCGTTTCATATAAAAAAAAGCAAGAAGAAATAAATCTCAAATATTCTTCTTTTAATGAATTAAAAAATAATTGCGAATTTTTCCATGTACTAATGTATGCACCACTTTTAGATTGTGAAAAAATTAATCATATAGAATTGGGACAATATTTAAAAGGTAATATGGATAAATTAGTAGAGCCCAAATATGGCACTCATTTTAGAAAACTTATTTGTCTCTATGATTATATAAGATATAAATTAAATATCACTGGAGATTGCGATTAAATATTCTTCTAAATCACTGAAAATACCGGATTTATGGTATAGGAAAGTTAACTGAAAATGCTAATATTTAGGGGCTTAACCTAACAAAAATCTATGGCATTAAAGGACGATAATTTCTTTTATAAGCAAACAGCTTCTTCCAGAATAAAAGCAAGTATTGTAGCAGAATATTTCCCGAGATATTGTAATATTATTAATAAAATTCCTCAAAAGGAAATTCGTTATCTCGATTTATTTTCTGGCCCTGGAATGTACGATGACGGAAATTTCTCTACCCCACTATTAATTGCTAAAGCTTGTGCCGAAGATCCTAAACTGACTCAGATAGTACATTTGTTTTTTAATGACAATAAATATTCCGATCAGCTAAAATCAAATTTCGATAAGCATTTTCCGTCCGGTACTTTTTCGTTTACGCCTAGGTTTGCCAATAAAACCGTAGGCGAAAGCGAACAAATTTATAAATATCTTACCCGGGAAAGCACCTTAACCAAAAACCCCTACCCCACTTTACTTTTTTTTGATCCTTGGGGCTACAAAGGCATAGATACATTGGCGCTTGCCAAATTTCTGGAACACTGGGGCAACGAGATTTTTTTATTCGTAAACATTAAACGTATTCATGCCGCCATCGAGAACGACAAGTTTGATGAGTTAATGCAGTTATTGTTTCCTTCAACCATCAGCCGCATCAGACGAGACCGACGTTACGAAGCAGTTTCTGTTTACGACAGGCTAAATTTAATTATGAGTAATTTAGCAATGGAGTTTAAAAGCGCGGTTAAAGACAAACTCTACCACTGCGCTTTTAAATTTCAGGAAGAAGATAGCAATGCTACTAGTCATTATATTATTCATTTTACCAAACACCCTAAAGGCTTTGAGTTAGTAAAACAGATTTATTACGACTTTGATAATATTGGAGCAAACTTAGAAAGAGATAATACTTATACTTTTGATGCTAAAATGATGGATTCGAAACAGAATTCTTTATTTGTTTTTGGTGATTTAAATATTGCATCTTTAAGTAAAAAATTGGAAATTGAGTACAAAGGAAAAACCTTAACTGCTAAGCAATTATTTGATGAGCACAATGTACAAACCAAGTTTTGTGGCTCTCATTATGCAAAAACCTTACGCGATATGGTTGAGAAAGGAAAAGTTAAGGCTACCTTTACTGACAATGTAAACCACAAAGTAAGCGTTTTACTTACCGATACTTGTAAAATAGAATTTATTTAAATGGCTACATCTTCTATAGAATGGACCGAAGCGACCTGGAACCCAACTACCGGTTGTAATAAACTTTCAGCAGGCTGTAAAAATTGCTACGCCGAAATAATGTCGAGAAGGCTTCAAGCAATGGGCCAGAAAAAATATGCAAAGCGGTTCGAGTTGGCCACCCACGAAAATGAATTAGATCGGCCTTATACCTGGAAGAAAGGCCGGGTAGTTTTCGTAAACTCCATGAGTGATTTATTTCATAAAGATGTACCGCTCTCTTTCATTCTGAAGGTATTTAAAGTAATGAATGAATGCCCGCAACATACTTTTCAGGTTTTAACCAAACGTGGCGATATTTTAGAAAGATACAGCCCTTTCTTAAATTGGACACCCAATATCTGGATGGGCGTATCAGTAGAAAACGGTGATTTTGTAGACCGTATAGATTATTTACGCCAAACTGGTGCCCATATTAAATTTTTATCTTTAGAACCGCTGCTAGGGCCATTGCCAAATTTAAATCTTACCAATATAGACTGGGTAATAGTTGGCGGCGAAAGCGCTTTCAAACCTCGTCCTTTATTGCCAGTTTGGGTTTTGGATATCAAAGAACAATGTGAAACTGTCAAGGTGCCATTCTTCTTTAAACAGTGGGGTGGTAAAAATAAAAAATTAAGCGGTAGATTATTGAACGGTCGTACCTACGATGAAATGCCAAATAAAAACTATTCTTTAGCTTCATAAATAATATAATTCTGTCAGAATAAGATTTCGCATTTTTTTGAAAGCCAATCTCTGGCGTAAAAAAAATATACAAACTATTCTGTTCTATTAACATAAGGCTTACCTAATGCTTTGGCTGGAAAACTTAAGGTCGTCTGTTTATATTAGGAGAAGGTAATATTTTGCCACGTTTATAACAACTGAAACGGGCTTAACTTAAAATTTTAATTGTTAGGTACGCCAATCAGAGATTGGCTCTCCAAAAAGTACGTAGAGCGTTGCACTAACGCTACGCACAACTACATGACCATATGACTTTACTATTGCACCAAATCCAAAACCAGAACGAGTCCTAGCTTAACTTCGTCCATTTCTGATTCTGAGAGTTTACCCAATTTTTGAATAAACCTATCATGAGAAAGGCTCTTTATTTGAAAACAATCGGCATGACAATTTTTAGTTAGCCCATTTGCGGATGAAGGGGAAAGCGGAATATATCAACTGGAAGGCTTGGTTACTTCTGAGATAGGAACCACGATTTTAAGATTTAAACTGCCTACTGCGTTGTGGTTTACAATTACTGCCGGCCTTTGTTTCTTAATTTCCTGCCCAACTGCCGGTGCAAAGTCTACTTGCCAAACTTCTCCGTGTTTCAAAGTTTAATCAACTATTTCGTTATCAATACCAGCAGTAGTATTTTCAGGATTAGCGTAGAATGCCTGCATTTCCTTACTGCGAGCCTGCTTCTCCATTGTCTTATATATTTTTTCCTTGTTCCGCTTTAGTTCGTTCAGTTTATCCCGAAAAGAAGGCTTATACGGTTTGATTAAAATTCCTTCATCCCGGCTCTCTATAATAACTTCGGCTTCTAATCCATATTCCTGAATTATTCCGGCTGGAAAAGTTATGCCTTTGGAGTTCCCTATTTTAGTTAATTTCTTAATTACTGGCTCCATAATATTTTATATAATTACAGTTAATAACTGATGTTACGCAAAAGTTAAAAATTGAATGTTTAAGTACCCCACAGCTGTCATTCAGGAGGAAACTATTTAGCAGGCAGCCAAATAGTTTCCTCCTGAATGACAACAATGAGATCAATAACTTTATTATATATAAGTTTGCGTAACAGCATTGAATA
>Ga0210040_10009396_pt1 | contig 11391 bp, 14 predicted proteins | sample CryGeyCG12114_NA_FD_185462 | JGI IMG/M metagenome (GOLD analysis project Ga0210040, IMG submission 185462) | Groundwater microbial communities from aquifer - Crystal Geyser CG19_WC_8/21/14_NA (SPAdes) (version 2) | ecosystem: Environmental > Aquatic > Deep subsurface > Groundwater | place: USA... | reverse complement strand
CTGGGGCGGGCGACCTTCCCGGACGCGGACCTGTGGTCGTGCGCGTGCGCCATCCAGAACCTCTGGCTGGCCGCGCGCGCCGAGGGACTCGGCCTGGGCTGGGTGACGCTGTTCGAGCCGGCCGACCTGGCGGGCCTGCTCGGCCTGCCCGACGGCGTGACGACGCTGGGCTGGCTGTGCCTGGGCTGGCCGGACGAGCGCCCGCCCTCACCGGGCCTGGAGCGGGCGGGCTGGTCGCGCCGGCAGCCGCTGGCCGACGTGCTGGTCGAGGAGCGCTGGCCGGGCAGCGGGCCGCGGGCGCCGGGCTCGCGGCTGCGCGCCCCGGACCAGCGCTCGGTCGTCGCGGCCCACGACGCCGGCGACCGGCTGCTCACGCCGCCCGGCTCGCTCGGGGTCCTCGACCGGGCCGTCGACCGGGTGCTGGCCGCGGGCGCGCGGGACGGCACGGGCGGCACGCTGCTGCTCGCGGTCGGCCGGCACCGGGTGACCCGCCACGGGGTCAGCGCGTACGCCGACGAGGTGACCGAGACGCTGCTGGCCGCCGCCCGGGACGGCAGCTCGATGGCGGCCGTCGCCGCGCGGGCGGCCGGGCTGGAGCTCGTCGTGGCGGACGCGGGCACCGCGGGCGGCGACCTCGTGGGCACCGACGCGCTGCAGCCGCAGGAGGTGCGGGACCTGCTGGAGCGCGGGCGCGCGCTCGGGGAGCAGGCCGCCGGCCGGGGCGCGCTCGTCGCGCTCGGCGAGGCGGGGGTCGGCAACACCACCGTCGCGGCCGCCCTGACCGCCGCCGCGCTGGACCGCGACCCGGCCGAGGTGGTCGGGCTCGGCGCGGGAGCCGACAGCGCGATGCTCGAGCGCAAGCGCCAGGTGGTGACGGCCGCCCTGGCCCGCGCCCGTACGGCCTGCGGGCCCGACCTGGACCGGCCGGAGCGGCTGCTCGGCGCGCTGGGCGGGCCGGAGCTCGCCCTGCTCGCCGGCGCGGTGCTCGGCGCCGCGGCCGCCGGCGCCGTCGTGGTCCTCGACGGGCTGGCCACCTCGGTCAGCGCGCTGCTCGCCGTCCGGATGGAGCCCGCTGCCGCGGCCTACCTCGTCGCCGGGCAGCGCAGCCGCGAGCGGGCGCACGAGCTGGTCCTCGGCGCGCTCGGGCTCGAGCCGCTGCTGGACCTGCGCCTGCGGGCCGGCGAGGGGGTCGGCGCGGCGGCGGCGGTCGGGCTGCTGCGCACCGGCCTGGCGCTCCGGCTCAGCTCGGCGACCACCGGCTGAGGGCCCGTCAGCTCGTCACCCGGTCAGCTCGTCACGCGGTCAGCTCGTCACCCGGTCAGCTCGTCAGCCGGTCAGCTCGGCCAGCCACTGGACGTCGGCCGGCTCCGCGGCGAGCAGGTCGCGCGCCGGCACGGGGATCGCCAGGTCGCAGAGCAGGGACAGCGGGACGCCGCTGCGCAGCAGCGCGTGGGCGTGGGACTCGGGACGGACCTCGTCGTCGTGCATGGTGGGTGCCTCTCGCAGGTTCGGTCGGGGCTGATCAGATCGGACTAGGCAGACGTGGTTCTGAAGCGTCCCCCGGCCTCTCACCCGGATGAGCGCTCGGCGAGGATGGCCGGGTGACTCTCCACGACCGGGAATGGCGCGGGTTCGCCTCCGACAACTGGGCCGGGGCCTCGCCCGAGGTGCTCGCGGCGCTCGTCGAGGCCAACGGCGGCCACGTGCCGGCGTACGGCCGGGACCCGTACACCGAGCGGCTGCAGGAGGTCGTGCGGCGGCACTTCGGCGAGCAGGCCGAGGCCTTCCCCGTCTTCAACGGCACCGGGGCCAACGTGCTCGCGCTGCAGGCCGTGTCGCCGCGCTGGGGCGCCGTCGTGTGCACCGGCACCGCGCACATCCACAACGACGAGAACGGCGCCCCGGAGCGGGTCGCCGCCCTCAAGCTGCTGCCGGTGCCGAGCCTGGACGGCAAGCTGACGCCGGAGCTCGTCGCGAAGCAGGCCTGGGGCTTCGGCGACGTGCACCGGGCCCAGTCGTCCGTGGTCTCGGTGACGCAGTCCACCGAGCTCGGCACGCTCTACACGCCGGACGAGGTGCGCGCGCTCGCCGACCAGGCGCACGAGCTGGGGATGGCGCTGCACATGGACGGCGCCCGCATCGCCAACGCCGCGGCCTCGCTGGGCACCGGGCTGCGCGCCTTCACCGCCGACGCGGGCGTGGACGTGCTGTCGCTGGGCGGGACCAAGAACGGCCTGCTCGGCGCCGAGGCGGTCGTCGTGCTGCGCCCGGAGGCGGCACCCGGCCTGGGCTACCTGCGCAAGACGGACATGCAGCTGGCCTCGAAGATGCGGTTCGCGTCCGCCCAGCTGGTCGCGATGTACGAGGGCGACCTGTGGCTGCGCTCGGCGCGGCACGCCAACGCGATGGCCGGGCGCCTCGCCGCGGCCGTGTCGGACGTCCCCGGCGTGCGGGTGACCCAGCAGGTGCAGGCCAACGGCGTGTTCGCCGTGCTGCCGGAGGGCGTCGCGGACCGGGTGCGCGAGAGCGTGCCGTTCTACGACTGGGACCGCAGCACCGGCGAGGTGCGCTGGATGTGCAGCTTCGACACGACCGAGCAGGACGTCGAGCGCCTGGCCGCCGCCGTGCGGCAGGCCGTCGGCGCCGGCTCCCTCAGCGGCGGGTGAGCCGCCAGGCCGCCGGCAGCAGGCCGGCGGCCAGCAGCACCTTCAGGGCGTCGCCGACCAGGAACGGCCGCACGCCGAGCTCGACGGCCTTCGCGAGGCTCACACCGAGGTCCGCGGCGAGGTACGGCACGCCGACCGCGTAGATCAGCAGCGTCCCCACCAGCATCGTCAGCACCGTGCGCAGCGGCGTGCGGTCGCCGCCCCGCGCGGCCAGCGCCCCCACGACCGCGGCCGACAGCAGGAAGCCGATGACGTAGCCGAGGCTGGGAGCCGCGGTGCCGCTGCTGTGCTCGGCGAACCACGGGACCCCGGCCGCGCCGGCAGCGAGGTAGAGGGCCATCGCCGGCAGCGCCCGCTGCCAGCCGAGCGCCGCACCGACGAGCAGGACCGCGAAGGTCTGGCCCGTCACCGGCACCGGGGTGCCGGGCAGCGGGACCGAGATCTGCGCGGACAGGCCGACGAAGGCCGCTCCCCCGAGGACGAGGGCGACGTCGCGGACCAGGGCGCCGGGCAGCAGGTCGCCCAGCACGAGCGGGCGGCGGACCGGCAGGGAGGCGACGGACACGGTTCTCCTCGAGACGTTCGACGGGCGGGGTGTGGGGCTGTCCTACCAGATGGTCCCGGGCAGCTGGTCCCGGGCAGATCGGCGCGGGCGGCGGGTCCCCGGCGGGCGGGTCTCAGCCGCCGGGCGGCAGCGCCGCCCGGAAGAAGGCCAGCTCGAGCTCCATCGCCCGCCGGTACGCCGCCCGGACGGCCGGGGTGTCCCGCGCGTGCGCGTCGAGCAGCTGCTCCAGCCGGGCGGCGAGCGCCTCGAAGCCCGGGTCGGCGTACGTCTGCACCCACGCCGCGTACGGGCCCGCCGCGTCCGCGTCCAGCGCGGCGCCGAGGTGTGCGTACAACCGCATGCAGGGCGTCATCGCCGCGCACACCAGCCCCACCCCGCCGGTCGCCGCGGTGGCCAGCAGGAAGTCGGTGTAGGCGAGTGTGGCGGGCGCGAGCTCGACGGCGGCCGTGTCGATCCCCCAGCCCGCGGCGTAGGAGGCGTGCAGGCCGAGCTCGTCGCGCACGCCGGCCAGCAGGTCGGCCAGCGCGAGCAGCGTCCCCGTGTCCGGGCTGCGGGCGAGCGCCAGGGCGTACGCGCGGGCGAAGCTCTCGAGGAAGAAGGCGTCCTGCGCGACGTAGCCGGCGAACGCGGCGCGCGGCAGCGACCCGTCGCCGAGCGCCCGGACGAACGGGTGCCGGAGGGCCTGCCCGGCCAGGTCGGCGCTGGCGGCCCAGAGGTCGGCGGACAGCGTCATGCCAGCGCCATGTCCCAGAACGCGACCTCCTGCGCCAGCACCTCGGCCACCAGGGCGTCCCGCCCGTGCGGGCCGGCCAGCGCCTCGAGGGCGCTGACGTAGCCCGCGAACTCCGGCGCGGTCCAGTGCTCGACGAACTCCCGGTAGCGCCCGGTGCTCGGGGCGGCGTGCGCCCAGGCCTGCAGGTAGACCCGCTCCAGGACCCAGAGCGCGGTCACGGCGTCCTCGTACGGCAGCGCGTCGAGCCGCCGCAGCAGGGCGGCGTACGCGAGCGTCGCGGGCAGCGCGGGCTGCCCCAGGTCGAGCCCGCGACGGCTCGCCTGCACCTCGAACCAGTCGAGCTCCTCGACGAGCGCCGCGCAGCCGCCGGCGAGGGTGGCCTGCGCCGGGCGCGGCGCCCGCGCGAGCAGCCGGGCCTGGAAGGCGAGCAGGTCGGCGACGAACCGCGCGTCCTGCGCGAGCCAGCGGTCGAACGCCGCGTCCGCGATCGTGCCCTCCCGCACCGCGTCCAGGAACGCGTGGCGGGTGGCAGCGGTCCACGGGTCGTCGGGCACGCGACGGACCCTAGGCGCCGGCGACGACAGGCAGCGCCGCTGGGGACAGCGCGGCGGGAGCGTCGTAGGGTGGCGCCACTGTGTGCGGGAGCTCGGGACGGACCGGGCTGAGAGGGCGGCTCGACGTGCCGCCGACCGCTGGAACCTGACCGGGTAATGCCGGCGTAGGGAGAGCACGATGAGCACCACCGCCACCCGACCCGTGCGCGCCGAGGCCCCCCTCACGCTCGCCGAGCCCGCGACGCCGACGCTCGGCCTGCGCGACACCCTCGGGCTGTGGGGCAACTTCGGGGTGAGCCTGCTGCTCCCGGTCGCCGCCGCCTTCGTGGTGCTGCCGGGCCGCCCGCTCGGCGTGACGCTGCTGGCCGTCGTCGTGGGCGCGGTGATCGGCGCCCTGCTGCTGGGCCTCACCGCCGCCCCCGCCGCCCGCGAGCGGGTGCCCGCGATGGTCCTGCTGCGCGGCCTGCTCGGCCGCCGGCTGTCCGCCGCCCCCACCGTCGTCAACCTCGTCCAGTGCGTGGGCTGGGCGACCTTCGAGATCGTGGTGATCTCCGAGGCGGCCTCGCGGGCGCTCGACGCCCCGCGCTGGCCGTTCGTGCTGATGGCCGGGGTGCTCGCCACAGCGATGGCCGTGCGGCCGCTCGGGGCGGTGCGGGTGCTGTCCCGCTACGCGGTCTGGGTCGCGCTCGCCGCGACCGCGTACCTGTTCTTCCAGGTGCTCTCCGAGCCGCTCCCGCCGGTGGCCGAGGGCGGCGCGACGTCGTTCTGGAGCGCGGTCGACGTCGTGATCGCCCTGCCGGTGTCGTGGTTTCCGCTGGCCGGGGACTACACCCGGCACAGCCGGGACGAGCGCACCGCGTTCACCGGCGCGGCCGTCGGCTACGGCCTCGCGACGATCGCCTTCTTCACGCTGGGCGTGCTCGCGCTGTCGGCGTACGGCACCGCAGGGCTGGACGTCATCGACGCGCTGCTGGCCGTCCCGCTCGGGCTGCTCGCCGTCCTGCTGCTCGTCGCCGTCGAGCTCGACGAGGTCTTCGCCAACGTCTACTCCACGGCGGTCTCGGGGCAGAACCTCGCCGCCCGGCTCGACCGGCGCGTGCTCGCGGTGGCCGTCGGGGCGGTCGCCACGCTGCTCGCGCTCACCTTCGACATCGCCTCGTACGAGCCCTTCCTGTTCCTCATCGGCGCGGTCTTCGTCCCGCTCGCCGGCGTGCTCGTGGTCGCCTACCACCTGGTGCCGCGCGGCGCCTGGGACGTCTCGGACAGCGCCCCCGGCCGGCCCGCGCTGCTCGTGCCCTGGGCGCTCGGCTTCGTGGCCTACCAGCTGACCCTGCCGACCTACTTCGACGGCCCGGGCGCCGGCTGGACGGCCTGGTGGAGCGCCCGGCAGGCCCAGCTCGGCATCTCGCCCACCAACGGGCTGTCCGCCTCGCTGGTCAGCCTCACCGTCGCCACCGTGCTGACCGCGCTGGTGCTGCTCGCGCGGCGGAAGCGGTGAGGCCGCTCGCGTCCCCCGAGCTCGGCCGCCTGCACGTCCTGACCGACACCCGGCAGGGCCGGGCCCCGCTGGAGGTGGTCGCGGCCGCGCTGTCGGCCGGGGCCCCCGCCGTGCAGGTGCGCAGCAAGGGCGGCACCGACCGCGAGCTGTACGCGTTCGCGTCCCGCGTCGCGGAGCTGTGCGGCCGGACCGGGGCGCTGTGCCTGGTCAACGACCGGGTGGACGTGGCCCTCGCGGTGGGCGCGGGCGGCACGCACCTCGGCGAGCACGACCTGCCGGTGGCCGCGGTGCGCCGGCTCGCCGGCACGCGGCACCACGTGGGCGGCACGGCGCGTGACCCGGCCGGCGGCCGGGCGCTGGTGGCCGAGGGCGCGACCTACCTCGGCGTCGGCCCGGCGTACGCCACCACGACGAAGGACGGGCTGCCGGACGCGCTCGGGCCGGCAGGGATCGCTGCGGTGGCCGGCGCGGTGGACGTGCCGGTGCTGGCCATCGGGGGCGTGACGGCCCGGGCGGTGCCCGAGCTGCTGGCGGCCGGCGCGTACGGCGTGGCGGTCGTGGCTGCCGTCTCGGACGCCGCCGACCCCGCCCGCGCGACCCGCGAGCTGCTCGAGGCCCTGGAGCGCGCATGAGCGAGGTGCTGGTCGCCGGCGGCGGCGTGATCGGGCTGGCGCTGGCCTGGCGGGCCGCCCAGCGCGGGCTGCGGGTGCGGGTCGTGGACGACGCCCCCGGCACCGGCTCGACGCACGCCGCCGCGGGCATGCTCGCGCCGGTCACCGAGGTGGCGTACGGCGAGCAGGGGCTGCTCGCGCTGGCGCGCGCCTCGCTGGAGCGCTACCCGTCGTTCGTCGCGGACCTCGAGCAGGCCTCGGGCCGGGCGGTGGGACTGCGCACCGCCGGGACCCTGCTCATCGGCTTCGACGCCGACGACCTGCGCGCGATCGACGAGCTGCACGGCTTCCAGCGCGAGCTCGGCCTGGACGCCGAGCGCCTCACGCCGCGCGAGTGCCGGCGCCGCGAGCCCGGGCTGACCCCGCGCATCCGCGGCGGGCTGCACGTGCCCGGCGATCACTCCGTCGACCCTCGGGCGCTGCACGCCGCGCTGCTGGTCGCCGCCGAGCGGGCGGGCGTCGAGGTCGTGCCCGCGCGGGTCGCGGCGCTGCTGGTGCAGGACGGCCGGGCGGTCGGCGTCCGGGTCGAGGACGGCGCCGAGCTGCGCGCGGACAGCGTGGTGCTCGCGCTCGGCGCGCGCAGCGCCGGCCTGCCCGGCGTCCCGGCGGGTGCGGTGCCCGTGCGGCCGGTGAAGGGCCAGATCCTGCGGCTGCGCGGCGAGCCGGTGCTCGAGGGGACGGTCCGCGCGCTGGTGCGCGGCCGGGCGGTCTACCTCGTGCCGTACGGCCCGGACGGGCTGGTCGTCGGGGCGACCGTGGAGGAGCAGGGCTTCGACCCGCGGGTGACGGCCGGCGCGGTGCTGGACCTGCTGCGCGACGGGGCCGAGGTGGTGCCCGGCCTGACCGAGCTGGAGCTCCTGGAGACGCTGACCCGCTTCCGGCCGGGGACGCCGGACAACGCCCCGCTGCTCGGGCCCTGCGCGCTGCCCGGCCTGGTGCTGGCGACCGGCCACCACCGCAACGGCGTGCTGCTCACGCCCGTGACGGCCGACGCGGTCGCGGACCTGCTCGTCGACGGCGCGCTGCCCGAGGTGGCCGCGCCCTTCACCGCCGCCCGGTTCGCCGGGGCAGGCAACCGGGAGCCGGCATGGACGTGACCGTGAACGGCGCGCCGTCCGAGGTGGACGACGGCACGACGGTGGCGCAGCTGGTCGCCAGCCGCGCGGAGGAGCACCGCAGGGTGGCCGTGGCGGTGAACGGCGACGTCGTGCCCCGCAGCGCCTGGGGTACGACCGGGCTGCAGGCCGGCGACGCCGTCGAGGTGCTCGTGGCCGTGGCAGGAGGCTGATCATGACGACCCGAGAGGCAGATCCGACGACAGAGCAGGCGGACCTGACGACCCGGCAGGCGGACCCGGAGCTGACGCCGGCGGACGGCGAGGCCACCGAGGCGCTGGCGCACGAGGAGGCCGAGGACCCGTTCGAGATCGCCGGGGAGCGGTTCACCTCCCGGCTGCTGCTCGGCACCGGCGGCGTGCCGAGCCTGGAGGTGCTGGAGCGGGCGATCCGGGCCTCCGGCTCCCAGATCGTCACCCTCGCCCTGCGCCGCGTCGACCCGGGCTCCAGCGGCTCGCTGCTCGAGGTCGTGGAGCGGGCAGGCGTGCGCCTGCTGCCCAACACCGCCGGGTGCTTCACCGCCCGGGAGGCGGTGCTGACGGCCAAGCTCGGGCGGGAGGCGTTCGAGACGGACTGGGTGAAGCTCGAGGTGATCGGCGACGAGCACACCCTGCTGCCCGACCCGATCGAGCTCCTGGACGCCGCCGAGCAGCTCGTGATGGACGGCTTCACGGTGCTGGCGTACAGCAGCGACGACCCGATCGTGGCCCGCCGGCTGGCCGACGCCGGCTGCGCCGCCGTGATGCCGCTCGGCTCGCCGATCGGCAGCGGGCTCGGCATCCGCAACCCCCACAACATCGCGCTCATCCGGGAGTCGCTGACCGTCCCGGTGGTGCTCGACGCCGGGATCGGCACGGCCTCCGACGCGGCGCTCGCGATGGAGCTCGGCTGCGACGCGGTGCTGCTGGCCTCCGCGGTGACCCGGGCGCGCGACCCGGAGCGGATGGCGCTGGCGATGCGGCACGCGGTCGAGGGCGGCCGGCTGGCGCAGCGGGCGGGCCGCATCCCGCGCCGCTGGCACGCCCAGGCGTCCACGTCCATGCAGGGCCTGCCCGACCTGTGACGGCCCCGGCGACCGCTCCCTCCGCCGCGCAGGGGCTCACCGGAGGGCGGGCAGCTCCTGCGGGCAGCCTGCCGCGGCTACTCGTGCTCACCGACCGCACGGCCGGCACCCGGCCGCTGCGCGACGTGGTCCGCGCCGCGGTCGACGGCGGGGCGCGGGCCGTCGTGCTGCGCGAGAAGGACCTGCCGGACCTCGAGCGCCGCCGGCTCGCCGACGAGCTGCGCCCGCTGCTGGACGCCGTCGGCGGCCGGCTCGTGCTGGCCGGGGGCGCGCTGCGGTCGCAGGACGGGCCGCACGAGGCCCTGCACCTGTCCGCGGCCGAGCCGCTCCCCGCCCTGCGGCCGGCGCTGCTCGGCCGGTCCTGCCACAGCGCCGCCGAGGTCCGGGCCGCGGCCGCCGAGGGCTGCGACTGGGTGACCGTCTCCCCGGTCTACCTGACGGCGTCGAAGCCCGGCTACGGCCCGGCGCTGGGGCCGTCCGGCCTGGCGGCGCTGGTGCCGGGAGCGCCTCCGGCGTACGCGCTCGGCGGCCTCGACCCGGACCGCGCCCGCGCGTGCGTGGACGTCGGGGCGCACGGGGTGGCCGTGCTGGGCGCGGTCATGCGCGCGGAGCACCCGGACGCCGTGGTGCGCGCGCTGCTCGCCGCCCTCCCGGAGGCCGGCGCTGGTCTGCCGGACGGCGCGCCGCCCGCGCCCGGCCCCTCCCCGAGGCCCGCGTGACGCCCCGCGTCGCCCTCACCATCGCCGGGTCGGACTCCGGCGGCGGCGCCGGGGTGCAGGCCGACCTCAAGACGTTCGCGGCGCTCGGGGTCTTCGGCGCCTCGGCGCTCACCGCGCTGACGGCGCAGAACACCCTGGGCGTGCGCGGCGTGCACCCGGTGCCCGCCGCCTTCGTCCTCGCCCAGGTCGAGGCGGTGCTCGAGGACCTCGACGTGCGCGCGGTGAAGACCGGCATGCTCGCCACCGCCGAGAACGTGCGGGCGGTCGCGGGGCTGGCCGCCGCAGGCCGGCTGCCGCTGCTGGTCGTGGACCCGGTCATGGTCGCCTCGAGCGGGGACCGGCTGCTGGAGGAGGCGGCCGAGCGCGCGTACGTCGAGGACCTCCTGCCGCACGCCGCGGTGCTGACCCCCAACCTGCTGGAGGCCCAGGTCCTGCTGGGCGCGCGGATCGAGACCCTCGCCGAGCAGCACGACGCCGCCCGGGCCCTCGGCGCGCTCGGTCCGCAGGTCGTCGTCGTGAAGGGCGGGCACGCCGTGCGCGGCACCGGGGACGAGGCGGTCGACGTGGTGTGGGACGGGCAGGAGGTCGGCGAGCTGCGCGCTCCGCGCCTGGACACCGAGAACAACCACGGCACGGGCTGCACCTTCGCCTCCGCCATCGCTGCCGGGCTCGCGCAGGGGCAGGACGCGGCCCAGGCCGTCGGTGCCGCGAAGTCGTACGTGGCGCGGGCGATGGCCGGCGGCGCGCGCTGGCGGCTGGGCGGCGGGCACGGGCCGCTGGACCAATTCGGCTGGTCCTGACGCCGGCAGCGGTGGGGCCGCACCGACCACTCGCACCGACGACTGCGGGCACAGCCACGGCTTGTCGGTCGGCGGACCTATCGTCCTGCGCGTGCTCCAGCTCGCGCAGGACGCCGGCGCGTCCGGCGACCGGGCCTCGCTCTACACGGCGGTCATCACCGCGGCCGTCGCGGTGGTGCTGGCCGTGGCCGGGCAGGTGGAGACCGCCCGCCGCGACCGCCTCGGGCGCCGCTACGAGCGCCGGCGCGACGCCCTGCTCGACGTCCAGGACGCCGCGCTGGAGGTGCGGCGCGCCCTGCGCGAGTACGGCACGGCGCTGCGCGCGGCGGTCGAGGGGACGCACGGCCCGCTGGACCTGAGCGCGCCGCGCGCCGACGACCGGGCGTACTCCGACGCCCGCGCCCGGCTGGAGGTGCGGACCGTGCGGCTGGACGACGACCCGCGTGGCCGCGCCGTGGCCGAGGCGCTGCGGGACTGGTCCACGACCTCGCAGGAGCACTTCCTCAGCAGCACGGAGGTGCCGACGGCGACCGAGCAGTCGGCCTGGCAGGACCTCAACGAGGCGGTCGCGGAGGCGCTGCGGCACTGACCCTGCGGGGTCGGCCCCCTCACCCGAGGGCCAGCAGGAACCCCATGAGCACGACCAGCAGTCCGAGCAGCCGTGCGGTGGCCGGCCGCGCCGTGACGTGCCAGCCGGCGCCCCGCCGGCGGACCCACCGGGCCAGCGGATCTGCTCCGACCGTGCAGGTCAGGCCGGCCAGGACGACCACCGCCGACAGCCAGCGCACCTGCGAGGCCCCCCGTGCACCTGCGCCGCGGCGAGCGCTAGGCCGAGGCGACGACCGCGAGGTCGGACGCGGTCACCGTCAGGCGGTCCGCGACGCCCAGCCGCTCGGCCGCCCCGCACACGTGCTCGACGAACTCCTGCGGCCCGCCCACCAGCACGAGCGCGCCGGCCCCGCCCCGGTCGAGCACCCGCACGACGAGCTGGCTGGCGAACGAGACGG
>Ga0210040_10009395_pt1 | contig 11391 bp, 1 predicted proteins | sample CryGeyCG12114_NA_FD_185462 | JGI IMG/M metagenome (GOLD analysis project Ga0210040, IMG submission 185462) | Groundwater microbial communities from aquifer - Crystal Geyser CG19_WC_8/21/14_NA (SPAdes) (version 2) | ecosystem: Environmental > Aquatic > Deep subsurface > Groundwater | place: USA... | reverse complement strand
TCTTTGAAGGGCTTTAGGGGACTCTCCTTGAAGTGTTGCGATACGATCCCAGACTCGCGTGCAGCTTCGAGGTGGTACTGATGCCCTATCCACTTGACCTGTTCCTTGGCAGGGAGGTCCGCCCAGTAAGTCCTGCCCTCGTATGCATCACTAGGGTACAGGGTGTCCTTTAGAAGATACCCATTCTTCGTATGCGCAATGTCGGTATGATCATTGCGCTCAGTGCCGTAACCACGGTTCGCTCCAGAGTACGCTGTACCATCCACGCCATTCTTAGGCAGAAGAGGTTGCTGAGACGCATCTTGGTCAGAATCGGGAAGCGGCATGTTGACGCATTGAGGATAAGAAGACTGACTTACCTGCTATAGTGAGATATGCAGGTTTGTTGTCTTATGTGTTCCTGTTCCTGTTGCCGTAAGCAAGCTTTCGTCATCGCCATTACCGTTCGAGTCGTTACTGGAGAGCTTTAGAGTTGATGTACGACCCTTCTTGGCTGGCTTGGTAGCTGCAGCTTGATGCTTGCCTTCCAATGACAGGACTTGGGATCGATACCGAATGCCAGATACCCGGAAGTCCGGGCTTGGCAGGCCCATACCGTGGAGACGCCTCAACCGATGCAGTTTAGACCTGTCTGCTGAGTACCAGTGAATCGGTATCTGAATGCAAGACGTAGAGTACGATAGCATTAGCTTTCTACGTCTGACTTTTTTGACAACTATGCTCAGTCACCCGCACTCATCCGGGCCTTCGTCACCTGAGGGAGACTTTCGGTGATCGCGTGCAGTGCCTCTCAGACTGAGGCGTAGCTGCACGTGGCTGGCTGTCCTAGGCTTGATATCTGCATCTTTCTCAAGGCATACGATGCCAAAGTGCTCACACCTAGACTCTAGGAGTAGCATGGCATGACAGCTATATCACTCTAGTGTTGATCACGGAGAGATAAGACGAATTGTGTGGTCGCAGATTTGACCGGTCATTGAGCATATAAAGAGTAATATGCGTACACTGGTGACCGCTCTTCAAGATCATCAGATGCTTTGAAGTAAGTAGGTGCGCGTCGAACCCAACACATCCTGCATTTAAGAAGAATAGAAGCCGATTGAAACCTACCTCTAGCTTAGGTGCAGACTCAGCTTACGTAAAGCGCCGCTGCAAGGATTATCCCCTCCGCACGGATTATTTGACAATCTAATCCCGACGCTAATAACTACGCGTGTTTTAACTACTTATCTTTAACCTTCTACTATTAACTAAGATAATTATATTTAACGATTTATTATTACGTAGTTATTATCGGCTTAAGAAGCTCTATTAAACGGTGTTAATATTACTAAGATTATACCTAATTTCGAATTTTAGTAGTAGTTTAAAAAGATAGTCGAAAACCTTAATACGTTAAACGCGTCTTACGACCCTAAGAAGATACCTAAGGTTAAGAATATTAGGAAGGTAGTGTATAAGGTATAAATTTAAAAGCCTTTATCTTATTATTAGTCTTTAATAGTACCTAGCTATCGTTAATAAAGTTTATATAACCTAGTATATACGAGTTTATTAGCTATTTTATTATTCTTATTATTCTTTTAGTTAATTCTTAACCTCCTTATTTACTATACTAATATTATAGCTAAGTAAGATACTAATATAAAAAAACTATAGCGAGATATTATAAACCTTAAGATAAAACGCTAAATAGCTTATTATCTTAGAATAAGTAATATACTATATATAAACTCGTTTATTCGTAAATTCTAAATAAGAAATACTAAGGTAGTAGTAGTACTTATAAAGACGCGATTTATAGCTATTAAATACTACTTATATCTTTATAATAAGTTAAAAGAAAAAGTAGTAGTTAACTTATTATATATTATACGCTAGCCTAGTTATAGCTAGATAAACTAAATAAATAGAGCCGCTAAGCGGCTAGTATAATTAATAAACTAATTAAAAGAGACGTTCCCTAAACTAGGCCTAATAAGGTAAGATAGCTCTATTAGCTCCGTAGGCTTTAGAGTAGAGCTATAAGAGCGTATAAAGTACGTATAAGATATATACTACTTCGAGTATAGCTACTTATTTAAATAGACTCTTTATAGTTAACTTATATTCTATACTTACTCTTACTAGTTCTAGCTAGTTTCTAGATCTATATTATTACCCTCTATTATATACTACCCTATACCTTATAATAGCTAATACCTACCTAAAGTACCTCTAAGGCTCTAACTATCCTTATATAGTTAGTCTTAAGGAGTACCTTTAATACTTTAACTACCGCTTTTAGTAAGTATAGGTACGTATAAGTAGACTTTAGTTATAACTAACCTTTATTAAAGAAATACCTTAATAGCTCTTAAACTTAATAATAAGTTTATAAGTACTAAGTCGAGCTAGTATAGCCGAGGAAGGTACTTTCTCGTTCGAAGTAATAACCGAAGCCTTACTAGTTATAGCCGCCTTTATACCTTCTAGGTTTAAAGTAGCCTCGCTAGATCTCTTTTATAAAGATAAAAAGAAGCTTTAATAATTCTTAAACTAGATCGACTTAAACTTACTCTTTTATACTAACTTATTCTAGATCGAGGAATAAAAGATCGTATATACCTTTATATATTTATAAGAGGATATATAAAACTAGTTTAAACTATACCTTTAAGATTTTGTAAATCTCGAATTAAATAAAAGAAAGGTAGAAATAATATAGATCTTTACCTTATATATAAACTTTAAGATAATTATAAAAAAGATCTATAGGGACGTTAATAAGAAAAGGGAAGCTAAATTAAAGATTAAGATACTTCGCTAGACTAGTTCTATCTTTTACTACTCTTCTTAATTCTAATAACTAAAGTCTCGTATTACCTAGAACGATTCGGCCCTTACGGCCGCGTTCTATATAGAGCTAAAAGAAGAAATTAAAGACGAGCTCTTAAGGGTTAGAAAACCTAGCTTATTACTCGTAATAATCTAATAGTCTTAAATAATTAATAAAAGGATCTATAAATAACGCTTAAAGAAGGTAGATAAAGATAATTCCGCTTTCTACGTAATAAATAAACCTAATACGGTAAAACCTAAGTAATACTCTAAGAACTATTATAAGCTAATACCGATAGATCTTAACGCGATATAAAAGAAAAGAAGTTATTAAAATAAGAGGAACTTCTAAAAGCGAGGAAAACTTACTTAAAAGAAACGAGACGAAAGAATTAAGAATAAACTTTATCTCTATTACGGAAAACTAGGGTATATCGTAAAAGAATACCGAGCTAAGGAATAGCTAAATAACGCTAAGTCTAGAGAGAACTCTTAAAAAGCTTAAAGAAGCCCTTCTTTTAAGTAATAACTTATAACGATTAGACCTATAACTAAAAGAAAGAGTAAAAGGTACTAAGAACCTACGGTATAAATAAACTACGAAAAAGAAAAGATTACCGCTATTACTAGTACTTACTTATATATAAGTATAGGATTCTAGAAAGAAGTATAATATACTAACTTAGCGTACTTATAAATTATAGAATATAGTTATAAGGTCTATAATAGTACGACTAAAGAACGAAGATAATAGGTCTAAGTATAAATACTAATCTACGCGTTACCTCTTTATAACGAAGAAGAAAAAGATAAAAAATAGTACGTATACGAAGAAACTAAAAAACTACGAATTAATATATATAAGGTCCCTAGAGGACTCGTCGATACCGATATCTTCGAAATCGAGTAACTTATAATAGCCGATCGAATCCTAAGGCTAAAAAAGAAGATAAACGAAAATATTAGCGATATTAATAATATAGTCGCTAAAGTAGCTTAGCTTAATCGTAAGGTAGTATAACTAGTAAAAGCTATATATACTAATTAAGAGGTACTTACCCTCTCTATTAATAAAACTATTAGAAAAGAATACCTTTAGGATTAATATATATATTAAAAACCTAATATCTATATACTTCGTATAGTATTATATTACTACGTTTATTATTACGACCCTTATCGACTTTATAAAAGACTAAGTAGAAAAGAAGTAAATCGATTCTTTAGCTAATAGGAAAATAACTACGAGATAAAAGATTATAATTAGAAGAAATATAAATACCTCTATTACCTAAAAGAGTAGGTAAAGAAAGAGCTAAGTAGTACTTCTTAAGCCTTAACTTTAAGTCCGCCTACTACCTCGTACTAATACCGAAGAAAGAATTAAATACTATAAAATCGAGCTACTTACGCTATATTATCTTAAGCGATATACTTAACGACTAGAATATTAATATTCTTATTAATTCTAGAGCCTTAGGGATATACGTCTATAAACGAATAGCTAATAAACTAGCTACGTTCCGAAAGGATAAGAAAATTCCTTATAACCTCTTTAGTATTACCTAAGATAGCTACGCTAAGGTAAACTAAGAACTTCGTACTATAACCCTAAAGATTAATAGTTATAGCGAGCGACTCTCGCTAGATATCGTTAATATAAAATATAATATTATTCTAGGGATATTATAGTTAAAAATCTATAACCTAGAAATCGATTAAAGTAAGAATAAACTTCTATTTTCTCGATATAACTATAAAAGCGATTCTTCTAAAAAGGCGACTTCTTTTACTAAAGTAATCTAGTTATAACTTATAAGAAGAATATTAGCTATAATAAAGCTCGTATAATATTCTATTAAATATAAAGAATTCTAAGAGCTATTTAAGAAAAAGTTTAGTATTAATATATTACCTAAATATAAATCTTAGGACTACTAAATTAATATTTAAGAGAGAAAGTACCTATATATAGGCCCCTTATACTTACTTTTAAGTAAAGAGGAAGAAGCCCTCTAAGATTACCTAAAGAAACACTTAGTAAAGAGCTATATTAGAGCCGCGCTATATAACTTAAACTATATAAGAGTAGGATATTTAATCCTATTCGTATTAAAGAAAAACGAGAGTCTTCGTTTATATATTAATTATCGAAAACTTAACGATATTACTATTAAAGATATATACTTACTCTCTTAAATTAATAAACTATAGAACCACCTTTAAGACGCTAAGTTCTTTATAGCTATTAACGTTTAAGACGCTTACTATTAAATTAGAGTTAAGGACGATAATAAATAAAAGACTACCTTTTATACTCGATATAGACTCTACGAATATTATATTATACTATTTAGTCTAACTAATACACTAGCTATATTCTAAAAACTAGTTAACGACGCTCTACTTAGCTATTTAGATATCTTTTATATAGTATACTTAGATAATATTCTTATCTTCTTAAAAATATATAACGAATATATTACCTATATTAAGAAAGTACTATAGGTACTAAAAGATTACTTTCTATCGATTAAACTAGAGAAGTATAAGTTTTATAAATTTAAAGTTAAATTCCTTAGATATATTATCTCCTAAGAAGAAATACGAATAGACTCTAAGAAGATTAAAGCTATACTTAACTAGCTAGAACCTTAGTTTATTAAGAATATATAGGCTTTTCTTAGCCTTACTAACTTTAACTAACGATTTATTAAGAACTATTTACGAATTATAATACCGCTTATAGATCTAATAAAGAAATCGAATACCGTATTTACTATAATAATAAAAGCCTAAGAAGCCTTTATACTACTAAAGAAGACTTTTATTATAATACCTTTATTAACTATCTTTAACCCTAATCTTTAAACGATCTTAAAGACTAACGCTTCTAATAGAGTAATTACTACCGCTATTATATAAGTTTATAACGACGAAAGAGTCTATTTAGTCGCCTACTATTCTAGGAAAATAATAGAGCTAGAACTAAACTATAATATTTATAATAAAGAACTTCTAGCTATCGTCGAAGCCTTTTAATACTAGAGAGTATACCTTAAGAGACTTAAATATACGATTAAGGTATACTTTAACTATAAGAACCTATTATATTAGAATACTACTAAATAACTTAATTAAAGATAAGTATAATAAGCTAAAGTATTAGCTATATATAATTTTTAGATCTTTTATATTAAAGGTATAGAGAACGACTAAGCTAATACCTTAAGTTAACGACTAGACTATATAAAAGACCTTAAACTCGATCTATTTACTATATTAAAATAAGAAAGGAAGTACTTTACGTACGTATAACCCGTTCTTATAATATTAGAACCTAAGTATTATTATACTCTATAAAGAGAACGAGTTAAACTAGTAAGAATAGCGTATTAAATATAAATAGATAAATATTAGATATACTCGTAGAGTAAATACCTAGCTATATTCGAACTTCTCTTAAATAAGGAAAACTCTAGGGTAAAAAACGAAGAACTAAGCCTAGAAGAACGAAACGAAGTTATATTACTCTACTATAACGACTCTACTATAGAATACTTAAAAGTAAATAAAACTATCGAATTAATTACGAGAGATTACTAGTAGTTAGGAATTAGAAAATATATCGAATAATAGATTAGAAACTACGAAATCTATAGTTTAATTAAATATAGTAGGTATAAGCTCTACGGCTTACTATAACCTCTAAAGGCTCTTATAAGAGCCTAGAAATCTATTACCTTAGACTTTATTGTAAAGCTACTTAAGTTAAAAGAGCCCCTTACGAGCGTAACTTATAATAGTATTCTTATTATCTATAATCGACTTACGAAGTACTTTTACTTTAAATCTTACCTTAAGTTATTAACCGCCGAAGACCTCGCTTACGAATTTCTTCGTACGATCTTCGCTAACTATAGAATACCTAAAGAAGTTATATTCGATTAAGATAAGCTCTTTATATTTAAATTTTAGAAATCTCTAATAAAGTTATTAGTAACTAAATATAAATATTAATATCGTTCTACTTATAGATTAACGGCCTAATTAAATAAATAAACTAAACTCTTAAATAACACCTTCGAGGATATATTAATTATCGCTAAAATAATTAAGTAGAACTACTTCTAGTTATATAATTCTACTTTAATAACTATAAATTAGTAAATAGTAAGACTCTATTCTATACTAACTATAGATTTTACCTAAGGCTTAAGGACGTTCTATCGCTCTAGCCTAACTAGAAAGTAACTATTAAGGTTAAATTATTCTATAAACTCTACGAAGAACTTAAAACTAATCTAGAATTCCTTATAGAAAGATCCGCTAAGTACGTAAATAGGAAAAGGCTCGCGGAACCGATCTTAAAAGAGGGAGACCTCGTCTATCTACTTAGAAAAAATATTAAGATAAAAAGACTAAGCTCGAAATTAAACTATATAAAGCTTAAGCTATTTAAGATTAAGAAGAAGAAAGAACTAGTAACGTTTATCCTAGACCTACTAAAGAATATACGAATTTACCTAATATTCTATATTTTACTCCTTAAACTAGTACTAAAGGACGTTAAACTCTAGATATCGCTATAACTAAACGAGAATAACGAGAAAGAAATTTATAATTTTAATAAAATCTTAGATTATTAGGAGCGTTAAGGATAACTAAAATACCTAGTTAAATAGTTAGGATATAACGACTTAAAAAATACGTAGGAACTAGCGAAATATATACTTAAGGAGTTTATTACGGTATTCTATCGGTAAAACCCTAATCTAATTCCTAAGCTAATAAAGAAGCTTACTATACGTCGTTAAAGGCGATAAGCGAAATATTATATAGGTTATTAGATAATAGTAGCGTCTTCTCGAAACTCTCGAGTTTAGATAGCGTATCTAGCGCTAGTACTTCTCGGCGTACTATATTACTCTAACGATAAGATACCCTCTTAAGCTATTTCTCTAGCTTAACTAACCGCTACTTAGCGGTGATTAACTTACGAGTAAGCTCTTTTATAGCCTCTCGGCTTACGCGCGCCTCGGCTTTTAACTTCTTCTTTTAAGACTCTAGCGTATTAAACTTACTTTAGGAGAATTAATCGTTATACCCTCTTCGGTTCTTACGAGTATAAGAACTATACGTTATAATACTCGCTATTATTAAATATAATTTACTATATTTCTTATAGTTTATATAAGGAGCTATTACAAGTTAACTAACGTTCTCGATATTACTTACGATCTTATAGTAACGAAGAGTAGAGGATTTAGAACGATTACGTTTCTAGATACCTATTAGGAAGGAAGGAGATATCGTTAAAGAAGACCTACGATATTTATATAGGCGTAGGCGACTTCTTATATTATTACTAAGAATTATTCTTAGGATAAGAACTATTCTTAAAGGGAGATAGTATTATACGCTAGCCTAGTTATAGCTAGATAAACTAAATAAATAGGGTCGCTAAGCGGCTAGTATAATTAATAAACTAATTAAAAGAGACGTTCCCTAAACTAGGCCTAATAAGGTAAGATAGCTCTATTAGCTCCGTAGGCTTTAGAGTAGAGCTATAAGAGCGTATAAAGTACGTATAAGATATATACTACTTCGAGTATAACTACTTATTTAGATAAACTCTTTATAGTTAACTTATATTATTATTACGGAGTGACTATTTACCCTATTTATACGATAGCTTACTCTTATCTCGGCTAGCTATCTTACAAGCTTTCTTTTATAGCCTTTATACTACTTTCTAATAATAATACTTATTCTATACGTTCCCTATATTAATTATATACTTACTCTTACTAGTTCTAGCTAGTTTTTAGATCTATATTATTACCCTTTACTATATACTACCCTATACCTTATAATAGCTAATACCTACTTAAAGTACCTTTAAGGCTCTAACTATCCTTATATAATTAGTCTTAAGGAGTACCTTTAATATTATATTAGTAGTACTAAAAGATATAAATTACTCTTAACGTTATACGCGTACGATTTTAGTAACTATTAATTTTAGGTAATTATATATATATTAACGAGTCTACTATTAAGTTTTACGATTATAAAATTAATAGCTATTAGCTAGTATATAAACTCGTAAAAGTAAGCTTTATTTACTACGCTTTAACTAGCTATAGTAGTTTAATATACGATTTTATAATCTTATTAAGCTAGTATAGCCTTAAGAGGATCCTTTAAGATACTATAATAATAGTAGTAACGAGGTCGATTATATTACGATTAACGATTAGGTAAATTAATAAATTACTAGATAGAGAGAGAAAAGGACTATAGTAGCGAGGAGAGCGAGGTACTATAGTCGTAGTCGTAGAGTATAAGGCGCTAAGGTACTAAGGTACGAAGGCACTCTATAATAGATTCGTAAGCGTAAATAAGGTATAATAAGTACGATAAGCGATAGTATTAACCTCTTACTAATTAAATTAATAGTTTATATACTTTATTAGCGCGTAATAGCTACCGTTTATTAGTAGTAATTCGTTTACTTTATAAATAATCTCTTTATAAATATACTACTAGCTAAAGAATTACTAATAATTAATATAAGTATCTATAATACTATAAAGAAGAATACGCTTAATATACTACTAATATTACTAGTAATTTAATATAGATTTCTAAAGCTATTAATTAATAATATAATAATAGCTCTTATTATTAATAAGTTAATTAATAAAATAATTTAGTATAATAGCTTATAATAAAATATTATTATATTTATAACTATTATATATCGCTTTTAGTATATATAAGTCGTTACTAGGCGTAGAAAGTACCTTTATAATACTTAAATTACTTTAAAGAGCTTCGCTATCGTTAAGAAGTAGTAGCTAAGGGTAATAGTTAATTATAACTTATATATAGGCTTTATTAACTAGTATAATTAACTTTAAGTAATATTAATTATTAGGATTACTCGATAATATAAGTAGACTAAGAAATTTATTAAATATAGCTAATTACTATTATATTAATACCTACTTCGTTTAGTAAAGAAACCCTACTAATAAGCGTTATAATAATCAAGAGAGAGAGTTCTTCTTAGAATAACTAGTAAACGAGCTTATTTAGATATACGAATAATCTTATATACCTTATTAGCGTCTAAAACGTAATTACTATACGTAAATAGATTATTAACCTATAAAGTACGTCTATTACTAAGCTCTTATTAAAGTATATAACGAAGTAAGTTAATTCTATATTAATAAGACTATAAACTACTATAATAGGTATTTAAAGTACTTATATATACGAAAGAGCTACTAGAGAGCCTTTTATAAGGCGAACGGCCTACTAATTAGGTCTAAGTAGGTATAAAGAGAGTAGGAGGAGTATTATAAGCTTAGGAGTATAATTAAACGATTTTCTTAATACTACGACTTATCTATACTAATCTATTTATAGTAATAGTTATTAATAGTCTTACCTATAATTATATATAAATACGTACTTATAACCTTTAATTATTTAGGTAGTAGCTACTATTAAGTAATTAAAGGGGGGGAGCTAAGAATTGTTAAATAATCCGTGCGGAGGGGATCGAAGGGCCGAGCGAAATTCGATTTGGGGTTTCACCGGCACGGCCGACCGCCTATTCCAGCCTAAGATCTCGAACCTCGCACAGATAGTGAGCTTCGAACCTTTAAACTCATGGAACAAACTCATGCCCTGCGTAATATGGACTCAACCTTTGACCGCACCACCGAAAAGGCTACACCATCACCGATAGTGCTGCAGCATACGGACGAGCGCAAGCGGATGACTCATCCCACGTAGTTCGTAATTCAACAAGGGAAAAGCCCCTAGCCATTCCAGGTCCGACCTGACTTCTATGCTGAGCATGCACGCCTTGTGACGGTGGCATGTCAGCCCCAGTAGGTAGGCAGAGTGTTTTCGCATCAGCGCTTGTTAACACTGACTACCCGTGTTCAATCACCCAACATCATGAATTTCTGCTTACCCATCGACCTCGACCGACTTCAGAACGATCGCCTCAAGCTGATCCCGATCGAACACTGCACAGACGAGAATCTCAAAGAATACATCGCCGAAACATGCGTCAAGCACCCCGAGCTATGGGGAATACTTTCCCAGCGGCCCTTACAAATCAGTTGCCTCGTACAAGAAATACTACAACGACAATCACCGCTCCAACCCAACCACCGCCATCTTCGCCATCTACTTGAAAGCTGGTCAAGTCTCGAAGGGCAAACCAGGCTCAACAGAAATTGAGACGATCGAGGTTGGCGACGGCACATTCGCCGGCACGACTGGACTACTGAATGCGTCTCCGGAGAACAGCACAGTCGAGATCGGCTATGTCATGATTCTTCCCAAGTTCCACCGCACTTTCGTGAACACACATGCTTCTTGCTTACTGCTCAAGCACTTACTTGACCCGATCGAAGGCGGTGACCTGAACATGCGGAGGGTGCAGTGGCAGGCCAATAGCATGAACCAGCCGAGTATTGCTGCTGCACAGAGACTCGGCATGACATTAGAAGGGATTGTGAGGTGGCAGAGGGTGGTAGCGGA
>Ga0210040_10009394_pt1 | contig 11392 bp, 15 predicted proteins | sample CryGeyCG12114_NA_FD_185462 | JGI IMG/M metagenome (GOLD analysis project Ga0210040, IMG submission 185462) | Groundwater microbial communities from aquifer - Crystal Geyser CG19_WC_8/21/14_NA (SPAdes) (version 2) | ecosystem: Environmental > Aquatic > Deep subsurface > Groundwater | place: USA... | reverse complement strand
GCGTTCGAGGGCTGCCCGCCCGAGCCTGCGGGTGGACCGCTCGAGCCTGCCGGCAACGGCAGGCCTAGATGGATGGCCGCTCATCGGGACGCCGCGAGGCGCCCGGGGACAGAACCCGGCGTACAGGTCGACTCGTCCGTCGCCCTCCCGAGCCGGTCACGGTCGGCTCAGCGCAGGTCGTCCGGGGCGACGTCGGCGACGATGGCCTTGAAGGTGGTGGTGTCGACCTCGTCGTCCACGGTCACCCGGACGATGTCGGTGACCTGCTGCCGGGACGTCGCCCGGGCGGCGCTCACCCGGGCGGCGGCGACGAGCTTCAGCTGGTGCAGTCGGGCGGTGGACTCGGTGGCCGAGGGGAGTCGGTGCTTGCTCATGGACGGACGGTAGGCAGACCGTCCACCTCGGTCCGGGCACGTCGCGGGCCGTGTCGTGCTCAGCAGTCGCAGCCGTCCCACGAGCGCCGCCCTGGCGAGCGAGCCACTCAGCCGAGCAGCTTGAGCGGGTACTGCGGGGTCTGGCTGGCCTGGGCCGGCATCGCCGTCCCGGCCTACGTCATCACCTGGTCGCGGCCGAACGTCGTCATCTCCGCGGCCATGTCGGTGTCCCGGATCCGCGAGTGGGACGCCGCGGTGTTCTCCACCGCCGCGTCCAACCGCGCGATGGCGTGCTCCAGCCGGTTCTGCACCGCGCCCAGGTCCGCCCGCGTCGAGGCGACCCACGCGATCGCGGTGTCGATGAGCGAGATGGCCCGGTCGGTCAGGCCCAGCTGGCGGTGGGCGTCGAGCGCTGCGATGTTGCTATGACGCTCATCCCCATGCGGTCCTCCGAGGGTCCAGGGGCGTGCCCGTGCTCCCGCCGCATCCGTGCCGCAGGGTGTCGCCCTGGTTGTTGCGGCCGTGGGCGGGGGCCTGTTGAACCGAACGGCACACCGGCTGCGGCCAGTGAGACGACCGTTGCGTTTACCCCGTAAACCCGGCGGGGCACAACCGACCCGTGAGTTCTCCTGCTGCACCCCGGGTTCAGCCCCCGGTCCCGACCCGCACGATCCTGGCCACCATCGGCCTGCTGCTGGCCACCGCGTTGCTGCTCTACATCGTGGTGGAGACCCGGCAGATCCTGACCTGGTGCGTGGTCGGCGCCTTCTTCGCCGTCGCGCTGGCTCCGGTGGTCGGCTGGGTGCAGCGGAAGGTCTTCGGCGGCAAGCGCCGCTCGCTGGCCACGCTGCTGGTCTTCCTGGTGGCGTTCGCGCTGCTGGCCGCGCTGATCACCGCCTTCGCCGTCCCGATCGCCCAGGAGGGGACCAAGGTCGCCGGGCAGCTGCCGGACATCATCGACGACGCCCGGAACGGCCGAGGCCCGATCGGCGACCTGCTCGAGCGCACCAACGCACTGCAGTGGGTGCAGGACAACCAGGAGCGGATCAGCAGCTTCGCCAGCGGCCTCACCACCCCGGCCAAGGGCGTGCTCGGCGGCATCGCCACCGGCGTCACCGGCGTGGTCACCGTCCTGGTGCTCGCCTACCTGATGGTCCTCGAGGGCCCCAAGATCGTCGCCGGCTTCACCAACCTGTTCGCCCCCACCACCGGTGCACGGATCCGCCGGGTGGCCGGCGACTGCGCCAAGTCGGTCACCGGTTACCTGTCGGGCAACCTCCTGATCAGCTTCATCTGCGCCGTCCTCACCTACGCGGTGCTGAAGATCTCCGGCGTCCCGTTCGCCGGCCTGATCGCGCTGTTCGTCGGGATCGCCGACCTCATCCCGCTGGTCGGCGCCACGATCGGCGGCATCGTCGCGGTGCTCGCCGGGTTCATCCACTCGGTGCCCGCAGGGATCGCCGTCCTGGTGTTCTTCGTCGTCTACCAGCAGCTGGAGAACCACCTGCTGCAGCCGCTGGTCTTCGCGCGCACGGTGAAGGTCAACCCGCTCACGGTGATCATCGCGATCCTGGTCGCCGTGGAGCTCGCCGGCATCCTCGGCGCGCTGCTCGCCATCCCGGCCGCGAGCATCATCCAGGTGGTCGCCCGCGACGTCTGGGACCACCGGCGCGGCCGGCTCAAGGACGAGCCCACCGTGGGCGAGGACCGCGCCCCGGCACTCGCCGCGCACGAGCAGGCCCGGCCGGACGCCGTCGCGGCGGTCAGGCAGGGCTGACGCCGGTCAGACGGGCAGCGCTGCTGCGGCGTCGGGGACCTGGGTCGCCAGCCAGGCCTCCAGCTCGGCGGCCGGCAGCGGCCGCGAGTGCAGGTAGCCCTGGCTCTCGTCGCAGCCCAGCAGCCGCAGGTCGTTCAGCGTCCCGAGGTCCTCGACGCCCTCGGCGACCACCCGCAGGCCCAGCTGGTGGGCCAGCCCGATGGTGCTGGCGATGATCGCTGCGGCGCGGGCGTCGGTGAGCAGGTCGGCGGTGAACGACCGGTCCAGCTTCAGCTCGGCGACCGGCAGCTGGCGCAGGTAGGTCAGCGACGCGTAGCCGGTGCCGAAGTCGTCGATGCTGACCGTCGTGCCCAGGGCGGCCAGCGCCCCCACCACGGCCAGGCTGCGGTCGGGGTCGCTGAGCAGGACGCTCTCGGTCACCTCCAGCACGAGCATGGACGGCGGGACGTCGTGCGTGGCCAGCAACCCCGCGACGCGCACGGGCAGTGCGGTGTCCAGCAGGTTGCTCGCCGAGAGGTTGACCGACACCCGCAGGTCGCGGCCCTGCCGGCGCCACACAGCAGCCTGCGCGACGGCCTGACGCAGGACGACGTCGGTGAGGTTGCCCATCAGCCCGTGCACCTCGGCGAGCGGCAGGAACTCCGCCGGTCCGAGCAGCCCGCGGACGGGGTGCGCCCAGCGCACCAGGGCCTCCACACCGACCGTCCGCCCCGTCTGCACGTCGACCTGCGGCTGGTGGTGCAGCACGAACTCGCCGGTGGCCAGGCCGTGCCGCATCTCCTCGACCAGGGCGAGGTGGCCGCTGCTGTCGGCGTGCCGGGCGCTGTCGTAGACGGCGACCCCCGACCCGGAGCGCTTGGCGTCGTACATCGCGGCGTCGGCCTGCCGCAGCAGCACCGACCGTGAGACGCCCTGTCCGCCGCCGCTGTGCGCGACGCCGATGCTGACCTCCACGTGCAGGCTGAGCCCGCCGACCTCGAAGGGCTCGGCGAACGCGCTGCGCAGTCGCTGGCCGAGCAGGCCGGCGTGCTCGGCCGCGGGCCGGCCGCGGGGCACCCGGCCGACGACCGCGAACTCGTCGCCGCCCAGCCGGCCGAGCACGTCGGACGAGGACAGGGTGGGGTCCAGACGCTGGGCGACCAGCCGCAGCAGGTCGTCGCCGGCGGAGTGCCCGAGCCCGTCGTTGACCTCCTTGAACTTGTCCAGGTCCAGCAGGGCGAGCACGACCCCGTCGCTGCCGTCGCCGAGGTCCTGGACGCGCCGCAGCACCGCCCGGCGGTTGGCCAGCCCGGTCAGCTCGTCGGTCAGGGCCTCCTTCCGGCTGACCGCCAGCTGGGAGAGGTCCCGGACGTTGAGCAGCAACCGGATGCTCGATCCCGCCGCGGCCAGCCCGGCACACCAGGTGGCCGCGGGGCTCATCGGGCCGAGCGCGCAGACGACGAGCACCGCGGTGGAGCAGACGATGACGACGAACGCGCCGATGGTGGTGGCCGCCGGGTCGGTGGGCTGCGGGGTGATCGGCGGCGGGCGCAGGCTGGCGGCGACACAGGTGCACGCGGCGGCCACCGCAGCACCGGTCCAGCCCAGCAGCGGGTCCTGCAGAACGGCGCCCGTGGCGGCCGTGACGAGCTGCACGATGACCCCGCCGGCCAGCAGCCACGGGCGGAGGTCGCGGGCGATGGCGGCGATGAAGGCCACCGACATGGCCGTGCCGAGCACCACGAAGGCCATGGCGGTCTGCGCCAGCAGGGCCTGTTCCTGCCACCACTCCCGGCCGCTCAGCCCGTCGGTGGTGTTGACCAGCAGGGCGTTCCCCACGGCGATCACTGCGAGGACGGCCGAGACGCCGTTGATCGTGTCGTGGGGGTCCGCGAGGCTGGTGCTGTACCGGTTCCAGCCGACGAGCCCGCCGTAGACCAGCGGGAAGGTGAGGACCTGGGCCCACGCCAGCGACCCGGTGCCCCACTCCTGCCCGGGCAGGAGGACGGTCAGCAAGGACGTGCCCAGCACGGCGACGCACAGCACGGCCGAGGCGGCGGTGAGCCGCCGCCAGAGCGCGATCTCCAGCGGCATCGTCCGCACCCGCCGGAACAGCACGGCGACCGTGGTCGCCTGTACGGCGACGGCGAGCACGCGGTGCACGCCGTCGCCCGTCTCGCGGCCGAGCAGGCCCGCGTAGCCGCCCACCAGCGCCGCCACCTGCGCGACCGCCAGGAGCGTGACCAGCCCGAGCGGCCACCGCGACGCTCCAGGGAGGAGTCTCAGTCGCAGCGAGACCGGCATGGACTCCCCATCGGCTCAGCGGCCCGTGCGGTGTAGCGCCCACGCCGGGGTTCACCCCTTCGGGCGGCCCGCGCTCGGACGATGCCGCCGTCGGCGCGCAGCCCCGGCCGTCGGCCGGATGGCCTGAGGTGGGGGACCCCTGGCCGGGTCGCCGCTGGGGGCAGGACACTGGTGCGCGTGGACGCAGCCGCACCGGAGGCCGTCCTCGCCTCCAGGCGGGCGCGGATCCGGCCCTCGGTGGCCGTCGGCCGGCGCGCCCTGCTGTCGGTCATCGGGCAGCAGGACCTCTCGCCTGTCCGGGCGGACTGACCCGGTGTCGGGTTGGCTGACCGGCCTGGGCGCCGGGGCGGCGGGGCTGCTGCTCAGCTGGGGAGTGCTGGTGCTGCTGGCCTGGCGGCTGCCGCCGGGGACCGCCCGGGAGCTGGCCCGCTTCCTGCCGGCCTGCCTCACCACGGTGCGCCGGCTCCGCCGTCATCCCGCGGTGCCGCGCAGTGCCCGGGTGGTGCTGCTCCTGGCCGGCTTGTGGGTGCTCTCGCCGATCGACCTGATCCCGGAGTTCCTGCCGGTCATCGGCCCGCTGGACGACGTCGTCGTGGTCGCGCTCGCGCTGCGCTACGCCGGGCGGCGAGTACCGCGGGAGGTGCTGCTGGCGGCGTGGCCCGGGGACCGTCGGCTGGTCGAGCGGCTGCTCGGTGCGGTGGACGTGCCGCCGGCGCAGTGACGCGCCGGCCCACTGACGCACGGGCGCTCCTGGGGCGGTGCCCCAGGAGCGCCCGGTGTGCGTGCCCGTCAGGTCAGCGGGGCTGCGCCGGGTTGGTCGGGTCGCCGTGCGACGGCGGGTTGATCGGCGGGCCGGACGTCGCCTCGGAGACCGGGGAGCCGCCGGCCGGGGCCGCAGCGTGCTCGGGCTGGGCGGCGGCCGGGTCGCCGCCGGAGGGCTGGGCGCCGGCCTTGAGGTCGCGCAGCCGGTGATCCATCGCCGAGACGACCTGGATCCGGTTGGCGTGTGCCTTCTCGTAGCTGAGCAGGGTCTGCAGGTCGCCGGCGTCCAGCGTGCGGATGCGGGACGTGAGGCTCCCCACGGGCAGGTGGTCGTAGTCGGGCAGCGGGAGATCAGTGCGTTCGGACATCCCGGCTCCTTTCCGTTGGCTCGTCGGCCCCCGTGCAGGGTCCCGCCGCGCAGCTCGCGAGCTGCGGGGGGCAGAGGAATCCTCCTGCTACCCGTCCGCAGCGGGCTGACACCCCGGGTGTGAGCGCCGGGGCGGTGGGTAGGCCGCGACGACGCGCCCCGGGGCCGGCCCAGCCCCACCCACACGCACCCAAGGAGCTGCTCGAAGCCATGGACGTGTCCTTCCTGGCAGGCGTCTTCGACGCGCAGGGCCCGTACGCCACCATCTGCGCCGACGTCACGCACAACACCGAGACCGCCGACACCGAGGTCCAGCTGCGGGTCCGCGCCATCAGCGAGGAGCTCGCCGCGCAGGGCGCTCCCGCGCCGGTCGTCGAGGTCGTCTCCCGCACCCTGCTGCAGGCCAACGACGGAGGCCGGCTCGGCACCCTCCGCGGCCGTGCGCTGATCGTGGCCGCCGACGGCACGGTGGTCCTGGACGAGGCGCTCGCCGATGCCCCCCGCGACCCGGTGACCGCGTGGTCGCCCCAGCCGGACCTGATGCCGGTGCTGCGCCAGCTCGCCGGCCGGGTGCCGCACGTCGTCGTGGTCGCCGACCGGGTGGGCGCCGACATCTCCGTGGCCAGTGGCACCGGCCGGCCGGTGGAGACCCAGCAGGTCGACGGCGACACCTTCCACATGCGCAAGGTGCAGGTCGGCGGCTGGGCGCACAACACCTACATGCACACCGCCGAGAACCAGTGGGAGCAGAACGCCGGCCAGGTCGCCGACGAGCTGCACGCCCTGGTCGGCCGGGACGGGTCACGGTTCGTGCTGCTCGCCGGGGACGTGCGGGCCCGCCAGCTCATCGCGGACAAGGCCAGCAAGGAGGTCTCCGACGTCCTGGTCGGCATGGACGGCGGTGGCCGGGCCGCCGGTGCCGATCGCTCGGTGATCGACGCCCGCGCCGTCGAGCTGATCGCCGAGAACGAGGCGGCCGAGACGACCCGCGCCCTCGAGCAGATCGACGCCGCCTCCGCGCACGGCCTGGCGGTGACCGGGACGGCGCTGGTCGTCGAGGCGCTGCGCAAGGCCCAGGTGGAGACCCTGGTGCTGGCCGACCAGCCCGATGACGAGCAGCTGTTCGCCGGCCCGGGCGCCCTGGAGGTCGGGCTCACCACCGACGACGCCGCCGCGCTCGGGGTCACCGACGTCCAGGCGGTCCCGGCGGAGCTCGGCATGCTGCGCGCAGCCGTCGGCAGCGACGCCCAGGTGGTCGTCGTCCCCCGGACGGCAATGCCCGGCGACATCCCGGTCGCCGCCGTGCTGCGCTACACCGACGCCTCCACCCCCAGCTGACGCCTCGCGTCAGCCCCCTGACCCCGGCCGCGCCGCGGCCGACCGAGAGAACGGAGCACCACCCATGACCGACCCCCACCAGCCCGCCACGTCCCCGGGAACCGACCCGGCCGACCTCGAGCGTCGCGCCGCCATCGCCGAGGTGCTGGGCAAGGAGGTGTGGCCGGCCGACCGGGACACCCTGGTCAGCAAGGCGCAGGAGTCCAACGCTCCTGACGCAGTGCTCGGCCAGCTCCGCCGGCTGCCGGCCGGCACCGAGTTCACCAACATGCAGGAGGTCGCCGCTGCCCTGGGCATCGGCACCGAGCAGCAGCGCTTCTGAGAAAGGGCCCCTCCTGGAGAGGGGCCTGGTGAATCGCCTCGGGGAACGGGGTAAGGGGAGTTCATGCCGAGCATGAAGGACCCGTCCCCCGAGGCGATCGCCAACGTCACCGAGCACAACGTCACCAGCCGCTCGCGGCTGCTCCCGGAGGAGCAGTCCGTGGAAGGTGAGGGCAACCCCACGAACGAGGGCCTGGACCCGAAGGTGCAGGCCGCGGTCATCCTGGCCGAGTCCGAGGAGCGCACCGTGCACGCCGACCCCGACGACGCCCAGGGCGCCCACCGGCAGTCGGCGGAGACCGCCGACCTGCCCTGAGGAGACCCCGATGCCCAAGACGACGAAGAGCGGGGACGCCGACCCGGACGAGCTCCCCAGCACCCTGCAGCGCAGCGACGAGAAGGCCCAGCGCACCTTCGCCAAGGCGCACGACTCCGCCGCCGAGTCCTACGGCGACGAGCAGCGCGCCAACCGCACCGCGTGGGCCGCGGTCAAGCACACCCACGAGAAGGTGGGCGACCACTGGGAGCCCAAGGACGCCAACGGGCCCAGCGACCCGCAGGCCGAGGGCGGCGCCGACACCGACCGGGACACCCACGGCGGCGTGGACGCCAACGCGAGCAAGGACCACCTGATGGACGTCGCCCGGCGACTCGACGTGCCCGGCCGGTCCTCGATGACCAAGGACGAACTGGTCGCCGGGATCGAGAAGGCCAACGACAAGGCCACCCGGGACGCCCGCTCGAACTGACCGCGCACACTGACCCGGTGCATCGAGAGGACCTCCGGCAACGGTACGAACGGGTCAGCCAGTGGCCGCTGGTCGTGCTGGCCCTGTTGTTCGTGGCCGCCTACGCCTGGGGTGTGCTGCGCCCCGACCTGCCGCACTGGCTGCTGCAGGTGCTGCACGCGGTCACCGTGATCGCCTGGCCGGTCTTCCTGGTCGACTACCTGCTGCGCCTGGTGCTGGCCCAGCACCGCTGGCGCTTCGTGCGGCAGAACTGGGTCGACGGGCTGGCCGTGCTGCTCCCGCTGCTCCGGCCGCTGCGGCTGCTCAGCCTGGTCCGGGTGGTCCGCGTGCTGGACCGCCGGGCCACGGCGTCGCTGCACGGGCGGGTGGCCGCCTACGTCACGCTGACCGCGTCGCTGGTGGTCTTCATGTCCTCGCTCGCCGTCTTCGACGCGGAACGGAACGCCCCGGACGCCTCCATCACCAGCTACGGCGACGCCGTGTGGTGGGCGTTCACCACGATCACCACCGTCGGCTACGGCGACCGTTACCCGGTGACCGGCCAGGGCCGGCTGGTCGCGGTGCTGCTCATGGTCGGTGGCATCGCGTTGCTCGGCGTGGTCACCGCCGCCGTCGCCTCGTGGTTCGTCGGCCGGGTCGCCGAGGCGGCGCAGGCCCAGGACGACGATGACGACGCCGCGCTGCTGGCCGAGGTGCGCGAGCTGGCCGAGGAGGTGCGCCGGTTGCGCGCCGAGCTGGCCGCCGCCCCGGAGTCGACGGTCCGGGCCACCGGCGCGGGCTGACCCCCACCGGCGGCGGTCCGGCGGCCGGGCCGGTCCGGCCACCCGGGAGCGACTGGTCGCGCCTGGGTGAACGGGGTCAGGCCATGCCGGCGCGGCGGGGGACCGGCCAGGCGGCCAGCGGGAACGGCGCAGCGCCGGCGTGGGCGACCACCACCCGGTCGCGGCCGTTCTGCTTGGCCTCGTACATCGCGGCGTCGGCCCGGTCGACCAGCCGCCACAGCCCGTCGGTGGGGTCCTCGCCACCCACCGGTCGGGTCAGCGCGACGCCGATGGAGACGGTCACCCGTTGGCGCAGCGCACCACTGCCGGCCACCGCCAGCCGGAGCCGCTCGCCCAGCTGCCGGGCCTCGCTGGGGTCGGCGACCAGGCTCAGCACCACCAGCTCCTCGCCCCCGGTGCGGGCCAGCACGTCGGGGGGGCGCACCGTGGCGCGCAGCGCGGCGGCCACCTCGCGGAGCACGGCGTCCCCGGCGGCGTGGCCGAAGGCGTCGTTGAGCCGCTTGAAGTGGTCCAGGTCCAGCACCAGCGCGGCCACCCGCTGACCGTCCCGGCGGGCCTGCCGCCAGATCCGCGGTGCCTGCTCGACCAGCGACCGGCGGTTGGCCAGCCCGGTGAGCGGGTCGGTGGAGGACAGCGCCAGGGTGTGCTCCAGCAGCCGCTGCACCCGCCGGCGCAGCAGGAAGACCCCGAGCGTGACCAGGTCGAGCACGGCGGCGTTCACCGTCACCTGCACCACCAGCGCGGCGGTGTCCGGATAGCTGCGTCCCAGCGCGACGGCGCAGGCGATCACCACCAGCACCATGTGCACGGTGAGCATGCGTGGCCCGAGGAACCAGGCCGCGGCGGCGCAGCAGAACAGCAGCATCAGCGGGGAGGCGTACAGCAGCGGGTCGGTGGTCGCCTCGGCCACGACGACGTAGACGGCGTCCCCGACGACGACGAGCGTGGCCGTCGTCGTCGCGTCGACCCGGCGCAGCACGACGAGGACGGCGCCGAGGGCCAGCAGCACCAGCATCGTGGCGGCGTAGAGGAGCCGGGGCGGGCCCGGGCGCAGCACCCCGTCGATGAGCAGGTTCAGCGAGCCCAGCGCGGCGCCGACAGCCAGCAGCGCGGCCAGGCAGAGCGCCGCCACCCGCGTCTCCTGGCTCCCGTCGGGGAGCCCGGGGTCGTCGTCCCGGTCGATGGCCGCGGGACGGCGGTGTCGTGCACCCGGCCGCTGCTCGCCCGACATGGCTTGGAGGATGCACCACCTGGCGCGCGGGCAGAACCCACTTGGGCACCGGCTGTTATCGGAACTGTGGTGGCACCGGCGCCGACCAGCGGCTCCCCGGACCGGGGTGCGAGGCTGGACGGGCCGCACCGGCACCGGGAGGAGAGACGATGGTGGACGAGGGACCGTGGTTCTACTGCTTGCAGCACCACGCGGTGGAGACCCGCGACGGCTGCGCCGAGCGCCATCGGCTGGGCCCGTTCGCGACCCGTGCCGAGGCGGAGCACGCGCTGGAGAAGGTCGCCGAGCGCAACCAGCGGGCCGACGCGGAGGACCGGGCCTGGGAGGACGGCGACCGCTGAACCGGCCCGGTCAGCCGCCGTTCCGCGGTCGGGGGATGATCGTCGGCAGGTGCGCCCGGCCGGGTGCGCGGCGGGGACGGGAGTGGTCGTGACGGACGGACGTGCGGTGGAGGACCTCGTGGTCGGGGTCCTCGGGGGCACCGGGCCGCAGGGCCGCGGACTGGCGGTGCGGCTGGCCGCTGCGGGGCAGCGGGTGCTGCTCGGGTCGCGGGCCGCCGGACGGGCCGAGCAGGTCGCGGGGGAGGTCGCCACCCGCGCCGGGGCGGCGGCCGGTGGCGTCGAGGTGTCGGTGCGCGGCGGGTCGAACGTCGACGTCGCGGGCGCCGCGGACCTGGTCATCATCGCCGTCCCCTACGCCGGTCACGCCGAGACGGTCGCCGAGCTGGCCACCCCGCTGGCCGGCAAGGTCGTCGTCGACTGCGTCGTGCCGATGGGCTGGGACGAGCTGGGCGCCTACGTGCTCGACGTCCCCGAGGGCAGCGTCTGCCAGCAGGCGGCGGTGCTGCTGCCCGACAGCTCCGTCGTCGGGGCCTTCCACCACCTGTCGGCGGTGACCCTGGAGGACCTCTCGCAGCCCACGCTGGACGGCGACGTGCTGGTGGTCGGTGACACCCGGGAGGCCACCGACCTGGTGCAGGCCCTGGCCGGCCGCCTGCCGGGCATGCGCGGGGTCTACGCCGGGCGGCTGCGCAACGCCCGCCAGGTCGAGGCGCTGACGATCAACCTGGTCTCGGTCAACCGCCGCTACAAGGCCCACGCCGGCGTCCGCATCACCGACGTGTGATGCCGCCGCTGCCCGCGGCCGCCCTCCGAGCGGTGCAGATCGGCCGGCCCCGGTGGGGCAAGATGGGGTACCGGGTCGAGGACGTCGACGCCTTCCTCGCCCGCGCGGCCGACGCGCTGGCGGCGCCCGCGACGGGGCGGGCGCCCGGCCTGACCGCCGCCGAGGCGCTCGGCGGCTGACGCGCGCCCCCTGCCCACCCGCCGTCGGCGGTGATCATGGAGCCGCCGTGGGGACACCCGGGACCTCGACGGCGCGTCACCACCGCAGCTCCATGATCGTCGTC
>Ga0210040_10009393_pt1 | contig 11392 bp, 12 predicted proteins | sample CryGeyCG12114_NA_FD_185462 | JGI IMG/M metagenome (GOLD analysis project Ga0210040, IMG submission 185462) | Groundwater microbial communities from aquifer - Crystal Geyser CG19_WC_8/21/14_NA (SPAdes) (version 2) | ecosystem: Environmental > Aquatic > Deep subsurface > Groundwater | place: USA... | reverse complement strand
TCACCCAGCACTTCCTGGCCCAGATGCTCACCGTCCGCCGCGCCACCGTCAGCAACATCGCCGCCGGGCTCGCCGCCCAAGGCTGCATCCGCTACTCCCGCGGCAGCATCGTCATCCTCGACCGGCCCCAGCTGCAGGCCCACGCCTGCTCCTGCTACCAGGCGTTCCGCGACGCCACCCACCGCACCCTTACCGCCGCCACCAGCTGACCCACCCACACCAAGAGGGCCTCTCTCCGGCACCAGAACACCAAAGAGTCCGTGACTTCCTGCTCGGGGGTTCAGGACGCCACGGACTCTAAAGTGTCGGAGACCAAGCTCGGGGGTTCATGGCCTCCGGCACAGCCCCGACTCTAAACAGCCCCCGCCGGCCGACTCAACCCCCGCCGCCGTCCACTTCCGGCCAGGTCCAACACCGGACAACCGGCGGTTCAGCGCTAGCCCGCGCTAAGTACCCTGGCGTACATTTCGGGTCGAAGGTTCAAGCGGCGACCCGCGACAATCAGGGGATCGCGAGACCCGCCGCTGCTACGGGAGCCCCGCCCAGCACCAGAATGTTGAGCGGGTCCACGTACCCACCGGCAGCCCCGGCTACCGGTCAGACCGCTGCTACCGACGGGCCTTTCGGTCGGACCGCCACCACCTTGAAGACGCCACGCCCAGCCCCGCCCTGAGCAACGAAGTGTGGAGCACGCTCACGCCGCCTCACTGCCCACCCGGAAGTTCGGGGCCCGCCAACCGAGCCGCGGACCCCACTTGTCGATGGCGGTAATCGGGCCGGCGTGCAGCATCCCAGCGTGATAGTTCGTGCCGTCGAAGTCGGTCGAGATCACCCGGCCGCCGCCCAGGCTGAGGGCGACGTGACCGGCCGGGTTCCCCGACCGCCAGAACACCAGCGCACCCCGCGGCGGGGTCGACATGCCGGCCGTGCGGGGGCCCGGGGCGTTCCAATGGGCCAGGGCGGTCGGGTAGCCGCCGCCCAGCCCATAGGAGAGGTTCATGTACCGCTCGCACGCGTTCAGCACCGGTTCGCCGGGTGCCCCTCGCGGCATGCTCCGGCGCATCCAGGTGATGGCCTGCTCGACGGTGCGAGGGTTGCCCTGGCTGTTGAACCGGGCCGGGACCGGACCGCCACCAGCTGTGCCGCCAGCCTCACCCGAGCAGTCGGTCGAGCCGGCAGCGCTGGTGTCGCTGGTATCCCCGAGCTGGGCCAACAGTGCCCGGGCCGGCGTCTCCCACTTCGCGTAGGCGTCCGGGTAGGCGCTGCGCTGCACCCGCTGCGCCGCCACCGTCACCGGGAGGCTCTGCCAGCCCGGCACCTGGACCAGCGCGTCGTAGAACTTCTCCGCTCCGTAGGCCGGGTCCATGATCTGCGCAACCGTGCCCCAGCCCTGCGACGGCCGTTGCTGCAGCCACCCGATCGAGTCAGCGTCACCGTAGGGCAGGTTCCGGATCCCGGACTCCTGGAAGCCCGTCACCAGAATCACCAGCTTCGCCCGCCCGGGCAGCTTCCGCTGGTCCGCGACCCGGACTGCGACCCGTGCAATCGCCAGCCGCTCGCCGCTGAACCTGCCAGCCGGCGCAGCCTGCCCGACAGAGACGACCTGGACGGCACCCACGGAGCAGTCCTGGGACTGCTGCTGGACCACCAGGGCGACCAGGGGAAGTGGGGCGAACAGCACTAACGCGGCCAACGAAGCAGCGACCCAGCCGCCACGGCCGCGGCCGGTCACGTGGGAACGCCGAAGTGCGCGAGCAGCGCGGACTTGCTGTAGAGCCGGCGGAGTCGCTGTTGTCCGAACGTGCGGGACGGGATGTCTCCGCGTTTGGCCGCAGCTTCGAGTCGGCCAGGGGTGACCTGCAGCATCCAGGCCGCCTGTTCGCGGGACAGCACCTCGGGCAGGTTAGCGACGCTCTGGGCCGTGGGGGTGCCCTCCAAGGGCGTGGTGGTCACTACCGGGCCTCATTAGTGCCGGCGACTAGGGCTGTGGAGGCTCGCTGGTTGTTTGGTCGAGTACGGCCGCCTTCGCGAACCGCCACTGGCCGCCGATCTGACGACCTGGGAACGTGCCCGCCTGCGCCCATCTCATTACCTGAGCCGGGCGCACACCGACCACCCGCGCCACCTGATCGGCCGTCAGGATCGGCGGCAGCGCGTCCCACTCCTCCGCTGTCAGTGCCATCGGTGAACATCATGCCGTAACCGCCTTCCACTGCCGTTGAGCCACGCAAGAGTCCCTCGCGCAAGCCGCTGCTTCAGGGCACCCTATCGACGCGCAGAGGGATTAATCAACGGCTAGGGTCTTACATTCTGTGTCTAAAGTAATCTAATATGCGTCCAGTTGGGTCGCTGACTCGGCACCCTCACCCCCTCGGAGGTCCCCCATGTCCCGTCTGACCCGCTACCTGGCCGCTGTGGCGGCCACGACCGCCGCCCTGGTTGTCACCATGGCCACGGCCGCCTACGCCGCCCCCGACCCGACGCCCGGCCTGCCCAAGGGGGTCGAGGCGAAGCTGAACACCCTGCTGGGGATGGGCATGTCGTTCGTGATCGTCGCGTGCGTGGCCGGTGTGTTCATCTGCGCCGGAAAAATGGCGCTGGCCATCCGCCACGGTGAGGGCGGGGAGGCCGCCGGCAAGCTCGTGGCGGTCGGCGTTGCCTGCATCCTGGTCGGCTCAGGTGCCGGCATCGTCAACTACCTGGTCTGAAGGCCATGCCTCGTCGTCGTCGCACGCTGTACGCGGCTGGTGCCGCTGTCCTGGTCCTCGGCCTCCTCACCATCTTCGCGGTGATCCGGTGGACCCAACCCGACCCCCAAGCCATCGCTGCGCCCGCGGCGGCGCCGGCCCCGGCCGTCGAGTCCGCGTGTGGTCTGCCCGGAACTCCGGGCGAGGGCACCGGGGGCGCCACCAGCGCGACCTGGACGAATGTGGCCGGTCGGCCTCTCCCCCTATCGAGCACGGACGGGCCCGGCCGCCGTGACCAGCACGGGCCCTGGTCGTGCTTCACCCGTACCCCTTCGGGGGCAGTGTTGGCCGGTTACGTGATCGCCATGAGGATCGGGCTGGCCGACGACAGAGCAGCCGTCATCCGTCAGCAGACCATGCCCGGGCCCGGTCAGGACGTGCTGCTCGGGACGGTCTCGAACTCCAGCGCGATCAACATCCCTCGCGGATTCGCCATCGCGGCCTACTCGCAGGACCGTTCGACCATTCGCTACCGCATCTCATCTAACAGCGTCGACTACGCCTGTACCACCGACGTGCGCTGGTCGGACGGGGACTGGCGGCTGGTGGTCGAGGACGACGGCTCGACCTCGAGCGGCTGCGTCCGCGGTGTCCCGGACGCATTTACCCCGTGGGGGCCATGATGGCCGGCTGTCTTCTCGATGGTGGGCCGGAGGCCTGTGTCCAGAATGTTGCCCAAGACGCTCTGACCGCCCTGGCGGAAGCGTTCGCGAAGTCGGCCACGTGGGCCGTGAAGAACGGGACCACAGCCTGGATGGGGGTGGACTCCCCCGACGTGACCTCCGCTTCGTCCGCGGCCGGGTGGCTGTCGGGGCGGCTGGCCTGGTTCGTGCTGGCCGTGGCGTTCGTATCGGTGCTGTGGGCTGCCTACCGGATGGCGACCTCGGGCAGCTTCGAGCACCTGACTGACCTGGGCTGGTCGCTGGGCCGGCTGCTGGTGGTGGCGGGCACGGTCACCACCGCGACCGCTCTCGCGCTGCAGGTTGGGGACGCGGTGGCGGCCTGGGTGCTCGACGTCGGGGACGTCCGCTTCGACTCGGTCGCCGCATTCGTGGCCACCAGCCCTGCCCTGGCGATCCTGATCGCCTTCGTCGTCTGCGTCGCGCAGCTCGTCCAGGTCGCGATCATGTTGGCCAAGAACGTGATGGTGGTCCTGTTGGTCGGGTTCCTGCCACTGACGGCGGCGGCCACGAACACCCCGTTGGGCCGGGCGGGGTTCCACAAGGCCTTGACCTGGCTGGGGGCGTTCGTGCTCTACAAGCCGGTGGCCGCGGTCATCTACGCGGTCAGCTTCAAGCTGCTCGACCGCGGGCAGGACTTCACCGGCCAGGTCAGCGGGGTGGTGCTGATGGTGCTGGCCATCATCGCGCTGCCAGCGCTGATGAAGTTCCTGGTCCCGGCGGTCGCCGCCGTGTCCGGCGGCAACGCCGGCGCGGTCGCGGGGGCTGCGGTCGGCGCTGGCCTGGCCACCGGAGCCGTGGTCGCCCTGGGTGCTTCGACCGGCGGTGCCGGGTTCGCCGCTGCCCCGGCCGCGATGCAGGCCGCCCCCACCGGAGCCGCGATGGGCGGCGCCCCCGCCGCCGCGGCCGGGTCCACCACCAACAGCACCGACGATGACCGAGGGACGGCAACATGACCGACACGACGGCGGAACGCCCCACGTACGGGAACTGGATCCCCTCGCGGTCGCCTGGCCTGTTCGGCGCCGGGCTGGCCGGCACCGGCGTACTGTTCACCGCCATCCTGGCCGCGCTGCTGACCCTGTTGGTCGCCGGTCCACTGCCCGCGCTGGTCATCGCCGGCGTCGGGGTGATCGGGTTCACCGCGGTGGGGACCCCAGTCGGGTCCTGGGTGACCCGCCGCGCCCTGTTCGGGTATGCCGCCGCCAAGGGTGAGACCACCCACCGGTCGGGGGTGCTGAGCCGGTCGAGCAACCCTGGCAACCGGCTGCCCGGCATGCTCGGAAAGGTCGAACTGCTGACCGCCCGAGACGCGTTTTCTGAGTTCGTGGTCCTCAAGTCCCCGGGCGGCCTCTACACGATGGTGGTCCGCTGCTCGGCCGAAGGGCCGTGGATGCAGGACCGGGACCGGGTGGACGGCTGGGTGGCCAACTACTCCCGCTTCCTCGCCGCCTGCGGGCAGGAGACCGGCCTGGTCGCGGCGAAGGCGATCACCGACACCGCCCCCGACCCCGGCGGCCGGCTGCCCGCGATGGTCGCCGCGATGCGCCGCAACAGCAACCCCTACCTGGTCGCGGCCGACCACCAGCGGCCCGACCTAGCCCGCCAGGTGATGGAGGAGACCGTGGCCGACCTGCCCGCCGCGGCCAGCGACAACACCACCTACCTCGAGCTGACGTTCCGGGGCCGGCTGCTCAACCGGCGCGGTGACGAACGGGTGATCCTGGCCGAGCTGTCCCGCAAAGCCACCGGCATCGTCGCTGCCGCGCAGGCCGCTGGCGGCGGGCACGTCGAGCTGCTCACCGCCCCCGACCTGGCCCGGCTGGTGCGTGAGTCCTATGACCCGGTGACGTCGGCGGCCCTGGAGCAGGCCGAGCTGGACGGCGACCCCGAGCCGCTGGACTGGTCCGACGCCGGGCCGGTCGCCTCCCGCGAGCTGTGGGGTGAGCTGGTCCACGACTCCGCACGCTCGATCACCTGGGAGATGCACGGTGCCCCCCGGTCCAAGATCACCGAGAACGCGCTGACGCACCTGCTGGTCCCGCACGGCGACTTCGCCCGCAAGCGGGTCGCGCTGATCTACCGGCCGCACACCGCGGACGAGTCGACCCGGGTCGCGGAACGGGACGCCGCTACCGCGAACTTCCTCGCCACCCAGGGCAAGAAGCGGGCCACGGCGTCTGCCGAGCTGGTGCAGAAGGCGGCCGAGCAGTCCCGCCAGGAGGTGGCCGAGGGTGCTGGGTCGGTCCGGTTCTCGCTGATGGTCACCGTCACCGTGCGCTACGACGGCGACATGGCCCAGGCCGTCTCCACCCTGGAGGCCCGCGGCCGCGCCGTGCCGATCCGGCTACGCCGCTGCTACGGCGCCCAAGCGGCCGCGTTCGCCACCACCCTCCCGGTCGGGTTCCTCCCGTGGGAACACGCCCTGGTCACCCCGAGCATGCGCGAGTGGCTGTGACCGCCGCTGCCGTCGCCCTCTTCGTGGTCATCGTCGGATCCGTCGTCGTGGCTTTCATGTCCACCGTCCGCATCGCCCTGACCATCTGTGGCCCTCCCCCGGCGCGGCCCCTGTTCATCTTCGCCGCCGCTGTCGTCGTCGGTGCAGCTGCCGGTATGGCCCGTTCCCTCATCTCGTGATCCCCCTAACCGAGAGGCCTCCCATGAGCAACACCACCGCCGCAACCCGGCCCGTCGCAGCTCTCACCAAGGTGATCGCCCTCGCGGCGAGCCTCGCCATCGTCGCCGGGACCGTTTGCATGGTCACCGCCGGCCCGGTGACCGCCCTCTGCCTGCTCGTGGCCGGGTTCACCTCCGCCCTGTGGGCGGGCCGTTCTGGTGCTGACGGTGGCGCCGTGACCGCACTGCTGCTGTCCGGCCTCGCGTGGCTGCTTGTGCTGCTCGCCGGCCTACGGATCGCCCTCGCACCGCGTCCTACCGTCACCGCCCGCCAGCTGCAACCGTCGCTGGTCGGCGGCTCGGCTGTGGCGGTCGCTGCCGCTACCTGGTGGGTCCTGCTGTGATCCGTCAAGCTCTTCCGCCCGTAGTCCGGCGCCCCCTGGTCCGGCTCCGGCTCTTGCGCGATCCCTGGCGCGATCGGGGCCGGCCGGCGCCGCGCGGCGATGGCCCGACCACTTGTGTCCACTGCTTTGGGAAGAAGAAACGCGAAGTGCTCTACGACGACGGGACCGCGACCAGGAACCTAGTCGAGCTGTCCGGCGAGGGCGGCCCCCGATGAGCCGCTGGCGGGTGCTGCCGGTGCCTCCGAGCTTCCGGGGCACGTCGGTTCAGGTGTGCGGGTTCTGGCCGTTCGCGGGCGGCTCGTCCCGGCCGGCGGTGGGGGTGCCGGTCGGGCAGGACATCCAGACCGGCTCGACGGTCTGCTGCGACCCGTTCTCCTGGTTCAAGGCCGGGTTCATCTCCAACCCCTCCATGAGCATTTTCGGGCTGACCGGGCTGGGCAAGTCCTCGTTCGCGGCCCGGCAGATGATCGGGCTGGCCGACCAGGGCGTCACCTCCCTGGTGTGTGACCTCAAGGGCGAGTACGCGGCCCTGTGCCGGGCCCTCGGCGGCCAGGTGCTCGACTTCGGCCGCGGCTACCGGGTCAACCTGCTCGACCTCGGTGCCATGGGCGACGCGGCCAAGCGGATCGGCGGCACCAAGGGTCTGGCGCTGCGCGGGCTGGCAGTGGCCCGGTCGGTGGAGGCCATCGCCACCCAGGTCCAGATCGTCCGCCGGGACCCGGTAACCGACTGGGAGCAGACCCTGCTCACCTCCGCGGTGTGGGAGCTGGACCGGGCCCACCGCCGCCGCAAGGCACCCCCCACGCTGGGGGACCTGACCCGGCTGCTGCACAACCCCACCGAGGCGATGCGGACGGCAATCCTGACCGATGACGCCGACGCCTACGCCGACCTGACCCGCGGGCTGCGCCGGTCGCTGCAGGCCGTCCTCGAGGGCCCGCTGGGGCGCATGTTCGACGGCCAGTCCACCGCCCGGCTGGCCACCGACACCCCCATGGTGTGCGTCGACGTGTCCGCGGTGTCGCGGCAGTCCGAGACCGTGCTGTCCTCGGCGATGCTCGCGAGCTGGTCGGAGATGTTCTCCACCATCGAGGCCGCGAACGCCCTCGCCGACGCCGGCGTGGAGCCGCAGCGGAACTACCTGGTGGTGCTGGACGAGATGTGGCGGGCGATGCGCCTGGAGGGCGCCGGCCTGGTCGACAAGGCCGACTCGGTGACCCGGCTCAACCGGGCCGAGGGGGTGGGCAACCTGTTCATCACCCACTCGCTGCGCGACATGCAGTCCATGAGCTCAGAAGCCGACAACCTCAAGGCCCGCGGGTTCGCGGAACGGTCCGGGATCGTCGTCACCGCCGGCCTGGCCAAGGAGGATCTGCACGCACTGTCGGAGGTGAAGCGCATGTCTGACGTGGAGATCAACACCGTGGCCGGCTGGTCGACCCCGCCCGGCTGGCGTACCCGGATGGTCCGCGACGACCAGGGCCGTACCCGGCCCGCTCCCCCACCTGGCGCCGGCAAGGTGCTGATCAAGCTGGGCGAGCGCGCCGGTATCCAGACCCAGGTCCGGCTCACCCGCACCGAGCTGGACCTGCACGACACGAACAACCGCTGGCTGACCGAGGCGGCATCGTGAAACGGACCGTGGACGCGACCGGGGACCGGGACAACCTCGTGTTGGCCGGTGTCGGCGCCGGGCTGGCCGTGCTGGCGGTCGGGGGGGTGTGGGTGTGCGAACACCTGGCCGCCGTGCTGGCCGGTACGCCACGGCCTACCAGGGACCCGCTGCGGCTCGTGCTGGCGGTGGCCACCGGCCGGGTGCCGTGGGGGACGGTTCAGTGGATGGTGGCCGCCGGGCTGTTCGTCGCGCTGCTGGTGCTGGTGTTCGTCGGCATCCTGGCGCTGCCTAAGAGCCGCGGGGGAAAGCGGATGCGGTCGGACCGCTCGGCCCGGCACATGGGCCGAGGGCGCGACGTCGAGCACCTGACCGCCGCCGGCTCCGCGCGGAAGGCCAAGGGGCTGGGCGCGGTCGGGCCTGGCCTGCCGATCGGCCAGGCCGTCGCCGGCCACAAGATGCTGCACACCTCCTGGGAGGACATGGCCATCCTGGTCGCCGGCCCGCGGACGCAGAAGACGACCGCCTACGCCATCCCGGCGCTGCTGGCAGCCCCTGGTGCTGCGCTGGCCACCAGCAACAAGCCGGACCTGTACGCCGCCACCCGCGAGCTGCGGGCCCAGCGGGGGCGGCTGTGGGTGTTCGACGCCCAACAGGTCGTCAGCGGCTCTGAGCCGTCCTGGTACTGGGACCCGCTGTCCTATGTCGCGCCGCGGGATGAGCGCGGCGGCATCCGCCGGCTGCCGTCGGGGATGGTGGTGGCCTCTGAGACCCGCGCCGAGCGGCTGGCCGCGCAGTTCGTCACCTCCGCCCGCCCGGCCGGGGCCAAGGTGGATGCCTACTTCGACACCGAGGCCGAGAACCTCATCTCCCTGGTGCTGCTCGCCGCTGCGTGCGCGGGTGAGCCCCTCCCCATCGTCTACTCGTGGCTGACCGAGCCCAAGAAATGCGACGCCGCGGCGGCCGTCCTGCACGCTGAGGGGTTCGTGCTGCAGGCCGAGGCCCTGGCCGCCCTCGGGCTGCTGCCGGACAAGCAACGGGCCGGGGTGTTCGGTACCGCCCGGTCCCTGCTGACCTGGCTACGCAACCGCGACGTGGTGCAGTGGATCACCCCCGGCGCCGGCCGGCCGGCCTTCGACCCAGTGGCGTTCGCCAGCTCGACCGACACCCTCTACCCGCTGAGCCGGGAGGGCTCGGGGTCCGTGGGCCCGCTGGTGGCGGCGCTGACGATGGCTGTCCTGGACGCGCTCGAGGAACGGGCTGCAGCCACCACGACCGGCCGGCTCCCGGTCCCCTTCGTCGGGGTACTGGATGAGGCAGCGAACATCTGCCGCATCCGGCAGCTCGACTCCTACTACTCCCACTTCGGGTCCCGCGGCATCGTCCTGCTGACGGTCCTGCAGTCCTGGGCCCAGGGCGCGGAGGCGTGGGGCACCCACGGCATGGAGAAGCTGTGGAGCAGCGCCAACGCCCGCATCTACGGCGGCGGGGTGGACGATCCCGCCTTCCTCCGCCGGCTGTCCGACCTGATCGGGGAGGCCGCCCAGGTGCAGCGGTCGGTCACCATGTCCAAGGTCGGCCGTAGCGTCACCCGCAACGTGCAGCGGGAGACGATCCTCACCCCTGCCGAGCTGCGCGAGCTGCCCCAGGGACGCGCCGTGGTGTTCGCCTCCGGCACCCCCGCAATCCTCACGCACCCTGTCCCCTGGTGGGAAGGTCCGCACGCCGGCGCGATCCGGGCCAGCCTGGTCGGAAGCGCAGCATGACCGACATGCACGAGCTGCTGCAGGAGGACGGCGGCCAGGAGGTCGACGTGCCCAAGCGCCGCCAGCCCGGCGGGTCTCGACGGCCCGCGCACCGCAGGATGCGGCAGCGGCCAGCCCCGGCGCCCGTGAACTTCTACCCGGACGTGGCCGCCTTCGTTGCCGGGTTCCTCGCCCCCACCTACGCCCACGACTGGTCCCGGTACGGGTCAGGAGACTGGCACTGGTGCGCGAGCTGGTGGCTGCACGTCGAGGCCATCGTCCGGCTGGAGAGTCTGTGGATGGCGTGGGAGCACCTGCGGCTCGACCCCACCACCGGGCGCAGCGTGTGGCTGCTGCACCACGCCGACCCCACCATGGCTGCCCTCACGAGCCCCGCTGGGCCGTTCGTGGACTGCAAGCCGGACGCGCACGTCGCCCCGCCCGCCCTCGTCGTCACCGAACCGCCGCCCGGTATGTTCCCCGCCGACCCTCCCGAGGCTGTCAGGGCCCCCTGAGTCGGCCATCCCGGCGCCCCCGACCTCTCACCGGTCGGGGGCGCTTGTAGGTCCAGGGCGGCCCCTTCCTCGGCTCTCTCACAAGCGATGAGGGCGACTGAGGCCCCTAAGTGACTGGGTGGCCTCCGCAGCTCGTCGATGGGTCCGCAGCTTCCCTGCAGGTCAAATGGCTGTGGCTGGCCTGCACCCATCGACCGTCCGGGGATCTTGCGTGTTTAGTGCCACGGCCCTGCTGCCTCCTGATAGGTGCCGAGATGAAGCTGGGAACCGACACGGTCAAAGGTGGCCGTAGGCCATCGCGTAGCGACGCACAGCGCCTTGAGGGTGCCGGTGTCCTGTTTCACGATCCGGGTGACAGGGGGTATCTCGACCCTTCTCTTGTCCGTACCTGATGCAGTTATAACGGCAGAATGTTAAAACTGTACTAGCGTCGCTTACGGCCAGTAGTGGTGCTGTCGCCTCGGGGGCGAAGCTCGTCGACGATCTGCTCGGGGCTCATCTGAGCGTGGAGACGTTCGAGGGCGAGCCGGACGACGGCGCTGCGAGAAATGGCGGTCTTGGGCTGGCTGGTGCGTCCGGTATGGGTGATGGTTTCGAGGAAGCTGTCGTCGTCTTGCTCGAGGTAGACCGTGACCACTTTCAGATCGGTCTTGGGTTTGGCTCTAGGAGTTGCGTCTGGCTGCTGGGCGGGCTGGTCGACATTGGGGGTGGGCGAGCTTGACTGCGGCTCCGCCGCCTCGGTCGCTTCTGGCGGCGGCGCCGGTTGGGCGGGTGCGAGCTGGACGGGTGCGGTGCGGGCGGGGTTGCGGGGCGGAGGAATGTCCCGGGTCCGCCGGCCGCGCTGGGCGAGCTGGGAGAGGCCGTCGGTCATGCCGTGTACTCCTTGACGAAGGCCGCGACCTGCCGTAGCGCGGAGGCGACCGGCTGCAGTGCTTTGGCAGGTGGGTCTTCGGAGGTGATGGCCATCCGCTTTTTCCGGGTGCCGACGGCGAGTGCGGCGGGGACTAGCGGCCCGACCTGGACGGGGGTGCCGTCGATGATCCGGCTGAGCCGGCGCACCTCGGCTGCTGGAG
>Ga0210040_10009392_pt1 | contig 11393 bp, 14 predicted proteins | sample CryGeyCG12114_NA_FD_185462 | JGI IMG/M metagenome (GOLD analysis project Ga0210040, IMG submission 185462) | Groundwater microbial communities from aquifer - Crystal Geyser CG19_WC_8/21/14_NA (SPAdes) (version 2) | ecosystem: Environmental > Aquatic > Deep subsurface > Groundwater | place: USA... | reverse complement strand
TAATACGTAATTGAGCTCAGCGAACCGAGCATCCGCCAAGTCGGCCGCAAGCGCAGTACTCAGCCCAGCCTCCGCAACTCACGCATCTTCTCGTCCCAAGTCTCACACCAGTCCTGTTGCGGCAAATCCAAGAAGTCCGAGATGTCGTGAGTCTTCACGTAGGGCGCGTCCCATACTCGAACAGTGATGGACGCACCCTCGTTTCTCATCTCCAGAAGAAGCGGCACCAACGTCCTGGCAAATGCATCGCTACTCGGACGAATGAAGTTCTGCCAGGTAGCAGAGACCGTGAGTTTGAAGCCCATCTTCTTCTTAATCAGGAGTAATGAACGCAGCCAGTCGTGTACGTGTTGAGTCGCTTGAGATCCGTACTCGAAGGTCGTGAGCGTTCCGTCCAGTAGGTATACGTCCGAGTTGTAAAGGTTGAGATGTAGGCGGCGAAGATGGTTGGCAGGAGTGACGCCCATGTTAAAGTGGTCGTTGCCGAGAAAATTCGCCAGCTCACCAAGCTGGGCGTTGGTAATGAGTGGGTCTATGAGACGGTAATATGCGGCCGCAGATTCTCTAGCGACTTCGATGCCGACGTATTGCGGCGGCATCCAAACATCTAACGGGAACGGAGCATCAGATATTGCACACGAGTTCTCCCTTGACCACGGCGGCATCTTCACTTCCCGAAATGGAAACTTGCGGGAAGTACGAAGCTCGAAATATCGTGCGGTCAATTTAGACTTCGGAGTCGTGCAAAAGATATTGAAGCACTTCTGCATGCTCTCCTCGTCCCAGCAGTAAGCGTAGACCATGTCTCGAAGTTCGAGCGGCAAAATGGTGTAGAACATATCTGCGAACTGGCGGCATCGTGTTGCTGCGACGCCGTCGGTTAAGTCGGCGTCGTACATGTGCAACGTCGTTTGTTCGAATTCGAGGCGGTCAACTTCGTCCTTGAGCTGAGCGAGCCTGAAAAGCGGATGAGTAGAGAGATGGCTGGGAAACATAAGCATCCTACCTTATTTTCACTACATCCTGCCGTGCACGCACGCTGTTTGGGATTAGAAACGCTCCAAAATCAGCCTTTAATGAGGTCCGTACCTCGATAGCCGGCTTTCGAGAGGAGCAGCCGGGTCTGAATAGAGTGGGGCAGACGTTTCATTTGTGCCGGACGACATGGTTGCGCTCTGGTTTGAACGGTGAGTACAGCGATCCGAACGTGGCGGTAGTGATAGGTTTCACGAGGCTCGGAAAGGAGTTGCAGAAGGGATTACCTACATGAGGTTGGCGCTATTTGCTTGGCATCACGCTATACCACGTGACATATCCACGCACGACTTTGAGAATGCAGAAAACATGCTCACTTCCCAAGCTTGTCCGTCAAGTCGTCAACGTGCTTTTGAAAACTTCGCAATTGCTTCGCATCCGCTTTTCCGGCTGCGACAACCTCCAACACAGTCAACAGCTCAGTGTCTCCTTTTGCTCGTTCTGCCAGCTTGCATGCGATTGGATCTGGGGCGGCATCGCCGTCCGAACTATCATCATCATCATCGTCTTCGACCCAAGGATCTTGAGAGTCGGTATCGCTGAACTCTTCATTATCATCCTCGTCGCCCGAGTATGGAATTTCATCGTCGTCATCACTTCCTGGAGCGGCTGCCTCAGTTCTCTCCTTCCATTTTTCCGACAGGAAGGGCCACGGCTCATACAGTCAACGAGACTGCGAATGTATTTGGTCAGACATAGAAGGGTTAAGAGTGTATATTTCACAACGAGATGGTGGGAAACCATGTTGCGAAACAATAATGAAGGCTGTACGCTGGTAAGGGCTGGAGCGTTTCGCGGGGAAGTAATTGCGCAGCCGTCTGCAGAGATGATGCTCGAGGCGAAAGACGTATCGTAGGCGCGTACTGTCATCATAGTCGAAACAAAGCTGACACGCTAATCTGTCCATGATAAGACATATGCCGCTTACATGTGGTCCGCCAAACGAAGCGGTGTTCAATCCGCTCTTGATATCGACTTGTTCGCCCGCCACCTCCGAGACAAGCAGCCTCTTGCTCTTCGCAAAAGTGCCATCGATCCCTGTGAATTTCGTAATCTTTTCAACTTTGTCATCCTTCCATCGGCAAAGGGATGGTTCTCAGACCGAGTCGCTCCCTCCTCTCCCTGTATGCAGATTCATCGCGATACACCTCGTATTGTTCTCCGTCTTTGTCGAAGAAAGCTGGTCGCTCGATGCCTTGTAAAGAGTAGCTGACGGGTTCCCATTCGGAGCTCAGGTGTTTCTTGTACTCGTTCTCGACTTGTTTGCCGGAATTGAGCCGGGTCGGTACAAGACGGTCTGAGGCTTCTATAGATGGCATAGTCAGACTAAAACACGTAATTGGAAGCGGGCTTTTAAGATTCCTCTTACCAAGCCTATTATCGTGGTCGACTTGGATCACGTAGTCGAAATGAATTCCGCAGTGCCTAAATGCCTTCGCGAACTCATAGAAGTCGAAATGGACGTCTTCCATTCGCTTGCAATCTTCTTCTCGTTCGCAGTCCATACTCGTGTAGTATAGTATGCCAAACTTCTGGAGGGTTATGGAGCCGTCCTGGCATGCTTTGAGTAAGCTTTGAACTTCTTTATCGCATTGGGACCTATTTAGTGCTGCATCAATGTGCATAGGGAGGATAGACTCGCTTCCTCTGCTAAAGACTAATGTCTGGAGACTCGCGGGTAAGAGCTCGCCGAGTCTGAAGCTGGTACTTGCGTTGAAGGGATCTAGCTTAAATCAGAACCAGTGGAGTACACAGGAAGGGATGAACTTACCAACTAGAAGCTCCAACGATGTGGCGAGATACTTCAGATTGGCAAACTCGCGAAGAGACCCGAGCCTCACAAGAGCTGCTGCGCGATCGCGCATATCCTTGATCTTCAGAGCTTCGAGCCCAGGATGATGCATCAAGAGCAGGTTTCTGACCTCCGACCACTGCCACGGGGGCCCTTGGGAATACGGTGTCGTGATTGCAAATGACGTCAATGCCCGACACGACTGGAAAAGGTTGTTCAACGACCCAAGGTGACAGTCAAAGTCGTCGAGCCTGATGTTCTGGACGTTTGACGTTTTCGGAGCGCAATCCCACGAGGAGCCTGTATCGTCAAGACCAAATCCGTGATTGCAGTAGTCGAAGAGCACCAAGTCGCGCAGAGACTCCAGTTTAAGGACAGATGAGATGGTGTTGATATGGAAGCCGAGCATGTTTAGTTTTAGCCTCCTCAGATTCTTGAACGAATGCACCTGGCCATACGGAATGCCTCGTGCTGCATACAGAAGAGGCAGCAAAGCTGCTTGAGGTTGCCTCAGTGCCCACCTGCGGTCGCCCCGCGCTCTAAATGCCTTCTGCAGCCCCGGACAGCAGTTCAACGAGAGCTTCTCGACATTAGGCGTTAAAAACACGAGGAGAGCAGTTTCCAAGCTTGTGTATAGATCTTGATCATTCTGAAAAAGAGCGTTGTAAGCATTCGCTTGGGGGATGTCGAGTCTAGTGATCGCAGAGGTCATGGCCTCCACGCTAGGAGCGTTGCGGTTGCGAAGCTCAACTGAGTGGTGCGTCCCGATGTGGTAGCGTATGGACCCAACTTCCTTTACATCCTTCACCAATGCAGCTAGCTCAGGCTTAGCAATCAGGCGTTCGATGAAGGGTGTCGATGTTTTGTGATCCCAGTTGTGGTCGTACTTCTGGTAGAGAAGGCTTGTGGCGGCGGGTGTAAAAGCACGACAGGTCAAAGCCAACGACAAGTAGTCGCGAGTTGCAGCCCGGCGAGGCACTCCCCATGTCGCGAGAGGATTGAATCGGTGGTGGAAGGGACGCCCTTCGGAAGGGGGTATGAAACCAAAGATTCTGAGTAGAATTTCGGCCGGTAATCCGCTGATGTGAGCTCGAGACTGACCGGCTTGACTCCTAGGATGTTTTGGTAGTCTCGATTGAGCAAATTTTGATGTTTTGCGTTTTGCCATGGTGACTGCACAGTCGATGCTAAACCCGTGAAGAAAGAATGCAAACACGGCGGAGTGATCAGGAGAGGTGGTGGTGAGAGGATGCTCCAGGTGGGGTTTTTGCCCTTGGCTGCACGTACCACCTTGCCGAAGGGACAGAAGAAGCCACCGCTCATATATACATCACCATGCCTTCAACACCATCATGGCCTCAGATCCAATGCTAAACTCACTCCTGCGGAAGCAATCAACATACAAGCCTGAGGTGCAGCCCTACTTTATTTATCGCAACCATGGATGGGCTTCTGTAAGTGGGGACGCGTCAGTTCGCGTTCAGTGGCCGAACACGCACGGGCCTCCTTGAGTCTAAGCATTGCAGCGTGGCTGCTGGGGACTGCAACGCCACTCAAGCACCGCGACAGACTGCACCGCAGGAGCACGGATTCACAGACTCTTACTCGCACTCACTGGTGTAGATAAAGCCGAGAGAAGAAACGACGACCTGTCGAATCCTCGGAACACGGTGCTGGGCACCACAACATGGTCCCTGCCAAATTCTCTTCCCGTCTTTCCAATTCCACTGCATGAGTTGGACTGTCAATTCTGCTACGTTCCTTTTATTCACATTGTCGAACAGAGACAATCAGCTCATCTATAGCAAAGAATAGCGCTTACACGAGACGCGAGGTCGGCGCTAAGACGCGTCCACAATCTACGTTATGGGCATCCCAGAGTACGCACTCCGCCAGATGGCCTGCAAACCTCGTTGCTGAACGCCTTTAGACTTCGCCAAACGATCGAAGCGTGCGAAGAGATTATTCCCATCGCACAGCTCGCCGAACAACACTTCCGCGACGTGGGTAGACCTCTCAAGATTGCCGTCGATGAATCAGATTGGCGCTTCAACAATGTTACGCCCGAGAAGGTGGCTGCTATACGACGAGGTTCGTCGAGCTCCTCCACCGTGTGTCGCGTGTAACCACTAATGTCTTGCGTAGTAGTGCCGGCCGCCAACCCGGTGGAGAAGGCCATGTTCTACAGGATATGTAACCTCCTCACTCTCAACATCGAACTCGTCTTCGTATTCGACGGCCCTTACGTCCCTCCGAAACGCGGCCGTACGAAACATGGACGTAAAGTCGATCACAAGGACCGCGAGCTTTTGAAGAAGCTCCTGATGAACTTTGGCATTCCGTTTGTGGACGCGCCTGGCGAGGCCGAAGCGGAGTGTTGTCATCTACAGACGCTTGGTCTCGTCGACGCTGTGTGGTCCCAAGACTCGGATTGCCTGATGTTCGGCTGTCAGCTCTGGATTCGCGACCATCGTACGCCAAAAGACGAAGAATACGACAATCGGAACAAGGGTCATACCAAGAAAGCTGCAAAGATCGTGCGCGTTGTTCGTGTCGAAACCTTGAGTGAGAAGCACCGTCTGAGGCGAGAAGGATGTGTGCTATTTGCAATACTTGCAGGTGGAGATTACAACGTCAGTGGCCTTCCGAGATGCGGAGCTGCGACTGCCCTAAAGGCTGCCCAATCAGGTCTTGGTATAAGCTTGTGCAACGCGAAGTCGCAAGATGACTGCAACAGATGGAGGGAGAAAGTGCTACTACCCTACTTCAGAAGGCAAGGCATTCAGATGGCCGTGCCTGTAGGCTTCCCGGACTTGAAATACCTGCAATGGTACAACAAACCCAAGGTCCTGGCGGATACTGTCCTCAACAACAACGCCCAACTGCAGTCAAAATATACGCGGAAGGTACGCGAGAAGGATCTACTGTTGGTTACCAGCCACCGCTTCAATATTTGGGGTAATGGCTATATGGACTGGGTTGTTCCAACTATGCTCACGCAGTACCTTGCCACGATGGATACAGAGCCACCTAACGACGCTCTTTTGCAAATCAAGTTGGTCGGAAGACAAGGGAAGAAGCCAGACGCCCAGCCCAGAGTGCTTGAGCGCAAGATCACTTTCTCCCCATTCGGTCTGACGAAGCTTCTTCGGCCACTCTTCCTAGGAGAAATGCGAGGCTACTGGTGCAAGTCGGGTGGGGAGTTCTTCGACCCTGATCACCGCGTCGAGTGCGAGATCCCCACCTATTTGCTGCAGAAAATACTGCCACCTCAGCTGCATGACCCGCCCACGCCTAGAACAAAGCCTTCGGCATCTAAGCGCAAAGATCGTCACAATGCTAGCGGGCAGGATGAGCAACCCGTTGCTACAGGAAAGCGGCTTTGCAAGAGTCGAACTCCCTTGAGTGCGGGTAATGTTTCGCCGAGTCGCCACAGCATTGCGGAGCCTTCGGTCATCCAGGATGATTCGGAATTACGGTTGCCGCCATCCCGCAAAGGTATTACATCCACTGCAAGGACCACCACAACTACTCTACCGCTTAACACCCCAGGCAAACAACATCGAGCACCAATTGTGACGGAGCGTTCCTGTTCCCACCAGGCTGCCAACCCAATGAACCCACCAAGGGCTGCCCTCGACGAGCTTGATGTTCAGGAAGCTCAGGATCTGCAGAGGGCCATAGACATGAGTCTGGGAGCCCATCAAACCAAAGTCGGCTCGTTAAGCAAGACTGCGAAGACGTCGACGCGCCCACTTCAAGTCCTGGATATCATTGATCTGACCGACTTGTAACATGATCGTGGAGAAACTTCGATATGGTAGGTATGATGGAAAAATTCTCTCCTCAACGCGCAGTTCTGGAACGCCTTTTACGGTGGGCGACAGCTTCCTCAGTGACATATGAATAATGACTTACGCCTCGATCTCACGCTTTCTGCATGTTCCGATGCACTAGATTCTCGGGTTCAAAGGTTCCTTAGTTCAGCAGCACCCTCCATACATCGTGACAGCCTCGCCGCTTGTGCAGCTCACACCCAACGTTTACTTTACAATCGGAGCCGCGGCATACTACGACGCATGCAGACGTAGCCATAATTGCAGGGACTAAGAATAGCTTGACCTTCTCCTCAGTCCTGCCGTTGTGAGGCACTGTCAGGCTGGCTTTTGGAGGGCGTCTGCGGGACAATGAGGCTAACCCGCTCTTGCTTAGTCGCATGAAGAGGGCACCGAGGGGCACCGAAGGCTGAGCCTGGACGGCTGCTTATTTGAAGACGAGCTGTCGCCCTTGTCTCTACTGTTTTCATTCACGGTGTCATACTTCCACTTCTTTACTTTCAGCCTCAGTCGCTTTTAGCCCTACGTATACACTCGGCCTGTCGTTGAGATGCAACGACCAGCCTCTATCGCACGATCGCTCGCTCTCGACCTTGAGAGAGCTCCTATTCCGACACCTTCGCAAGGACCGAGGAATCCATTCCCATCAGACTACGCAACGCTAGCAACCATCCGCGAGACGCACTCTTCAAGTCGTAGGAACGTGCTTGTCCCCGAACTGCACGCGGGCAATGCGCCTCGTTGCAACGATGGCCTCATCCAGGCGCCAAATGTTAAAGTGGCGGATCAATGGGATCTTGGCGCCGCCGCATGGTCTCAGTACGAAGACAAACACGCTGATATTGCAATACTTCCCTCACAAGACTTGTGCGTATAGTCCCTGGTGCTAATTGGACATTTATAGAGATACTAATCACCCTTGGATGGGGAAACGGTCACTGACCATTTGGACACCATGCATCCTGGACTCCAAACTCGTCCGAGTTTGTTTCTTTTTGTTCATTAGCTAGCTGAAAACAATTCCATGCACACCCCCTTCTCCCCCTCAACCCCACTGACATAAATCGAACTAATCTACAGCAATACCACAGACTACAAACGCTGAAGTATCAGGGCTCTGCCTGGAAGAAGCATGTCAAGCACCTAAGTCGTCGTCGCTTCCCCATCCAATTATAGGGCTTCAATCTTCAACTACCAAAACTACACGAACGAACTTCCGACTTTACCTCTAGTTCCCATGTGGAATGATGATGACGGGAATGTCGATGACGCGGGACCGAGCTCAACACTCCCTCCATGTGTTCATACAGGACCGAGTCCAACACTCTCTCCTGGTAGTTCCTTTTGTTCAGATGGGTGGAATGGCAGTCCTCAGACCTTCGGACGCAGAGTCCCCGACAATGGGGGAAATCCTTCGGCATTGGCGCAACAGCCATTGTGGGTTGGTGACGGCAAACCCGAACTCGAACAGCCTTTCGACTACATCGCCGACTTTGGCGAGATGGGCGACATGCTCGACGATAAATTTGATTTGATCGACTTCGACGCCAGTATGTGGTTCTTCGTATGTAATATGTGCCGACTGAACCTGCTGACGAGATAGATCTCCATCTAGCGCTCGACTTGGGCCTTAGACCAATCTCTCAGGAAGCCCCCAGAATCTTCAACGAGATCGATGCACTTCCCGAATACCTGAGGCCCTTTGCAAGCGGACTCGACAACGCAGCCACTCCTGAGGACGAAGTCTTTGCTGCCCTCCCTGCCATCGACCTCTCTGGTACGATCAATAACATTCGTCCCCACGTCACGGTGAAAAAAGTCTTCACCTGCACTTATCCGAACTGCGCTCGCGGATTTCGACGCCATCAAGACTTGCGTCGTCACGAACTCAGCGTTCACCGCAAGGATAGCTCCTTCAGGTGCCGTGTCGCCCGCTGCAGTAGGTCTATTCACGGCTTTCCGAGGAAGGACAAGAGGGACGACCATGAGAGAAAGATACATGATATGCATCGCCGCCGTAGCTTGGCAGAGAGCTCCGTGTAAGAAGAATCATGGAGTGGGAGAGTGTTGACGGTGTGGTGAATGACTTTGAGACATGGACGAATTTGTTGCTTTGTCCGGCGTTATGGTGGGAATCACGAATACCCAGAATGTACTGCACGCACACACATATACAGCAATGAATGAAGAACGACCTCGCTTGGACTTCAATGTCCCTGATCAGACTCATGGAACACGTATTGTATAGACAAGCAGTATGTAACGCTACGATTCACCAGTCCACACCGGTGGGCCTGGGATGACATACTCCTACACCAGATTAGCATCTACACAACGCTTCAAGCCACTCGCACTCACCGTCTTCTTCGAGATCTCCGGCTGATAGATATCGATATTAATCTCCGGTTCTGCCTTTCATCAGCGTCATCCTCTCTCCCATCATCACCACGAAAATACTCACGATCCATACTCCACACCCCGGGAATCTTAACCAAATACTCCTTCCCTGGCACCTTCACCTCCTCCCCATGCGCACTTCCCTTAACATCCAAATGCGCACACTCGGGATAAAACTGCGGCTTATTCGCACTATGCAAACTAATAATCTCATGCCTGACAAGATACTTCCCCGGCTTCAGCGTCCTCGGAATCGTCTCACTCCACAGACTTGGACTCCCGTCCCAGTTACTAAACGCCTTCTGGAACCACTCCCCCGTCTCAATCGTGCCCTCCAACAGCCCCTTCTGCCCGATCTTGAACCAGTCCGCCGTCGAGCTGTCGAATGTGGCGCAGTCGTTGGCGTCGTTGGCGCAGTACGCGAGCCATGCGATCATGGGCCCGACGGTGTGCACCCAGTATGCGTAGACGGCGGTGATGTTTTGGCCGGCTGTGATGGGGATGTAAGAGCGCGCGGGGTTTCCGGGGGTGTTGCACGAGAGGGAGGCGTTGGAGGGCGAGAAGATGGGATCATTGGTGATCCATTTGCGTTGGACCATCCAATCTGCGGAGTCTTGCATGGTTTGGTCGCCGTAGGGGTCGTAGCTGGATGGAAGATGTCAGAAATGTCATGATGGGTGGAATAGTGCGAAGCGCACCCTGGATACCATGTTTCGCCCACCGTGTAGTTCAATGCGCCGCCGTGGGCTGAGGCGCGGTGGGCGAGGAAGACGATGGTTGGGATGATGGTTTGCCACATCTTGGACAGATAACCTGCGACTTCGCTGTGAAGACTTTAGAGGCTCGCGTGGCTGTATCCTAGTGTTCAGTGTGCTGATCAGTTCAAGTCACAGCTCTCTGCCGTACGCATTGATCAGTCCAAACTTCAAGTGGTAATGTGGAGGTTGTGTTGTGACACGGAAATTCCCCACACGTTCGAGAAATGTATGACATATGGGCACAGGGGGATCTAAATAGCTTCCCATCCGCCCGAACGCACCTAGTAAGCGACTCCGACTCTATAGCCTGTCTCGAAAGTGTTCTTGTTTCGCATCGAAGCTCTTCATATGTCGATTACGCACCTGATCAAAAGCTTCTTTCGCATCCCTGGCGTTCGTCGTCACTCTTCTTAATTAACTTCGAACCAAATGCCACCAGTCAAAGGCCGCTGCTTGAAAGTGTCCGGTAGTAGGAGCGTGCCGAGTCTAGGGTAGTCGTGGGGAAGCATGGGTTGGTTGTATGCGGTTAATGTGCGGAAAAGCTTGGTATGAAGCTTGATTACGGCAACCTTGCGCTTTAGCCGGCCGATGTTGTCTGTGTTTTGAAGCACCCATGCACTTCGTCATCCAGCACAAGGTTCGTGATGACAACGGTGATCCGATCAGCGCAGGTTTATGGAAAGAGAATGACCCCACAGAGCCTATGTGGAGGAAGAATAGCGCGTATATAGACAGCCTCGAGTTACGCGGCGTAGGGCTTCCCACACCTTGAAACTCAACTCTTCTCCAAAATGCATCTCCAAGCTCTTGTCTCCCTGCTGGCGCTCGGATCGACGTCGTTCGCGGCGCAATTAACTCAGGTATCAAACTACGGCGGTAACGCACGTGCGAAGCCTGGAATGTCCGCATCATGCCTGCCCTGATACTAAGATTCATACTGACCACTCCTGCAGGTGGGTGTATGTGCCCGACCAGGTCAAGAGCGACGCTCTCGTTGTCGCCATTCACTCCTGCCAGTCCTCGGCGCAGAAATACTTTCAGAACAACAAGATTCCTTGGAAGCAAGGCTCGGACGGCAAAGGTTACGTGACTGTATGGCCGAGCTCGACAACCGAATGCTGGGACGTGTCGAGCAAAGCGTCTCTTTCGCACAATGGCGGCGGCGACTCGAATGCCATCGCGAACATGATCACGTATGCGATCGAGAAATACAAGATCGATCCGAAAAAAGTGTTCGTAACCGGTGGATCGTCGGGAGGTAAGCTCATTTGGCTGAAGACGCTTGTGTAGGCACTGACGTACTCCAGGCATGATGTCCAACGTATTGGCTGCCACCTATCCTGAGCTCATTTCCGCCGTGTCGCTGTACTCCGGCGTGCCGGCTGGCTGCTTCGTCTCTTCTTCGGGAGCATCTGCTGCTTGGAACAACACCTGTTCAGGCGGCCAGAGCATCTCGACTGCGCAACACTGGGGTGATGTAGTCCGAGGAATGTATCCCGGATACAATGGAACGAGGCCGCGCATGCAGTTCTGGCACGGCAGCGTCGACTCGACCCTTTCACCCAAGAACTACGA
>Ga0210040_10009391_pt1 | contig 11394 bp, 5 predicted proteins | sample CryGeyCG12114_NA_FD_185462 | JGI IMG/M metagenome (GOLD analysis project Ga0210040, IMG submission 185462) | Groundwater microbial communities from aquifer - Crystal Geyser CG19_WC_8/21/14_NA (SPAdes) (version 2) | ecosystem: Environmental > Aquatic > Deep subsurface > Groundwater | place: USA... | reverse complement strand
AGAATGATTTGAGTAGTGGTTATGATAAGACGTGTGTGTTTTGCGTTCTGTATTTAAATAAATCATAATTACTAAAATATAAATCCCCAGTTAAATCTATTTAATTCCAATAGACCATATAAGAACTAGTAGGGACTTTTCTTGCGGGTAGCAGTTCTTGTTCCCTACAATTTGTACTCTGCTGTGGCTCATAATGTGCACAGGGAGAATATCAAATCATCGCTCCAATTTTACTACAATGAATTGCTTCAAACAATACTTCAGCTTAACTCATCTTTGAATGCTAGTTTGAGGTCAGCTCTTTTATTAGAATATTAGGTTGCTGAATTAACTGACAACATACGTGTATTAATTTAACAGGAGTTTTTGCAAGACTACGATAAAAATACGAAATTCGGGATAGCTTTGGAGTTTTGTGCAACGTATCTTTCTGTATCACCACTAAAATACGTGGATTTAGAGCGTAAAAACTGCTGCCATTGCCATTTAGCAACAACTGGTCACATCATCCAAAAAATTCAACAGATTATGCTCAAGAAATTATAGACATGATGCTGGGATTCATAGAATGGATTTTACGACAGTTCTCCAATAAATCACAAAAAATGTTGTTCTGTCAGTTTTAATAATTGAAAATGCAAATACTGAGCTCAGTCTATTTAGTTAGCCCGGTGGCAGAACATTGAATAACCAACAACAATGATTTATAATATTTCTACTGTCTTCTTTTATTCGCAACACGTATGACTTATGACTTATAACTTTTACTTGATTGCTTTTACAAAGATCAAAGATTGAATTGTGAGAATCGTTTTGACATCTTTTTGTTCCCCGTATTTGGTGTGGTGCCATACTAACAAACTGTCCAACTATATTACAAGATAACTCATTTAAATTTTACATGCCACCAATATTTTGGAGATAAAGTGCCGTTCTGGAATTTTTTACGTTTTCCTGCTCCTAACCTTTTATGGCTACCAAATGCATCCCTATAATAATAGTTAAGTTAGTTAGTTAGCTAAAGTTTGAATAAATTTTGCATAAGATGACTTCCCCGTCACACTTGAGCTGTTGTCAGTGGCATCATGATTTATGACCAGTATCTAGTTTCATAATTTCACCGTGTAACAATCATAATAATAATTACAGTTTGGGATCACAATAAATCTTCAATGTCAAGGAGCAATTTCATGTTCAAGATTGCGATCAGTTAGGAATTTAGCTCCGAATCGATTGGCACTGGTGATGGATCTTTACGATTTCAAGTTACTATTTGGTTAGTAAAAATAGTAAAGAAATGCGGAAACTTTTTTGTTTTTTTAAACAATAATGGACGCATTTAAATCGTTGAAATTTTAGAAACTGTAAAAAATGTAGATGCAAGAAAAATCGGGTTTTTCTTTAAATGAATGTATGCAAAACGGAATTTTCAAGTCTCGTTATTCTTAACCAAGCAACTGACTAACTAACTAAAAGTACAATAACTAAAGTGATTAATGAGCGTTCTTAAATCAGTTGTCAGCCTAAACATGCACTTTGTTAGCTAGAACATGAAATGAAGTCATCTAATTTCATTCATGTCATGATGAGCCTGTCAACTCCTGTTAGACATCATTTCTCGGTTCATTATGTTCTCAATTATACTATTTTGGAGCATGACGGGCTCAAAATTCCATGTAATGTGACTTATAAACGCTCTTTTGTCCAACATAGTCATTATAATTCATTACATCTCACCGTCCATTTAAATGACGACAAATGTTTGAATTCACTAAATATTCGCACACCTTGTAATCATCATTTTGTCGTGTCCACTTAAAATTCTGCAGATTTGTTGAATCAGATGTTAGTCGTGCTGAAACAGGGATTCAGTGGGTAGTATTTGTATTCAAGAATGACAACATGCAAAGTACTTTTGATAGTCCGAATTCCAGCATGCAAAACTGGTAATAACCTTTTATTTCTTCATTGGCACAACTAGTAGCTCACTAGACTAGTTTTTTTAGTCAACCGCATTTTTAGCCATGCATTAGAGTGTGAAAAGTGCTTGCATCATTGTTATTTATGGAAGAGCCATTGTCCTTACTTCATTTGCATTTTCTGGTTACTTGGAAATTCTAAAATCCAGTTTTCATCCGCTGTGCAAATCTTGTTGTTTTCAAAATCTCAAGCGATTATACTTCATATTGACCAGCATGCAATATTTCACCAACATTAATTGGCTCCACACGTCTCTCAAAATTCAATTTTTTGTACTTTCATTGCCAAACGAAAAATTACACTTTTCAATGATTGCGTGACTGTGGATCGAAATTCTTATTTAAAAGTTAGTAATTACTTGAAATAATAGTAATTAGCAGTTAGTCAGCAATGTGCAAAAAAAAGATGAAAAGAAATTAATCTGCAGATTCTCCTTGCCAAACTATGCGAGCTCTTTACGTTGCACTCGCAATCGTCATGCATTTACAAAGAAACTCTTCTTGCCTGATCTAAGCATTACATAGATGAATTTTTATCCGAATGCGAAAAAAACAGGTAAAGGTAAACTAGCCAATCGATAGTATTCCTCACTGATTGCATATTGATGAATCTGCAAACTTATATGGGCATGCATTAACTAACTGACCATGCATAAAGGATTTTAAAACGAACCAAGCAGAATATATATTTCCAGTCAAGAAACTTACTGTGATTGTGAAAAGACTTGATTGAGAAGTTAGTTAATACATGAAAACTGCTTTGTGTGTGCCTAAAAAGTGTGGGACGCATAAACCCGTATTTGAAATGACTGGTTTGCCTACGATTGACTAAATAAATGTTTGTTTTTGTGATTGGTGGAATTGAACGTGCTAATCAATGCGTGCATGCATAAGTTTGTAACTTGAGGTTGAAAAGATTTAATTTCCATATCAGATGGATTGGACCTACCTGAACGTTACAAATTAAATTTCTTGCTCCATCCCATCATCGCCATATTTGTGCTAGCTTTTTACAATGTACAAAACATAACATATAGAACAGTCGATCCTTTCAACTGGAAAGCATTTCTTTCTTATATCTTTCGTGTTTTTTGTTCGATGATTCGCTAGAATTATTTTGCATCCGACCTCTAAATTAATTTGCATTGTATGTTTATAAAGCCTGCGGGCTCTCTTAACTGCCCTTTGCCACCTCAAGAACTTAAATGTTCTTTAACTAACAAAACAACTAACTCAACTAGCGGAAAAGCTAATGTAGTTCAACGCCGTGCATTTTGCAAACTGCACAAGTACACCTACGGGGATCATTTTCTTTCCACTTTTCAAGTTGTTCAGATTTTATTAGTGCATGGAGATTATCATTTTATAGTCGTAAACTTTAAAGAAGTCAATCTATCTATGCATGCTAATGACAAATGCAGGTGTCTGCTGCTCTCTTATCTGATCTCACAGTTTTTAAACGCCATTTTATTTTATTCTACTATATGTTATGAATGCTTGCATCTACAATAGATTATGGGAAAGAAATTTTCTCAGAATTTTGAGCCTGGGCCCAATGCACACCGAAACTGAACATCCAGTACTAACTAACTAACTAACCATCAACTTTTTTGGACTAACTAACTATTGCGGTTTTGAAACCACAGTTCATCTGAGGCAATACGTGATAAGTAGCTAGCCACCTGTAAAATGAATTGTGAATTCGTTCACACTATTACAAACTAACTTGGCACATGAAATCAACTTTGGCCCCACACATATTACATGAGAAGTGAGAAAGGCCTAGAGGCAGCTAATTATACACGACGTAAATCATAATTCGACATTCAATGAGCATCATTATCATGCAGTAATCTCACAGCACATTGTTGGTAATTAAAGGTGACTTCATCCCACTGTGTTTGGTGTTGGCTGAATTTACTTTTCCTTCAAAATATTGTTGCTTGCAAGTAGTAGCATTGTTATTGTTTCACACAATAGGTGCCGACAATTACCGTATAGCATAACTTTTTCATGCATGGGCCGCATAAAAAAATGATAGTTACAACAAGTTAGAATTGAAAAGTCTGACTATCAACGACGTCATTACGCTCTATCATCTCCTAATTACATACACGAGTAAATTAACTTGCTTGTGGATAGTCAGTCCATTGCTGAATTTTGTGGTACAGGTAGTTAGTTAGTGTAGTTAGTAGGATCTCTGGACATAGAAGAAGACAAAAGAAAAGGTGCATGGCCGCCAAATGACCCAATATGAAAAACATTCACCTTGACTATTCCAAAAAGTGCACTCGACAAAATGCAAAACAAGAAAATAATGAGCCACAGAGCCCACAAACAAGGAAAAAACTTGTTGATTATTAAATACGTATCAATTTCAATTGATGGAGCCCAAAAAAACATACAGACTTGTTCAATATGCAGTAGATATGCAATTTAACTAACTAACTAAGGAACATTCCAACATCGTATGTAATGCACTATATATTCCATATACGGAGGAATTGGTTTGATTTATTGGCTTTGCCATGTGGTATAAGTTCATAGATCCCTCATAATATATTTGTACATTCACAAAAGGATGGATTTTTATAGTCCCTATTATTTCCATATTGAGAAGAAATCATTCATGTAAATCCCACATGTCACTTCTCACACGATGTGTGATGTGAATAGAAAAAAAAGTGAGCGAATCTATTTTATGCTCAACAACAGGGTTGTAACTAAATTTTGTATCATGTCATCTTGGAGGAAATGTTCATCATCATTATAAGCAGTAAATTGTAAATAGTATCGCAACGTGATGCCATACATTCAAGTGTGTAGTTCACCAACCTCTCAGCAGTAATAATAATATTATGGTGATAATGGTGATTGGAATTAAGACGCCAAGGGAAGCACATGTTAAGATTTGCAGCTTACTAACAATGGACTGTTGGTCATCATTCTGGCACCTTGTGCAGCCCGATACTAATAATAATCTCATTATTCACTTCCTCAAAAAGATAGCTCATTCTTATATGCTTCCTCATGATTTGCCTATTATATTTACACTCTGCGCTGCTCATTTGCCATTTCTCCATTCCGGTTTCAATTTAGAGGTTTTAATATTCTTCGTGTAGGTGTACCGAAATTATTACAAGGCGTTTAAATGAAAATTTCTGACAGAGATTTTAATTTTGATCCGCTCTTGACTTGCGGAGTTTAACGAATGAATCAACTGATCGTAGCAAGATCAATATCGTGTACCAGCAAGTTAAAGCTAGTATTGTCATGCCCTATTCATAATTATGGATCCATTCTCACTCACTCAAGTTTGCCCGTTATTGCTCTTTGTGCAGTTGTGAATCTGAAAAGAAAAAAGCCACAATAATCCGCAATTTCCTTTTTCTTTTCATCAGATGAAACTATGAGCACTAAAAATGAAATTTAAAGTTAGTTAAACCCAACTCGGGATTAACTTTTACTGCGTTCAAAAATCGCATAAAGCTATGCATGCATGAAAAATGAATCAGAACGAGTGAAAATAATAAACAACATTATTTATTATGGAGTCAACAACGTGTCAAATTGTAAGTATGTTACAAAAAAACAGTGACAACAATTTTACAGGAATTCTAATCAACTGATCGTGTTCTCCATACTCTATTTTTTGGCACCTTCACTTTCTTATACTGAAAACGCGATCAGGACATTTGATGTAGTGCAGCATGTTTTTTCATTGCATTTTTGCCACACACATAGTAATATCTCGTTGCAACGATACCGATATGTTTATTACATAAAATTCACAAATTACTATCATCAGGAAATGATTACTCTATTATATTGAAAGCGAACGGACCGGAAAACAAGACTAAGTTTCAGTTAAGAAATGCACTTTCCTTACACTTGAATCCCAACACGCAAACTTATTATGCTGTATCTTCACCAGTTTGGATTGCAAAAACAACTGTGCACTTTTACTTTCAACCTATTGTATGATTCCAAAAGTTGGGCGCCACACACGAACTGATTTGTTCCACAAATGTTGCATCTCCTCTTTCAATTTCCTTCCTCTTTCCACATGAACAATCATGAATGGGATTTTCCGTAGAGTCTTCCGCTCCTGGAGCCATTTTCGATAATTTTGTGGCTCATATGTATATCGCAAGTTCATATAATAGGGCTCCACTCCAATAATCTCCCTAATCACGCCCGTGACAAAAACATCATCGATCCACAAGAATTTCACTTTGGCACTCACGTTATAAAGCTGCTCTACAACTGACGGTGTAGCTATGTAAGCCAATCCGCCGCAATACTTGGGATATTCAGAGAAGGGATATTCCTCCCGAGTTACGGACCATTTTATACCCTTGGTGTCATTAAATCGCACCGGGGGAGTGCCTTGAGGGAAAACATTGCATAGTAACAATGTATCTGTTTTTTCTACGCCGGACGATAAGCTGCTACTCTCCCTGTAGTAAGCCCCATAGGTAGAAGTGACAAGTCGAAACAATTGGAAGAGATCAATAAAAGCGTCGTCATCCGTTTTCAATATGAATGACGGGTGTGGACAATAAGTTAGCACCCATTTATATCCCATAAGATGTTTATAAGTGAGATTTCGGTACGAGTCGGTAAAACTGCCGAGAACAATGTCCCCGAATTTTTGGGATTCTTCCGAAATCTTGGCTTGGTTTGTTGTGCCAACACCCAGTAAGAATATTAGACGGATGGAATGCCCTTTTAGTGAAGTTATGGAACCCCAGGTTTCACGGATAGTTTGTCGCTCCGAGAAATGCAAGGGTGCTGAATGAACTAGGATGATGAAGAAGATGGGTTCTGGTCCAGAACATTTGGATGCATTGTTGAGGAGGAATTGAAAATTGGTGAGATTGAGAAGTGTTGAATTAGATGATGAGATGGGGATCAAGGGTGGGTTTAGGAACCATGTTTGCAGGTTTGTAGTCCTTGGAGGGAAATAGGATTCCGGAGAATTTGTTATGACAGTTTTGACTAGAGTGAGTAGACACATGGTTGTAAGAAGTAGACACAATGCCTGTAAAGAGATAGAGAAAATTGGGGTTGTGAACTTTTGTTAGTTAGTTTTTAACAAAAGTTTGATGCCATGATATGATTGAGCAATTAAAGTTTTTCGTTACAAGTGAAGTACATGAATTTTTTTGTTTGTTTGAACTAACAATGCTGTAAAATTGTACTGGGCATGTTTTGAACTCATCATACTAGATTTATGTATGTTGGGTGTTGCAATAGTTAGTGCAACCGTGTATGTATTCTTGAAACCATTAAAACGGCCTCAGTCCTTTTTATAATTGCCGCTTTAACTAAGAAATGCTCAGCATTTTTAGTTTGATTTTTTAAGGCTGGAAAAATGGCCGGTAGTGGAACTTTTGTTTGCTAGTAATTAGACTTAGACCCAGTTTAAAAACATAAAGGAATACGGCAATTTAAGTAACGTAATATAAATGGTAGATAGAAAAAATGCTTCAATTTTATTGCCGCAAATGAGTAATTGGTTTGTTTTAACAGATAAGATAAAATAATGTGTGAAAAAATCTAAAATGGACATTTTAAACCATCATCATATCCAACCGGAAATGTTAAAAGGTTTTGGAACCACGCTGTGATTTGGAGTTAATATTTCCACTGTTCAAGAATAAAAAAAGAGCTTTTTACAAGAATCTTAGAATTCTAGTACAATCAAGTTAAGAGATATCCCTACCGTGGGACTTTGATGAAAAAATCATACAACACAAGTGCATAGTGCGAGAAGATAGGAAAACCTTTACATTTTCCCTCATAAATCTGCCAAAATATTGGAAAAAATGCATGGTAAAAAATATGCACTTGCATCGCACTGCAGATTGTGCATGCAACCATAAAATTTGAGGCAAGCATGGTTTCTACTAAAAATCATAAATCTGTTAAATCACTCTCTCATGCAAAAAAATACCATGTAACAGTGTTGGTTTTAAAATACAGCACAAAAAATTACCTGTACAAACTTGATTAGAAGGGAACGACTACTTAGATCCCAAGGTAATAAAAATAGTGTGGCTGTTGAACTACGACTTTTGTTCCCATTATAAACTACATGGGGTTGTAATGACGTCCATGATTTTTTCTTTCTCTTCATTCCAATCCCAGCAATAGGTTCATTAGATTCGTTGGTAGAAATCATTACTACTTTGGCTTCAGTCGGGGCATTTGTTGCAAATGAGCCACGAAAACTGTCTCTCCATGAGGATTGAAGACTGCTCTCAGTTCTAGGATGTAAAGTTCGTCTATCATCTGATTCCTGCAACAAAGAGTTGAAGTAAACAAATGAACAACAAAGCACTTTCTTTGCTTCAATGCGTAAAAAATGTATGCATTGTTTCCAGCGATGGAAACATTTTTAAAAGGTGAGGCCACCATAGGAAATTAGTTTTCTTACGAGGGAGGCATGCTCATTGAGTTTTTGCCAACTAACTAATAACTGGCCTTACGGGCACGTCCAAGCTGATTTCACGCTATGGACCGTAATGAAATTAACATTTGACCTTGGATTCCATTCTGATACCAGGAACAAAATTAATTTTGCTCAGGAAATAATAATAATAATGAAGCCTGAATGATGTTAGTTAGTTAGTTATAGGAAATTAATGAATGCTTGTCTTTTTTGCAGACACTCCTCAGTAAGTAACTAACTTATATTAGATGTACACAGATAAGACAGTTATAATAGTGGAAGAGCAATTTCTCAAAACCCAGTCACAACCAGATGTGACACTAATTGCTATTAACATTCCATGCACATAAATTATCGGTCAAGATGACGACCCAAGATTATGCACGCAAAATCTTTACTGCATTGAATGCATGAAATTAACTTTAGTAGTATGGTAAATAGTTTAACTGTAGTTACAGGCATCTATTTCAGTGCATCATTATAGGGCACAACTATGGTAGTGGTAGTAAATTTTTCCATTAAAAATCACGTAATAAACATAAGAACAATTAAGCTACCGGTTTCTTATGGTTATAACTAATTACCATTTGTATGAGATATTAATTAGCAGGTGGCCAAATGACTGACCCTATGCTAAATAGCTACTGAATATAAATTAGTGAAAACCATTGTTGAAAAGATTAATGATTCCCAATCATAATGCATATGCTATATTGTTTTTTCTGACTAACTGCCTGTGTCCATTAGTTTATATAGTGTATAGCTATTACAAAGAATTCAGTTTTTAACGAGCCCAAAAAATGCCGTTTTCATACAACTAACTACAGATAGGGAAGTCATTTGGTAGTAGGTAAGTGCATGCAGCCATTTAATTTATTTTTTCCCTAAAAATTGATCTTCGTTTCGTCTGTACGAGTTGTAAAATCACGTAAAAGGCACATTAGTTAGTTAGTTCGTATTCTGTGCAACCCGTTAAAAGGAATTCTTTTGTGGGATAACATTACTTTGACGACTTTTAAAACTGAGTCAGTAGTAGGTTACAAAAACTATCATGTATGTATGTTGCACGCATGAATGTGCACATCAACAACTTTGTCACCATATTAGTCATGGTCATAAAATGGCTTTGAATTGAATTCGATAGCCGACTCAAAACATGCATACAAAACATATGAAAAAAACTTCTCTTTTTTCTCCAACTTAAGTGATTTCATTACCTGATCAGCTCACAATAGCTACAAAAATGAGTGAGAAAAATGGTAAAAACAATAATCCACGTTTGTTAGCTGTTCTACAGTTGTCACATGAAAAAGTAACGCTCTTTGATTCTTAGCGTTACAATGCGTTACATAACCAACAAGTCATAATAGTATAGGATAGGAATGGAGAGTTATAGTTACAGAGAGTCATAATAAAGGTAACTAATTTGATACTAAACTAAACTATTCGCCTATTGGCAATAAAATGATCCGTTAGATAATGGCAATTTTGACTTACTGACTCAAAATAATATTTGTGAGCAACAATTTTGGACACTTTGATCACATTTTGATACACAACTATCAATGGAAATTGACTTAGGAGTGTTTTGAGAAATAGAGAATTTTAATGTGCTAGAATCCCGTGGAGAAAATTGCATGTTACTACGCATTCATTTCATATGTAAAATTGAAAGAATGACTTGACGAAAAAATAATATACGGGGAAGTAAGCAGAATATATAATAATTGTGGAAAACGTTTTTGTCCAAACTAGCTACATTACAATTACGGTAAGATTTTTTCACTGGCCAGTCCTATTCCAATTAGTTTCATTACTATTGCAGTTTTTTGGGCAATTTGGATTTGGCATTCAGAAGTACAATGAGACAGTTGGTAACCATTATGCTCTTATTTTGTAACTAACTAACTATCCCGCTAGTTTCACAGAAATGATGAATGAAGGATGAAATCCGTGAACTTTAATAATAAAGCTGTGGAACGAAAATCTATTATCGACAGAGGGATTTAACTTGTCCCAAGTTTAGTTAGTTAGTAGGTTGAATAGGTTGGTTTGAGAGCTTCATTTCAAACTAATATCTCTGCACGAGCTGAACACAAAAGCCTTTTGACAATCATTTGAACTAGATCATGACGACGGCGATAATGATAATAGTAATAGAGAGCAACATGAGGATCATCATCTTGCCATAATAATCTTATCAACTTCATAACTGCGCTCTAACTAACTACTGTTGGATTTGATGTAAAGCTAGTGTGTATGTAGAACGTCGATGTGTACATTTTATGTTGTGTGTATGACACGCCATTTTGAATTTATAAGTTATGTGTATATTTTATACACTCTGAGAAAGGGATTGATAGAGAGAAGACGTGGTCAAGATTGTCTGAATTATAGATTTAATTATTTGTGAATATTAACTGTTTTGCTATTAATAGTTAATTGGAATAAAGTTATATAAGTCGAAAAGATTCCCAAATAGACTCTTTTACTGGAGTTTCCTGATCTCCAAGTGGGGATCTGAGTGAATCCAACATTTCTGGCGCCCAACGCGAGACTTATTTGGGGAGCAACAGAATGGAGAGTCCACTTCTACCACAAATGTATTGGGATATCAATGGGACAAGAGTGTGGATACCCTTAATTGTCAAGTGCCGGATTTCGAGGGGTGCAGAATTACTAGAAGGACAGTGTTGTCTCAGATAAGTAAAATATTCGATCCTATTGGTTTTACTGGACCGGCTTTAATTTTACCCAGGCTTATTATTCAAGAAAGCTGGTTGACCAAATTACATTGGGATGATGAGCTCCCGAAGAGCTGGCAGGATTCGATTATCAAGTGGCGTCAGGAATTGCCAAAATTGAGTGCCATCAGGATTCCACGGCAAGCGTTTTATGGGACCAAAGGGCGAATACAGATTCACACGTTTGTGGATGCCAGTCAAAGTGTTTTTGCAG
>Ga0210040_10009389_pt1 | contig 11396 bp, 11 predicted proteins | sample CryGeyCG12114_NA_FD_185462 | JGI IMG/M metagenome (GOLD analysis project Ga0210040, IMG submission 185462) | Groundwater microbial communities from aquifer - Crystal Geyser CG19_WC_8/21/14_NA (SPAdes) (version 2) | ecosystem: Environmental > Aquatic > Deep subsurface > Groundwater | place: USA... | reverse complement strand
CTGGCGGTCGGCGCCGAGATCGCGGCCGTCGCCGTCGTCGTCGACCGGGCGACGGGTGCGAAGGAGATCATCGAGGCGGCGGGCTACCCCTACTACTCAGCGATTGGCCTCAGCGACCTCGGCCTCGAGTGAAGTGAGCGACGACAGCGGTGGTCCCGCGGCTGACACCGGTGAGGCAGCCGACCCCGTTGCGGCGGTTGCTGCAGACTCAGAGGCGGATTCAGTGCGTCGACAGCGTCTCATCGTGCTCGTTTCGATCGCCGTGATCGCCGTCTTGGGCATCGTGCTCGCCTTCTCCTTGGGCAACCGACTCGGCGGCGGAGATAGCCCCCCGGCCGCGCCTACGTCGGCCACGAGTACGACGCCCAGCCCGACTCCCGCACTCGCACCCACTCCGGCCATGCCCCTGGTGCTCGGTATCGCAGCTCCGGGCGTGCATGACTGGGATGAGCTCGGCGGAGGTGAATGCCTTGATCCCTTCGTATCGCCGTGGGAGCGCACTTTCACGGTCGTCGATTGCGCGGCACCGCATCCCGCGCAGCTGGTGGTCAGAGGCAGTTTCGGGGAGGACCCGGCGATCGCCTATCCCGGTGAAGAGGCGCTCACGAGTCAGCTGAATCTTCTTTGCGCCGACCCCGCGGTCATCGATTACGGAGCAGCGTCGGCCTTATCGGATGTGCAACTTCAGGCCGCCTATCCCGCGACGGAGGAGCGGTGGGCAGCGGGGGACCGCGTCTACTTCTGCTTCGCGTCGCTGGCGGGCGGCGGCACGATCACGGGAAGTATCGCGGCGGCTTCAGCCGGGTGAGGTCAGAGTTCGACTTCGACCGGCTCGCTGTGTACGAGGTCGGCAACGGATTTGATGATCTCGCTCGGACGGAACGGATACCGGTCGATTTCCGATTGATCGCTGATGCCGGTGAGCACGAGGATGGTGTGCAGTCCGGCCTCGATGCCGGCGACGATGTCGGTGTCCATCCGGTCGCCGATCATCGCGGTGTTCTCGGAGTGCGCGCCGATCCGGTTCATCGCCGATCGGAACATCATGGGGTTCGGCTTGCCGACGACGTAGGGCGTCTTTCCGGTCGCTTTGGTGATGAGTGCCGCGATCGCGCCCGTGGCGGGAAGCGGCCCTTCCTGGCTGGGGCCGGTCGCGTCGGGGTTGGTGACGATGAAACGGGCGCCGTCACCGATCAATCGGATCGCTTTCGTGATCGCCTCGAACGAGTAGTTGCGCGTCTCACCGACGACCACATAGTCGGGGTCGGACTCGGTCATGATGAATCCCGCCTCGTGCATCGCGGTCGTGAGGCCAGCTTCGCCGATGACGAATGCGCTCCCGCCGGGTATCTGCGAGGCGCAGAAGTCGGCGGTGGCAAGCGCTGAAGTCCAGATCGACTCTTCGGGCACGATGAGCCCCGACCAGCGGAGACGTGCGCTGAGGTCGCGGGGGGTGAAGATCGAGTTGTTCGTCAGGACGAGGAACGGTGCGCCCTGATCGGTCCACTGCTGCAGAAGCTCGGCAGCGCCCGGGATCGCCTTGTTCTCATGAACGAGAACCCCGTCCATGTCGGTCAGCCAGCAGTCGATGTCGTTGCGTGCCACGGTGGTGCCTCCAAGAGCGGATTCAGCGTGCTCTCACGCTAGCGAACGCAGATGCTTTCGCACCGGTTGCACGTGGCCCAGTTCAGGGTACGAGCACGACCTTGCCGGTGGTGCGTCGCCCTTGCAGGTCGGAGTGAGCTTTCGCGGCGTCGCCGAGTGAGTATGTGGCCCCGACTCGTACATCGAGACGGCCCGCTGCTACGGCGTCGAAGACCGCGGAGGCACGTTCAGCACGTTCGGCAGGTGTCCGGAGGAAATGCCCGAGCGACGGTCGAGTGATGAAGAGGGAACCGCCGGTATTGAGTCGCTGCGGGTCGACTGGGGGCACGGGGCCTGACGCTGCGCCGAAGAGGACGAAGGTGCCACGGACAGCGAGGGAGCCGAGCGAGTCGTCGAAGGTGTCTTTCCCGACCCCGTCATAGACCGCGGAGACGCCTTCACCGTCGGTGTAGTCGTTGACTCCGTCGCGGAAGCCGTCGTATCGCAGCACAAGGTCGGCGCCGGCCTGCCTGGACAGTTCCTCTTTGTCATCGGTGCTGACGGTGGTGATGACGCGAGCGCCTTTCGTCTTCAGCATCTGGGTGAGGAGCAGTCCCACCCCGCCAGCTCCGGCATGGACGAGGACGGTGTCGTCGGGGCCCGCATCGAAGACCGAGTAGGCGAGGTAGTGGGCGGTGAAGCCCTGAAGCGGCAGCGCGGCGGCGGTCGCATCGTCGAGACCGTCCGGAACGGATACGGCTTTCGCCTCGTCGACGACGAACCGTTCCGCGTAGGTACCCGACGCTTCAGCGGTCGCGACCCGGTCGCCGACTGCGTGGCGTTCAACCCCATCGCCGATCGCAACGACTCGACCAGCCGCCTCCGATCCCGGCGTGAACGGCAGCGGGACTTTATAGATGCCGCTGCGCTGATAGATGTCGATGAAGTTGACCCCGGCAGCCGCCGTCTCGACGAGCACCTGGCCAGGTCCGGGGGACGGGGCTTCGGTGTCGACGACCCGGAGCACGTCCGGTTCTCCGTACTGTTCCACCACGATGCTGCGCATGTCATCCCTCCGTCGGCGTCGCCACCCTACAGTGACTGCGACGGGCGAGGCCTAGGAGGGGACGGGACCGAAACCTCTGAGCCGGTGTGCCCAACCCTCAGAAAGGTCGTCGCCCGCAGCATCGGTGATCTGCCGCATCAGCAGCGTGCCTGTGCGCTCGAGATGATCATGCATGGCTTGGGCCGCCGCGTCCGCATCCCGCGCGAGAAGAGCATTCACTATGTCGCCGTGTTCGCTGACGATCTCTTTGAGCTCGCGTGATCGATTACCCGTCCAAGCACCGCGTGCACGGGTCACGTCACGCAATCCTGAAAGGGTCGACGACAGGCGTCGGTTGCCCAGAACATCGGCGATGAGCCCGTGCAGCGCACGGTCGTGCGAGCGGAACAGTTCTTCGTCGTTCAGAGCGGATGCGGCTGCCATAGCGGCGGAGGCGCTCCGAAGGGACGCCAGAAACTCTTCAGATCCGTGCTTCGCCGCATAAGCAGCCGCGGGAACTTCGATCAGCAGGCGCAACTCGAACACATTGCGGATCTCTTCGACCGTCGTGCCGTGAATGCGGATGCCCCGGTTGCGCTCGACGGTCACCATTCCCGTGTCGGCAAGCCGCAGCACGGCTTCACGGACCGGAGTACGTGAAACGCCAAGCTCTTCCGAGAGACGGTAAACCGAGTGCTGCGAACCCGACTTCAGTGCTCCCGACACGATCGCGTCTCGCAGGTACGCGTACACCTGGTCCGTGAGGTTGACCCGGTCGCCCATGCGGCCACCTTAGCCGTGTCGGACCTTCGGAGTTACGCGGCGGCGACGTTCAGCGTGCTCGCCAGCTGCGTCAGCTGTCCCCAAGTGTCGTCGTCGATATCGATTCCATCACGGCGTCGGCGCTGAGCGGTGCGGTATTCGAACTCGCCCGGATACAGGATCTCCTGGAAGCCGGATGCCAGAGGCGTGTCCTTGAGGTAGCTGATGAAGTCGGTCATGAGCTGCTCGAAGCCCGGCCGGTCGTGCAGCTGCGCGATGTCGAACACCGCCATGAAGATTCCGTCGTTGTGCCGCCCCTGCGGGTCCAGCCCGAAGCCGAGACCCGTCAGGAGGCCGCAGAACATTTCGACGATGAACGACAACCCATAGCCCTTGTGGGCTTGGTCTCCGCCGAGCGGCAACACTGCGCCGCCTCGCTCGTAGTCGGCCGGGTCGGTCGTCGGATTGCCGTCCGCGTCGAGGATCCACCCCTCCGGAATCGACTCGCCTCGCGCCCGGGCCAGCTTGATCTTCCCGACCGCTACCGAGGAGGTGGCCATGTCGAGGAGAACGGGTGCCTCAGCGACACCGCTGGGCGCGGCGAAGCACAGCGGGTTTGTGCCGAGACGCACAGTGCGTCCACCGTACGGCGCGACTGACTTGGGCCCCAGACCCGAATCCGCCATCATCATCGCGATCATTCCTCGGTCGGCCGCGAGTGTCGCGTAACCGCCTAGTCGGCCGACGTGACTCTGCTGGCGCACCGTGGCCATTGCGACGCCTGTCTCAGCTGCCTTGTCGATCGTCTCCCGCATGGCGCGCTCGGTGACCGAGAAGCCGAACCCCCAGTTGCCGTTGATGACGCTCGTGGTGTCGCTCTGCCGCTCCACCACATAGGGCGCCCCGGGCACGATGTGACCTTTGTCGATCGCTGCGAGATAACTCGGGGTCCGCATCACCCCATGGGAGTCATGTCCGGCGAGGTTCGCTTCGACCTGGTGTCTCGTGACGGTTGCGGCTTCCTCCGCAGCGACGCCCTTGGCGACGTAGATGCGCTCGACGAACTCCTGAAGACGCTCGGGTGTGATGTTGGGCATGTGAGTCTCCGATTCGAAAGGTTGAACGGTCAACCGGCCACGACGCCGTGCCGCAGCACGCCGACGCCGCCGACCTCGATCTCGACCGCATCGCCCGGTGCGATGCGTCCGGATCCGCCGGGAGAACCGGTGATCAGGAGATCGCCCGGCAACAGGGTTGAGAACTGAGAGATGAAGCTGATGATGAATGGGACGGAGTGGATCATCTGGCCGGTGTGTCCGTCCTGGCGGAGCTCTCCATTGACCCTGGTGCGCACGGTCTGGGGAGATGACAGGTCGAGTTCCGTCTCGATCCAAGGGCCCACGGGAAGGAAGGTGTCGAAGCCTTTGCCGCGCGTGTTGTTCGGGTCGAGCCGCTGCAGATCCCTGGCGCTGACGTCGTCGGCGCAGGTATAGCCGAACACGTAGTCGAGCGCGTCGGCCTCGCTGACGTTGCGGGTCACGCGCCCGATGATCACAGCGAGCTCGGCCTCGTGTTCGACCTCGTCGCTCAGATCGGTGCGGGGGAGGACGACATCCGCTCCCGGCCCGATCAGCGCCGTCGGCGGCTTGAGGAAGATCGACGGAGTGGTGGGCGTCTGATATCCCATCTCCGCCACATGCTCGGCGTAATTGCGGCCGAGGCAGAAGATCTTGCTCGGATTCACCGGGATCAGTAACGCTTCCTCGGCGAGGGGAGCTACCTCACCCGTCGGGCGTGCGTCGCCGTGCAGAGGGTCGCCGTCCAATATCTGCACATCGCTGCCATTCACAGCGGCCCACACCGCTGCGCCCTTGTGGTTGATTCGTGCGTACCTCATCGCAGGACCTCTCTTCTGCTGTTGCGTTCACGGATGCGGCCCGGAATTCTGCGCCACAGAGGCAGCGTGAGAATCAGCGCCGCGAGGACGAGTACGACCACTGCGGTCGGTTCCGAGAGGAAGACGGCCCAGTCGCCCTGCGAAACGGTGAGCGCCCGGCTCGACTGTTCTTCGATGAGCGGCCCGAGCACCAAACCGAGGATCAGCGGCGCGAGCGGGATGTCGCACGCCCGGAGCACGAGGCCGATGAAACCGAAGAGCAGCATGAGCGCCAGGTCGACGGTGTTCCGCGAGAGGCTGAACACGCCGACTGTCGAGATGACCAGGATCATCGGCATGAGCAGCGCCGTCGGCACGCTCAGGAGCTTCACCCAGATGCGGATGAGCGGGACGTTGAGGATGATCAGCATCACGTTGCCGATGAAGAGGCTTGCGATGATCGCCCAGACGAAATCTGGGTTGTCGCGCAGGAGCAGAGGACCGGTCTTCACACCGAGCCCCTGGAGGGCGCCGATCATGACCGCGGTGGCTGCCGAACCGGGGATGCCGAGGGTCAGCAGCGGCACGAGCGCGCCTCCGGCAGCGGCGTTGTTCGCGGCCTCAGGGCCGGCGAGCCCCTCGATCATCCCCTTGCCACGGCCGAACTTCTCTGGGGTCTTGCTGATGTTCCGCTCAAGCCCGTAAGAGAGGTAGGAAGACATCGTCGCCCCGGCTCCGGGAAGCACTCCCACCAAGAAGCCGAGCACCGACCCGCGAAGCCACGGCCCGATCGAGCGCCGCCACTCCCGGGCGGTCATCAATAGCTTCCCGACCATCTTCACGCCGTGAATCTGTCCCGAGCTGCGGTACATGCCGACGACGAACAGGACCTCGACGATGGCGAACATGCCGATCGTCACCAGCTCGAAGTCGATTCCGTTGTAGATGGCCAGCACCCCGAAGCTGAAACGCGTGACGCCGCTGAGCGAGTGAATCCCCACGGTCCCGATCGCGAGTCCGAGCAGAGCCGAGAAGGCGGCCTTCGTGGGGCGACCCCCGAGAATCGCCGCGGTGGATAACGCGAGCACCGCGAACGCCACATACTCCGACGGGCCGAAGGTGATCGCGATCGCGCCGAGAGGTTTCGCGACGAAGACGAGAGCGGTTGTCGCGAAGATCCCGGCGACGAATGAACCGACCGCGGACGACAGCAGTGCTGCACCTCCGCGCCCCGCCTTCGTCATCCGGTAACCGTCGAGGACGGTGACTACGGATGACGACTCTCCTGGTGTGCTGAGCAGGATCGAGGTGGTCGACCCGCCGTACATGGCTCCATAGAAGATGCCGGCGAACATGATGATGGCGCCCGTCGGGTCGCCGAGGGCGAAGACCACCGGCAGTAGCAACGCCATGGTGACCGAGGGGCCGAGGCCGGGGAGCACCCCGACCGCAGTGCCGACCAGGGCGCCGACGAAGGCGTAGAGCAGGTACTCCGGCTGCAGCACCGTGCCGAAGGCCGCAAGAAGACTGTTGATCGCATCCATCAGATGAAGCCCAGGAGGCCCGCGGGTAGGCGAACCGCGAGAAGTTCTGTGAAAAGCAGGTAGACGAGGATCGAGAACACGACGCTCACGATGATGTTGCGCAACCATTTGCGCGGTGCGAAGAAGGTTGAGACGCCGACGAGGAAGACGGTCGTGGCGAGGAAGAAGCCGAGGAACGAGAAGACTGCGACATAGACGACGAGTGCGCCGAGGGTGATCCACGCATCCCGCCAGTTGGTGATGCGCTCCCGGTCGTCGTCGTCGGTTCCCTCGGTCGGCGCCCCCGCACCCGCGGCAGCGCCTCGTCGTCCGAGAAGCACCTTGCGAAGTTCGAGTCCGGACACCAGCAGTGAGACGGCCAGCATCGCGATTGCGATCGCCGTCGGGTAGGCGCGCGGCGAGATGAGTAGGTCACGGTCGGGCAGCTGGATCGTGATGGCCTGAATCAGGTACCAGGCAGAGAACAGCGGGAGGACACCGATGAGAACGGCCCGTCGGATGAGCAGCGCCCAGCGTCCGAGCGGCGGGGGAGCATCGCCCGTCACCTCGTCTTCCGCGTCCGCCGCTGCGTGGCGGAGCTCCGCGACGAGAGGTGCGTCGTCGATGAGAGCGGTCGACCCTGCGTCGTCCAGCTGCGCGCGCTTCTCCGGGGAGGTGGCGACAGGCTCTTCCTGGTCAGCCATACGAACTTCCTTCTCGTGTCGAGTGGGGTCCGGGGGTGAGGGCGCCGGAGGTCATGGCGCCCTCACCGGAGCTAGTTGACCAAACCCAGCGAGGTGAGCACCGTCGTCAGGCTGTCGGTCTGGTCCTCGAGGAAGGAGGTGAACTCATCCCTGTCCATGGGCGTGAGGTCCCAGACGTTCTGGTCGGCGGCGTCCTGCCACTCCTCAGCGTCCGCAAGCTGCGTGAGTGTGTCGTCCCAGTAGTCGATGGCGTACTGCGGCATGTTCGGCGGGCCGAAGACACCGCGCCAGTTCGCCTGAGTGACGTCGTAACCCAGCTCGGCCATCGTCGGGATATCCGTGACCCGTTCAGACGTGAGCCGCTCGGGCGCGCTCACCGCGAGCACCCTCACGTCGCCGCTGTCTACGAGGTCGAGCAGATCGGGCCCTCCGGCGGCAACCTCGCTGTTGCCGCCCAAGATCGCGGCCGCATTCTCATCGCCGGCGAGCGGTACGTAGGCGAGATCGCTGAAGTCGAGCCCCAGCGACTGCGCGAACTGTGCGACCACGATGTTGTCCGCGCTGCCGAGCGACGCACCCGTGAAGGTGACGTCACCCGGACCTGCCTTGATCGCGTCCGCGACATCGTCGAGGGTCTGCCACGGCGAATCCGCCGGGACGTAGATGTAGGTGTATTCGGCGTAGAGACCACCTAGCGGGGTCATCTGGTCGAGTCCTACCTGCCCCGGGTTCTGGATCGTCGCCGACAGACTGCTGACGCTCGTCACCAGCAATGTCGAGTCATCGCCGTCATAGTCGCCGGCGAGCGTTGCAGCCGCGACCAGTCCGGAACCGCCAGGGATGTTGCTCAGCCGCATGTCGGCATCGGAGATGCCCGACTCGTTCAGCGACATGATCAACGTGTTGATGGCGAGGTCGATCCCGCCGCCCGGATCGAACGGGGAGTTCAGGGTGATCTGCTCGGTCGGGTAGTCCGGTTGTTCCTCACCGCCGCTGGAGCCGTCGGTGGCACCAGAACATGACGTGAGCGCGATGGTGAGAGCGACTACTGCGGCTCCACCCAGCACTGCTTTGTGCATGGTTGCTTGCTCCTCTTGTCTTCGTTGACAATCAATCGGCGACTAGCACGCTACCGACTCAGTAGCACGCTACCGTCGCTCAGGGGTGTGCGTCAATGGATACGGCGGCGCCTTTCCGTCGTCAGACGGCGGCGACGTCATCCACGTCGTGCGGCCGACGGCCCGCAAGGGCATCGAGCAGCGCTGTGGCGGCGATCACCCCTGCGCGGGTTTGTGCCTCCTCCGTGCGGCCGGCACGGTGAGGACTCGCGACGACACCCGGTGTCAGCAGCAGAGGATTGTCGGGCTTCGGCACTTTGTCGGCCCAGACATCGATTCCGGCGGCACCCGGACGACCGTGGGCCATCGAGTCGGCTAGGGCGCTCTCGTCGATCACTCCGCCGCGGGCGACGTCCACGAGAATCGAACGCGCCTTCATCAGCCGGAACTGATCGGCCCCGAGCATCCCGCGCGTCTCGTCGGTCAGGGGCACCTGTACCGAGATCACATCGGCTTCGGTGAGTAGCTCCTCGAGGGTCTCCGCCGGTTTCATGCCCAAAGCCCGCAGCGCCTCGGGAGTGCGGCGGGGGTGGTATGCCGAGACCTCCATGCCGAAGCCGTCGCGCGAGATCCGGGCGACTTCGATTCCCACACGCCCGGCACCGATCAGGCCCATCCGCTTGCCCGCGAGCTCCATTCCAAGCGACCCCTCGCGCGCCTGCAGCAGATCGGGGTCGCCACTTCGCGCCTTGGCATCCCAATACGGCAGCTGCCGTGCCGCAGCGAGCGCGAGAGCGATCACATGCTCCGCCACGCTTCGGGAGTTCGCGCCCGCGGCTACCAGCACGGGGATGCCGCGACGGCGTGCGGCGTCCACCGGCACACTCTCGTAGCCTGAGCCTGCGCGGGCGATCGCACGCAGTATCGGTGCCCGCTCGACCACGTCCGCGGAGATTCCGCTGAAACGCAGCATCAGGCCCTCGATCCGGTCGAGCACCTCTTCGACCGGCACCGCGTGAGGGCCGTAACCCGGGATTACTTCTGCGCCCTCCTCGAGGAGCGCGAGCGCATCGGGGTGGATCTCTTGGGTCACGTAGACGACGGGGGTAGTCATTCGTTCCCTCGCTTCTCGAGTCGGCGTTCGGGCGTCAGACGCAGCGGGTCGGCCTTCACATGTATGAGCACCGGTCCGTCGTCTGCGAGAGTCGTTGCCCACAGAGACGGGAAGTCCTCCGTGCGCTCGACGCGGTGAGCGGAAACGCCGAAAGCCTTCGCGAATTGCACGAAGTCGGGGTCGCCGAGATTGGTAGCAATCGGGCGCCCAGGGAACCGGCTCTCCTGATGCATGCGGATCGTGCCGTACATTCCGTTGTCGATCACGATGACGATCACGGGAAGGCGAGCTTGGACTGCGGTCGCGAGCTCCATGCCCTCCATCTGGAAGTCCCCATCACCGGCGAAGGCGATGGCGCGTGCGCCCGGGCGAACCGCCAGTGCGCCGAGCGCTGCAGGAAGCCCGTAGCCCATGGCGCCGTTGTGAGGGGCGATCTGGGTGCCCCAGCGACGGAACTCGAAGAAGCGCTGCACCCACGCTGTGTAGTTGCCGGCTCCATTCGTGATGATCGTGTCATCGGGTGTTGTCTCGCGAATATGGGCGACGATCGCTGCCAGGTCGACTGCGAAGTCCGCATCAGGCGGAATGCGGTGTGCATCGCGCACCTTGCGTAGCAGCGTCATCCAATCCGAGCGGCTGGCCGATGCAGGCAGTGACGCATCGACGATCAGCGCTGCCAGCGAGTCGCTGCGGCAGAGGATCACGTCGGTGGGGATGAGTGCCTGGGTCGCTTCCATCGGATCATCGGTCACGACCAACACCCGTCCTGGGCGACCGGCACGGGTTAGTTCGAAGCCGTCGGTCGTCGGGTCGTCGAGACGGCAGCCGAATGCGACGATCAGGTCGGAATCCATCGCCAATTCACGCGTGCGTGCCGAAGAGGACAGCCCCAGGTACCCGGCGAACGCGTCGCTACGATTATCGATCGCGTCCTGGTCGCGGAACGCCGTGGTGACGGGAACGTCGTTGGCTTCCGCGAAGCGACGCAGTGCATCGGCGGCATCCTGGTTCCAGTTCGGGCCGCCGGCGACGATCAACGGACGTTCGGCGCCGGCGATCGCCTGGAGTAGGCGGTCCCGGTCGGCAGGTGTCGCCGAGAGCCCCGTTCGCACCGGCACAGGCAGCACCGGGGCGGACGTTTCGTCGTAGAGCATGTCCTCCGGCAGCGCCAGCACCACGGGACCCGGACGTCCGCTCGTGGCGACATCGAGAGCCCTGGCGATGATCTCGGGCACTCGGTCAGCGTCGTCGATCTCGACTACGAGCTTGGTCTGGCTGCCGAACACGGCACGGTAGTCGACTTCCTGGAACGCCTGGCGTCCCCGATGATGTCGCTCGATCTGGCCCACGAGCAGGAGCATCGGCGTGCCGTCCTGGAAGGCCGTGTGCACCGCGATGGCGGCATGCATCGCTCCGGGACCGCGCGTTACGAGACACGCAGCCGGGCGTCCGGTGATCTTCCCTGCCGCTTCAGCCATGTTCGCTGCAGCCGCCTCGTGCCGCGCGCCGATCAGACGAGGCCCTCCTGCCTGAGCCACCAGGTCGTGGAGAGCGTCGAGCACCGGAAGAAAGCTCTCTCCCGGAACGCAGGTGAAGAGGTCCACGCCATTGGCCACGAGCGACTCGACCAGCGCCCGCCCGCCTGTCCGCGCGGCGGTCACCGGTTGCCCCCCGCGGCAACCGCCGCGGCCACGGCATCCGTGAACTCGCGCGTGCCGACGTTGCCCCCG
>Ga0210040_10009388_pt1 | contig 11397 bp, 8 predicted proteins | sample CryGeyCG12114_NA_FD_185462 | JGI IMG/M metagenome (GOLD analysis project Ga0210040, IMG submission 185462) | Groundwater microbial communities from aquifer - Crystal Geyser CG19_WC_8/21/14_NA (SPAdes) (version 2) | ecosystem: Environmental > Aquatic > Deep subsurface > Groundwater | place: USA... | reverse complement strand
CTTGGGCGTGAGATCGACCAGCACCAGGTGATTGTCCGTGCCGCCCGACACCACGCGCAGGCCCTGTTCCTGAAGGCTGGCGGCGAGCGCCTTGGCGTTCTCCACCACCGAGCGGGCGTAAGCACGGAATTCGGGCTGCAGCGCCTCTCCGAATGCGACCGCCTTGCCGGCGATGACATGCATCAGCGGGCCGCCCTGCAGTCCGGGAAAGACTGCCATGTTGAGAGGCTTGCTGAGCGCCTCGTCATTCCACAGGATGATGCCCGATCGCGGACCCCGCATGCTCTTGTGCGTGGTGCTGGTCACCACATGGGCGTGCGGGAAGGGCGAGGGATGCGCACCGCCCGCGACCAGTCCCGAGAAATGCGACATGTCGGCCAGCAGCGTCGCGCCCACTTCGTCGGCGATTTCGCGAAAGGCCGCGAAATCCCACGTGCGCGGATAGGCCGTGCCGCCGGAGATGATCAGCTTGGGCTTATGCTCGTGCGCGAGGCGGCGGACCTCGTCCATGTCGAGCCGCTCATCCTCGCGGCGCACGGTGTAAGGCACGGCGTTGAACCACTTGCCGCTCATGTTGACCGGCGAGCCATGCGTGAGGTGCCCGCCCGCGGCGAGGTCCAGTCCCATGAAGGTATCGCCGGGATTGAGCAGCGCCAGGAACACCGCCTGGTTCATCTGGCTGCCCGAATTGGGCTGCACATTGGCGAACCTGCAGCCGAACAGCTTGGTCGCGCGCTGAATGGCGAGGTTCTCGACCTCGTCGACAAACTCGCAGCCGCCATAATAGCGCTTGCCGGGATAGCCCTCGGCATATTTGTTGGTGAGCACCGATCCCACGGCTTCGAGCACGGCCGGGCTGGCGATGTTCTCGCTGGCGATCAGCTCGATCCGGTCGCGCTGGCGGCCAAGCTCGCTGCGGATGATGGCGTGCACGGCCGGATCGGCAGTGACGAGATCGTCGTGCCAGAAGCGCTGGCGCGAATCGGGCGAGACGGGGTTGCTGCTCATCAGATGGCATCCTGCGGAACTTTGGACAGTTTCTCGACGCGGCGCGCATGGCGGCCGCCTTCGAACTCGGTCGACAGGAAGGCCTCGAGGCTTGCCTTGGCGACGTCCACCCCGATCACCCGCTCGCCCATGGCGATGATGTTGGCATCGTTATGCAGGCGCGTGAGGCGGGCGGAGACGGGTTCGGAAACGAGGGCGCAGCGCACCGCCGGATTGCGGTTGACCGCGATGGAGATGCCGATGCCGGTACCGCACAGGGCGACGCCACGCTCGGCCTTGCCCCCGGCCACAACCTCGGCGAGGCGGTAGCCGAAATCGGGGTAATCGACCGAGGCTTGCGTATCGGGTCCAAGATCGAGCACATCGTGGCCCTGTTCACGCAACCACGCCGCCAATTCGGCTTTGAGGTTGAAGGCGGCATGGTCGGACGCGATGGCGATCTTCATGCCAGCGCACATAGGCGCTGGGGCAGGGCCGCGCCACCGCAATTGCGCTTTGTCCACCGCTAGCGCGGCTATAGTCTCCCGCGATCCATCAGGGGAGAGGTGCCGTGACCGAAGCCGATTATCACCGCTACATCGCCGCCTTCAACGCGCGCGACTACGCCACGCTGGAAACCTTCTTCGCCGACGACTTCGTGCTCGAGAATGCGGGCTTCCGGGTGCAGGGCAAGCCGGCTTTCCGCGAGTTCTACGCCTTCTTCCACGAATTCTGCCGGGAGGAAGTGATCTTCAAGGAGTTCTTCCCCGGACGGGACGGCTTTGTCAGCAATGTCGTCATCCGCTTCACCGGCCTGAAGGACCTCTCGCCCGAAGTGCTGGAGGAGAGGGGCTATGGCGGGATGAATGCGGTGCCGCAGGGCGTTTCGGTGGATGTGGAATTCTACATTCACTATTTGCTCGGCCCTTCCGGCCTCATCCGGCACATCAAGGGCGCCGTGTGGGTTCCGGCGGGGTGATCTTGGCGTCTGAGAAAGCGCGACACGGACAGTTTACGATCGGTCGAGCGAGCGGCTTGCAGGCGAGCGACAGGTGGGTTACGCGCGCCAATCATCAAATGTTGCGTTGCGAGTTCAGGCCCGGTGAAATTTAGCCGGCTGTCAGGCGGGCAGGTGCAACGGTCAGGGGCGTTACATGGCTGAGCTTTGGTCCAGGATCATCATGCCGCAGCAGCGCCGCTTCCGGCAGGCGCGCGCCGCACTGATCAGGCAAATAGCGCCGATGATCGAGGGCGCGTCGGTGGTCGATGTGGGCGGCTCGCTGCCGTTCTGGCGCGACGTCGGCCACATCATCAAGCCAGGATCCGTGCGCATCTTCAACATCTCCGAGCATCGCACGACGATGTTCGAGACGCGGCACGAAGATTGGCTCACCGTCCAGCTTTATGATGGCAATCGCCTCCCGCTGGCCGACAAGGAAGCGGATTTCGTCATGTGCAATTCGGTCATCGAGCATGTGCCTCCTGACCAGCGGGCGAACCTTGCGAGCGAGATACGGCGGGTGGGGCACACCTATATCGTGCAGACGCCCTCGCGCGGATTTCCGCTCGAACTGCATTTCGGCCTGCCCTTCGTGCACTGGTTGCCCCGTCCGCTCGCTCGCGAGATCGTGCGGGTGTCGCCGTTCAACCTCCTGTCCAAAGTGAATGCGCGCCAGTATTTCGACCAGACGCATCTACTGCCCAAGGAGGAGCTGAGCAGCTATTTCCCGGGCGCCGAGATCCGCACCGAGACCTTCCTGGGACTGCCCAAGAGCAATATCGCCATCGGGCGCGGTTGAGAGGCACAGGACGGCAGGTTGCGCGTCCATCCTGGTGCGGGTTTCCCCGCTGGCGTATGGAACTGGACGGGCCGATTTGTCGAAGCGCGCCGTCTTCTGGCGGGGCGCTGACAGAGGCCGTTTGATCGACCGGATGTTGTCGGCTCCGGATGTTTCCGCCTCCGGTCGCAAGCGCGCCCGAGGTGACCTGCACCCGTTGCCAAGGCCTTGAGGATCGGATCCGTCGATCTGCTGCAGACGAGTGCGGCGGCAGCTTATCGCACCTAGTCAGCTCAGGTGGGCAAGGGCGTTTCGAAGCTTGGCGATCCGTATACCGCGAAGCTGTGGTGGCGTTGTGAAACTTGTGCCCCATGCTTGAGGGCGGGTTGGTAGACCCGCCCCAAACATATCACTGATCCAAGAAGCTGCGCATCTTGCGGCTGCGGCTTGGGTGCTTGAGCTTTCTCAGCGCTTTCGCCTCGATTTGGCGGATGCGCTCGCGGGTGACCGAGAATTGCTGGCCGACTTCCTCCAGCGTATGATCGGTATTCATGCCGATGCCGAAGCGCATGCGCAGCACGCGCTCCTCACGCGGAGTGAGACTGGCGAGCACGCGGGTGACGGTTTCCTTGAGGTTGGCCTGGATCGCGGCATCCACCGGGATGACGGCGTTCTTGTCCTCGATGAAATCACCTAGGTGGCTGTCTTCCTCGTCGCCGATCGGCGTTTCGAGGGAGATCGGCTCCTTGGCGATCTTCATCACCTTGCGGACCTTTTCGAGCGGCATGGAGAGGCGCTCGGCCATTTCCTCTGGCGTCGGCTCCCGGCCCTGCTCGTGCAGGAACTGGCGGCTGGTGCGCACCAGCTTGTTGATCGTCTCGATCATGTGGACCGGGATGCGGATGGTCCGCGCCTGGTCCGCGATCGAGCGGGTGATCGCCTGCCGGATCCACCAAGTGGCGTAGGTGCTGAACTTGTAGCCGCGACGGTACTCGAACTTGTCGACCGCCTTCATCAGGCCGATATTCCCCTCCTGGATCAGATCCAGGAATTGCAGGCCGCGATTGGTATACTTCTTGGCGATGGAGATCACCAGGCGCAGATTCGCCTCGACCATCTCCTTCTTGGCGATGCGCGCCTCACGCTCGCCCTTCTGCACCATGTTCACGATGCGGCGGAACTCGTTGAGGCTCATGCCGGTGTTGCTGGCAATGTCCGAAATCTCGGCGCGGATGCGTTCCACCGCTTCCGCTTCCTTGTCGGCGAAGGCGGCCCACTTCTTGTCCTTCTTCGCCATGGTCTGCAGCCAGCCGTCGTCCAGCTCGTTGCCGACATAGGAATCGAGGAAGTCCTTGCGCTTGACCTTGTGGCGCTCGGCCAGGCGCAGCATCTGGCCGCCAAGCGCAGTCAGCCGGCGGTTGAAGGCGTAGAGGTTGTCGACCAGATATTCGATCTTGGTCGCGTGGAACTGCACGCTCTCCACCTCGGCGGTGAGCTGCTCGCGCAGATCCTCGTACTTCTTCTCGCGCGCCTTGGGAAAATCCTCGGCGCGGCCGAGGATCTCGACCCGCTCGCCCTGAATCTTCTCGAACTTGCCGAACAGATCGGCGATGCGCGCGAAACGCTCGAGCGCCTCCGGCTTGAGTGCTGCTTCCATCTGAGCAAGGCTCAGCGTGTTGTCTTCCTCGTCATCTTCCTCGCGGCGGCGCGGGGTTCCCTCGCCGTCCTCGTCATCGTCGGACGAAGCGGATTCCTCCTCCTCTTCCTCCTCCTCGTCTTCCTTGTAGGTCGGTCCGGCGGTTTCCTCGGAAATCTCGCCGCTATCGTCGTCCTCGCCCTGCTCCATCTTGTCGACGGGAGGCTCCTTGGAGAGCATGGCGTCGAGATCGAGGATCTCGCGCAGCTGCATCTCGCCATTGTTCAGCGCTTCGGACCACTGGATGATGGCGTGGAAGGTGATCGGGCTTTCGCACAGGCCGATGATCATCATGTCACGGCCGGCCTCGATGCGCTTGGCGATGGCGATCTCGCCTTCGCGGCTGAGCAGCTCAACGGCGCCCATCTCGCGCAGATACATGCGGACCGGATCGTCAGTGCGCTCGCCGGTCGTGGTCGGCTTCTTCTTCTCGCCTACGTGCCGATTGCCCTCGTCGGCCGAGTCCTCATCGGCTTCGTCCGGCTCGTCGGCATCGTCGGCGCGGGCCTCTGTGCTGGCGCCTTCTTCATTCTCCTCGGCCGCATCCTCGTCATTCTCGACGATGTTGATGCCCATCTCGTTGATGGCCGACTGGATGTCCTCGATCTGGTCGGACGACATCTCGCCTTCGGGCAGCGCCTCGTTCAGCTCGTCATAAGTGATGTAGCCGCGCCGCTTGGCGCGCGCGATCAGCTTCTTGATCGAGCCTTCGTTGAGGTCGATGAGCGGTGCATCATCGCTTTGCTTGGTGTTCGCTTCCGACGCCATCAGCTTCGTTTCAATCCGTTTTCTCTAGTTTCCTCCGCCTCGTGAGCGAGAGCGGAAGAGTCCTGTTCCGTAACCGCCGAAGCGGCCCGCCTCCTTGCCATCTGCCCGAGTCGTCCCTCGATTTCCAGCTTTCGTTTCCGCAGCCTCTGCTGCTCCGCGAAAGCGCCTTCGGGGTCCTCGTCGAACCGGGCGGTCGCCGCCCGGATCGCAATCTCAAGCGCCGGTCTCTCGACCAGCAGGGTCAATGCCTCGGCCAGATCTTCGCGCACGTCGTCCGGATTGTGCCCTTCCTCCAGGAAGGAAAATCGCGAATTGCCCGGCGGCGGCGCCAAGAGGTCAGGGGCAGATATGGGGCATTTGCCATGGGCTTCAAGCGCCTGCGCCTGCTCGAGCAGCTGGTCGACCGCCGCCTGGGTGCGCGGATCGGCCGCGGCGAGCTGCAGAAGTGTCTCGGAATGGCGGGCGATCTGGTCTGGATGACGGTCGAGCCCCGCAAGGATCGCCTGGGTGAACAGGTCGCGCGCGCCGCCTTCGGCCGATCGCTTCATCTCCGCCGCATGCTCGGGCGCCAGATGGCCGATCGTCAGCTGGCCCCAGCGCTCGCCCTTCTGCCCGCTGCGCCGCTGGCCCTTCGCCTGTGCATATCCGCCCCCTGCCTGCTGTGGGCGCTCACGCGGAGGAAAGGCGAAGGCGGAGAAGCGATCGAGCAATTCGCGGCGGTAAAGTGCACGGATATCGTTGTCCGCGATTGCCTCCACCTGCGCAAGCAGCCGCGCCTTCAGCCCCGCCTTGTCCTCGGGCGTGGCGAGGGGCAGGGCGGCGCGCTCGTGCTCCCAGATCGTGTCGAGCAGGGTGACCCGCGCGGCGAGCAGCTGTTCGAGCGCCGCCTTGCCATCGCGGCGGACCAGATCGTCGGGATCGAGCCCGGCGGGAAGGTGTGCGATCTCGAGCGAGCGCCCAGGCTGCAGGAGCGGCAGCGCACGACCCACCGCGCGCATGGCAGCGCGCTGCCCGGCCTCGTCGCCATCGAGGCACAGGACGGGCTTGTCCGCCACGCGCCAGAGCAGCTCCAATTGCTGCTCGGTCAGCGCGGTGCCCATCGGCGCCACCGCTTCCTCGAGCCCGGCGGCGGCGAGAGCGATCACGTCCATGTAGCCTTCCACGACCACGATCCGCCCGCCCCTGCGCGCCACTGGGCCCGCGCGATGCAGATTATAGAGCGTGCGCCCTTTGTCGAAAAGCGGAGTATCGGGCGAGTTCAGATATTTGGGCGCCGAAGTACTGGACGCATCGAGGATGCGCCCGCCAAAGGCGATGACCCGGCTTCGTGCATCGTGGATGGGTAGCATCACCCGTGCCCGGAACCGGTCGTAGGGCTCCTTGTCTTCTGCGGCGATCAGCAGGCCCGCCTCGATCAGCAGGGGTTCGCCGAAATGGCCGAGCGCCTCCTTGAGCGCGCCTCTTTTGTCAGGCGCCCATCCGAAGCCGAAGCCGGCCAGGGTAGAACCGCCCAGACCTCGCGCCGAGAGATAGTCGCGAGCCCGAATCCCCTCGGCCGATGCGAGATTGGCGGCGAACCAGTCCTGTGCTGCCTGGAGCACGTCGTGCAGGCCGGCGCGGCGTTCTGCCCGCTTGGCCGCAACCGGATCCTGCGGCGGCAGATCGAGGCCGGCTTCTGCCGCCAACTCCTTCACCGCGTCCATGAAGGCGAGCCCGCGCTGATCGGTCATCCAGCGCAGCGCGTCTCCATGCGCCTCACAGCCGAAGCAATGATAGAAGCCCTTGTCGTCGTTGACGTAGAAGCTGGGTGTCTTCTCGTTGTGGAACGGGCAGCAGGCCTTCCACTCATTGCCCGCGCGCTGCAGCTTGACGGTACGGCGGATCAGTCCGGAAAGGCTGGTCCGGGTGCGTAACTCGTCGAGCCATTGAGGGGAGAGGGACATGGGTGCAGGACCTTAGCGAATTCCAGGCGGCCCGCTACCTGCAACAAGCCCGGCCCCTCTCACCGCGGCGACCGCCTGGTGCGATGCCCACGTTGCTTGCGGCTCAGGCGAGCGCGTCCTTCACCAGCGCACTGGCATTGCTCATGTCGAGCGTGGCACCGTGGCGGGTCTTGAGCTCGGCCATGACGCGGCCCATGTCCTTCATGCCGCCGGCGCCCAGATCGGCCTTGACCTGCGCGATCGCCGCGCGGGTCTCGCCTTCGTCCATCTGGCGCGGCAGGAATTCCTCGATCACCGCCAGTTCGGCGCGTTCCTGCGCGGCCAGTTCCTCGCGCCCGCCCTGCTCGAACATCTCGATCGATTCGCGGCGCTGCTTGGCCATCTTGAGCAGCACGTCGATGACCATGTCGTCGTCAGCGCCGACGCTGCTCGCCGTACGCAATTCGATGTCGCGGTCCTTGATCTTGGCGCTGATCTGGCGGAGCGCCGCGGTTCGCGGCTTGTCACCCGCCTTCATCGCCGTGATCGTCGCCTGCTGGATATTTTCCCTGAGCATTCTATCTACCTTCGTGAAGTTCTGTTCGCCTGCGCTTTCGTGCAGCGGGCGATTCCATCGATCGGCTTGCCATGCAAGCGCTTGACGCGCGGGGAGGGCAGGTCTAGCCGCCGCGACTTAGCACGCTATCGCTGATTTCAACTCACGGGAGCCCCCATGGCTTTTTCCGCTCCTTCGCACGCGCAACCCACTGGTGCGACGGGCGTATTGGCACTCGCCGACGGCACGCTCGTCTGGGGCAAGGGCTTTGGCGCCGTGGGCGCCGAGGCTGGAGAAGTGTGCTTCAACACCGCGATGACCGGCTATCAGGAGATCCTCACCGATCCCTCCTACGCCGCGCAGATCGTCACCTTCACCTTCCCGCATATCGGCAATGTCGGCGCCAATGCCGAGGACGTGGAAAGCCGCGTGGAAAGCGCCATCGGCTGCGTGGTGCGCGAGGAGGTGACGCCGCATTCCAGCTTCCGCGCGACACATGAATTCGCCGAATGGATGGCGGGGCTCGGCAAGATCGGCCTGTCAGGCATCGATACGCGGGCATTGACCCGTCGCATCCGCAAGCGCGGCGCGCCCAATGCGGTGATCGCCTACGATCCCAGGGGCGAGTTCGACATACCCGCTCTCATCAAGCGCGCGCAGGAATGGCCGGGGCTTGAGGGCATGGACCTCGCCGAGCGGGTCAGCCGTGAGAAGCACGAAGGCTGGCAGGGTGGCCCATGGGTGCTGGGGCAAGGCTACGGCATGGATGGCCATGATGCTTCCGGCGCCGCCCGTCCGCATGTCGTGGCGGTGGATTATGGCAGCAAGGACAACATCTTCCGCAACCTTGTTCGCGCAGGAGCGCAGGTGACGGTCGTTCCCGCGCGCACCTCCTTCGCGGATATCATGGCGCTCAAGCCCGATGGCGTGTTCCTCTCCAACGGCCCCGGCGATCCGGCGGCGACGGGCGCCTACGCCGTGCCGGTGGTGAAGGAGCTGCTGGAGCAGGATGTGCCGATCTTCGGCATCTGCCTGGGTCACCAGCTGCTCGGGATCGCGGCGGGCGCCAAGACCTCGAAGATGCGCCAGGGCCATCGCGGCGCGAACCACCCGGTCAAGCGGCTCGATGGCGACCATGTCGAGATCACCAGCATGAATCACGGCTTCGCGGTCGACAATATCGGCCTGCCCGACACGATCGAGGAAACGCACGTGTCGCTGTTCGACGGCACAAATTGCGGCATCAGCATCAAGGGCAAGCGCGCATTCGGGGTGCAGTACCACCCAGAGGCGAGCCCGGGGCCGCAGGATAGTTTCTACCTGTTCGAGAAGTTTGTCGGGATGTTGGGGTGAAACGCCCCCGCGGACCTGAGATCTGGCGAAGGAGCCAGGAGAAAGCGAGATCCGCGGGGAATCTCACGTTCGATCTTCAACAGCAGCCGGAGCTGGGTCTTGCCAAGGTGCAGGTCTATGAGCACGCCCGCTTTGAACTGGCAGGCTGATGTTCACCCGCGCCGTTCAACCTCTTGTTGCGTTTGCCTTGGCAGTCGGCTCGCCCGCACTTGCCCAGGAGGCCGTTCAGCTCCCCTTGTTCGACGGCGCGCTGGTGCTCACAGCCGAGGCGGGGCTGCGGCAGGATGTGCGCGAGGCGGATGGGGCGCTGCTCGATTTCTGGCGGCCGGTGACGTTCGGGCCGGCTGACAAGCCGATCGGCGGGCGGATGGATTGCAAGCTGGGCGGGGTGCGGCAGGATTATTCCGACGCGCTGTTCGATATCCGCCAGCGCTATCGGGACTCGCGCGCCGTACGCAAGCAGAGCGGGCTCGAGGATGCCGATGACGAGTTTGCCGAGAACGGCGCCGTTCGCCGGCTGGAGATCACCGGACGCGCCAACGAGCCGCACCGGCATTACGTGCTCACCTTTCTCGCAATGCGTGCCGAGCCCTACCTCTACGACATTCGCCTGAACTGCGAGTTCCGCCACCTGGCTGATCCGGGGGACGAGACCGACTACGCGGCCATCATGCGCCGCTATGTCGATATCGCCGTGCCGATCGCAGAACCTGCCGCCATTCCTGCCAACCCCGAATTACCGGAAAGCTGATGCCCAAGCGCACCGACATCTCCTCGATCCTCGTCATCGGCGCGGGGCCGATCATCATCGGCCAGGCCTGTGAGTTCGATTATTCCGGAACTCAGGCCATCAAGGCCTTGAGAGAAGAGGGTTATCGCGTCGTCCTGGTAAATTCCAACCCGGCCACGATTATGACCGATCCGGACATGGCGGACGCCACTTATATCGAGCCGATCACCCCAGAGATCGTCGCCAAGATCATCGCCAAGGAGACCGCGCTTCATCCCGGCGGCTGGGCGCTGCTGCCCACGATGGGCGGGCAGACCGCACTCAATTGCGCGCTGAAGCTCGATGAGATGGGCGTGCTGGCAGAGTACGACGTGGAGATGATCGGCGCCAAGGCGGATGCGATCGACAAAGCCGAGAACCGCACGCGCTTTCGTGAGGCGATGGACAAGATCGGCCTGGAAAGCGCGCGCAGCGGCACCGCGCACAACGTGGACGAGGCCTTCGCGGTGCTCGAGCGCACGGGCCTGCCGGCGATCATCCGCCCGAGCTTCACGCTCGGTGGCACCGGCGGCGGCATCGCCTATAACCGTACCGAGTTCGACCATATCGTGCGTTCCGGGCTTGACGCCAGCCCCACCACGGAGGTCCTGATCGAGGAGAGCCTGCTCGGCTGGAAGGAGTTCGAAATGGAGGTGGTCCGCGACCGTGCGGACAACGCCATCATCGTCTGCTCGATCGAGAATGTCGACCCGATGGGCGTGCATACCGGTGATTCGATCACCGTCGCGCCGGCGCTCACGCTGACCGACAAGGAATACCAGATCATGCGCTCGGCGAGCATCGCCGTGCTACGGGAAATCGGTGTAGAAACAGGCGGTTCGAACGTACAGTTCGCAGTCGATCCGAAGACCGGCAGGCTCATCGTGATCGAAATGAACCCGCGCGTCTCGCGTTCCTCGGCGCTGGCATCCAAGGCTACCGGCTTTCCAATTGCGCGGGTCGCGGCCAAGCTGGCGGTGGGTTACACGCTCGACGAGATCACCAACGAGATCACCGGGGCGACGCCAGCGAGCTTCGAGCCGACGATCGATTACGTGGTCACCAAGATCCCGCGCTTCGCGTTCGAGAAGTTCAAGGGCGCCAAGGCCGAGCTGACGACCTCGATGAAATCGGTCGGCGAGGTCATGGCAATCGGCCGTAACTTCAAGGAATCGCTGCAAAAGGCGCTGCGTGGCCTCGAGACGGGGCTCGACGGGTTCAACCGCGTGGTCGAGCTCGAAGGCGCCAGCCGCGACCAGATCACCGCCGCGCTTTCGCGGGCGACGCCCGACCGGCTGCTCATGGTGGCCCAGGCCATGCGTGAGGGGTTCAGCGTGGAGGAGATCCAGGCGATCACGCATTACGATCCCTGGTTCCTGCGGCACATCGAGGAGATCATCTACGAAGAAAAGATGATCAATGCCGATGGCCTGCCCAATGATGCGCCGGGCCTGCGCCGGCTCAAGGCGATGGGCTTTTCCGACAAGCGCCTCGCAACGCTGGCGGTTCGTTCGGTGGGTGTGGCGGGCGGCATGGCCGAGACGCAGGCCCGGCGCTCGGGCCTGCTG
>Ga0210040_10009387_pt1 | contig 11397 bp, 10 predicted proteins | sample CryGeyCG12114_NA_FD_185462 | JGI IMG/M metagenome (GOLD analysis project Ga0210040, IMG submission 185462) | Groundwater microbial communities from aquifer - Crystal Geyser CG19_WC_8/21/14_NA (SPAdes) (version 2) | ecosystem: Environmental > Aquatic > Deep subsurface > Groundwater | place: USA... | reverse complement strand
GTAAGCGTCCGGCCTGACGCGTGTTGCTGGCGCGGCCCAGCTGCGCGAGGCGGTGAGCTCTCGGGAGTGTCCTTTCGCACTCCGTAAGGAGAGTGCGGATGAGCCACATGGAAGTCATCACACGGGTCGAACGTCGCCGGCGGTACTCGGACGAGGAGCGCGAAGCGGTGCTGGCGCAGTGCGATGCGCCGGGTGCCACGATTGTCGGCGTCTCGCGCCGGCTCGGCATCTCGGCCAGTCTCATTCATGGCTGGCGCAAGACGAGACGCGAGGCGCAGCGCATCGCCAGCGAGCCGTTGCAGTTCATCCCATATGGCGTGGTGACGAACGCCGCATCGACCGAGCCGGACATGACATCAGCGCAGGCGACACCAGCCAAGCCGTCGCCACCTGCCGCACTGGCGGAGGACTTGATCCGCCCGCACCCGGGTGCGCGACCCGGCGGCATCAATATCGACCTGGCAAGCGGCGTGCGTCTGTCTGTCGACAGCTACGTCAATGAGAAGGCACTTGCCCGAGTGCTGCGGGCGTTGAGGGATGTTTCGTGATAGCGCTGGCACCAGGCACCAAGGTGTATCTCGCCTGCAAGCCGGTAAGCATGCAGAAGGGCTTCGACGGGCTCACCGCACTGGCCCAGCAGGTCCTCGAGGCTGATCCGTACTCGGGTCACTTGTTCCTGTTCCGCGGCAAGCGCGGCGACTATCTGAAGGCGCTCTACTGGGATGGCTCGGGCATGTGCCTGTTCGCCAAGCGTCTGGAGCAGGGCCGGTTTGTGTGGCCACCGCTGGTCGACGGCGGCATCGTGCTCAGCCCTGCGCAGCTCGCACTACTGATCGAAGGCATTGACTGGCGGCGCACTGTAGCGCCGGCTCCGACGACCGCGCCAACGCTCATATAAATGGCGCTTTTCCGTCCTTTTTGCTTGGCCTGAGTCGCGCCGGTGGTAGGATGAGCCATGTCGCTGGTCACGACCGATCTCCCCTCTGATCCAGACGAGTTGCGCGCCTTCGCGCAGGCGTTGCAGGAGCGGTTGGCGACCGTTGAGCAAGCCCGTATCAACACTGCAGCAGCGCTGGCAAGTACTGCTGACGAGCTCCGCGCGGCCAAGGCCGCCATCCAGCTGACCGCACTGGAGGTCGAGAAGCTCAAGGTCCAGTTGGCACGGCTCAGGCGCATGCAGTTCGGCCAGTCATCCGAGCGGCTCTCCCGCGAGATCGAGCAGCTGGAGCTCAGGCTCGAAGATCTCGAGACGGTCGAAGCCGAGGCGATCAGCGCATCCGCTGACGCGGGCATCCCACCGCCTGCGCGCGAGAAGCGTCAGCCCAAGCGCCTGCCGCTGCCTGACCATCTGCCGCGCCACGAAATCGTGCACGCCGCTCCGCACGCGGACGGCTGCGGCGCGTGCGGTGGCACCATGTCAGCGTTGGGTGAGGACGTAACCGAGGTGCTGGAGTATGTGCCCGGCCGCTTCCAGGTCGTGCGCCACGTCCGTCCCAAGCTCGCCTGCCAGCGCTGCGATGCGATCACCCAGGCGTCGGCACCGGCGCTGCCGATCCCGCGCGGCAAGGCCGGACCCGGCCTGCTCGCTCATGTGCTGGTGTCCAAGTACGCCGATCATCTGCCGCTCTATCGGCAGGCGGAGATCTACTCGCGGGAAGGTGTCGATCTCGACCGCTCGACCATGGCGGACTGGGTTGGCCAGGTCAGCTGGCTGTTGCAGCCGCTGGTCGAGCACATCCGCCAACACGTGTTCGCGGCCGACAAGATTCACACCGACGATACGCCGGTGCCGGTTTTGGCGCCGGGCAGCGGCAAGACCAAGACCGGCAGGCTGTGGGTCTATGCCCGCGACGACCGGGGATGGCAGGGCATCGGTCCACCAGCGGCCGCTTATTTCTACACACCAGATCGCAAGGGCGAACGGCCACGCTCACATCTCGCCAGCTTCAGCGGCTTCCTGCAAGCGGATGGCTATGCGGGTTACGACCAGCTGTACGATGGTCGCCGGCAGCCCGGACCCATCTTCGAGGTGGCGTGCTGGGCGCATGTCCGACGCAAGATCTACGACGTTTGTAAGGCGACCGGCTCAGCCACGGCGCGCACCGGCGTCAGCATGATCGACCTGATGTACGAGGCGGAGGAGCTTGGCCGCGGACTGCCGCTGGAAGAGCGGCTCGAACGGCGACAGGTCGTCAGGGTCGGGGTGGACGGCTTCTTCAACTGGGCCGAGGACACACTACGCCGGATCTCCAACAAGGGCGCGCTGGCGGACGCGATCCGCTATGCCGTGAAGCGGCGCGAAGCGCTGACCCGTTTCTGCGACGACGCACGGCTCGAAGCGGACAACAACCGCGCCGAGAACTGCCTTCGGCCGATCGCCCTTGGCCGCAAGAACTACCTCTTCGCCGGCTCCGACAAGGGCGGCGAGCGGGCAGCGGCGATCTACACGCTCCTTCAAACCGCCAAGCTCAATCACATCGACCCTGAAGCCTGGCTGCGCGACGTGCTCACCCACATCGCCGATGGTCACCCCGCCAATCGCATCGGCGAACTTGCGCCGTGGTGTTGGAGCACCGGTGCTTAGCCGTATTGAAAGCCCAAATGTCCGCTAGCGGGTGACGCTGAAGGCTAGCTCAATGGCGATGTCCGGGTGGATTACAGCCTTCCTGAATCCGGCAACCCCGAGCGGTAAACTGCCCTTTGTTAAGCCTTGTGCGATCAGCAGCAACGCGCCCGATTCCGGTCGTTCAGTGCTGCTTTCATGCTTCCCAGAATCGGACTCTCATTCAGATCGGGCCAGCACCCGATCTGAATGGTCACGCGCGGCAAAATTCGCCTTCAGCGGCAATCCGGAAGGTGAAACAAGGTGCCTGCCGTCTCAGATCACCAGCTAATTGACGAGGCAATGTCATCGGTCGGTGTCGATACCCCGCCATGCGCAAGTTGCAGCGGCCAATGCGAGAAGGGCGCCGCCGACGAAAGCTGTTGGTAGACCTGATGCGAATTTGTGTGGGACGGCCGCCAGCGCGTAAATCGACGTGATCACCGCGATCCCTACCGCCCCACCGATCTGCTGGTCCATTTGCAACAGCCCGGAGGCAGTCCCGGCATGCTCTTCGGGCACACCCTGCATGATAGCGACCGTGCCCGGTGCGAAGATGAAGGCAATGCCGATCGCATGGATCAGAAGCGGGACAAGTACGGCCGGAAAATAGCGGCTGTCTGCCCCCAGCAGCGCAAACCCCAGCATGCTGATCGCGACGATCACGCTGCCGGCCACGAGCAGCCTGCGCGCCCCGAACCTGAGGATCAACCGGGGCGCGAACTTGCTCAGTGTCGAAACCGTCACGGTCATCGGCAGATATCCAAGACCAGCCTCCATCGGCGTCCAGCCAAGAACTTGCTGCAGGTATTGAACGATCAGGAACAGCATCGCGAAGTGCATGCCGACGATCAGCGCCATCACGGCCAGCCCTGCGATGCGGGTACGGCTCCGCAACAGGGCAAGGTCAAGCAATGGCGCGGGGTGGCTCCGCTCGGCGCGGATGAACAGCATGAACAGGAACGCCGCAACCACGAACGAGAAAACGGTAGCAAGCCCCATCCACCCATCTTCTGCCGCGCTGATGAAGCCATAGGTGAGCGCACCGGAGCCGAGGGTAGCGGTCAGCGCGCCGATCACGTCGAGGCGCATAGGCTTCGGATGCGTTTCGGCCACGAGGTGGCCAATTGCGATCACCACCAGCGCACCGACCGGCACGTTGATGAGCAATGCCCATCGCCACGACAGCAAGTCGGTGAGGACGCCACCCAGGATAAGGCCCGCCGATGCGCCGGCGGCCGAGACAGCAATGAAGAGCGACATGCCTTTCGCCTGCTCCGCATCGTCTCGCGCCATGATCATCACCAGCGCAAGTACACTCGGGGCAGCCAATGCGGCGCCGATACCCTGAAAGACACGCGCGGCTATCAGCAGGAATGGGGTATAGGCGACTCCGCCAAGCAGCGACGCAACGACAAAGACGATCAGCCCTAGCCTGAAGGCGCGTACCTGGCCGATCATGTCGCCCAATCTTCCTCCGAGCAGAAGCAGGCCGCCGAATGCGACGCCAAAGGCGTTGGGCACCCAGGTCAGCCCGGCCGCGCTGAAGCCCAGATCCTGCTGAATGCGCGGGAGCGCAACGACAACGATCATCAGGTCCATCGCGAGCATGAGCTGCGCCGCCAGAACGACCCCCAAGGCAAGCGCGCGTCGACGCGCAGAGAGGGCGCCGCCCCCGAGGGACAGGGTCGTCATATAGGTGTTCCGATAGGTTGAAGAGCCAAGAAGCCGGTGGTGGACGTGCGTGTCCGGCCGTTCAGCCGGACACTCGATCGCCCCGGGAAGCCGGAAGCTCCCGCGTCAGTGATCAGACGCCGCGCGCGCCGCCCGTTGCCCGGATGGATTCGCCGCTCACCCAATGGCTGTCGTCCGAGGCCAGGAAGACTGCGGTGCGGGCGATGTCGTCGGGTTCGCCGAAGCGCCCGAGCGGGGTCTCGGCGAGCAGCGTCTGTCCGAAATCACCGGCGAAGTTGCCGTCTGTGGCAGGCGTGTTCGTGTAGCCCGGCCGGATGGCATTCACCCGGATCCCGCGCGGGCCGAGCTCGCGGGCCAATCCATAGGTCATGGTGTCGATCGCACCTTTCGTGGCCGAGTAGACGGTGGTCGCAGCTGATGGGTGAGTGCTCAGGATCGAGCTGATGTTGATGATGCTGCCGCCTGCCGGGTTGAAGTGCTTCAGCGCCTCGCGCACCGCAAGGAAGGATCCCAGCACGTTGACGTTGAACTGCTGGTGGAACGCCTCTTCGGTCAGGTCTGCGACCATCTCGAAGACCGCGACGCCGGCATTGTTCACCAGCACGTCCACCTTGCCGTGATCGGCAGCAACAATGTCGAACAGCCGGCCGACATCGGCCGATTGCGACATGTCGGCCCGCAGCGCGACGGCGGTGCCGCCGGCCGCAGTGATCGCCGCGACTACAGCCTCGGCCTTGTCCTTGCCGTTCGCATAATTCACCACCACGGTCGCACCCTCGGCAGCGAAAGCCCGGGCGATGCCGGCGCCGATGCCGCTGGAGGCGCCGGTCACGACAGCCACTTTTCCATTCATTCTCATCACAAGGTCCTTGTTGGCGTGCAATCTGGTGCAAGGAATGGGAGCATCCTCTCGCAGGCTCGATATCGGTGTGACTGGGCGGCCACCCATGCCGCTTCTTCTCCCGTTCTTGCCCGATCTTCTCAGTCCGGCTTGTTCTGCGGGGCGGCAGCGCCATGTTCCTGATCATGAGCGACGCCTTGAACGAGCTGCGCGGTATCGTTATGCGCGCGGGCAGCCGATGGACCGAAACGGGGCTTCCCCGCGTCGCGATGGTGCGGGCCGAGGCGTGCTCCGACCAGGTCTATCAGCCGATGCTGCATCTGGTGCTTCAGGGCGCAAAAAGCCTGTCGATCGGCGATCAGATCCTGCGGTTCGAGGAGGCGAGCTACTTTGTCGTTCCCGTGGACGTGCCCGCGACGGGCGGGATCGAACCTGAAGGACCGGGCCAGCCCTATCTCGCAGTCAGCCTGACGCTCAACCCGTCGGCCATTGCCGCAATGATGGCGGAGATGGGAACAGCGAATGCGGCGCTGCCAGCGACCGGCTTCTCGGTCTCGCCAGCGACACCCGAACTGATTGACGCCTGGCTGCGGCTGCTGCGGCTGATCGATCGGCCGCAGGAGGCGGCGATGCTGGCGCCGATGATCGAGCGCGAGATCCTGTTCCGGATTTTGCTGGGCCCGCAGGGTGACAGGCTGCGCGAAATCGCCAGCGCGGACAGCCGCCTGTCACAGATCCGTCCTGCCATCGGGTGGATCCGCGACAACTACGCCCAGCCGATCCGCTCCGAGGCGCTGGCGGACATGACGAACATGAGCGTTGCCGCCTTCTACCGGCATTTCAAGGCGGTGACATCGATGGCGCCGCTCCAGTACCAGAAGCGGCTTCGGCTGCTGGAGGCGCGGCGAATGCTGCTGTTCGAGGCGCGCGATGCCGGATCGATCGCTCATGTGGTCGGGTACGAAAGTGCCTCCCAGTTCAGCCGGGAATATGCGCGCATGTTCGGATTGCCGCCGCGGCGGGACGCCGCTCGCTACAAGGTGCCCGAGCCGGGTGGCCGCGATCTGCGGGTCGCGGCAGTCAATTGATTCCGCTCCAGCCGGAGCCGGTGGCTTGCTACTCTCGCCAATGCGGCGGGTACGCCGCGTCATAGCCGCGAACCGACTGAATGCGCTTCAACCACGCGGCGACTGCCGGATGCGTTCGGCCTAGATCGTCGAAACCGAGCCCGAGCGTGATCGCATCGGGCTTGGCACCGAAACGGGCAAGCAACTCGATGATCGGCATAGTGGCGATGTCGGCGGCCGAAATCGACGCTCCAGCCAGATAAGGCTCGCGCTGGAGGATAGCTTCTAGCCAGTCCAGGCGGGTTGCCGCCAGACCGGCAGCCTTCCTGGCGCCGTCGGGATCCTTCATCGCCTCGCCATAGGATATTGCCCGGACGACGCCCGTCTCGATCGGATCGCGCAAATGATTCACCACTTCGAAGATGCGTTGCCAGATCAGGCCGGTCTCCGCAGCTGTCTTGCCGAACAGTGCCGGGGCGGGATGCGCGCGTTCGAGGAACGCCATGATGGCGAGCGATTCCGTGATGATTGCCCCAGCGGCGTTCAGCACCGGAACCTGACCACGCGGATTGACCGCTAGGAACTCCGGCGTCTTGTGCGCCCGTTTGCTCGGGTCGAGCCGATGCGAGACATAGGGCACGCCCTTGTATTCGAGCGTCAGCATGACACGCCAGGCATTGGGGCTGCCGCTTATCCAGTAGAAATCATAGGTCATGATCGTGCCTTTGCGATGTTCGGAATGCAGGTGCGGAGCATGGCCGGCGGATCAAGCCATGCTCCAACCAGCTCAAACCTGCGCCTGACCGCCATCCGCGAACAGTTCGGTGCCGTTCACGAAGCTTGAATCGTCCGATGCTAGGAACAGCGCGGCGCGCGCGATCTCCTCCGGCTGGCCGACCCTGCCGGTGGGGATTCGGGTCGCAAGATAATCGAGCATGCCCTGCTGCTGCGTGACATCATTGCCGGCATACTCGAGGAGCGCCGGGGTGAGCGTCGCGCCGGGGCTGAGGACGTTTACGCGAATGCCGGCCTCCTTCAGGTCGAGGATCCAGCTGCGCGCCAGATTGCGCACGGCAGCCTTGGAGGCCGAGTAGATGCTGAACGCGGCGGTGCCTTCGATGCTTGCGCTGGATCCCGCAAGGATGACCGAGGACCCCCTTACCAGCAAGGGCAGAGCCTTCTGGACCGTGAAGATCACGCCCTTCACGTTCGATCCGAAGATGCTGTCGATATGCTCCTCGGTGATCTGGGCGAGCGGCATCATCGCGCCGCCGCCGGCATTGGCGAACAGCACGTCGATCCTACCCGCCTCCGTGCTGACCTGCTGGTAGAACCGATCGAGGTCTGCGGGTTTGGACGAGTCCGCCTGGATACCTGTGACATTGCCGCCGATCTCGGCCCCGGCCGCCTTCAGCGCATCAAGCCTGCGCCCCGTTATATAGACATGCGCGCCTTCCGCAGCGAAGAGCTTCGCGGTGGCTAGGCCGATCCCGCTGGTGCCGCCTGTGATAACGGCGATCTTGCCGTCGAGCCGATCCGACATGGTTATTCTCCGTGATGATAGAGGGCCGATCCGACACTTCGGAACGACGTCCTAAGATCGAAATAGGCTGCCGCCGAACAGCCCGGAAGCTCGCCAGCATGAAGAGACTATCCATGCTGATGGACGATCTCGGACCGGCCCTGATCGCGTGCCTGCACGTTCACGAATGTTCGATCAGGCCGTCGTGCGCGCCTCGTCCGCGAATATCTCGACGGTCCAGTCGGCGAAGGCTCTGAGCTTCGCGACCTGGTGGCGGGCGGCAGGGTAGACGAGATTGATCGGCAATGCCGGTTGCGCCCAATCTGCCAAGACCTCGACCAGGCGGCCTTCTTCGAAGTGGGTCCGGGTACCGAAATCGAAAATCTGGCCGATCCCCAAGCCGGCCAGAATTGCGTTCGTATGTGCGGTGCTTTCGCTGATACTCACGGCCGATCGCGGATTGATGTCATGGATGTCCGCGCCCTTTGCGTAGTGCATCGGATGCAATTTCCCGGTGTGCGGGAAGAGGTAGGTGATGGCGGTATGGTTTTCCTCGAGGTCCCGCGGATGGATCGGGGTGCCGTTCTCGGCCAGATAGGCGGGTGTAGCGCAGCTGATCGATCTGAGCGTGCAGAGCCTCCGGGCGATAAGCGTGCTGTCCGGCAGTTCGCCGCCCCGGATCACGCAGTCGACACCTTCACCGACCAGGTCGACCGGCCGGTCGTTGACCCCCAGCAGCAGGTCGATTTTGGGATAGCGCGCCTGAAATTCGGGCAGTCTGGGGATGATGACGAGGTTCGCTAGCGACGATCCGACGTCGACGCGCAACCGCCCGCGCGGGTTCGCCTGCATTCCGGCCGCTGCAGCATCGAGTTCGTCCAGCTCGGCGAGCAGGCGCAGTGCCTCGCTGCGATAGGCTTGGCCTTCCGACGTAACGGTAAGCCCGCGCGTGTTGCGCTCGACCAGCTTGATCCGCAAATGGTGCTCCAGGTCCTGCAGCAGCTTGCTGACGGAGGAACGCGGCAGGTTGAGCGAGTCCGCCGCTTTGGCGAACGATCCCGCATCCGCGATCCGAACAAAGACCCGCATGGCGAGGAGTTGATCCAAGGGCGTGCTCCTCGTGCGATGAAGTCATGCGCGAACGGCCGATTGCGAGCTTTGGCGCTCTGCTTCTGTCGTCCGCGACGGCAGTCCGGAGAAGCGGAAAACCGCAATTTACGTCAACTACCCATTTCGGCGATCAGAAGCGACCCTACGTGCAGAAAGCAGATTTACTATGGCACAGATGCACGTTCAGAACCGCTATCCCTTATCCTTGCCCAACCGCCGCGCCGCGACACGTGGGAGGGCGGACGCTTACCGTCAGTCGGCACCAGATGGAAGGTCCTTCCGCTAGGTATCCAAGTACGCCTCACTCTACTCCTCAGCGGAGCCGTACTCAGATGATTTACGACGTTGTTGGGTGACACCACGCTGATTGAGGGCCTGACGAACACGATCCAGCAGATCAGTTCGGCGGTATGGTTTGCCGAGAACATCGAGGCCGGCAGCCTTCGGACCGTCAGCTACGAGATCCTCGTTGTAGCCGGTGGTCATCAGCACCGGCAGTGCGGGATCGATCTTGCCGATCTCTGTCGCAAGCACGATCCCGTTTATGCCGCCTGGCATGACGAGGTCAGTGAACAGCAGGTCGACCGAGCCCGCTGGTAGCTCTTTGAACAGCTCGAGGGCAGCTTCCCCCGTTTCCGCTGTGGTGACCTTATAGCCCACTTCCTCGAGGATCTCCCGGGACAAGGCCAGCACGTCGGAACTGTCCTCGACGATCAGGATATGCTCGCTTTGGACGCGGTCGTCCGAGCTGGCCAACATCGGTCTTCGCTCCAGCACCTCGGGCTCAGTGGCATCGGCGGTAGCGATCGGGAACAGCATTCGCACCGTTGTTCCACGGCCGACCTCGCTGTCGATCTCAAGCCGCCCACGGGATTGTTGTACAAAGCCGGAAGCCATCGCCAGACCGAGGCCGGTGCCCTTGCCTGCGGCTTTGGTCGTGAAGAAGGGTTCCGTCGCTCGTGCCAGCACATGCGAGGGCATGCCGTCACCCTGATCCTTGACCTCAACCGAGATGTAATCGCCGGGTCTCAGACCGCTTGCTGCAGCATTTCCGTTCAGGTGGACCTTGCCGGTGACCAGCTCGACCACTCCTCCCTCTGGCATGGCGTCGCGCGCGTTGATCGCGATGTTAAGCACCGCCATCTCGAACTGCTCCGGATCAAGCACCGCTTTAGGTAGGTTGCGCCGCAGACTAATATGCAGCTCGACCTGCTTGCTGATCGCGCTCTCCATCACCTCGGCGAAGCCGTTGATGCAGGCGCTGACGTCGACCGGCCGCGGGTCGAGCCTGCTCTTGCGTGCAAAGGCAAGCAGCTGGCCCGTCAGCTTGGCACCGCGCTCGGCAGCTCCCTTGGCATTGTTCAGGTATCGCAGGGCACGTTCATCTGCCACGCGTGCCGTAGCCAACTCGAGATTGCCGTTCACAACCTGCAGCAGGTTGTTGAAGTCGTGAGCGAGCCCTGCGGTGAGCTGCCCGACCGCTTCCATCTTCTGCGCCTGCGCCGAAACCTTCTCGCTCTCGCGACGGCGTGTGACGTCGAGCTGGCTGGCAAAGAAGTATAGCAGGTTGCCCGAGGTGTCGTAGACTGGACCGATGAACACCGCGTTCCAGAACGGCGTGCCATCACGCCGGTAGTTAAGAAGCTCGAGCGCGATTGATTCATTAGCGACGACGGCATCCCGCAGTTGGCTCACCATCTCGCGATCCGTCTGCGCTCCCTGCAGGAAGCGGCAGTTGCGGCCGACAACTTCAGCTTCTTCGTACAAGGTGAGGTCGAGGAATGCCTTGTTGGCAAACACGATCGGATTATCGGGCTGATGCGGATCGGTCAGGATCATCGGCATCCGAGTCATTTCAACAGCCGCGAAAAACACGTCTCCTCGGTCGTCCAAACCGGTCTTGGTGATCGTGGCTTCTCGCCAGTGATGGAGACCTCGCGTCTCTATTGGTTCACGAGCACCAACATCCATCGCGCCAGCTGCTGGAATGCCGGCGCTTTGCCCATTGCCCTCGATGTCCCAACCATCCCCACTCTGCTTCTGGTCGCTCACAAAATTCCTCAACGCTATTGGGCGGCACAGCGGAGGCCCCGCTAGCTGTCAGAATATACCCATCAATCCAATTCAGGTTCGCGCAGGGGTTAGCGCAGCCAAGCTTTCAGCAAGTTCCGCCATCCTGAACGGCTTGGTGAGCCGCGGAAGGGCCGGTGTGATTCCGTCGGCGTCAGCATATCCGGAGACGATGAGGACCGGCAGTTCAGGTATCACACCGCGAAGCGCTGATGCGAGCTGCACGCCATTCATGCCTGGCATCAGGTGGTCGGTGACTAGCAGATCGGGTTTCAACCCATCAACGACCATTGCCAACGCAACATCGCCCGAACTCGCCTGCTGCACCTCGTATCCAAACTCCTCCAGCATGTCCGCGGTGCTCGCCCGGACGACATCTTCATCATCGACGAGCAAAACCACTCCCCGAGCAGCGCTGACGAAAGTCGGGTCGCTTGGAGCGTCATCAATGTCCGCAGCCGATATGCTGATAGGCAGCCACAGCTCAACA
>Ga0210040_10009386_pt1 | contig 11398 bp, 9 predicted proteins | sample CryGeyCG12114_NA_FD_185462 | JGI IMG/M metagenome (GOLD analysis project Ga0210040, IMG submission 185462) | Groundwater microbial communities from aquifer - Crystal Geyser CG19_WC_8/21/14_NA (SPAdes) (version 2) | ecosystem: Environmental > Aquatic > Deep subsurface > Groundwater | place: USA... | reverse complement strand
CTCGTCGACGACCACGAGCAGATACGGGTAGGGCTTGAGCACGCGCTCGCTGCCCGCGGGGAGGATGATCTCGCCCGCCACGACCGCGGCGTTGAAGTCGTCGATGTGCTTGAAGCCGAACGACGCGAGGTCGTCGTACCGCATGTCCATCTCCTTCACGACCCACTGCAGCGCTTCGGCCGCCTTCTTGGGGTTCGTGATGATGGGCGTGATGAGGTGCGGCACCCCGGCGTAGGCCGTGAGTTCGACGCGCTTCGGGTCGACGAGGACCATCCGCACCTCGGTCGGGGTGGCCCGCATGAGGATCGACGTGATCATCGAGTTGACGAAGCTCGACTTACCGGAGCCGGTGGAGCCCGCCACGAGGAGGTGGGGCATCTTCGCGAGGTTCGCGACGACGAAGCCGCCCTCGACGTCCTTGCCGACACCGATGGTCATGGGGTGCTTGCTCTTCGCGGCGGACGCGGATCGCAGTACGTCCGCGAGCGCCACGGTCTCGCGGTCGGTGTTCGGGATCTCGACGCCGATCGCGCTCTTGCCCGGAATCGGGGAGAGGATCCGCACCTCGTTGGACGCCACCGCGTAGGAGATGTTCTTCTCGAGCGCGATGACCTTCTCGACCTTGACGCCGGTCCCGAGCTCGACCTCGTACCGCGTGACCGTCGGACCGCGCGAGAACCCGGTGACCTTCGCGTCGACGTTGAACTGGGTGAGCACGCCGGTGATCTGGCGGACCGCCTCGTCGTTCGCCTCGGAGCGGGCCTTGGCGGGCGCGCCCGGAGTGAGGAGGGAGGCCGGCGGCAGCCGGTAAGGGCCGGCGGGACCCGAGGTGACGTACTCCGGCTCCGCGTCGAGCTCGGGCGCGGGCGCCTGCTCGGGGATGTTCGCCGGCACCGGCGCCAGCGCAGCCGGGGCGATGATCTCGGTCGCCCCGTCCGGCATGGCGGGCGAGTCCGCGTCGGTGCGGAGCATGTCCTCGAGGAGCTCGATGCCGAAGTCCTGGCTGCGGGCCACCGCGGCGGCAGCGGGATCGACGGGGCCGACCGGCCCCACGGGCCCGACGAGGTCGGTGAAGGCCGGCTGGACGAGAGGGGTGTCGTACGCCGGGTCCGCCTCGCGCTTCTTGTTCCGACGCCACCAGGGCAGGCTCTCGGGATCGACGTCGCCCGGCTCCAGGATCTCGATGCCGAGACTCGTGGTGTCGGCGTCCACCGCAGCGGCGCCGGACTTGCCCTTCGACTTCGCGGGGGCTGTGCCGGCCTCGGGTGCGTCGGCCCCGAAGAGGTACGAGTAGAGCTGGCCGAGCCGCGTGGCCACCTTGTTCGGCGGGGTCTTCGTGATGATGAGGAGCGCGAGCAGCGTCAGGACCGTGACGACCAGGGAGGCGCCGAGCGGGGTGATGACGAACGAGAGCGACCCGCCGAGGAGCCAGCCGAACACTCCTCCGCTGGCGGCGACCGCCTCGATGCCGTCGCTCGGCTGCTTCGCGCCGCCCGCGAGGTAGCAGAAGGCCGACAGCGAGACGACGAGGAGGGCGAGACCGATGCCGATGCGACCGTTGTCGTGCACCGAACTCGGGTGGCGGAAGAGCCAGATGGCGAAGAGCAGGAAGACGACCGGCAGCGCGAACGCCATCCGGCCGAAGAGGCCCCCGAAGGTCCACGCGTCGAGCGTGGTCGCCACGGGCTGGCCGATGAGGAACCACTCGATCGCGGCGCCGGCGACCGCGAGCAGCAGCAGCAGGAACGGGATGCCGTCCCGCCGCTCCTCCTTGGCGAGGGTCTCGGGACCGAGGGCGCGGACGGCGCCGCCCGCGAGGTGGGCGAGGCCGAGCCACGCCTTCGTGAACACCGACTGCTCGGGCTCCGCGACCGGGTACTTCTTGGTGCGCGCGGTCGTCGCCGATGTGCTTCGGGTGCGAGGTTTCGTACCCGTGCTGCGCGCCGCGGTCGTCGTCCGGGCGCGGCTGTTCCCCCTGGTGCCTGCGGCCATGGGGCCACCATACGTCCGGGCTCGGACGCGGACGCGGTGGAACACGCACCCCGCTCACCCCCACTCGGGGGGGGGTCAGGCGCCGGGGTGCGTCAGACCTCGAGGGCGCAGAACCCGCCGACGTCGCCGTTTGCGAGCGAGGTGAGCGGCCACTCGATCGGGTCGATGCGCATGGACCACACCTGCCCGAGCTCGTCCGGGCGCCCCATCGACTCCGTGACCACCTCGATGACCAATCGTGAACTACCTCCGGACAGCCCGTACACCCGCCCGCCGCCCTCGTCGTAGCGTTCTGCATCGGGGTAGGCCGCGGCCACTTCGGCCTCGGACGACCCCAGGTGGATGCCCCGATCGGTTCGGATGTCCGGGGAACGGACGGTCAACCACTTCAGAGTCCCGTCGTCGTTGTGGTGCGGCTCGAAGGGGTAGTACTCGTAGGCGTGGCCGCCGTTCTCGATCGTGATCATCGCGTAGTTCGGGATCCACGCCGCGAGCGCCGGGTCGTTCGGATCCCACCCTCGCGCCTCGCGCTCGGGCGTGAGGCAGCCCTGCTCGTCGTAGGTGGCCAGCAGCGGATCGATGGGGTCACCGACCCGGAGCGTGCCGAGGCCGTCCGGGCTCAGGACGAGGTCCGCGAGAGCAGGAGGGCCGGCCGGTGTCGGCGTCGGTGTGGGTGTCGGTGTCGCGCTCTCAGCCGGCGCGGCGTCGGCATTCGTATCCACGGGGGCGGGCGGAGCAGCGACGCAGGCCGAGAGCGCGAGCACGACGGGCAGGAGGAGGAGGCCGGCGACACGGGGCACGCGCCCAGTATCGCGAACGCGGACCCCGGCGGCGAGAGCCCGCCCCGTGCGGCAACCCGATCGATATGGGGAAGCGTCGCCGCGGAGCTCAGCGGAGCGAACGCACCATCACGTCGGAGGCACCCCGGGCCTCGACGAGCGTGAACCCCTCGCTCGTGTAGAGCCGCTGGGCGAAGTTGCCTCGCTCCACGCTCAGGCTGATGCGCTGGTGCCCCTCCTCGGCCGCCCGCTGGAGCAGTCGCTGCAGCAGCGCCCTTCCGACGCCTTGCGCGCGCCACACCGGACGCACCCCGAGGATGAGTTCCGGCACCCCCGCGGCCACGAATCCGAGTCCCGGCCGGTCGGCCTGGAACATCCGGTACCAGCCGGCCCCGACGGCGACGCCCTCCGCGTCGCACGCGAGGTATCCCGCATCGCCGGGCCGCGGCCAGGAGGCGATGTAACGGCGTCGCACGGGGTCCGCGAGCACGGTGACCCGCGGCCGCATTCGAAGCGCATCCCAGTTGGCGGCCTCGACGAGCGCTTCGGTGAGCGCGAGGGAGTCACCCCGCCCCGCTTCCCGGATCTCGTAGCCGCTCACGAGCCCACCTTGCCACCGTCGGGCGCGGCGCGGCGGCGCAGATCAGTAACGAAGTGCGTCGATCACCTTCACCCGGACGGCGACGAGTGCGGGGATGAGTCCCGCCAGCGCTCCGACGGCGGTCGCAGCGATGAGGCCGGTGATGGCCGCGCTGACCGGGAAGGCCGGCACATCGCTGACCCCCTGGCTGATGATCTCGATCGTCCACGGGTTGCGGAGCACGAGGACGGCCACGAGCACGCCGACGACGCCGGCCGCGACGGTCGCGACGACGCTCTCCATCAGCACCGCGAAGAACACCCGTCCCGCTGTCGCCCCGAAGGTGCGGCGGATACCGATCTCGCGGATCCGGCCGCGCACCGTCACGAGCGCGATGTTCACGAGGCCGAGTGCACCGAGGAGGAGGACGAGGAGGGCGATGCCGCCGACGATGAGCTGCACCTGGCGAAGGGACTCCGCGTTCTGTTCGGCGTAGTCGTTCCGGTAGGCCTCGACCTGCACTCCGTCACCCAGCTGGCCGGCGATGTCGCCGCGGAGCCGCTCGCTCAGCTCGTCGCCCGTTTCGGGCGGGATCCACACCTCGAAGGAGGGCGGCCCCTGCTGAAGCTGTTCGGCCGCGGTCTGCTGCGAGGCCACCTGCGACGCGAGCATGAACATCGTCGGGTCCGTCTGGAAGCTCGGCGACGGCGTGACGCCCACGACCACCGCGGTGATCCCGTCCCCGATCTTGACGGTCGGGTGGGTGCGCAGGTCGGGCGAGCCGATGCGTTCCCAGAAGCGTTCGTTGACGACCAGCGCCGGGGCGAGTCGGCGCTCATCGGCGGCGGAGAACCATGCCCCGTACGCCACGTCGACGCGGTGCATCTGGCCGAAGGGCACATCGACCGTCTCCGCCTGCACCTGCTGTCTGCCGTCCGGGAACCGCACGTCCTCCGTCGTGTACCCGTGCTCGGTCGCGTAGTCGATGCCGTAGCGGGCGGTGGCCTCCGCGAAGGCGCTCCGGATGTCGCCGGTCGGGACCGTCTGGCCCTCGGCACCGTAGGCGCTCACCGAGTAGGTGGCGGCGCGACCTCCCTGTCGCTCGCTCGACTCGCGCAACGACTGTTCGGCGATGGTCCCCGCGGCGACGACACCGGTGAGAGCGGCGACGGCCACGCCGACCCCGATCAGCGAGAGGAGGACGCGGCCCCGGTGCACCCGCACCTCGGCCCACGCCTCGACAACGGCCCCGACCACGTCGGTGAGGAACCGGCCTCCGACGCCCCTCACGCCACGGCCCCGGTGAGCACTCCGGCGTCGAGCCGGTAGTGCCGGCGCGAGCGGGCTGCGATGTTCGGATCGTGCGTGATGGTCACGAGCGCAGCATCCGTCTCATCGGCGACACGCTCGAGCAGGTCCATGACGGTGCCGCCGGTCTCGAGGTCCAGGGCACCGGTCGGCTCGTCGGCGAGGATCAGCCGCGGCCGCCGGACGAGCGCACGGGCGATCGCCACGCGCTGCTGCTCACCGCCCGAGAGCCGCTCCGGCGGGGAGTCGAGGCGGTGGCCGAGCCCGACGTTCTCGAGCATCCGAGTCGCGATCGCCCGGCGCCGCCAGAAGTTGCGCCCGGACTCGTAGAGGAGCGGAGTGAGCACGTTCTCGAGCGCGGTGCGCCGTTGCAGGAGGTTGAACTGCTGGAACACGAAGCCGATGGCGCTGCCGCGCAGGCGGTCCCGACGGGCTCCGGAGATGCCGTAGGCGGACCTGCCGTCGAAGAGGAGCTCACCCGAGGTCGGGGCGTCGATCAGGCCGAGGAGGTTCAGCAGCGTCGACTTGCCGGAGCCCGACCTGCCCACCACCGACACCCGGTCGCCGGGCTCCACGTCGAGGTCGACGCCCGTGAGGATGGAGAGCGGGCGGCCGTCCGGCATCGTCACGACGCGGGAGACGTCGCGCAGCTGCAGGATCGTCACTTGACGGTTCCGCAGATGATCGACCCGTCGCCGCCCTGCACGCAGCCGTCCTCCGCCGGCGCCTGGGCGCTCGGAGAGAACTGCAGGATGGTGTCGCCCTCGGCGACCCCGCCCGTCACCTCGACCAGGTCGCCGTCCGACATCCCGAGGGTGACGTCCCGCGGCTCGCTGCCGCCATCGGCGGTTACCGCGTAGACGACGCCGGTCTGGGCGCCGCCATCGACCGCGGTCGTCGGCACGACGAGCACGTTCTCCGCCTTCCCGGCGGGGATCGTCAGCGCCGCGGCGAGACCGGGGAAGACGAGGACGTCTCCCGGGACCGCGCAGCGGACGCTCGTCCCCGAACTCGATGTGGTGTCGCCCGAGGACGGATCGGCCGGCTCGGCGACGCCGGTGCTTGCGATGGTGAGCCCGGTGCACGCGAACGGCGCGGGTCCACCGGTGATGGTCACCTGCGCCTCGGTCGGCTTGTCGAGCAGGCGGTACTGCTGCTCGGGGCTGAGAGACCCGGTGACCGAGAACGTCGGCGGCGAGACCTGGCCGGCGGCGTCCCCGACGGACACCGCCTGCCCGTGCAGCACGGTCAGGGACGTGAGCGTGCCCGCGATCGGGGCGAACACCTTCGCGTAGCTGATCACCGGCTTCGGCTGGGTGACGGTCACGGCGCCGGTGGGATCGGTCGTCTCGATCGGGTCCTGAGGCGTTTCGACCTTGATGTCGAAGAGCTTGTCGCCCTGGGCGACGGTGGCGCCCTGCTGCACGAACACCTCGTCGACGGCGCCCTGCCCGGTCGCCTTCACACCGACGGGGGCATCCGCGACGACCGTGCCCTGCAGGGTCACGTCGTTGACGATCGAGCCGACCTCGACCGTGACCTCCGGGTCGGTGATCGATCCGGTCGGCACCGCCGCGTCGTCGTCCGCACTCGTCCCGGCGAAGAACGCGAGCCGGACCAGCGCTACCGCGATGACCGCGAAGACGACCAGCCGGAGGATCGGGAAGACCCATTTCCGCGTGATGCCCAACTCGTCCTCCAGGTCCGCCGAGGCCGGAAGGCGCCGCGCGACACCCAACCTATGGGCGCCCCGGTGTCGCGCGGCTCAACCTCGAGGATGATTCGCGTCCTCCGGAAGGAGGGCTTCGCGCGGGCGAAGCTCGAGGGGTCCCGTCAGCTCTCGATGACGATCGGGACGATCATCGGCCGGCGGCGGTGCTTGGTGTTGACCCATCGGCCTACCGTGCGGCGGACGACCTGCGACAGGGCCCGCACATCGGTCGTGCCGTTCTCGGCGGCCTCGTTGAGAGCCTGCCGGATCTTCGGCACGACCTCGTCGAAGATGCTCTCATCGGGCGCGAAGCCGCGGGCGTGCACCTCGGGTCCGGCCACGATGCGGCCCGTCGCACTGTCGACGACCGTGAAGATCGAGATGAAGCCCTCCTCGGCGAGAGTCCGGCGGTCCTTGAGGTCCGCCTCGTTGATCTCACCGACCGAGGACCCGTCGACGTAGACGAACCCGATGTCGACTCGGCCGACCACGCTCGCGACCCCGTCGCGGAGGTCGACCACAGTGCCGTTGCCGCCCACGATGATGTTCTGCTCGGGCACCCCGGTGTCATGGGCGAGCTGGGCGTTCGCGACCAGATGCCGCACCTCGCCGTGCACGGGCATGACGTTCTTCGGCTTCAGCACGTTGTAGCAGTAGAGGAGCTCGCCGGCCGACGCGTGCCCGGAGACGTGCACCTTCGCGTTGCCCTTGTGCACCACCTTCGCCCCGAGCTTCATGAGCCCGTTGATCACGCGGTAGACGGCGTTCTCGTTGCCGGGGATCAGGCTCGAGGCGAGGATCACGGTGTCGCCCGCGCCGATCTCGATCTGGTGCTCCCGGTTCGCCATCCGGGCGAGGACCGCCATCGGCTCCCCCTGCGACCCCGTCGACATGTAGACGATGCGGTCGTCGGGCAGGTCGAGCGCGGCCTTCATGTCGATGAGGACGCCCGAGGGGACCTTCAGGTACCCGAGGTCGGCGGCGATGCCCATGTTTCGCACCATACTGCGGCCGACGAGGGCGACCTTGCGGTTGTGCGCGGCCGCGGCGTCGAGCACCTGCTGGACCCGGTGCACGTGACTCGAGAAGCTCGCGACGATGACCCGGCGCGCGGCGGACCCGATCACCTGGCTGAGGACCGGACCGATGGAACGCTCGAGCTCGGTGAAGCCGGGGACGTCCGCGTTGGTCGAGTCGACGAGGAACAGGTCGACGCCCTTCTCGCCGAGCCGCGCGAACGCACGCAGGTCGGTGATCCGGTCGTCGAGCGGCAGCTGATCCATCTTGAAGTCGCCGGTGTGGAGCACGAGTCCGGCGGGAGTCGTGATGGCGACGGCGAGGGCGTCCGGGATGGAGTGGTTGACCGCGATGAACTCGAGGGAAAACGGACCGAGCTGCTCGACCTGCCCCTCCTTCACCGTCAGGGTGTACGGCGCGATGCGATGCTCCTTGAGCTTCGCCTCGACGAGCGCGAGCGTCAGGCCGCTGCCGATCAGCGGGATGTCCGCCTTCAGGCGCAGGAGGTAGGGGACCGCACCGATGTGGTCTTCGTGCCCGTGGGTCAGCACGATGCCGACGACGTCGTCCAGTCGGTCCCGCACCGGGGTGAAGTCGGGGAGGATCAGGTCGACGCCCGGCTGGTCGGTCTCGGGGAATAGGACACCGCAGTCCACGATCAGCAGCTTGCCGTCGAACTCGTAGACGGTCATGTTGCGGCCGACCTCCTCGAGGCCGCCGAGCGGGATCACCCGCAAGGTTCCCGAAGACAGCACGGGCGGCTCGATCAGGCGGTCCGTCGCCTCGGTCGGCTCCTGCTCCCGGTTCGGGTTCGAGTTCTGGTTATGGTGCTGGTTCCGATTCCGGTCCTGCATGGCACTCCTTCCGGCATCCCCGCAGGGACACCGTTCCGCCGTCCCTGGACGGCACTGTTCATTCGTTTCAGCGTGTGGTTCCGGCGACCTTCGGCAGGGCGCCGCCGGCGGCCGCGTTGCGGTCCGGCCGGAAGTTGCGGAAGTCGACTCCCGGGATGGCCTTCACCAGTCCGAGGTCGTCTTCGATGAGTGCGGCCTCGCCGTCCTCGGGCCCGACGAGCGGGAGCCGGACGCGCGGCGAGCCGATGCGCCCGAGGCCGTGGAGGATGTACTTGGCCGCGACGGTGCCGGGCACGTGGGTCATCACGGCGCGGACGAGCGGCTCGAGGGTCTGGTGCGCCGCCGTCGCGGCGTGCAGGTCGCCCGCGTTCACGGCGTCGACCATCGTGCGGTACGGCCGGGTCGCGACGTTCGCGGTGACGCCGATGAGGCCCGAACCGCCGATCGCGAGCGTCGGCAGCGCGTTCGCGTCGTCTCCGGCGAAGTACATGAGATCCGTCTGGTTGAGCACCCGGCTGACCTCGCTGAGGTCGCCCTTGGCGTCTTTTACGGCCAGGATGTTCGGGTGCTTCGCGGCGCGGAGGATCGTCTCATACCGGATGGGGACGCCGGTCCGGCCCGGGATGTCGTAGAGGATCACGGGCAGATCGGTCGCGTCCGCGATCATCCGGAAGTGGGTGAGGATGCCCGCCTGGGTCGGCTTGTTGTAGTACGGGGTCACGATCATGACCCCGTCGGCGCCCGCCTTCTCGCTGTTGCGGTAGAGCTCGATCGCGTGCGCGGTCTCGTTGGAGCCGCCGCCCGTGATGATCTTCGCGCGGCCGGCGGCCACGTCCTTGCCCACCTCGACGAGCCGGACCTTCTCGGGGTCGGTGAGGGTGCTCGTCTCCCCCGTCGTGCCGGTGACGACGAGCCCGTCGGCGCCGGCCTCGATGACGTCGTTCATGTGCTTCTCGACCCCGGGCCAGTCCACTTCGCCGTCGGCGGTGAACGGGGTGACCAGGGCGACGAGTACCTGGCCGAAGGGGTTACCGGAAGCCTGCACGTCCCCCAGGGTAGCGGGAGCGACCCGTGCACCGCCGCTCGGGCATCCGCTCACCGCCCGCGGAGCGCGCCCTTCGCGACGATCCGCGATGGCAGCACTCGGGACAGGCCGACGATGAGCCGGTAACGCAGGCTCGGGATGGTGACGGCACGACCTCGGTCGGCGGCCCGGAGCGCCCGTGCCACGACGTAGGGCGGATCGAGCCAGAGGAGCCGTGGGATCCCGTCCTTCGTCACAGCCATCCGGTCGTGGAACTCGGTCGACACGAAGCCGGGGGCGACGGCGGTCACCGTGACACCGCGACCGCGGTAGGTGAGGTTCGCCCAGCGGGTGAAGGAGAGGACCCACGACTTCGCCGCGCCGTAGGTGCCGCGAGGCGTGTAGGCGGCGACGCTCGCCACGTTGAGGATCGTGCCGGCCCGCCGCGGGAGCATGGCCGCGAGCGCCGCGTGCGAGAGCCGCATCGGCGCGGTCACCAGCACGTCGAGGTGTGCCTGCTCGAGCTCGAGGCGGTTCTGTTCGAACGGCTCCCGGAGCCCGTATCCGGCGTTGTTCACCAGGTAGACGACCGGCTCTGCCGTCTCCTGCAGGCGCGCCTCCACGCGCTCGACGTCGCTCCGCACCGACAGGTCCGCGGGGAGCACCTCGGTGCGCACGCCGAACCGGCGGATCCGCTCGGCGGTGTCCGCGAGGCGGTCGACGTCGCGGGCCACGAGCACGACGTCGTACCCGCGCACCGCGAGCTGCTTCGAGAACTCGGCGCCGATGCCCGCGGTGGCGCCCGTCACGAGCGCCCAGCCCCGGCTCATCGGGTGCCCGCCCGGGTCAGGGGGCCACCCGGCCGTTCGCGTCGAACGCGGCGGCCGTGAGCGGCATGAGGTCCACCCACAGCTGCTCCATCTTCTCGGCGACCATCTCGATCTCGCGCTGCGGGAACGAGGGGAACTGGGTGCCCTCCCGCTTCGTGCGGAGGGAGAGGAAGTTCATGAGCGACCGCGCGTTCATGGTCACGTACATCGACGAGAAGAGGTTGAGCGGCAGCACGATACGGGCGACCTCGCGTGCCACGCCCGCGTCGAGCATCCGCTGGTACGCCTCGTAGGCGGCGATCGAGTTGCGGCGTGCCTCGTCCTGCACGAGAGCCGACATCTCGGGGCTGCCCGGGAGGAAGTCGTAGGCGCCGGGCTTGCCGACCTGCACGAGGTTCCGCTCGGGACCGGGCACGTAGAAGACGGGGAGCAGCTCGCGGTAGCGGCCCGACTCCTCGTTGTAGGAGGCGATGCGGTGCCGCATGAACTCGCGGAACACGAAGATCGGCGCCTGCACGTAGAAGGTCATCGAGTTGTGCTCGAAGGGTGACCCGTGACGGTCGCGCATCAGGTAGTTGATGAGGCCGCGGTCGCGCTTCTCGGTGGCGGGCACCTCGTGCTGCGCCGCCTCGAGGGTCTGCTCCCCCTGCGTCGACACCCGCGCGGCGAAGAGCACATCGGAGTCGTGCGCGCTCGACCGGACGAGCTCCACCGTCACCTCGCTGCGGAACTCGATCTCGGGGCGTTCGGACGGGTCCTGGTTCTCGGCCACGGCTCTCACCCTACGCTGCCGCCTCCCGGGGAGGGGGCGCCCTAGGCTTCACCACATGGCGGCTCCGAAGCGTGTTCCCGTTCCTTCGGCGAGGCCTGCTCCGGCTCGCCGGACCACTCCGGCGCCCGCGCCTCCGACCCCCGCGGCCGCCCATCACGAAGGACAGCACGCTCCGGGTGCTCCTCTCGGGGGCGAGCGGGATGATCGGCACCGAGCTGCGGCGTCAGCTCGAGGCCGCGGGCCACACCGTCCTCACTCTGGTGCGCCGGGAGCCGCAGAACGACGCCGAGTTCACCTGGGCGCCCGACGCGAAGATCCTCGACTTCCGCCTGCTCGAAGGGGTGGATGCGGTCGTCAACCTTTCCGGCGCCTCGCTGACCCGGCTGCCGTGGACCTCGGGGTGGAAGACCCAGATCCTCCGCTCCCGCGTCAAGTCGACCGAGGCACTGGTCGAGGCGATGACCATGGCCGCGACTCCCCCGCAGGTGTTCCTCAGCGGCTCCGCGGTCGGCTTCTATGGCGACCGGCCCG
>Ga0210040_10009385_pt1 | contig 11400 bp, 7 predicted proteins | sample CryGeyCG12114_NA_FD_185462 | JGI IMG/M metagenome (GOLD analysis project Ga0210040, IMG submission 185462) | Groundwater microbial communities from aquifer - Crystal Geyser CG19_WC_8/21/14_NA (SPAdes) (version 2) | ecosystem: Environmental > Aquatic > Deep subsurface > Groundwater | place: USA... | reverse complement strand
TCGACAAGTTGGCAGGCGATTATGGCAAGATAGACCACGTGGAGTTTGTGGACCAGAACCCTATCGGAAAATCATCGCGCTCAAACCCTGTGACATACGTGAAGGCATATGATGCTATCCGCACGCTATATGCGGATCAGCCGCTGGCGAAGTCGCGGGGATTTAAGCCGTCGCATTTCTCGTTTAACATCGAAGGTGGCCGCTGCGAGGTGTGCCAGGGCGAGGGGCAGGTGAAGATCGAGATGCAGTTCATGGCCGACATCTACCTGACCTGCGAGAGCTGCCACGGCCAGCGCTTTAAACAGGACGTGCTCGACATCCAGTACAAACAGAAGAACATCTCCGAGGTGCTGGATATGACCATTGCCGACAGCATTGCGTTCTTTGCGGACCAGCCGAAGATTGCCGAGCGCCTCAAGCCGCTCGACGATGTGGGCCTCGGCTATATACGCCTGGGGCAATCGAGCAACACCTTGTCGGGCGGTGAGGCGCAGCGCGTGAAGCTGGCGTCTTTCCTGACAAAAGGCGCTACCTCGCACCACGAGAACATCCTGTTTATCTTCGACGAACCCAGCACCGGCCTGCACTTCCACGACATCAGCAAACTGCTCACCTCCATCAACGCGCTCCTCGAGAACGGCAACACCGTCATCATCATCGAGCACAACATGGACATCATCAAATCTGCCGACTGGATCATCGACCTCGGCCCCGAAGGCGGCACCAACGGTGGCCATCTGCTGTTTGAAGGCACCCCTGAAGACATGGCGAAGCTGGAGGAGAACCATACGGCTCGTTTCCTAAAAGGAAAGTTATAGGAGAGGGATGAATTATATATAAAGCCGCAGTAATGGGTGTTGCCGCGGCTTTTTACCTCCCCCTGCCCCCTCCTAAAAACAGGAGGGGGTACTGCTTCCTTTTCTTCTCAAGGTTTTGATAGTGAGCGATAAGCGGAAAATGTTCTCGTCTGTAGCTAAAAAGTGGGGGTTACAAAGCAGCTAAAACTCCCTCTCCTGTTTTTAGGGGAGGGTTGGGGTGGGGTTAAACCATAAATTACTAAATTGCCAAATCAGGAGTTAAAATTCTGAAACGGAGCATATAGTAGTATATATAAGATCATCATTCACAAACACATAAAACATGAGAAAGAAGATTGTAGCAGGCAACTGGAAAATGAATAAAACATACGAGGAGGCGCTTTCGCTGGTATCTGAGATTGATAATATGGTGAAAGACGAAGTGAGCGGTGATGTGACCGTGATTTTAGCGCCCCCTTTCCCGTACCTGCAAAGCGTAGGCAAACTGGTGCAGGGCAACGACACAATGCACCTGGCGGCCCAGAACGTGAGCGAGCATGAAAGCGGCGCCTATACCGGCGAGGTGTCAGCGGCGATGCTGAAGTCGGTGGGCGTGGAGTACGTGATCATTGGCCACAGCGAGCGCCGCCTCTACCACCACGAGGACGCGCAGACGCTCTACAAGAAAATGAAACTGACGATTGCCCAGGGCCTGAAACCGATCTTCTGCTGCGGCGAACCGCTGGAAGAGCGCGACGCCGACAACCATTTCGAGTATGTGGGGCAGCAACTGAAAGACAGCGTTTCTTTCCTGAGCAACGAGGAGTTCGACCAGATCGTGATCGCTTACGAGCCTATATGGGCCATCGGTACGGGCAAAACAGCCAGCTCAGAGCAGGCGCAGGAAATGCACGCTTATATCCGGGAGCAGCTGTCGCGGATGTTCGATGCGGAGGCGGCATATAACTGTTCTATTTTATACGGCGGCAGCTGCAACCCAGGCAACGCCCGGGAGCTGTTTGCGCAGGAGGATATAGACGGTGGCCTGATAGGAGGTGCCTCCCTGAAGTCCAGAGACTTTGCAGATATTATCAAGTCTTTTTAGCAGCTAAAATAAAGTGTGAAAAAGGGTGCCGAATCGAAAGATTGGCACCCTTTTTTGTGTAACTTATATTTATCTTTGAACAAAGTTTTCTATATATTATGATGCAAATATTATGGATAGGCTGGTTGGCGCTGCTCCCGTTTATCAAAACACCGGCAGCAGCGCCAGGAGTGCCAAGTGAGGTGAGCGCCGGGAAAAGCTATTGCCATGTTTACGGATCTGTGTACCTGGAGCGTAACCCCATGTACAAGAACAAGGCTTCTGCCATTGTTTTTCTGGATGAGGAGGAGGCCTTTGCCAACCTGGTGGTGTACCGCGAAAGCAACAAGCTTTTTGCTGACGGCCCGGCCATCTGGTACATCACCCCGAGCAAAGCCTTTGCCAACCATATACTCTACGTGACGGACAAGCGCCACGAAGCCGATTTCACCGTGTTCTTTACAGATGTGCGCTCTTCGGCCACTTGCCGCGATTAAATTTTACCATGGATTTTATAGAAGTAACTTTAAAAGTAAACGCAGACTTTGCGGATATCCTGACAGCCGAACTCGGAGAGCTTGGCTTTGATGCCTTTGTGGAGACAGAAGAGGGCTTCAGCGCCTATATAGAAGAAGAAAAGTACAGCGAGGAGGCGCTGCAGGAAACGCTGCAGCGCTACGCCGGCCTGGTGCAGGTAACATATGGCGTACAGAAAATCGAGCGCCAGAACTGGAACGAGGAGTGGGAGCGAAACTTTGAGCCGCTTTTTATCGGCGGCAAGGTGTCGGTGCGGGCCTCTTTCCACCCGAAGCCGGAGCAGGCAGTCTACGATATCGTCATCAACCCAAAAATGTCATTTGGCACGGGCCACCACGAAACCACCACGCTTATGATCGAGAACCAGCTGACGCTGGACCACCAGGGCAAGCGCGTGCTGGACATGGGCTGCGGCACCGGCATCCTGGCGATTATGGCCGGCGAACTGGGGGCTGCCGGGATTGTGGCGGTGGAGATCGAGGACTGGACCGTGGAGAACGCCCGTGAAAACGCCGAACTGAACAACTACAGCCAGATAGACGTGCGCCTCGGCGGCGCCGAAACAATTGCAGGCGAGGAGCCTTTTGACATCATCCTGGCGAACATTAACCGCAATGTGTTGCTGGAAGACATGCCGGCCTATATAGCCGTGCTCCGGCCTCAAGGCTGGCTGCTGCTGAGTGGCTTTTATACCGAAGACCTGCCCGTACTCCAGCAGAAAGCCGAGGCGCTGGGGCTGCAGTACCAATCGCACCGGGTTAAAAACAACTGGGTGTCTGCCTTATTTAGAGCACGCTAATTCTTTACCCTTACCCTTATGAAGCAACTTTTACCCCTCCTTTTCCTCTTTGCAGTACTGACGGCGCAAGCGCAGTCGAAACTCTCCGAGAAACCCACTGAATTTGTAACAGATGTGAAGGCGATGCTGGCGGCGGGGAAAGTGCCCAACGCCGAAAAGGTCGCCGCTGACCTGGACGGCGTCTGGAACAGCGGAAAGCTTTCGGCAAAGCAGCAGCAGCAGGTCATGGACATCAGCCAGCTGATGTACCGCAAGCGAATTCCAAGCACGCGCTTCGGGCTGTTTTACACGATGCTGACGGCAGGCATCAACAACCAGCAGATGCGCCCCGACCAGCTCGACAAGATGCTGGAGGTAACCGAAAAGGCCGTGCAGCACGAAGAGGCAAAGCGCCTCGACCAGTTCCTGACCACGGCCAGCCTCTACCTGAGCAGTAACCTGCTCTACCAGAACTCCTATTACAGCCTGCGCACCTCGGGTGGCACCTTCAGCTTTGCCTACGAAGGCGCCAGCAAAGCAGCCGAAGAGGAAGCCGGCGGCAGTGGCTGGGAAAATATTTCCTGGGATGATGATGATGCCGCAACGGAGGAAGAGACACAGGACGACGGCTGGGGCACCGTTACAACAACACCGAAGAAAGAAGACAAGCAGAAGGCCGCGCAGGCCCGCAAAGAAAGTCAGAAGCGTCTCTTTATACCAGAGCAGCCAAAAGTGTCGGGGCCGGTGCTTAAACTGGAGAAAACCAACCTCGTTTTCGCCACACCCTGGGACTCTACGGCCATCTATAACACGGAAGGGCAACTGATGCTGGCAAACAACCTGTTTGTAGGCGAAGGCGGCAAGTTTAGGTGGCAGGTAAAAGGCGCACCGGCAGCAGCCGCGTTCCGCAAGTACAACTTCAACATTTCGTTTGCCGGATTCAAGGCACCGGACGTAACCGTAACGTACCCGGCAGTGCTGGCGGCACCCGTGGACGGCGCCATGGAGTGGATCAGCAGCAAGCGCAAAAGCGGCAACTACCCGTACCCGAAGTTCACTTCCTTTACAAGCGATGCACAGGTAAAGAACCTGGGTGAAAACATCAGCTATAAAGGCGGTTTCTCGCTGGTGGGAAGCATCGTCGGCAGCAAGCCGCTGGATGGCAGCCCATCCGAGATTGTGGTGTCGGATAACGGACAGCGTAAATTCCGCGCCATGGCCCGCAGCTATACTTTTGAGGATTCGCTGCTGCTGGCCAACCGCGCCAGTGTAGCCATCTATCAGCAGCAAGACTCGCTCACGCACCCGGCCACGCAACTGCGCTTTTCCAGGGTAACGCAGGAGCTGACGCTGACGAAAGACAAAGGGCCTTACGCGGACATGCCGTTCTTCGATAACTTTCACCAGATGGAACTGACGGCCGAGCGCCTGCAGTGGAAGCTCAGCGAGCCGAACATTGAGTTCTCTATCCTGAACACGAAATCGCTTGTGCCGGTGCAACTGGAGTCTACCGGCTACTTTTCGAACAGCCGCTACCAGCGCCTGGTGGGGGTGGCGCCGTTTCACCCGCTGCAGTTGCTGGTGGGGTACGCCATCAAAGCAAAGAAGAACGGCTTCTACTCCGCAGATGTGGCCAAAGCCATGAAGATCAACGAAAAAGCGATCAAAGAGGCGGCTATGGCCATGTCGTACCAGGGGTATATGAATTACGACCCGGCCTCAGGCTATATCGAATTAAAGCCAAAGGCGCTGCATTATGTGAGTTCGTCCCGCGATGTGAAAGATTACGACCATCTGGTCATTAAATCGGTGGTGCCCTCCGGCCATAACGCGACCCTGAACCTGGACGACAACAAACTGACGGTGCGCGGGGTGGAGAGGATCGTGTTTAACAACGATACCGCCAGCGTTTATATCCTGCCCCGCCAGAACACGGTGCACGTCCTGAAAAACCGCGACATTGAGTTTGACGGGCAGGTATATGCCAGCCGGCTTTCCATCAAAGGCACTGCGTTTAAATTTAACTATGATGACTTTCTGCTGAACCTCACCAAAATTGATACCGTGGCGCTTGTAACGGGCAAGCACCGTGGCCGCAACGGGAAAGTGACCGACCAGGTGCTGACAGGCAATTCGGGGGGGATGTCGGGGACCCTGTATATCAACAAACCCAACAACAAATCGGGCAACAAGTCTTACCCGGAGTACCCTAAGTTCGACGGTGTGACCGGCGCGCGCGTAGCCTTTGCCAGGCCCGATGTAGCCGGGGGCGCTTATGACAGCACCGTGTTCTTTGAGATGCCTCCCTTCAAATTAGACAGCCTGAGTTCAGGCAAAAACACCATCGGCTTCGACGGCACCTTTAACTCCGGGGGCATTTTTCCGCCCATCAAAGCAAAGATGGTGATGATGCCGGACGAAACACTCGGTTTCTATTACCAGCCGGGGGCAAAGGGCCTGCCTGCCTATGGCGGCAAGGGCATGGTGTTCGATACCATTATGCTGAACTCTGCCGGAATCCAGAGCAAAGGAACGATTAAGTATTTAGGAGCCACCTTAGAGTCGCCAGCCTATACCTACTATAAAAACGGCGTGTCAGCTACAGGAGGCACTTCGGTTAGCATAGCAGAGGAGCAGAAGGGCGGTGCCGAGTTTCCGGTGGCGACGCTCGCTAAGTTTAACATGAACTGGCAGCCGCTGGCCGACACCATGTACCTGCAGACGGTGGAGGAGCCGATGAAGCTATATAAAGAAGACTTCACCTTTAGAGGAGTAGCCAAACTGTCGCCGGGCGGGTTATATGGTGCGGGAATCCTGGACAATGCTGTCGCCAACGTTTCCTCCAAAGAGCTGCTCTTTAAGCAGCGTAACTTTACCGGGAACCATGCGCAGATGATCGTGAAGTCTGATGTGGAGGGCAGGCCGGCAGTGAAGGCGCAGGATGTTGCCTTTGCCTACGACCTCACCGAAGGCACGGTGGATTTTGAAAGTGAGCAGAAAGGGGTAACCAGCATGGAGTTCCCGAAAGTGCAGTACAAAACGTCCATGAGCAGTGCCCGCTGGGATATGAAACAGCAGAAAGTGGACCTGAAGGCGGATGAGAACGGCGGCAAGAACTGGTTCTACTCGATGCACCCCTCCCAGGACGGGCTGCGCTTTATGGCTGCCAGCGGCGAATATGATCTGAAGAGCAACAACCTGTTGGCAGGCGGCGTGCCCTATATAGCGGTGGCTGATATGCACGTAGTGCCGGACAGTGGCCGTGTGGCCGTGGCGGCCGACGCCACGATGCAGACACTGCGCAACGCACGCGTTTTCGCTGACTCTGCCGCGCAGTTCCACAAGCTATATAAAGGCAACATCGATGTGCTGTCGCGGATGGCGCTGAAAGGAGACGCGGTGCTGGATTACTACAATGCCGCCGCCGACTCTTTCCAGCTACATTTTGCTGATTTCACATATGGCAACCCCGAGAACAAGAAGCAGCCGGTATATACCGTTGCCACCGCTAAAATGGAAGAGAGCGCTCCATTCTACATCTTCCCGCGCATCCTGTACCGGGGCAGCGTGACGATGCGGGCGCCAAGGCAGTACTTGGACTTTGACGGCGAACTGAAGCTGAACTTCACCGGCAACCCCGAAGACTCCGACTGGTTCCCTTACAAGAAAGATACCCTGAATCCTGCCAATATCCGCATCCCGATCCTGAAGCCGAAAGCGGCCGACGGCACCCCGCTGCACACCGGTATACACATGGGGGCGGGCACAGGCAAATTCTACAGCACGTTTGTGTCTAAGAAGCAGGCCGAGGATGACCTGGATTTGTTTGAGGTGGACGGGCTGCTGTCTTACAACAAAGAGCGGAAAGAGTTTAAGCTGGGCCAGGAGAAACGCGCTTACGGCGAAGCGTACGAAGGCAACGTGCTGCTGTACAACGAAGCCTCCAACGCAGTGCACTTTGAAGGCAGGCTGAACCTGCTGAAGCCGGAGAAGAACTTTGCCGTGGAGGCCTCCGGAAGCGGAAACGCCCAGGCAGACAGCGGCAGCTATGACCTCGATGCTTTCCTCATATTCGACATGACCGTGCCGGAGCAGGCGCTGGCTGCCATGGCGGGCACGTTGCGCGGAAACGCTGTCGGTGCCGTTTCCGCGCTGGAAACCAGCGACGCCATGCTCTATAAACTGGGGGAGTTTGTGGGAGACAAGGAGGTGCGCCGCTACGCGCAGCAGTCTGCCGTGGCGTATGTGCCGCTGCCAAAGCTGTCGAAGAAGCTGGTGCGCAGCCTCGTGCTGCCCCAGGTAAAGCTGCAGTGGTCGAATGAGCAGAACGCCTGGTACAGCGTGGGCGCCATCAGCTTGTCCAATATCCTGAAAGAAGATATAAACACGCAGATGGACGGCTACATAGAGATGCGCCGGGATATGAACGGCCTGCCAGCCGTAAACATGTACCTGCAGGCGGACCCTTACACCTGGTACTTCTTCAGCTTCTTCGAAAACGGGCTGACCATGGCTTCCTCCGACGATAAGTTCAACAAGGTGGTGTCTTCCAAGTCCAGGGGCAGCCGCGGCTCTACGAGCAGCTATGGCATATATGCCGGCGAGCCGATTGAGAAGAACCAGTTCCTGGAGCACTTCCGCACCGCGTACTTAAATGGCAAGGATGGCTTCAAGGTTGCCTCTGAGCAGGTAGTGCCGGAATCTACGGGTAACTTCGATTTCCTGGAGGATCAGCCCAAGAAAGAAAAGAAGAAGAAAAAGAAGCGCAGCGAAGATGAACCCGCGCAGGAAGCGACAGGTATAGATCAGAATAACCAGTAACCCGCCACCTCGCGTATATAGGAGGGAGGAAGGGTAAAAGCTGGACTTGATCGTTAGATTTTCTATATTTGGGCTTCTTTGTGCCAGTCAAAACAGCGTCTGTAAATTATGCAGACGCTCGTTGCTGCAGGCACGGCCCCGGGATTAAAACACATGGCATGGATATATTATTGATCGCTATCGTTTGTATAGCAGCTTATTTGATTGGTTCTATCTCAACGGCTGTCTGGATTGGCAAAGCCTATTACGGCATCGACATCCGGCAGCACGGCAGCGGTAACTCCGGTGCAACCAACACATTCCGGGTGCTGGGGAAAAAGCCCGGTGCCGCAGTAATGCTGATCGATATATTCAAAGGCTGGACGGCAACGTCGCTGGCGGGTTTTCTGGTGATTTTCAACGTGATTCAGCCCGAAAACCTGGTGGTATACCAACTGATACTGGGCGCTTTAAGTGTGATCGGGCATATATTTCCGGTATATGAGCGCTTTAACGGCGGAAAAGGAGTAGCTACCCTGCTGGGAATGATGCTGGCCATTGAGCCGGTGGTAGCCCTGATGTGCATTGCCATCTTCGTGATTGTGCTGTTTACGTCCAAGTACGTGTCGCTGGGGTCTATGATTGCAGCACTGGCCTTCCCAATATTGCTGCTGCTGCCACGCTTTCACCCGGAAAACCCGATCCTGATCATCTTCGGCTTTATCCTGTTCGCAGTTGTCGCGCTCACGCACCGCAAGAACATCAACCGCCTGTTAACCGGCGAGGAGAGCAAAGCCAACATCAACTTAGGCCGCAAGCGCTAAAGCATAGCATCCGGCAGAAAACGATAGACCGAAAGCCATCCTGCCCCGCACGGATGGCTTTTTTGTCTTAACTTTATACCGCAACCAAGTATCCTCCGAACCATGGACAACTATATAAACGACAACAAAGACCGCTTCATCCAGGAACTGCTGGACATGCTGCGCATCCCATCGGTGAGTGCCGACCCGAAGTTTAAGGGCGATGTGCTGCGCACCGCGGAGTTTGTGAAGCAGCGGCTGGCAGAGGCCGGCGCCGACCACGTGGAACTGTGCGAAACAGCGGGCTACCCTATTGTGTATGGCGAGAAAATAATAGACCCGAAGCTGCCGACGGTGCTGGTGTACGGGCACTACGATGTGCAGCCCGCAGACCCGTATGAACTGTGGAACTCGCCACCGTTTGAGCCTGTCATTAAAGACGGTAAGATATATGCCCGTGGTGCCTGCGACGACAAAGGCCAGATGTACATGCATATAAAGGCGTTTGAAACCATGGTGCAAACCGGTAACCTTACCTGCAACGTGAAGTTTATGATTGAAGGCGAGGAGGAAGTAGGCTCGGCCAACCTCGGCACCTTTGTGAAGGAAAATAAAGACAAACTGAGCGGTGATGTGATCCTGATCTCGGACACGGGCATGTTGGGCAACGACACACCCTCCATTACCACCGGCCTGCGCGGGATGAGCTATGTGGAGGTGGAGGTAACCGGCCCGAACCGCGACCTGCACTCCGGCTTATATGGCGGTGCCGTGGCCAACCCGATCAACATTCTCTGCAAGATGATCGCCTCTTTGCACGACGGGAACAACCACATCACCATACCAGGCTTTTATGACAACGTGCAGGAACTAAGCGAGGAGGAGCGGGCCGAAATGGCGCGTGCCCCTTTTAACCTGGAGAAATATAAAAAGGCGCTGGAACTGGGGGATGTATACGGCGAGGCAGGCTATGTAACCATGGAGCGCAACGCCATCCGCCCGACGCTGGATGTGAACGGTATCTGGGGCGGCTATACAGGCGAAGGCGCCAAAACTGTGATTGCCTCCAAGGCCCACGCCAAGATCTCGATGCGCCTCGTGCCGAACCAGACTTCGGAGGAGATTACAGAAAAGTTCAGGGAGCACTTCGAGCGCATTGCCCCGAAAAGCGTGAAGGTGGTGGTGAAGCCGCACCACGGCGGAGAGCCTGTAGTGACGCCAACGGACTCTATCGCCTACCAGGCAGCTTCCAAGGCTTATGAAGACACCTTTGGCATGAAGCCTGTTCCGGTGCGCAGCGGCGGCTCTATTCCCATCGTGGCCATGTTCAAGTCCGAGCTGGGCCTGGATTCGGTGCTCATGGGCTTTGGCCTCGACTCAGATGCCATCCACTCGCCCAATGAGCACTTCGGCGTTTTCAACTATATGAAAGGCATCGAAACCATTCCGCTGTTCTACAAGCACTTTGCAGAGATGCAGCAGTAGCGAAGGTGTATAACCACAGGCAATAGGCCCGGCTGCAGAATACAGCCGGGCCTATTGCCTTAGCGGCGCATGAGATCAACAGGGTTTCGTGGCGGAATCAGGTAGCCGATGCTCAGCCTGAAGTCGAGGTTTTTCTGGTCCAGGTCTTTTGTAAAGGAGCGAAAACCGCCCGTGTTCCGGAAACTCATGAAGAAACCATTGTCCAGCATAATGCCCACACCCACCGTGTAGCCGTAGTCGAGGCGGTTTAGGCGGTCTGACGTGTAAAAGGATGGCGTACCCGCATCTGGGTTGCTTAGCTTAAAATCATCGTTCGCAGAAAGCAAATAGCCGGCGTGGGGGCCAGCCTCTGCAAACAAGCCGCCTTTCTGGAGCTTAAACAGCAGCGGCAACTCCAGGTAGTGGAGCCGCAGATCCCCGGTAATCTCATTGCTCGCGCTAAAGTTGTAGTTTTCGTACGTGAAGCCTTTCTGGGCATATAGCAACTCGGCCTGTAGCGCAATCCGCGACACAAACTCGTAGCTCACAATGCCGCCTATATGGAACACACCCAGGTAGTTGGTGTAGTCAGAGGAGCCGTCGCTGCCGTGCGGGCTGGCGAAGCCGCCTCCGCCTTTTGCTCCGAAGCGGGCATACTGCGCCTGTGCCACCAGCAGGGGCGCAAGCACTAAACAGCATAACAGGAAAGTTTTTCTCATAGGAGCAGGATATAAGGTTGGGATATATAACCCTTTTTACTGTGCTGCGCTGCAAATAGTTGATAGCCGTGATATAGCGCAGGCGCATAAAAAAGCCAGCCCCACCCAAAGGGCGAGGCTGGCTTCATGTCAAGTGATCTAAGACCGGCGCTTAGCGGCCACCAAAGGTGAAGCCTACTGTAGCCATGATCGTGGAATTACGGGCGTTTGTCAGGTCTCCATCGAAATTAACATCTTCATCCACGAAGTCTGAAAAACTACCGTTGTAACGCACGCCAATGCTCAAGCCACTGCTTGTTGCAAAGCCCACTCCGGCGGCATAGCCAAGTTCAAACCTTTTTAAACCGTCCAGGCTCTTTTCATCCACATTGGTAGACTGCAGTTCATCGTTGTTGTAAGTTTTAGTTGTGTTGTTCAC
>Ga0210040_10009384_pt1 | contig 11400 bp, 3 predicted proteins | sample CryGeyCG12114_NA_FD_185462 | JGI IMG/M metagenome (GOLD analysis project Ga0210040, IMG submission 185462) | Groundwater microbial communities from aquifer - Crystal Geyser CG19_WC_8/21/14_NA (SPAdes) (version 2) | ecosystem: Environmental > Aquatic > Deep subsurface > Groundwater | place: USA... | reverse complement strand
TTGCATCTCGCATGCCCGATTGAGACTGTCACGGTCACGGGTCACGGTGCCTGTGTCTGGCTCAGGTCAACTCAACCCGAACAAGATTTCCACGGCAAGCATCGCGTGCATGATCATGGCTCCTCCGGCAGACCTTGATCAGCAATCGACGCCTGCTTCAACCCTAGGCACAGTCCACAGAGTCCAGGCGAGCACTGCAGGACACGATCAACCGCCCGCCAGCGCACATGCACATGCTACTTCATCGCAGTCCCATGATCTCGACCATGCACCGCCACAACCACTCATAGCGAGCACAGGTAAGCCTGCGTCTCTCTCCTTCAACAAGCTTCATCTGCTCTCTGCCCGGATTTTCCCCTGCACGCTTCACCTCCGACGCGGCGCAACGGCGTCGAATCGCTAGTGTGGCTGGGCCGCCTTGTTCATCATTTGGGCATCCATTCACCAATAGCAATGTGTCGCTGAAACACTAGACCTCGAGCAGTCAGCTGATAAGTGTTGATGAGTTGTCAGGTCACTCAGGCTCCAAACAGGTTCAGCGCAAGGGGGCCGAAAAGAAGTCCAAACCCATCTGTAGGTTCTATGGCACAAAGAAAGGTACGTTGTCAATACAATCCCATTTCAATACTGTTGTATCTTAGAACCTTGGGATGCCCTGGTGCTACCATAGGTTCCATGTCGTGGGGTCTAACCCCCCTGTGCCGGTTCAGCCTTATCGGCGGATCGCGTTGGCCGAGCACTATCAGCCTCCTTGAGCGCCTTGCTTGCAATCATGAACCACCACAATTAATCAAGTCCCCTAGGTTGTCGAGCGGGCGATCAGTGTCCATATCGGCATGTTCTAACGAAAGCACCACCAAGCCAATCTACTCCCACCCCAACTCAGACAATCTCGAATCCCACACAAGACGATGAGGCGAAGCCTACAGAAGACCCAGGTGTATCCCACGCCTCGACTTTACCCATTCGGCCGGCAAGAAAGGAACTACCTGCACGGGCTGTCGTGAAGCCTATCTCATTGCAACAACAAGCCGACCCCCGTGAGTTTGGCATCAACCAAGTATTACGGAGATTCCCTGGTGAGCGCAAGGAAAGTAACGATGCAACTCTCCTGTCCTTCGGTCTGAAGCCATCCGACCCCGACTTTCCCTTCGAGCTGGAAGCCCTAAAATGTGAGGTTGTTGTTCCTAAGGACTACCCCAAGGGCGGCAAGCCATCGTTGCGAGTCAGGAATACTGAGATACCGCGAGGTTATCAGATAAACATCGAGAATGGATTTAGTTCCATGGTAACACAACATCCTGGAAAGACTTTACTTGCACTCCTGAATGAACTCGATAAGAATCTCGAGCGTTTTCTCACAGCTGAGAAAGCGCAAACAATCAAGATCGTGCCTAATGCAGCCCCGAGCTCAAAACAAAAGATTGTGGCTCCGCCATCACGACCGCCCTCACCTGTCCACGTGCCTACCAGACCATCCGCTCCAGTATATACGCAACAGCAGAAAGTAGATGCCAAAGCGAAGCGTGAAGCAGACATTCGCCAGTTGGAAGCTAGAATGAGTCGAATTCCACTCTTTTCGAAATCAAAGGATGAGGTAACCTTCAATATACCCTTACAAATACCAAAGCCTGGTAGATTACCCGCCACCTTACAGGCTGTCAAGGAAGCTACCCTTATAGTCCCTGTGCTGTACAATCTTCAGCCATGTTCTGTCAAGCTGAAGGGCGTGAGTGGGATGGAGGTTGACGATGTGGAAGTCGCATTCGAGAAATATGCACGTGAGCACAAAGATCTGACACTGATGGCATTGGTGAATCATCTCACGCAGAATATGCATGGCATGGCATTGGAGGCTGTTGTTGCTCATGCACCGCAAGAAATGTCCGAGGAGCACCCAGTGGCTCAAGCTACTGCGATTGTTACTCCTGCCGTCCAAGCTGACCAGAGCACACGACCTGCCATAGATCCAGACCGACCGCACGTTCAAATCATCCCTCGTCCGCCAGAGTGGGACATGGCTCGTGAAGGCCTCGATGACGATACGACGGACTCATACGATTCCGAGGAAGGTTTCACCGAAGAAGACAGCGACGACGAACAAGCAGGTGGAGCAGCTATACCTATAGCCAGTACAACCAGCCCAGAGAAAGGAGTTCTACTATCTTTCCCACACCTCGAACTCTACGGCATCGAGCTCCTCCAACTTTCGTCCCTGTCACTGACGATCAAATGTGACCGCTGTAAAGACACAATGGACGTCAAGAACATCAAACCGCACACGTCGTCCAGCACATCCACACGCTCGGAATCATGCCACAAGTGCGCCAGCACCCTCACCATCAGCTACCGCGCGGAACCCATGCACGCCAACTCCATCAAAGCCGGCTACCTCGACCTCGACGGCTGCACCGTCACCGACATGCTCCCCTCGACCTTCCTGCCCACGTGCTCCGAATGCTCGACCACCCACGCCACCAGCGCAGGCATCACCTCCGTGCGCGGCGAAACCTCCCTCAGCGTCTGCCGCGAATGCCACCACAAACTGACCTTCAAGCTGCCCGAGCTCAAATTCCTCCGCGTCTCCAGCAACGACCGCCGCATCGACCGGCCCCTCCCGCCCAAGCGCAAGAAGGAGAACCTGGGCATCGCCGCCGGCACCGAACTGCCCGACCGCGGCAAGTGCAAGCACTATTCCAAATCCTACCGCTGGTTCCGCTTCAGCTGCTGCAGCAAGGTCTACGCCTGCGACCGCTGCCACGACGCGAGGGAAGAACACGCCAACGAACACGCCAACCGCATGATCTGCGGCTGGTGTTCGCGCGAGCAGAACTACAGGCCCGAGGACTGCGGCGTGTGCGGCCGCAGCTTGGTCGGCAAGAGAAGAGGCGGCTTCTGGGAGGGCGGCAAGGGCACCAGGGATAAGAGTAAGATGTCCCGCAAGGATCCGAGGAAGTATAAGCGCCGCGGCGGCACGAAGGTCGGTGGAGGGGGAGCCTGAGTATCTATGGGGGCGGGTGGGAGTGATGGTGAGAGGTGTAGCTGTAACAAACAGTCAGTGATGCTCCGGTAGCGTCCTCTCTCGGTGCGGAAACAAGATGAAGCCTAGGAGTGGAAGACGCAAGGTGCTGTAAAGCCGTAATACGCACACAATGGCAGCTACATGATCCTCAGTAGGGAAGCCCCCCCACCCAACACACAGCAACGTCAACTTTCTTGTCCAACAGGCATGTAACTACAGCAGAAGCTCTTTTGATTTCCATGTTCTAGGGATGGAAAAACGGTGTGCGATCACGCATCATCCTGATTGTCGTTATATACAAGTTTGACATTGAAGTCAAACACAGCTCTTCGCCTCGTCCAGTACCTCGCTTTTTCCTTCGTCCATGTCCATGTCCACGCTCGGTGCTGAGGAGACTGCAGTACCTCCACGTAAACCCGACGAAGGTCTCTTTGCAGCTGGGTGCCAAGTCGATTTATAGTACTGACGGCGTCGTTGCTTGCTTTCGCCGGCTGGCTGCACCTTTGGGGCATGTTGGTCAACCTCCTGCACCGAAACTGAATTGTGGTCCGGACCGTCGGCGTCAGTGTCCTCACAGGCAGCAGCCTCGATCAGTTCCTTCCTCCACAAGCGGAACGATGGGCTGTATAAGAGCTGCGCGCGAACGTGTTCGCCCTCGACTTCTCGGACACGGTCGAGGATCCACGCCGTCCTGGCCGGCGTGTGGCCGTGAAGGCGGAACCGCTCGACGCCGGCGTGCCACAACGCTCGGGTCATTGCGGGTTGGATGGGCGCGCCGTGCCGGTGCAGGAACGTGAAGCACCAGTACACCTTTCGGAACGCGGTGGGGCCGTCCACGACCTGAGTGAGTGCGAACGCGGTGGCGATGTGGTTGATGAGGTCCACCAGCTCCTGGGGCTTGAGCTTGACTTGGTCCGAGTCAGATACGTCGGCTACGTCATGGTAGGAGTTGATGTCCGTGAAGACGTGCTTCTTCACGTGTCTCAATGCGCTGTCCTCGGACTCTAGAGGCCCGGCTGGCCAATAAGTGCTGGATTTGGGCCAAGATCGAGAGAGGGCCATTCTAAAGGCTCGATTGCGTTTCAGTAGACGGATCACAACTCTGAATGCTGATTTGTTCTTTTGAATCATGGTGAAGCATGTGTTGCCGAATCGTGGCAAGTCACTGTTGACAGATTCGGCAAGCTCGATGAGTGCGTCGTTGTAATCGCGTGCTGCATACCACCAGAAGGTTTCGTCAGCTAACGAGCTATATTCTCGTCGAACAAGCTTCTGAAGATGAGTATGGAGGTCCTCCAAGTTGTTACAATACGGCTTGACAATATCGTTCGTGACGTACGGAAGAGATTGCACTATTAAGTCTTTTTTGGGAAGCGGCAGGGCTTGCAATGTGTCCACTATCCTTCCAAGCATGTCGACAGTGCTTTCATCGGAGGTTTTTGGTGCATCCCGAAAGAACTCTATGAAAAGTTTTTCCAATCGGAGGTTTCCTAGTAGTTCACGATCCAGCTTATGGTTATTGCACATTGCTATCGCGGTCCAAGCAGCGATCACAACCCTCTGACGGAGCGTTGAGATTTGCAAGGGTTCTGTCATGGCATGACGCTGAGTGATGGAGAGACGCCATTCCGTATGATCGAAGCCAAAGTCCTGGCGTAGAGCTGATTGCGTAGATAAGATGTGATACCAAGCATCAAAAGTGTCAAAGCGGACCCTGTCACTCTGTGCATGCTGGACCAGCGCCTCAGAAACGTCTGTTAGGGCGGATATCGGCAATGATACCCCAAGCGAGCGCAGAAAGGAGTGAAACTCTACCGAGGCCGCTGGAAGTTCACGGAGCCATCGATCAATGAGGTGTACTGCTAATTCGGCAGCTGTCTTGCCCGAATGTTGCTGAAAACGCCAAAGTAGCCTTGCCGAAGAGGTCGACAATGGTCCACCAGCAGCACTCGTGTAGCACGATGGAAGATCGAGGTCCTCAAGGTTCAAGACTTTCGACTCTTGAATGGCGTTCAAGATTGCCTCAGTTTCTTTGTCGCATTCCTCAGTCAGGCCTCGGACAATTGTGACATCTTCAACACTGATCAAAACGTCCGGAAGCATACATAGGATTTCTTGAACCTCAGGTACGGGTACAAGGCCTAGCTGTATAGCTTTACAGAGGGAGTGGTGCAAGTCTTCCCAACACTTAACACTAGTCGGCCGTTTTTGTAGATAGGCTAGAAGTGTTTTGTGATTTCCTGAGCCTGGTGGACTGAGCTCAGGATCACACAAAAATTCCGACAATTCGCTGCTAGGCCAGTGGCCTCTCAACATATATTTGAAGATGGTCGCGCTGTATCTTGGGTCATGGCGGAGATTCAAATTCAGCGCCTTGATGGCCGTCCACACAACCTGAATATCCCGAGCACGCTCTTGCTGCAGATACACCAACAGGCGGCGCTGTTTCTGCCGGAAATCGACATTTTCAGCGGGCTCTAGCAAGCCAGTGTGTAATTCTCCATGACGCCTGGGATCAGTGGGTACCGTGACTTGGAAAGGACGATAGAGCCATTCAGGTACGAGGTTCTCAACGGCTCGCAATGCCCCACGGGTTGTTGATACTGGTTCGACAGAGTCTGTAGCCGAGACTTGAGGCTTCTGCCACCAGTCACTTTGCTGCGCTGCTCCGAAAAGGATGGTGGGGTCGATTGGGGAAGGTGATCCAGCATATGCCCAGCTCGTATTCTTTCTTCTTGTGGCTCTTCTCCGGGCCTCAAGAGGGCCCGGTACATTACTGCCGTGGCGTATATGGGTTCTTGTGAACCGTTCGTATACGTTCGCGAGTAGTACGTCAGAAATCCAAACGTAGTGGCCTTTGGAGCTTGCAATGGGTGGAATTATGCAAGTAGCTGCATGGGCGCATCGAGTCATAACATTGGGAGCTTTCCTCCCTGAGTTTTGTAGGCCGAGTACTTCATATCCAGGGCGTAGTCATCCTTTTCGCAAGCATAGAGACTGGCGACTGCGACCACGACTGCTGTGCTTGGGAATACCGCATATCGCAACAACTTCGAGGTCCTGCTACTCTAGGTCCATCCTCCGGAGATAAGTGGCTTGGCATAGTGTCGCCGCGTTTCGAGATTCGTGCATGCACGGCAGGGCAACGAAAGTCGCGCGTCCACCTAGGGCAGCACCGCTACATACACTGACTATCACCCACCTTCACTGCTTGCTGCAGCCTGCCTACCTAGGTGGATACTTGGTCTGCCTGTCCGTCCTGATGAGCTGATTCCACTATCAAGATTGCCGACCAAAAACGCTCTCCGTTCTCGTGGAGGCCATCGGCTCTCCCGCGACATTCTTTTACTCGCACCACTCCAACAAGGTCGCCAACCAATGCGCGTTTCTATTCCACATCACCTAGTACAGAGAATAAGAAGACACCACTGTCCGCGTCCATACCGAAATTGAGGATGGCTTTCAGCTTTTCCAGTGCAGGTGGTGGTGGATTCGGCGCATCACCTACATCCAGCGGAGCTGCTCAAGTACAAGACGGTCCGGAATTACAAGAAGTTTCAACAGACCAGATAGGCTTCGCTTCCATAAATGGCGAAGCAAAATTGCAGATTCTAGGGGGGGCATGGGATCCACTTCCTCCTCCAACATCCTCACTCTTAGCAATAGCCTCACGTAAAGGACTTCTTGCAGCGGCCGGGCCTGACGCTCTTGTGCTTGCAAGCACACAAAGCGTCCGAGATGCACTGCGATCAGACACTACAACAGAGGATGGCAAGACAAGAACGATACAACCCCAAATTACTATACGGCAGCCACGACTAGGACATGTTGCATTCTCCGCAGACGAAAGCGTACTGGTAATGTCGAAACAGGAAGGAGGAGGATTCATTGCATATCAGGTCGACAGGGTAGAAGCTGGGCAAATAGAACCTGCGCTGCAAATATCTACCAACAATGTTGGCCTCAGAGCACTGGTACCGAATCCAATCCCGGAATCTGCTGAGCTTTTTGCGGGAATCACCTACAATGGCGAGCTTCTGCTGGCAGATCTGAAAGCTGCGCAGCTAAGATCCGGCCCGAATGGCTCGGTTCTAAAGACTGGTGTGAGCTGTTTGTCGTGGAGCAACAGAGGCAAGCAACTTGTGGTGGGTCTTGCAGATGGGACTGCGACGCAGCTCAAGCCAGACGGGACAGTGGTGAGTGACATCCCCAGGCCGCCTTCTGTCTCCAGTGAAGTTCATGTCTCTGGAATCTCGTGGCTTGAGAACGATACCTTTTTCATAATTTACACGCCGAACGATACCAGCGAGGGTATTCTACCTTCGGAATACTACATTGTCAATCGAGAACTTAAGACGACAAATTACACTTTCCAGAAGCTGCCAGAGGTACTTCTACCATTCGGTGTTGAGCGGTTGCCTACTTTTCACTTCATCGGACGTTTAAGGAACTTCCCACCACATATCCAGGATTTACTTGTCTTGACAGCTACCACGGCCACAGACGTAGGACTTGTATCGAAGACAGACAAAGCCCTATCCAACGATAATCCCGTGACGGGCGCTTTCGCACTCACCACCATCAACGACGACACCCGTCGGGCGCAATTGCCATTATCAGCAGCTATGGAAGACACCTCACCTATTGGCATGGCTTTTGACTTATCAAGTACGGAGAAAGTGCCTAATCCAATACCATCAGACCCTGAAATCCTTGAAACAGAACATCCCGTGCCGAATCTTATGATACTCAACAATGAGGGCATATTGGTATCATCGTGGATCATCTACAATGACTCCGTACGGGAGAAAACATCATTCTCGGGTTTTCCGAGTGGAGGAGAGGCACAACAGGCCAGCATGCAAACACCAACGTCGCCAGAGGCCGGCAACACGCCGGCCACCACTACGACGCCTTTTTCAGCACCTACAAGCACTTTTGGCCAGTCGAGTTATGGAAGCTCGACACCTTTCGGCAAGCCTGCTGAATCAATTCTTGGTCCATCCACCACACAGTCAAGTTCTGCATTTGCCAACGCGTCTGGAAATACTTTTGGTACACCTTCGACGATTGGTGGCGGTAAAAGTTCATGGACAAGCACTGGATTTGGTTCAAATAATGCATTAGGGTCTGCAAGTACATCGGCTTTCGGCAAACCAGCCTTTGGGTCTCCCGCACCACTAGGAGGTGCTGCTCCTGCGTTTGGAGCACCAGCATTTGGATCAACGGGTATTCCAACTGCGCGGACTCCGGCATCCGGTCAACCTGCAGCACCTCCACCTTCCACATTCGGTTCACGTGGAGGCGTCTTGGGAGGTGGCTCCATTGCGAGCCCGTTTGCAGCTGCGTCTAACAAACAATCCGGCTTCGCGTCGTTTTCGCAGTCCAACGGGTTTGGTGCATTTGGAGCATCAAAGCAGGATACCAACAATGAGAGTCCTTTTGGAAAAGCTAACGGAGCGAGTATTTTCTCTCAGCCAACCAGCGACAGCCCCTTCGCTCCTAAGAAAGAAGGGTTTGCGGGTTTTGCCAATCCGACTACTGATACCAGTAAATCGAGCTTTGGCTCTGCTGGCGGCTTCAAGCTCGGGTCAACTTTCCAGGGCGACGGTACTGCGAAGGATGACTTTCCCCAGCCCGCACAACCATCCGGATTCGGATTCGGTGGCAGCTTCGGTGATCTGCTTAGGGAAACTAAATCGGAGATTTCTCCCACGCATGATGCTGAGAGGGAGATGGAAGATGATGTTGACGACAAGGACGATGCATCATCTACAGGAACTGAGAGACCTTTTACAGGGGTTTCTCTTGGTGCTGTAACGACAAAAGAGCCTCAAAACCTGGTCACTCCACCGTCTACTCTCAGTCAATCTAAGGCTACACCGGCTCCGCCCGTATCGAACCTGTTCGGTATGGGTCAACAAAGCACCACACCCCAGCCTCCACCACCGGTCACCACCACTGGTTGGTCATTCGGCAACCCACCTTCTACTACTCCCAAAGACACGCCTGCGCCATCGCACCCTAGCCTTTTCGGCACCAAAAGCCAGCTCGAAGAAACGCCTGCAGCGGTACAAAACAGTGAGCCCGTCAAGACCTTTGCTGATATTCCTCAACCCTTGTTCGGAGCACCTCAAAAGCAGCCAGATGATCCAAAAATTAAGGAAGAGCCACCTAGTGATGATGAAAAGGTAGATTTAAAGGACATACCGGAAGCGCCTCTCCCGCCTGAACCCGTTAGCAAGCCTCGGTATGTCTCAGGAGACACTTCTGCATCATCAAGCGACTCTAAAACAGCCTCGAACGATCCGCCATTGCCACCTGACTTTTTGCCAGCAAATAGATCAGTTACAGAGACAGCAGACCAAGAAGAATTGCCAAGCGACGAGGATGACTTTTCGTCTGATTTTGAGGGCAGTGGAGAAGATGTGACAGGAGACATAAGCCCGGTTGAGGACCCGGGTGAGGATCAGAGTGAGCAGGTGCAGACATCTCCTGAAAGCTCTTTCGGCCGAGGCGCAGAGAAGAGTCCTGTTGCTAGCCCTACTGGTGGTTTATTTACAAAGGTTGCGGCTGAAGACACAACACAAAAGCCTTCGCGTCCGCTATTCGGAGAGGTTGGCGCAGGACCTGTATTCCCTCCACCCAAGACACAAGAAAGCCCTCGATCGCCTAGTCCAGTTCGTCACTTGTCAGCAAATGATCTTCTGAAGGCAGATGCAAGATCGGTCAGTGCACCACTACACCGAGGTTCGGCGATCGATCAGCGAAAAACGGACTTTTCGCAATCATCCGTTGCAGCGCAAGCTGCTCAAACACGGGAAGAAGAAGCACGGAAAGAGGCGGCTCGACAAGGAGCCGCGACGCGGGATAGAGCTGCAGTAGAAGCAGAGCAGTTCGAGGCTCTCGAAGACAACGAAGACGAACGTATCCAAAAAGAACTGGGGAATCCTGTGCAACCATCTCAAGAACTCGACAGTTTTATCACTTATCAGCCCGACGCGGTCGAAGAAAGTGCCAAATCCGGTATCCCAGCTCAGATCGAACGACTATACAGGGACATAAACTCGATGGTCCTTACTCTGGGTATCAATGCTCGGTCGCTATCTGCCTTTATGTTGTACCAAACAAGCCAGGAACCGAACGCCTCATGGCCGGATGTACTGCGGTCGGAAACGCCGATGGATGCTTTGAACGACGAATGGGTGTTCGACGACATAAGCAACCTTCACGAAGGACAAGAAGTCTTGGAATCGATGCTTGAGCACAGCAAGGTTGACGGAATTGCGGGAAAGCTGCAGCAGTGTCAAAACCTACTGAGCCGCGAGCTTTTTGATCTGCGGACAAAATTGACTGCAGTCAGAAAGACGCTTCATTCTCGGACTTCGGCCGAACCTTCAGTAATAGCTCCTTTGTCCGCGGAACAGTTCTCGATTCAGCATGATCTTCGCAAGGCTTCTGCCTCTGCACAGACCAAGCTTGTGCAGATGGAAGACAACCTAGCAGTCCTACGTGCCAAGCTTTCTGAAAGTGGGATATCTGAGAGTAGTGGTAGGCGACGAAGCCTGGCTGGCCGAGCAGGGTCGCAGAAAAAACCCACGGTCGAAGCAGTCTCTAATACAATCACCAAGATGACTGCAATGGCGGAAAAGAAGAGCGCGGATGTCGACATCCTTGAAGCACAGCTAAGGAAGCTTGACGCAACTTTGGGGCAATCCGTGAATGGAAGACACAGCTTGACCGAATCACCAAGCACGCCTAGAAGGATTCGCACACCGCAAAGCCCAGTCACACCAGGCAGCGACGACGGCAGCGTCTATCACACTCCTGATTCGAAGCTCGCAAGCAGCACGAGGTCTACACCATCAACGAATCGTAGAGCCTTCGGTTCAAGCATAAATAGAGATATGGTTGCCATCTCGAATGAGGACAAAGAACGATGGCAAGCAAAAGCTCGCAAGAGGAAGGAGGTGGCCTCGGCCCTGAAAGGGGTGCTGGAAGAGAGACGAAGCAAAGCCACAGCTGCAAAAGCATGAGGGCACGATCATGTATCACTAGCGCGCAGGATGGCATTGCAGGGTGGGCCAAGGTAAAATGTTGGAACAGCGTTGGAGAATGGATAAAAGTAGCTGTGAAAAGGACTGCAAGGGCCATATCGCAGACAACTTTGCATAACATTACTGATCATATTCCTTGCTACGAGATGTAAAACAAGCTTCACCCATCCTACTGCATCGACTGTAGGTCTGCTCGATTGTATGGACCGCGTAAATTGAATAGGCCACGTGAATTTTACCTAGGCAGCAAAAGTGATCGTTGTAGCGAACAAGCTTTATATACGTCTCACGTGACCATGCTCGCAATTGCCTAGACTTCGA
>Ga0210040_10009383_pt1 | contig 11401 bp, 12 predicted proteins | sample CryGeyCG12114_NA_FD_185462 | JGI IMG/M metagenome (GOLD analysis project Ga0210040, IMG submission 185462) | Groundwater microbial communities from aquifer - Crystal Geyser CG19_WC_8/21/14_NA (SPAdes) (version 2) | ecosystem: Environmental > Aquatic > Deep subsurface > Groundwater | place: USA... | reverse complement strand
CACATCTGAGTATCATGGAGCTGAGTGCACTGGCAAGGCTTGCCCTCCCTGATGTGCGAACCGTGAAGTATTCGCAGTCTATGCGCAACAATCCGCTGCTCGAGCTGCACTGGCACTCGTACACCAGTTACAGTGTTGTTCCCTTGCTGCCATGTCAGAACAACTTGGACAATCGACCACGGGGAGCTTTGGTACGAAAGGAACTTGGGAGGCCGCGTTTGGACGCTGGCCTCTGAAGTCCGGACGGGGACTGGGACCGGGACCGGGACGGCGATGCGCGCTCCGAGTCGCTCTTTCGGATTTCAAGTCGAGTAGCTTGTGGAGGTAGCTTGGGGCCTAGCTTTGGTGTGGTACTTACTTCTAGTTGTACAGGGTACGCGCGACTAACACATTTTTGATTTGAAGACAAGAATATCAGTCCAAGCGGATTGGCCCTGGGGCTCGTCAAGTCATCAAGTTGGTGGCAAGATACATTCACTTACTTACTGTCGTGGCGGCCGCAAGCCAACCTGGGATGGCGCACTGCACTGCAAGCTCAGGTGGGGAGCATTGGCCGTGGGTGAGGTGAGGCAGGGTCCAGTCCAGGCACCACTGGCGGTGGCAGTAAGTGGCAGTAAGTGGCAGTGGCAGCCCGGTGATCCGAGTCATGATCAGGGAGGGCATGATCGTCCTGAGAGCCCGTACTTGTAACATACAAGTACTGTGGTACCCGTACTCGTACCTAGGTAGCTTGTACTTGTACTTGTACGAACAGTCAACTTAACGTTAACTCCGAGTCTCGACTCTCGAGCTCACCTGCAAGGTCTTCACCTGCACGCTACTACTGCATGGGTGCTTCTTCTGAAGCTCATGCTCATGCTCATGCTCGGGCTCGGGCAAAATCCGAGTTCGAGTCACCTTTCCAAGTTCACCTTCATCACTCACTGGCACGCAACTTCGGAACGTTCAAGGCTCACCTGCAAGCTTGCTGGGTCCGGCCCATCAGATCGTCGCTCGTCTTTCCTCTTCCACCGTCGCAGAATTTCCACGTCTAGTTCCAATTCCAGTTCCAGTTCCAGTTCCAGTTCCAGTTCTAGTTCTAGAGAATCCAGAGCCCCACCTGCACCAAGTTAACTCGTACGACTTGTACGGACTGACAAAAGCACAAACTCGATCCGTCTTTCACCATGACGCCACGCTCCCGTCCACAGCTGAATCTGGTGAATAATGCTAGGTAACTTAAGTTACGAACCGATGTCTCGGGCGTGCCTGGTCTTCAAGTTTTTGTCCGTGTCTAGCTTACACCTTTATACGATCTCTGGCAGCCAACACTAGACGCTAAACACTACATGCTAAGGACTAGATACTACATACTCATACTACATACTACATACCAAGACCTGGGGACTATCCTCGCCGCACTCATTGCAGTGCATCTTCAACCGGGCCTTTTGCCGTGACTAAGACTTTGTGCATGCCACTACTGGAGCCCCGAGAACAACGCAACCTTGCCTACTTCCAATCATAATTCCCTTCTCGACGAATGATCGACCGGCCGAGCAGATCATCAAGCAAGGAATCCTTCTCTCTTCCACCGCACCGCGCACTGTTGTCTACAACCTCGTCGTTGCCTCACTTGGGTCTTTCCAAATAAAGCGATAGCATTATGACGAACCAGATGTCGCCCGGCCACATGCCGGACGAGGGAAGTGATAGCGGGCCTCCAACACCAATTGGCCACTCAATGTCGCATGATCAAGAGTCCAAACCAACGAGTCCCAACGACAGCATATCCGCAACAGACACCACTAAGACTCCTGTACACATGCAGAAGCGCCGAAGAGTAACCAGGGCTTGCGACGAGTGTCGTCGCAAGAAGATCAAATGTGATGGCAAGCAGCCATGTACGCATTGCACTGTTTATAGTTACGGTATTGCATTCCGAGTACACGGATAAATCCCAGCCACTGATTGCATGCAGAGTGCACATATGACCAACCGTCGAACCGGAGAAGAAATCCTGCGCCCCAGTACATCGAAGCGCTCGAGCAGAGATTGCAGAAGGCTGAGGCTATCCTGCGATCCGTACTCCCCAGCATCGACCTTGACGACCCCAGGTATGATGCTCGTAACGTGGAGCAAATCGTCGACTCGGCAAAGTTGGTGCAGAAGCAGCAATCGATGCAGCCAGAACCTGCCCTCAAACCCGAGGATGATGCTCACCTGCACTCCATGGTGGAGCGTACTGGCACTCTGTCACTCGACGATAGAGGGCATTGGGATTTCCATGGTCACTCTTCAGGCTACGCATTTATGCGAAGATTCCGAGCTCAGTTTGGCGAAGGCCTGCTTACCGACCCTCCTCCTGCCGCGCCTCGCAATCGCACCATAGCTCAGATGGTCGAGTCTCCAAAATCTGCTCAATCCTCTCCATATGAGATGCACTCTGTTTCGCACGCTGAATTGCCGCCCCGGGAAATCGCGATTGAGCTCTGCCGAAACGCCATCGACGATTGTTGTGCGGTGTCCAGACCATTACATAGACCTACGTTCTTCAAGAGGTTACACTCCGTCTATAACACAGACCCCGAGCAGTACACCAACGAACACGTCCACTTCCTGCCTTTAGTGTATGTGGTCATGGCTGTGGGTTGCTTATTTTCGAGAACAGAGCATGAGAATACAATGCTAGATTTAAAGGGTTATAAAGAAGCTATCGAGCAAGGGTATGTTCGTGTTGATCTTCCTCTTTTGCCTGCTGATAATTTGCAGGTATCGATACTTCGACACTGGGCGCCAACTGCTTGACATCACAGATTGTAGAGACTTGCCTAGTCTACAGGCCGTGATGTTCATGGTTTTGTTCTTACAGAGTTCTGCCAAGTTGGCAACGTGCTATGCTTACATTGGCATTGCTCTGCGTGCCTGCTGCCGTCTTGGTTTACACCGGAAGCTCCCTTCAACCTTCAATGCCATCGAGCAGGAGGAGCGCAAGCGTGCCTTCTGGTTTGTACGGAAAATGGATTCATATGTCGGAGCTATGCTCGGATTGCCACAAATGTTGTGCGACGAAGACATTGACGCTGAGCAACCCGCTGAGGTGCCTGATGATTGCATTCAGGAGGATGGACTCAAGCCAATACCCTCAGGTGTATTTCCTCTATTAAAAGCAACAAACGCTCATACAAGACTTACATACATTCTACGTAAAGTCGTTCGGCTGATTTATCCTATCAAAGGCCCAGGGGACGTCCAGGTCGGCGAGCATTACGCTGTCAGCCACGGCAAGATCAGAGAACTAGAACGTGACCTCCAGGTATGGATGGATGAGCTACCCACTGAACTCCGGCCTTCCGAAAGTGCCGGTACTGAGCTTTCTCGGTAAGTATACAATCAGGGTACGCGAAACATGGCTGATCAAGGTAGTGTGCAACAACTTCTTCGCATGTCATATGCACATGTCCAGATGATGATGTATCGTCCATTCATCCACTATGTTTCACAGGCCAGCCAGAATGGAAAGGCTGATAAGAGGAGCTTTGCTTGCGCAGCTGCTTGTGTAAGTGTAGCGAGGAACATAGTGCATATCACGACCGAGATGAGAAAGCGGGGTTTACTTGTTGGGGCTTATTGGTTTGTCATGTACACGACATATTTCGCGATTTTGTCCTTGATTTTCTTTGTCCTGGAGAATCCTGATAGCCCAACAAGCAAGGATATACTTAAGGATGCCATGGAAGGACGAGACACACTGACTAGCCTTGCCAAAAGGAGTATGGCCGCTGATCGGTGTAGCACAAGCTTAGCAGTGAGTCAAAGCCTACGGTGTATGAAGCATAACTAATCATGAGCACAGTCACTCTTCAATGCTCTTCCAGACAAACTAAAGGAACGGAAATCGTCTCTACAATCCGCACAGACGCCGTCCAGGAAACGGCCTCCACCAGTACCAGAACTGAGTGGGCTGTTGGGCAACCAAAGCGCGCCGGATGTTGGCAACCTGGCAGCCGTAAGAGAACACAGAGCCCCATCTCGAGCGCATACTCTACCACACGAGTATCTACAGAAGATAGCAAACCGCAAGTCTCTGCAGCACTCTCCAGATGTCAATCCGGCAGAATCACAACAACCACAGACGCACCCTCAATACACAGAGGTTGGCACGCCGACTGTGGCTACGCCGATGTCAGGAAACTTCGACTTCAACCAACAATTGAATCATAACAGCACGAACATTCCTGACCTCAACCCAGTCATGTTTCCCAGTGACAATCCATTTGCCTATCCCAACCAGCCCATCAGCACTCTCGAATCGGCACAATATGGTGGCTTCCCAGAAGCAAATATGGATCCGTTCCCTGCTAGTAACGAGAACAGCATGTACGGCACACCAGGAAGCTTACACTCTCGCCCGACAGGAGACTTTCCGATATCGTCAAACTTCCATGGACAACACTTGCCACCACATTTGGGGCAGCAGGGTAGGCACTTTTCGGCGCCAATGCCGCAACAGCAGGTCTTTGATATGCAGGGTCTGATGAGTGAGCCCGAGCCTTTGGCTGGAAACGGAGGCATATCTCAAGACGATTACTGGAGCCAGATGAACAAAGCGACGACGAGGATGGGCTTCACGCCTGGTGCTGGAGTGAACTTGGACGAGCTTTTCGGCGGAGACGGATGGAACAACATGTGGACTGAGCAGGGGTTTCCAAGGCAATGATGGCTATGGAACCGTGGCGGGGCCTCTTTGACAAGGACGTCAAGCACCGGCGGCGTCGTATCATTTGGTACACAGGACAAGCGACTGGGATAGAAATCTCGAAGCGTATATTGGGTGTGTTGATGGCGTCCCGTAGGGTTGGCCGCAAAGTAGCCGTTCGTAGCAAGATAGACGAGTTCTTGCAAGACTCCGCGATCATTCAAGGCCGGGAGAAAGGTACACGATTCGCTCTTTGGCCGGTCTCCTGTTCTACTCCTCCAGCCCAACTCCTTGGCAAAGAACGCTGCCTGCGTGCGCACGAAGCCAAGAAGGCGCGGCGCTGAAAACAAAGAAATTCTTGTTCAGACCTCTTTCTTCTTTCTCTACCTCAACTTTGTGGCTGAGATGGCCGCGACCCCTCTTGCAGGGCTCAAATGCGTGGGTGTTGATAGTGCCTCTGCATTCAGAGGCAGCCTGAATCAGAAGGTCTCCTCATTGGGAAGGGCACGCGGAGACGGTAGGAAAAGCTAAACCCACATGCAACTCACTTCCGACGGGCAGGGAACCTGCTCAACACAGTACACGAATACACATCCTCTTGTGAGCTTTCGAGGATGGAGCAAAGGTCGACCATTACCTTGCAGGTATGGCTGAGGATCATGGTGATTTGAATTCAGTTGTGGCCTTGCCAATCCATATATTGGGCCTTGACCAGCGACCAACAACCACCAGGATGTCGCCGAAAACTCGCTACAGATGATCAAACTATGCTAGACAATTGATCGGTGCAGCCGAGAAGCATTCAACACCATTCTCCCTGCAAATGAGGAACATGATGCGACCTCAGCATGCCAGAAGTGGCATAGGTTTGAGACGATGAGCCGGCACACAACGAAAGGCGGCCGCGTGTATGTTGACACACATACGGGAGGCTGTGCACGCAGTGCTTCGCCAACGGAAGAAACATCACGCGATTCAGCGGCTTCGATTGACACACAGCTTTCGACTCGGAGGACGCTCGTGTCACCACAGGCGGACGGGGAGTGGCATGTTCGAATAATCCCTGCCGAGCGAAAGCCCAGACATGCGGACCGCCAAAACTGCCCAGAGAGCCTGAGCTTCGCCACTGTGAAGAGTACCAAGGAGCTAAAGATCTTGGAAACTGCCAAGACTACCTCGATACTACCTAGGTAGGTAGTAAGTACCTACCTAGGCAGGCACCCCAGACGATCTGGACTCTTACCAACAGGTACTACATCTTCATCCACACGAACGGTGGCTTTGGTCGACATGCAGACGACGCGAGTACTCACACCACAGAAAAGAGGTCGACGGAATCAAGGGGCGACGGCCAGCAACGCAGTTTGTGTCACGCTGCCCGGTCGCTCCTCGTTTCTTGTCCGTATCCGGCTCCGCTTTCGTGGCGCCAAGCTGCCAAGGTGCAGGCGCTTGGCCTTCCTTGGCGATATTCTGGGCACGCCAAGCCTGAAGGCGGCTTGGCGGTCTGTCATGAGCAGGGCAGGCGCGGCGCTCATTGGTCTTGGCTCACGAGGAGGAGTCGTGAGGAGCAGGTTGATGAGGTGCGGCGTCCGTCGATGCATCAAATCGGAAAGGTCGCGAATTCTGGCTTTGAGCACTGAAATTGGGCGTCGAAGCATATGAAGGGATATTCCCGCTCGGGCCTGTCGTGCTCGCTGTGCAAACTTGACTTGAAGAACACACTTGCAACCTCTGAAAGACACGCTCGACCTCAGGCTGATCTCTTGCTGTTCATTTCGTATAAGTCCACCTGCAGGCAAACACGCGCCTGCCTCGCCCAAATCTTGAGACCCCGGCTTTTCTGCTCTTCACCTCTCTTCCCGCCCCTTCTGCCTGTACAGCTTCCGCCGCAACCCGAAACTTCGGTCTGCCTGCAAATCTTTGTCGTCAACCTCAAACTTTGCTCCATCGTCACAATCACAACCACTTTCGTTGGTCGTAACCCCATCAATCCGTTTCGCAAATTGTTCGAGGCTGTCTATTTCTCGGCCCTTTCGATTTTGATAACTTGGCAAGGCTCGACGACAAGACTCTCTGCTGCACTTCTGGGCGCCAAGCTGAGCCCGTACTGATCATACCAAGTCGCCATGTCCGATCAAGCACTTGCAGGCATAGAGGCCGCTGCGCAAGCACCGCAACCTCAAGAGGTCGTTCAGCAAGGTCAACTGCAGCAGCAACAGCAACAGCCACAGCCGCAGCAACAGCCGTTGATCCAAAATCAAACACCTATCGTCAACTCTGCTGGAGAGAACCTTCAGTGTCAGTGGCAAGGCTGCGGCGAGCGGTGCTCTTCACCAGAAGCCCTTTATGTAAGTACGCGTCGCATCATCAGGTAGTTGTCGCTAACGCTGTCGCAGGAGCATGTCTGCGAGCGCCATGTCGGCCGCAAGTCCACAAACAACCTCAACCTCACCTGCGCCTGGGGTCAGTGCAGAACCACTACCGTCAAGCGAGATCACATAACCTCACACATTCGCGTCCATGTTCCGCTCAAGCCACACAAGTGTGATTTCTGCGGCAAAGCGTTCAAGCGTCCTCAAGATCTCAAGAAACACGTCAAGACGCACGCGGACGATAGTGTCATCCCACGCTCCCCCGAGCCAAACGGACAGCGCCCAAATCAGGGCGGTATGCCACCCGGCCCAGACTACGGTCAGTCATATTACGGGCAAGGTCAAGGTTTGGCTGGACAAGTCTCACAAAACTACTATGCTCCAGCCATGCCCCCTCAGGATTATGCCGCGGGTGCTCATCAGTACTACACCCACCCACAGGCACAGGTGCGTCCCATACCACCCCCAATTTACCCCTATTCAATGCCATTACCTCGTCCGAGAGGCAATACCCTTGAAATGATGGATATGTTGCAACAGGCACTGACAGATGCACCACAGGGAGGTCATCCTGGTTATGGTCCCGTCACCTACTATGGTCCACCAGCACCCCAAGCTACCTACGATTACGAGACCCGCAAGCGTGGCTACGACATGCTTGACCACTTCTTTGGACAGGTCAAGCGCCGCGAATTTGATCCGGTCAACTTCCAGAACGTCAGCCGTCGACTTTTCGAACTCCAAGGTCTTCAGCTTCCACAGATCATCCCTTCCAACCTCAGTGTTCCCGCCTATCAGCCTGTCTCCATTGGTGATGGTTACGAGCAGAATGATCCAATCCAAGCATACAGTCTACCACCTATGGGGAACGTCAAGTCTCGTGAAGACTTGACGTCCATTGATCAAATCCTTGAGCAGATGCAAGCCACCATCTACGAGAACGATTCTCATCTTTCTCAAGCTGGTATTGCTCAGCCAGGTGCTAGCTACGTTGCCTATAGAACAAGCAACAGCCCACCTAGTGCTCACATGCCATCTACTGCAGCTCACACCAACCCTGTCGCCTTGTTGCAGCACCAGCACCAGAACAGCATTGCAAGCAACGATGCCACTACGCCCGGTCTCACCCCACCGTCGTCTGCTCAGAGCTACACTTCAGGCCAGAGCCCCAACATTGGCCATGCCGCTCCTAACAGCAATGCCATGTATCCTACTCTGCCATCTGCCACCAGTGACATGGCTTATGCTGCTGCCAGCGCTGCCACACTGAGCGGTATATACGACAACAACGACGCTGGTCGTCGCTACAGTGGCGGCATGCTTCAACGTGCAGCTCCTGCCCAGCGCAAGGGCGACGAGATGGATGTCGAAAGTGAGGGCTCTGTTACTCCTCCAGCCGCCGCCATGAACAAGCAATCCAAGGGCAAGAAGAAGGCATCACCAAAGGAAAGTGTTATTGACCCTGCGCTGAGTGGTGAAGCTGGCTCACCCAAGCCTGAAGCTAAGGACGAGACCAACCAGCAACAAGTCTGGGTTGATAACATGCGTCTCATCGAATGGATGCGTGACTTCATCAAGAAGCGACTTGAGAGTGCCGATTTTGAGGATGGTCAGCAGGATCATGGTGAGGCTAAGCAGGAGGGTGTTGACACGAGTATGGGCGGTGTGGAGGACGACAAGGCTAAGTCTGATCAGGATGCTCTGTATCCAGTTCTCAAGCATGTCGAAGAGAGTGGTTAGAAAGCACTCCAACATCACAATCCCTAAACCTGACCTGGCTTACGACGAAGGCGTTCTCGGTCTCGGCGTTACACGGTGATGCTGGCTGGCAAGGAAAAGGCACTGAGAAATGGGGCTGAAAGTGCCTTGATGGTGAATGGTATGGATCATGAGGTGTCACTATGATGTTCTTACAGTCGGGATTGAGCACAGAAAGTCGCTCGTGCAAGCACAACAGTTTTAGCATATGTCCCTAACTGAAATGCAAGTGACAAAATGTTCGAATCTCCAGTAGCTTCTCCGTCTATCAGGAACACGTCGTTTCCCCATATGGTGCTTCGGGAACAATGTCGGTTGTCTGCCCTTTCGCAGCAGTCGCGATCCCTCCCGCCGCTACGTCGACCTCCTCGGACGGGCTGCTTCGCGGTAGGCTGTTTGGATACTCAAACCATGCCAACAAGCTACAATGAATCTTCATGTACACGGAACACCGACGCCCCCTTAGCCACCTCTAGAGAGAGAGAGAGAGAGAGAGAAAGAGAGATACGATCGCGCCCTCTCTCCCTTCCGACTCCAGCCCGAAGATGCTTAGGGAGTAGAAGATCAAGGCTAGGTTGGCCCCGCGAGATCCAGCTTGTGATATACATGGCCCGGACACATTTCGGAGTTCCCAACCGTTTTTTTTTTGTTTTTTGTTTTTTTGACTACAGCGTTCCCCTTCCTTGCCTTGCCTTGTGATAGGATAGGATGGTCTTGGGATTGAGCACACGTACACGCACACGCACACGCCTCGTTCGGCGTGACCGTCTCGTTATACCTACTCCGGGCGGACGACGCTGGGTGACGAGAAGCGACGACGAACACCGTCCGCGCACAAAGACACTGCTCGTGAGTCTATAGCCGAGATTTCGCATGCGTGAAGCAAGGGATTTTTTTTTTTCCTTCTGTCTGTCTCACCTTGCCTTCCTTTTTTGCTTGCGTTCACGGTTCACGTCGCATGTGGGGGTAAGGGTGTTTGTAGCTGTTTCGGAATGGAGAGTCGGGTCGAGTCATGATATATAAATATATACCATCGACGCAGAGACGATCGAGTTTTTTCTTCCTCTTCTGTCAGTCACTCTCCCTCCCCCCGTGCGCAGAGCGAGGGAGCCGAGAAGGGGGGAGAGCGTGTTCTGTCGACTTCCGAGTTCGTTTGGGCAAGGGCAACCAGGACGGATCCGCTGGCTGGGAGGCGGGAACATGACTTGCCTTCGTGTGGGAAGAGCGGTAAAAGTGGTTTTTTACGATAGTCAACACAGTTTTCCATCTTGTCCGGTTCGGGCGACTCTGTGGAAGCCGACTCAGATTTGCTGGCGATATGCTCTCGTCTGTGGAAAGCTGCCAAAGATAAGATGCTTTCTGCATCGTTTACCGGAGTCTGTCGCCTCGCGAGATGCTGTTGCTGCCTGAGTCTGGGACTTGCAAAGGGCGATGAAGAGAGTTCAGTTAGTCAGGATAGTGACTGCCCGTCTACACTGCAGGCATTGCATCTTGCATCGACTCTGGGCGCATCACGGCTCATAGGAACCCCTTTCAAGGGGACCCCCCCCACCCCACCCTCCGCACAAGCCCCTCTGCTCCGCTACATGCGAAAATGTAAAAAAAAAGAATATTTTGTTTGAACCACACCCGATTTGAACGGATAACCTTTCGATCGCTGCTACCAAGTGTACTTGGTTACTGGAGTCGAACCTGGGAGAGGTTAGTCTAATGATATGGGAATGGAGGTGGTTTTCGTACGCGCTACCGTTGCGCCAGCGGTCCTCCAATCTTCAGGATTCATAAATCTGAGATCCACAGATCTAGAAGATTCACAAATCTAGGCGTTTTCTGTCATGATTTGTTGGCCAAGGTTGAGGTGTTACAATATAGATTCACGCCTGGAAAATGACGTATGATGCTCATACTTCCTACCTGGAACCTTTCCCCGTTTAGTGCTTGAGTACTGGCATAGGCGGGGAAAGTCACCCTTCTTTGTCCGGTGTAACAGGCAATACTGGTATGCATTTGTTGTACAGCATCTCAGGGTCGCAGGGACCGTGGTAGTAGCAGTATGCAAGAGACGCATAGAGATTGTATGCAAGTAGCTTGTGTAGAAGAAAGTCAGGAAGGTGAGGAACAAAGTATGATAACAAGACAATGTTTGCTACATCCAGGCCGATCGAAAATGTAGAGCAACAGCCATGATATCTACCAAACACAGGCATACTTGGCAAGGACAGTGAATGAAAAGCCGTGTGTTCCATCGATTATAATATTGGTTGGTGGCAAGATCATGGTATTACACAGTATCCCAATCATGCATACTGCTGGTATCGGCACCACTCAGAGATTACCAAGTGCACGAACTCGCAATGTCGACTTCATCCTCTGCCCTCCCATTCTCTCAGGACGGCCTTGTCCCTAAGCTGACGCTCCTGCATCTCCAACCTGCCAGCTGCTTTTCTCACCACATCCTGCTCGAATCTCAGCTCCGCCAGCTGTCCCTTCTGCCATGTCCGGTGCCTTGGACACCTGTTCCTGATGCAAACGCCTCCTTTGGTAGGCATCTTCTCCTCATCCTCATCCTCGCTCTCGACAACACCATTGACCA
>Ga0210040_10009381_pt1 | contig 11401 bp, 11 predicted proteins | sample CryGeyCG12114_NA_FD_185462 | JGI IMG/M metagenome (GOLD analysis project Ga0210040, IMG submission 185462) | Groundwater microbial communities from aquifer - Crystal Geyser CG19_WC_8/21/14_NA (SPAdes) (version 2) | ecosystem: Environmental > Aquatic > Deep subsurface > Groundwater | place: USA... | reverse complement strand
CTACATTTGACGATTCTGGATATGTGATTATGAGTATTTTTTTTTTTTTTTTCATACTAAAAACCAATGTTTTACGATACATATTGTACATTATTCATGATTCAACGCCGTTCAGTAGTTGTGTAGATAAGAACTCACTATAAAATCTCCGGTGCGTTCTGTCACAAAAGATTTCATTGATTTCAGAATGCATTAAAAACTGCAGTCTATGCTCCATTTCTAGTAATACCCAAAATAAGCAAAGTTATCTATGGTCTTACAGAGACTTTATTATTATTATTAATGGACGTACTAATGGAGACATTATGGGATTCTCAACTTCTGTGAACGTGAGGGGTCATAGTGTCATAGAATACATTGCTGTAGATTACTTATGCTGCTCTTCAGTTAATACTTTTAATGTGCTTATGCATACACATTATTCCCATTCTCCCATTTAACTACTCACGCAACAATGTGATACAATGCCAGCTTAACATATTTTTATTAAATTTTATTGGTGTGACTCAATAAAAGACGATTACCAGGAGGCGATAGAGGAACTCTTGAAAGATAAAGACCGGAACTATGAGACATTAACCAGCGCCATAAACTCTGTCAGTGTAGGACTTATTTGCAAAAAAGAAATTGACACCACTAAACCGCATATTAGAATCTGGTATGACAAAAAATGTGTGCAGCTCAAGAAAAACGTCAACAATAACTATAAAACGGGGATGACAATCAATTGGGTTGTGAAGCTCTCTACTTGAGCTTCAATTTGCATCTACATTTTTCGTCGTAAGTGGGTAGGAATTGTGTCGAATCTCCAGTCGAAATGGCTTCATGCGTTGGTTGTCTATGGCATGTTCGGAGCTCTATGTCAAGAAATCTAGAGAGTTGTATCCAACGCCACTATATACATTTTGAAGCTCTCTACTTGATCTTCAATTTGCATCTACATTTGTCGTCGTAAATGGGTAGGAAGGGTGTCGAATCTCCAGTCGAAATGGCGTCATGCGTTGGTTGTATATAGCATGTTCGGAGCTGTATGTTGAGAAATCGAGAGAGTTGTATCCAACGTCACTATATACATTTCGAAGCTCTCTACTTGAGCTTCAATTTGCATCCACATTTGTTGTCGTAAGTGGGTAGGAAAGGTGTCGAATCTCCAGTCGAAATGGCATCATGCGTTGGTTGTATCTGGCATGTTCGGAGCTCTATGTCGAGAAATCGAGAGAGTTGTATCCAACGCCACTATATACATTTCGAAGCTCTCTACTTGAGCTTCAATTTGCATCTACATTTGCCGTCGTAGGTGGGTAGGAAGGGTGTCGAATCTCCAGTCGAAATGGCTTCATGCGTTGGTTGTATATGGCATGTTCGGAGCTCCATGTCAAGATCAGGAGAGTTGTATCCAACGCCACTATTTACATTTCGAAGCTCTCTACTTGAGCTTCAATTTGCATCTACATTTGTCGTCGTAGGTGGGTAGGAAGGGTGTGGAATCTCCAGTCGAAATGGCGTCATGCGTTGGTTGTATATAGCATGTTCGGAGCTCTATGTCGAGAAATGGAAAGAGTTGTATCCAACGCCATTATATACATTTCGAAGCTCTCTACTTGAGCTTCAATTTGCATCCACATTTGTTGTCGTAAGTGGGTAGGAAGGGTGTCGAATCTCCAGTCGAAATGGCTTCATGCGTTGGTTGTATACAGATTTTTTGAATTTTCCTAACTATTGCGTCGGAATTGTTTTTCGACTAATTTATTTTTCGTTTTCGTCCTTTTTGAGTTGGTTTCATAAATATTGTTTCTAAAGATTTGTTTTTTCTTCGCTGAATTTTTATAATTTATGTTTTTATTCATAATTTTGTTGTGAGTAATAACAAAATTACTTATAGTTTTTGTTTTAATCTTCCAGGTAGTCTATTTAGTCTATTTTGTGTATTTTCCATGGTGCGTGGTGGTAATCTGCACGTTACGGAGAAGTTGTGATTTGGAGGGATAACTTCTCAGTGTCAATATAAACTGATCAGTTAACTTTACCTACATTAAACAAAAACAAAAGTAAGTACACGTGCGATTTGAACATCCAGTTTCCCGCCCTAGAGATTACTGGCGGGAGAAATTGGAACGCTTTTTTAAAAAGTCTTTTGGGGAAGCAGTCTAGCATTTTCGGAGGTGAATTAAAATAAATAAATTTTTAGTTAGTGGGACCACAACAAACGTAACCATTAATACTCTCCAGTATATTTGCATTGCATTGCATGTTGTATAATACAGTGAGGAGCGTGACAATGTCAAACTGTGTAATCTGTGCCCGATCAATTGCCACAAAAAGTGATGGACTCATCCCTGCGCCCGCTTCAAAACGGGAGAGGAAGATCAAGGTAAAACAGGAGCAGGACTTTGAATACTCGTCCGGTGGAGGAGGAGGCAACTCCCTGAGCACTGCTCTCGCTGCGGATTTGCTGGAACGGGAAACGTGGACCATTTTCCTACTGCGCAAAATATTGCTTGTGCCCGAAAGAGTATGCGAGGATCTCATCAAGACCAAAGGAAATCCCACCGAATGGGATTTGAAGTGTTGCGACAACTGTAGCGAGACGCTCATTGCGAAAACGGAAAATGTGTTCCATCAACTTTCCAAGTTAAACTCCAAATTGTTCAAGTTGAAATCGAGTATTCGGAAAACCGTTTTGCACAGTGGCAAGAGGGCCTCCAAAAATGCTTATACTCAAGATTCGGAATGGACACATGTGCGATCGACCATGATTCCACGTAAGAAATAGGTTTAACTGTTTAACTGTTTTGAGTTAAAGTGAATCTTGCAAATATTTATTGTTTGTTTCATTTAGACATAAAAATGGCAAATAAAGCTAAGGATTTAGAACCCACGGATCTCAAAAGGAAGCCGACCAAAGTGAAACCGGTCCGGAGGAATATGAAATTCACCGGACGAACTCCAGCACCACTGGTCAATGTTCAACAGACTTATGGAGTGACTAGCACGGCACCAACTGGAGATGGGAATGTAGACTTTGATCCCTGGGAGGATGAATTTTCTGGAACCCCGACCATGGAGGGATCTGATGAGGACTCTGGTCAGTTGGCGCTCAACTCTACGACGGTGACTGATAATGATCCCGATTATGATCCTGAGAGCAGATGCGTTCCCGACAATGACAATCCAGCAGGGGATGAGGCAGACAATGATGACCACGAGGAAGGGGAGTTCTCGTGCCCCACTTGTTCCAAAATATTGCCCACCAAATCCAGATTGAATCAACACATGGTTTTCTGCCCACAGATGATTCAGGACTCATCCCTGGTCACTTGCTCTGAATGCCCCAGAGTTTTTATCAGCAATGGGGCCCTTGAGCGGCACGTGGACAAACAGGAGCATGTTCGTAAGTGCCAATTATGTATCTAATGTATGTCCCTGTCTGTCGTCCAAATCGGCAACGTTTTTTGTGTGCTACTAAAGACTTTAATTTTGATTCCCCAGAAATTCAAGACAAAGATATTCATTGCTCTTATTGCTACAAGACATTTTTAACTGGATACTCGAAAAAACGGCACACTTATAGATGCTTGGTTCGTGCCAAATTGTATCCAAAGGACTTTGCCAAAGATTTTGAAGAGTACGAGAAAGGTGAGAGCAATCAGCAATATAATATTTTCTACTCAAAAATATCAAATATCATTCACTATATTATTGGTAAATGGTTAATATTTTATTCACCTTGTTTCCCTTCAACAACTTATAGTTCTGACGGAGAAGAAGAAGACAATATGCCGGAAATACGAATGTTCTTTCTGCGGACAGGAGTTTTCCACAGGATTCAGTAAAAAAAGACACGAAGGAAGATGCAAGCAGAAACCGGAAGACTACGTGCCACCGGCCCCTTCGTCCACTGCTCTAGCCGGTCGACGGTACACGGCGGACAACGTGTGCAAGGAGTGTGGCCTTCAGTTCCCTTCTCGTACACGCATCCTGTACCATTTGCGAGTGGCCCATGAGCCTCGATCCCAATGCCCGGACTGCGGGAAGCAAGTGCTGAACTTGAGGAATCATCTTCGGATCCATTCGGAAGTGAAAGGATACCTGTGTGAACTGTGCAGTCGTACATTCTCATGCCATCAGAATCTCAAGTATCACTACAAGAGTCATCATGCCTCCGAGTTGAACATCCCACGAGCCACTTGTGACTACTGCGGGAAGGATTTCCCAGACAAGTATTATTTGCAAAAGCACATTCGGTGCATTCACATCAAAGACTATGACTTCGTGTGTGACAACTGTGGCCTTGGGTTCACTCAAAAGTCCAACTACGAGCTCCACCTGAAGATCCATCGGGGGGAGAAGCAGCAGTGCAAACAGTGTGAAAAGTTCTTTTCCAATGCCTTCAGTTTGCAACGACATGAGCGGATCCATACGGGCGAGAGACCTTACAAGTGTCGCTTTTGTGACAAGCGATTTGCGTGCAGTGGAGATCGGAGGATGCATGAGGACATTCATGGGAACGAGTATCGTCACAAATGTAAAGTGTGCAATCAGAGGTTCGTCATATACTCATCTTCCTTATGTCCCTTCCTTCCTGCTCTCCTATATACTCTTTCTCACTTACTCACTCACACACAAGTCACAGGCTCAGGCACAGTCACAACAGGCGGCGGCGCGTCGCGGGGTCCACCTGAACAGCTCCTAGCTCCTACTTGGGCACTTGTCGTTCCTGCCTACTTGAATTGCTTGAATCACTTGAGTGGGCCAATCAGGACGAACAGGAAGGAGCCTTGTAACCAAAGTACGCACAAGCATGCAAGTATACCGCACAATTGCCCTGTAGAATCAAAGTGCTCAATGTCGACTTGTATTGTAGCATTCAGTTTGTGGCCCCATCCAGTAAATTGTGCTAATCTTCCCAAGTACGAACTATTAATAACATGTCGTTCAGGTGGACCTCTACTGTACTATCATTCATTATCATCATTATGGACCATGCGCTCTCATTACGGCCCGTACTTATTAAATGGCGTCGTACACTAATTATGGTGGAGAGTACTGATCATTGGTACACTGTCCCTATACTCATTATGGCGGGAGTCAATTTACGATGGGAATTCATCATACTAACACCTAGGCTATGCATCTTCTACTGTATTAATTTCTTTTCACTATTTATGTTGTAATCATTTCTATGATTTCTATGATATGATATATTATGTTGTCAACATTGGTAGTTTGGTAGCCAAAAAGTGCGTTTAAAATAAGCAGTTTCTTTGCTAGTGATTAGTGACTGGTGACTGTATACACCATGGTAACGCGCTAGAAGGTATACAACTCTATGAAGCCTGGCCCATAATGAGCTGAAGTGCATTTGTTAGCACCATACTTACTGGCTTGGCCATAAGTTATAAATTATTAGTGTGACTAGTGAGTGACTGACTGAGAGTGAATGGTTAGGCTTCCATGTGAGATGTGATCATGTGCTGATGTGGTGTTTTTTTTTTTGGGCCGGATATAGATTCCTGCTGAGAACGCAACTAAAGAGCCACATGAACAAAGGGGAGCACAACTTCAACTTGTCGAAACAGGAAGAATGTGTGGCCCCTGAGCCTGGCTTTTTGAATAAAAGAGGGAGGAGATGCCGCAAGTCTCGAGTGGATCTGAAGACTGAGCTGGACATTGTGCACGAGAGTTTGCTGGAAGTGGGCTCAGCAGTGCAGGTGGAGATTGACTCTGTGGTTGATGGGGTGATCACGACCACGGGCACGACTGGCGAGTATGAAGGACAGACATTCCAACTGCACTACTACCCTGCAGTGGCAGTGGGCTCCTCGGACGAGACCAAACAAGCTGTGGCCAATATCCAAGTGGGTGCTATCGAAGAAATCGCTCACCACTTCTCCGAACATCCCTCTCAACAACTCCAGCATCTCTGAACCTAATCCACTCTATATTATTCATATCTATACATAATAAATCATAATATATAATATTATTATCCCTGCTCCCTCCCTTCTCCTCTACTCTTGTTACTCTTGTACATTGCACTGTGTGTGGTGTGGTTTGTAGTGTGCATTGTGCAACACCTTTCATAGCATGCACAGTTGCAGATCACTGTGTTTATGATCAATAGATCAATGATCATTACCATTAATTGCTTGTAACTGTACATCTATGCACATGTTGAGTCAAAAAAAGAAAGCTGCTCTTCTGGCTCTAATAAACGTTGCATTAAAAATGGTTTCCATGTAGACAAATCACCTATGTATAGTTACAACTTGTCCTGTATGTTTATCATTCATTCATATTATGATGGGCAAATATTTGATGGACTGTGCAGTTTGGCACTCGGATACAATTACCAGATTATGCCACTGCTCAAGTGCTCACTACTAAATTCTTGTACCAAACAACACAACACACATTTTTAGTGTATAGGGAATGTTGAGTTGCTAGAGTAGTGGAGTCAACTATTTTTTGTACAAACTTTAAAGCCGACTGGAGTTACGTGTCGTCCGTATCTCAGTCAGTCAGTCAGTCAGTCAATGGAGTCAGCAGAAAAGGTAATTGGGCAATGGGACTCACGCTTTTTTCTATGCATATTTGATGCGGTTGTGTGGAAATGTATATAGGAAATGAAGAGAATGAACCAAATGGATAGTTCCAAAATCCCATCCGAGTTGGAGCTTTTAGTGTCTGCCCAGTGCTCGTCCTCTTGCGCTGCGGAGAGTGGACAGTGCACCTGCAAATGTCGATCCCGAATGGTTCGATTGCCACCGCCTCCTACCCCGTATCGGGATTGTCGAATGGCCAAAGGGGACTCCATGTGGGCCAATCCGTCCCCAACTGATATGGGCATGTTGAGTGTCAGAGATAGGAGACCGGTGGTCATGCCCCCTCACATGTCCACAGAAGGTGACAATTATGATGAGTTGTTCCTGTTGGAACACATTGAGCAGTCTCCATATCCAAGTGCCACGGGCTCCCAAGTGTCTCTCCCCTTGTTCCCCTACACTCGTCCCAGTACAAATAACACATGTGCACTGGACCTAAATGAGCAGTGCACTGATCATAGTCATAGCACTGGCACTGATGACCGCAGTTGTTGTCCACAAGTGTTCGTAGCTCCTACACAGCACAATTTGAAGCCAACAACCTTGATCACTGCTCCTGGTACGTGCAAACTCATTTATGAATTATGTATACGCGCGTGTATACTACTACTACATAGTATTGAATCTGTGTTGTGCATTCTTACTGTATATTATATAATATATTCTATGAGTTTGATTGGTTTGACAGAATTGCCTCAAGTGGACTCCAAAACAGGGGAGGATGTGAATATGGTGAAAACCGCATCAAGCTCTGAGCTGCAAGTGCTCCTGAGTCCCAAACGATTCTTTCGAGAACTGCTCTCATGTTGCCCTGCGTCTGAAGATCAGGAGACCCTGGATCAGAGGAAACAAGAGCTTTTGGATCGTCAGAGGAAAGGCAAAGGTCCTCTTATTCCTAAGAAGGCAACTGTTAGTCCCAATCTCAGTGGCAACACCAGTTGTCATGGCTCACCAAAGAATAAGCAGAATTTGAATGCCAAGTTTCTGGCTGCTATCAATAATGGCTCTCAAAGACGTCATAGTCGGAAATTGTAAAAGTCTTTACACACAGCAATGAGGCGAAAGTCGCAAAAGTAATGTTGTATAGGGTATGCTCAAGACTGTATGTGTAGAGAGTGTTGTTGACGACTGTTGTAGGCCGAGAGCTGAGAGATGGGTGGAGGCGCCGGAGCGTGAGGAGCCATTTCGAAAAGACAAAGGGATCACGGCTCGACCCGTGGACCCGAATTGTTCCATGTGCACGAAATACCCGGGACGATGTGTGACCCATGACAAGCGACGACCTGCTCCCTCCCGGTACCTGAATGCCTGGATGAATGAGAAGAGCAGCTCGTTGAGCATCTACGTGTTCAAGAATGGGGAGATGCAACAGGAGACACCCGTGTTGATCCACATCCGATGTGCCCAGGCCATGACTCTGGAGGACATTGTGGAGCGCGTTGGCGACTCGGTCAAGTTCTCGGCTGGATATGCCAAGTACTTGTACACCATGAGTGGAGCACTGATTTGTGGTCGCCACGAGCTGTATGACTACCAGACCTGTGTGTGCGCCTCCAGCTGCTCCCCCAAGTTCAAGCCCATGGACTATGGGACTGTCAAGCCCATCATGCCCTACAGACATGGTGGGGGCAACAATCATGAGCGGGCTCCACTCATCCAGCCTGTGGTCATCACACATGCTCCCTATCATCCGCCCCCTCAGGAGGACCAACCGGATGACCATTGACCATTCATTCAAATATTCAAACCCGTCCGCTCAAATAAATACAATGAAATCAACAAGTGGTCTGGTTGGTGTAGTTTGCTAGTGAGTTACATTATATGATGGGCTATGTATATGTTTTAGTTAGTGGCAACTTTGCATTATTCTATCTCTCATCCTCATCTGTCCTCTAATAAGGGAGTATTTATTAAAGGAAACGGTATCAACGGTTGTTGATAACAGTTTTCACTAAAAGTAAAAGTATGAGTAAGGGTTGCACAGTTTCATTCATAGTCTGTAGGGTTTTGGTCACAACTACCAAATTGAATAAGAAATATAAAATCCCGAAGTTTGACCAAATTGTCTCATAATGAGTATCTACAGTAATAATAATAATAGCTCTGTTTTAATCACAAAATTCCGTGCACACGGAAGTAGGCCAATAATGATATATGATGTCCCAAGTAAGTTTTCACATTTTAGTCAATGGTTTCCACAATAGTAGAGAATTAATTTGGATGGCCCAAATGGTCCTCTTTATTATTCATAGTTATGCATGATTTGAAAGCAATGGTTTTTAACTACATATGTTTCCTAGTTTCCCCCCAGAAGAGCTCACATTTATTCCACAAATCTCTCATTTCATCGGCAAATTTGTGCCCTCGCTCCACATGGGTGACCATGAACGGGGCTTTCCGAACCATGGGCTCCCTCAACCAAGCTCTATGCTTGTGAGCATCATAGTTGTATCTCAAATTCAGGTAAAATGGGTCCACTTTGGCCAGCTCCCTTAGAATGCCAGTCACGAAGACATCATCAACCCAGAAATATTTGGCTCCACTGGCTGCCGCTTCATGGTATAGTCTTCGGATCAGGTTGGGTGTGATCAAGTAGGCGAGGCCTCCACAATACTTGGGATAAGTGCTGGGCTCATACTCCTCTGGACTCACGAACCATTTGGACTGGGGATCCCGGGACGGTTTTGTCCCCTGTGGGAAAACATTACACAGGAGGATCCCACTATTGTGATCCTCAAGAGTGTAAGTTCGGTTCACGTACTCAAACAGTTGATCAATGTCGATGAAGGCGTCGTCATCCGCTTTGAGCACGTACGTACTGTTTGGGCAGAAGGTCATGGCCCAATGGTAGCCCATCAGATGTTTTTGGCTCAGATTTCTGTACGTGTCCCCGAATTCTGTGGATCCCAGGATATCTGAAACCATTCCAAATTCCATAATGTACTACAGTTCATTTAAAAGTAAAAAGAAGTTGCCCCATGTTATTCGGCTATCTCCGATAAATGGTGGATTTATACAAATTATCTGTAAAATGTTGTGGCAACAATAACAAAAAACTCCAGATAACCTACCGAAAAAAACATTTCTTTTTTTTTTGGGAAATGGAAAATATGATGAGAAAAGTTTGACAGCTATCAATTCTCCTCCTGCATGAATGCACACTACACACAGGCGATGGCATGGCGTGATATACATTTTAGATTACTTTTAGAAAATCCGCGAAGGCTAATGTGAAGGCAAAGGTTAATGTGAATTGACCAGCGAAAATTTACTATAACTTGTCGCTAGCTGTATAGTGCTATATAGTGTATTCACTGAAAAGTCAGCGTAGTCTTATCATATTTATAGCTACATTTTATAAGAATATAATGTCTTATTAAGTGAAAAAGTATGCATTGTGCTACATTGAGAACTAGATATGAATGAAAGAGAAGATATGACAATGGAGAAGCTCAATTTGGGTAAAATGCATTTTGAGTAAATGATGTTATGACTTAATTAAGCTTCTATGAGTTGATTGGGGATGAAACAATACTGTGTCTGCATGAAACGTTTATTGGGACTTATGTAGATGACACCGTACCAATTATGCGACAAACATGAGTATGTTTCATGTAAACACCAAAAAATGACAGGTCGCTAATGTAAAAATCTTCGAGAAAAAGGACTTGATTACAGTTTTTTTCAAGTCATACAATATTTTAAGAAAAGAAACTTAACGAATGTTCCACCCGTCCTGGGTACTGATGAGTGAAGATTATGAACATCCGATGACTACATGCATGTTGGGGAAATATCATATCATATAGCTCCATCATTTATTATAACCAAAACATGTATGTAATGCATCAATCTAACTTATTCAACTATCTCGCTTTATGTGACGATACAATTTTTAAGTTTTTTTTTCATCACCCCATTCGGTAAACATATTTTCACTCATTTTCTGCATTTTAATCAAGCATTATGAATTTTTTTGTAAACACTCACAAATCAAAGTGTCCAAATCATTTTAGACTGGATAAAAAATAGTGTTCCGCACGTTTCGAACAAGGGTACGAAATCTAATCGTGCGGATCAATCTGCATGTTCAAGAAGCGCGTGCATGGAAAGTAAATAATTAGGAGAGAAAAGTGCAGGTGTGTACGTACATAAGTACTAATGATACCTTGGAAGATGGCGCTTTCCCGGACCACAGCGGAAGTGACATGAGTTGTGTTGGAAGCGCCCAGAAGAAAGGCGAGCCGTGTGAACGCCTTTGGGGACAAACTGCGACTGGAGCCCCAAGTGGTTCGAATGAGTTGACGGGCCAAAAAGTTTTGAGGGGCCGAGTGGACCAGGATTAGGAAATAAGGGCTAGAACCGACACAAAGGGAAGGGTTGTTGAGCGTGTAGTTTGTGACTAGATATGGAGTGGTTGGGGGCTGGAATATTCTCCAGGAGTTGTGTCCTCCGGCGGGACGTGCCCGGTTTTGAGAGCCTCCACTTGGTGTGGAAATCACCGTGAGTAAAGACTCGACTAGAGCGTACAAGCAGATCCCGCAGACCAGGAGTCCCCCCAGCTGAAACCATTCATTCAAGGAAGATCCAGTAAAAACAACCACAAAATATAGGACTGCCAAAAATGTGGACTCTGTTATGCAGAGTAGAGATTGAGATATCATTCTGGGGTGGGGAAATACCACATGTAACATGTGAGCCAACATAGCCAGTATCAGCATTCCAACAAATTTTAAAAATTTTCAACAAGTCCAGAGATTTTGCATTTTTAAATATCTTTTACTTTTTACTTTTTA
>Ga0210040_10009380_pt1 | contig 11402 bp, 13 predicted proteins | sample CryGeyCG12114_NA_FD_185462 | JGI IMG/M metagenome (GOLD analysis project Ga0210040, IMG submission 185462) | Groundwater microbial communities from aquifer - Crystal Geyser CG19_WC_8/21/14_NA (SPAdes) (version 2) | ecosystem: Environmental > Aquatic > Deep subsurface > Groundwater | place: USA... | reverse complement strand
GCGTACCCGGCGTCGGTGAGCCGGGCGGTCAGCTCCGCCCGGCTCACGGGGCAGGCGGTCCGGCGGGCTCGTCGGTCGACGTCGGCAGCCGCAGCCCGCGGGACCCGCTGCGGACGGCGGCGAACCGCTGGCCGACGGTGACGGCGCTGCCGACCAGCAGCACCCACAGCGCCACGTGCACCGCGTAGGGGATGCCCAGGCCGGTGAAGCCGGTGCCGACGAGCACCAGGATCAGCCGCTCGGTGCGCTCGACGATGCCCACGTCGCAGGCGATGCCGACGCCCTCGGCGCGCGCCTTGACGTAGGAGGTGAGCACCCCGAGCACCAGGCAGAGCAGGGCGAGCAGCACCAGCAGCCGGTTGTCACCCTCCCCGGAGAACCACCAGACCAGGCCGCCGAAGATCGCTGCGTCCGCGGCCCGGTCGCCGGTGGAGTCCAGCACCGCCCCGAAGACCGAGCCGCCGCCGCGAGCCCGGGCCAGCGCGCCGTCCAGCATGTCCAGCAGCACGAAGACGGTGACCGCGAACGCGCCCCAGAACAGCTCGCCGTTGCCGATGAGGAACGCCGCGGAGGCGACCGCGCCGAGGGTGCCGGTGAGGGTGACCGCGTCGGCGGTCACCCCGGCGCGGACCAGCCCACGGACGACGGGTGCCCAGAACCGGCCGACGGCGGGGCGGAGGTTGACGCCGAGCACTCAGGCCACCGACACGGTGGAGTCCGGCACGGTGGGGCCCGGCTCGGTCGGCCACTGGGCGGACAGCAGGGCCCGGGTCTCCGCCAGCACCTGCGGCAGCACCCGGGTGAGCCCGACCACGGGCATGAAGTTGGTGTCCCCGCCCCAGCGCGGGACGGCGTGCTGGTGCAGGTGGTCGGCGATGCCGGCACCGGCGACGGAGCCCTGGTTCATCCCGATGTTGAAGCCGTGCGCGCCGCTGACCGACCGCACCACCCGCATCGCCGTCTGGGTGAACGCGCCCAGCTCGGCGACCTCGGGCGCGGTGAGGTCGGTGTAGTCGGGCACGTGCCGGTAGGGGACGACCATCAGGTGCCCGGCGTTGTACGGGTAGAGGTTGAGCACGGCGAAGACGGTCGCGCCGCGGGCCACGATCAGCCCGGCCTCGTCGCTCATCGCCGGGATCAGGCAGAACGGGCAGTCGTGGTCGCCGGTCGGCTTGTTCTCCCCGCGGATGTAGGCCATCCGGTAGGGCGTCCACAGGTGCTCGAAGACCGCCGTGGGGCCCCCGTCGTCGTTGACGACAGGGACCCGGAGCTCCTGGAGTTCCTCGCTCACGGGGTCTCGGCGGTCGGGTCGGCGTTGTGCCGGGCGGTGACCCAGGCGACGATCTGGGCCACGGCCTCGGCGGCCGGGACACCGTTGCGCTGCGAGCCGTCGCGGTAGCGGAAGGAGACCGCCCCGGCCTCGGCGTCGGTGGCCCCGGCGATGAGCACGAAGGGCACCTTCTGCTTGCTGGCGGTGCGGATCTTCTTCTGCATCCGGTCGTCGGAGTCGTCGATCTCGACGCGGATGCCGCGCTGCCGCAGCTGCAGGGCGACGTCGGTCAGGTAGGGCACCTGCTCGTCGGTGATCGGGATGCCGACCACCTGCACCGGGGCCAGCCAGGCCGGGAAGGCGCCGGCGTAGTGCTCGGTGAGCACGCCGAAGAACCGCTCGATCGAGCCGAACTTCGCCGAGTGGATCATGACCGGCTGCTGCCGGGTGCCGTCGGCTGCGGAGAACTCGAGCCCGAAGCGGGCCGGCTGGTTGAAGTCGTACTGGATGGTCGACATCTGCCAGGTGCGGCCGATCGCGTCGCGGGCCTGCACAGAGATCTTCGGGCCGTAGAAGGCCGCGCCGCCGGGGTCGGGCACGAGCTCCAGCCCGGTCTCCCGCGCCGCCTCCTCGAGGACGGCGGTGGCGGTTGCCCACTCCTCGTCGGAGCCGATGAACTTCTCCGACTCCCCGCGGGTGGACAGCTCCAGGTAGTAGTCGTCCAGCCCGAAGTCGCGCAGCAGCCCGAGCACGAAGGCCAGCAGGTGCCGGATCTCCCCCGGCGCCTGCTCGGCGGTCACGTAGCTGTGCGAGTCGTCCTGGGTCAGGCCGCGCACCCGGGTGAGCCCGTGCACCACGCCGGACTTCTCGTACCGGTACACCGAGCCGAACTCGAAGAACCGGAGCGGCAGCTCACGGTAGGACCGCCCCCGCGAGGAGAAGATCAGGTTGTGCATCGGGCAGTTCATGGCCTTGAGGTAGTACTCCGCGTTCTCCAGCTCCATCGGCGGGAACATGGTGTCGGCGTAGTACGGCAGGTGCCCTGAGGTCTCGAACAGCTGCGCCTTGCTGATGTGCGGGGTGCCGACGTAGGAGAAGCCCTCCTCGATGTGCCGGCGGCGGACGTAGTCCTCCATCTCCCGCTTGACCACCCCGCCCTTGGGGTGGAAGACGACCAGGCCGGAGCCGATCTCGTCGGGGAAGCTGAACAGGTCCAGCTCCGCACCGAGCCTGCGGTGGTCGCGCCGCTCTGCCTCGGCGAGCTGCTCCAGGTACGCCTTGTGCGCGTCCTTGCTCTCCCACGCGGTGCCGTAGACCCGCTGCAGCTGCGGGTTCTTCTCACTCCCCCGCCAGTACGCGGCAGCGCTGCGGGTCAGGGAGAAGGCCGGGATGTTCGAGGTGCGCGGCAGGTGCGGGCCACGGCACAGGTCGGTCCAGACCCGGTCGCCGGTGCGGGCGTCGACGTTGTCGTACATGGTCAGCTGCGCACCGCCCACCTCGACGTCGGCGCCCTCGGCGGCCTCGCTCGCGCCGCCCTTGAGCCCGATCAGCTCGAGCTTGTACGGCTCGGCGGCGAGCTCGGCGCGGGCGTCGTCGTCGCTGATCTCCCGGCGGGCGAAGTGCTGCCCGGCGCGGACGATCTCGGTCATCTTCTTCTCGAGGGCCTGCAGGTCCTCGGGGGTGAAGGGCCGCTCGGGGTCGAAGTCGTAGTAGAAGCCGTTCTCCACCGGCGGGCCGATGCCCAGCCGGGTGCCGGGGAACAGCTCCTGCACGGCCTGGGCCAGCACGTGGGCGGCCGAGTGCCGGATCACCGCGCGGCCGTCGGTGCTGGCGGCCGGGACCGGCTCCACCTCGACGTCGGCGTCCGGGACCCAGGTCAGGTCCTTGAGGTCACCGGAGGAGACCTCACGGACGACGACCGCTCCGTCGGGGCCCTTCAGCGGCACCCCGGCGTCCTTGAGCGCCTGCAGGGCCGTCGTCCCGGCCGGCACCCGGATCGGGGTGGCGGTGGACGGCGAGGGCGGCGCGGACACGAGGGGCTCCTGGGTGGTCGTACGTCATCGCGGCCGGTCGGCTGCGCCCCCGAGACTAGTGCGACCCCCCGCCCGGGTTCGTGCGACTTGTCGGGCAGCGACGATCACCGGCCCGGCCGCGACCGTGCCGCGGGCGTCCGGCCCGGCCGCAGGGCGCGCCGTGCCGGCCGGGTCGTCGGGCGGTCAGTCGAGCAACTGGACGGCGTCACCGTCGGCCACCCGGCCCGGCCGGCGCACCTCGGCGTACACGCCCAGGCAGTGCTTGGGCGTGCGGGTCACCTCGAGCACCGCCTCGCCCACCCGCAGCCGGCGGCCGACCCAGGCCCGTTCGTCCTGACCGCCGGACAGCCGCAGCAGCAGGTTGGCCCGCGGGTCGTCCGCCGAACAGCCCTCCGGGACGTCGCCGTCGGCGGCGCGGCCGATCGCCTGCTCCGACACCAGGTGGACCGCGGCGGCGTCCACCTGGGGGCCGGCCTCGGACCGGGCCAGCCGCACCGGCCGGCCGAGCACCTCGGTCAGGGTGACGGTGTCCGCCTCGGTGTCGCCGGTGGCCACGACCTGGCGCAGCTCCGGCGTCGTCTTCACGGTGATCCGCTCGCCGGTGTCGGCGTCCACCACCGCGTACGTCCGGTCACCACGCAGGCCGGCCTCGTCGACGTGGGCGGCGGGCAGTGTCCGGCCGCCCAGGGACTTGACCGGGTAGACCGAGATCGAGGCCACCGACCCCACCGTGTCGCTCATGCCCGGGACGCTACGCGGGCCGGGTCGCCGCGGCGGCGGAGCCGACGGAGCTGGGCGTCGAGGTACGGCCGGGCCCGGCGCTGGCCGCCACGCTCGGCGATGGCCGCGGCGAGCGCGGTGAGCACCCGCAGCAGCCGGGCCTCGTCGGGCCGCCAGCCGCGTCCGGCGCACTCCTCCAGCCACTCCACCGGCGCCACGTGTCCGCGCTCGGTGTTGCACCGCCGGCACGCGGCGACCTCGTTCTCCAGCCAGGACGGGCCGCCCTTGACCCGCGGCACGACGTGCTCGGTGGTCGGGGCCACCTGGCCGGTGAACCGCCGTCCGCACCAGATGCAGGTCGGTCCGTCCCGGTCGACGGCGGCTCGCAGCCGGGCAGCGCGGTCCAGTGCCATCGCCGTCCATGGTGCGCCGCCCGCCCCTCCGGCGCCGCAGTACGCGAAAGGCCCCAGGTCGGTGACCTGGGGCCTTTCCTCCGGGTGGGCGATACTGGGATCGAACCAGTGACCTCTTCGGTGTGAACGAAGCGCTCTACCGCTGAGCCAATCGCCCGGAGTGCGGTCCAGTCTGCCAGATGGTCAGTGCCACAGCGGCACCCACCCCGGGACCCACCCCGGGACGCCGAGGACGTGCAGGGCGACGACCAGGACGCCGTAGACGAACGCCGCGGTGGCCAGGGCGACACCCAGGCGCACGACCAGCGACTGACGGTTCAGCCACTCGGTCCAGCCGGCCACCCGCTCCCGGGTGTACTCGAGCAGGCGCTCGGCCCAGACGAACTCGGTGGCCAGCACGAACAGCCCCGCGATGACGGTCAGCCAGCCCGGGCCGGGCAGCGGGATGGTGATGATGCCGAAGGCGACGATCAGGCCCCCGACGAGGCCGACGCCCACCCGGTAGGGCGCCTCGAAGGTGCGGCGGGCGGCGATCCGCCGGCGCCACCGTGAGTCGGCGACCCGCTCGCGGAGGCTGTGCGACTGGTCGGCGTCGGAGGGCGTCGCGTGCCCACCGGGTGCCGCCACCGTGTCGTGTCCGTTCAGCTGGTCACCTGCCCCTCAGCGACGACCTCCGTCGGGTAGGACGGAGCCTGACGACCGGGCTCGATGCTGATCGCGTACCGCGAGAACTCGTCCAGACCAGTCGCCGCCGAGCCTACGGTCCGCAGGTCCATCTCGGGAGTGACCACGTCGAACTCCCCCAGGGGCACGGGCACCTCCCCGCCCATCCCCCACACGACGTAGGTGGTGTCGTGGCTGTCGTTGACCGGCAGGCCGGTGGCGACCACCTGGACCTCGTCGGCCCGGGCCACCACGGTGCCGACCGTGTGCCCGTCGGCCTCCACCGGGGCGATGGTGGCCCGGCCGGGGGCCAGCAGGGCGTCCAGCATCTGCTCCTGCTGGGCGGCGGTGGCCTGCGCTGCGTCCCGGTCGCCGGTGACGACGACGTTCCAGGCGCTCAGCGAGAGCACCGCGGCGACGGCCGCGGCGACCAGGGCGGTGGGCAGCACCCGCCGCCAGGCCGGCCGACGGTCCGGCACGCGGGGCGACCGTGGCGCGCGCAGGTCACGCACGCCGGTGCTGCCCAGCGCCGGGCGGGGGGCTGCTGGGACGGACGGCGGCAGCGCGGACCGGACCGGCTGCTGCGGCCGGAGCTGCTCGGTCACCTCGACCGCGGCCCGCAGCCGGTCGCGCAGCCCCTCCGACGGCTCGGCCGGCGGCAGGTCGGCCGCCATCGCCGCCATCACCTCGGCGGTCTCCGCCGCCGTGCGGGCACAGCTCGGGCAGGTGGCCAGGTGCGCCGCGAAACGGTCCTCGTCCTCGGGCTCCAGGGCGTGCAGCGCCCAGCCGACGGCGAGCTCGTCCCAGTCGCGGTGCTCGTCCCGGTCCTCGTGACGACCGCCGGCGGCGCTCATCGGGAGCCCCCGTCCGCGAGGTTCTGCCCCGGCAGCCCGGTGCCCAGCGTGTCCTTGAGCCGGCGCATGCCCGCCAGCATGCGCGTCTTCACCGTCCCCAGGGGAGTGTCTGTGAGGGCGGCCACCTCCCGCTGGGTGTAGCCGCCGTAGTAGGCCAGGGTCAGCGCCTCCCGCTGCGGAGCCGGCAGGCCGTGCAGCGCGGTGCGCACCCGCTCCGCCACGATCCGCTCCCAGGCGGTGTCCTCGACGTTCGTCGTCTGAGTGGGCGCGGAGAGCACCAGGTCGTCCTCGGCCCGGGCCTGGCGGCGCCGGTGGGACTCCTCCCGGCGGACGGCGTCCACGGCCTTGTGGTGCACCATCGCCAGCAACCAGGAGGCCACGCTCCCCCGGCTGCCGTCGAACGCCGACGGGTCGCGCCAGATGCTGAGGAACACGTCCTGCAGGACGTCCTCGGCGAGCACGTCGTCCGCCAGCACCCGGCGGGCGAGGGCGAAGGCCGGGCGGCGGAAGCGTTGGTAGAGGTCGTCGACGGCGCCCCGGTCACCAGCCGCGACCCGGCGGACCAGCTCGAGGTCGGCCGCGCCGTCCTCCTGGCTGCGGGGAGGTCGACTCACGAGGCACATCGTCACATGCGGCGTTCGTCCACCGACCCCTTACTGGTTCATCCGCCCCGATCGAGTGCGGATCACGCTCCCGAGGCCCGTGACGGACGACTGCTCGTGGGACGGGAGAGGTCCGTGTGGCGCGACACGCCGAGACCATGCGTGACCTCGGGTCGTTCTGGGTCGTTAAGGGGACATGGCGCTCTACCCGCGGTCCGGCTGCACTGCTCGCACGACCCTCCACCTCGTCGGCCCGACGTCGTGGACCGCCGTCCCGGCGGCCCTCGTCTACGACTCCCTCGACCCGTTCGCCGTGCGCGTGCGCTTCGGCGACGGCGGCGTCGAGGACACCGACGGCACCACCTACGACACGGCCGAGGACGACGGCGGCGTCGAGTGGTTGCTGAGCCGTGACCTGTTGCGCGCCGGACTGACCGCGCCCGCGGGCGAGGGCGACGTCCGGCTGTGGCCGGCCCGCGGCGGGCTCGACGTGGTCTTCCTGCAGCTGCGGGCACCGTCGGGCGAGGCGCTGTTCGAGCTCTCCGGCGCCGTGGTCGGCGACTTCCTGCGCGAGACCGAGCTGCTCGTGCCGGCCGGGACCGAGAGCGACACCCTGCGGGTCGACGACGAGCTGTACGCGCTGCTCCGCGGCGGCACGGACAACCCGACCGCGCACTGAGGCCCTGCTCGGGGCGCTGACCTGCACAGATCCTGGACCAGGACACCCCCGGGACCCCCCGGTTCAGACCCCCGGACGGCGTCGGTTATTGTTCTTCCCGTAACGCGGACTTGATCCGCAACGCGGACGTGGCTCAGTGGTAGAGCATCACCTTGCCAAGGTGAGGGTCGCGGGTTCGAATCCCGTCGTCCGCTCGGAACTCCCGGGCGCTGGTCGCGAGGCCGGCGCCCGGCGTGCGGTGGAGTGGCCGAGAGGCGAGGCAACGGCCTGCAAAGCCGTCTACACGGGTTCAAATCCCGTCTCCACCTCGTCTCCACCACGGAGCACGGGCGTGGCGGTGGGCCGGCTGCAAGGCCGGAAGGGGCGATTGGCGCAGCGGTAGCGCGCTTCCCTGACACGGAAGAGGTCACTGGTTCGATCCCAGTATCGCCCACAGGCAACGCAAGGCCCCGGGTCACCGACCCGGGGCCTTCGTCATGCCTGGGCCTGGCTCGTCAGCCCACCGGCACCCCGTCGGCAGCGGCCCGCAGCGCGGCCAGGTCGAGCTTGGCCATCCCCAGCATCGCCTGCACCGCCCGCTGGGCGCGTGTCGGGTCGGGGTCGGCGAAGACCTCGTTCATCCCCCGCGGCACGACCTGCCAGGACAGCCCGAACTTGTCCTTGAGCCAGCCGCACTGGCTCTCCTGGCCGCCGTCACCGATGAGCCGGTCCCAGAACCGGTCGACCTCGGCCTGGTCGACGCAGTCGATCTGGAAGGACACCGCCTCGGTGAACGGGAACTGGGGCCCGCCGTTGATGCCGTCGTACCGCTGTCCGCAGAGCTCGAACTCCACCGACATCACCGACCCGGCGGGGCCGGGCGCGCCCTCCGGGTAGCGGGCGATGCTGAGCACCCGCCCGTCCCCGAACACGTCGATGTAGTACTGCGCCGCCTCCTCCGCCTGGGTGTCGAACCACAGGCTGGGGATGATCTTCTGCTCGCGCATGGCCGGTCCTCTCCTCGGGCGGAGCCCGACGCCCGCCCCTGCACCTGAGACCGGTGGACGACGCAGAACTCATCGGCCTCAGGCCGAGGCGGGCACCACGCGCTCGGCCCAGAACCGGTCGACCTGGGCCGCCAGCGCAGGCCGGTCCCCGTCGTTGCGGAGCACCACGTCGGCCACGGCACGACGCTGCTCGTCCGTGGCCTGGCTGGCGATCCGGGCCCGGGCGTCGTCCGCGGACAGGCCCCGCCCGACCAGCCGGGACACCCGGGTGTCGACGTCGGTCTCCACGACCACGACCAGGTCGTAGGAGCCCGCCTGACCGGTCTCCACGAGCAGCGGGACGTCCTGGACCACGACGGCGTCCGGCGGGGCCTGGGCGACCAGTTCGGCGGCCCGGGCGCGCACCAGCGGGTGGACGACGGCGTCCAGCCGGGCCCGCGCGGCCGGGTCGCCGAAGACCAGCGCCGCCAGCGCCGGCCGGTCCAGCGCCCCCTCGGCGGTCAGCACCCCGGAGCCGAACTCCGCCACGACGGCGGCCAGCCCCGGCGTGCCCGGCTCCACCACCTCGCGGGCGATGCGGTCGGCGTCGACCACCCGCGCGCCGCGCTCGGCCAGCAGGGCCGCCACGGTGCTCTTCCCCGACCCGATGCCCCCGGTCAGCCCGATCCTCAGCACGTGCCCGACCCTAGGAGGACCCACGTGCCCCGCACCACTCGCGGGCCCGGGACCCGCCCGGGCGGGCCGGCTGGTGACCGCGGGCGTGGCAGACGACCCGGCCGTGCGTGCCCGCTCGGACACCGATGGCGACGACTCCCTGCCCGGCCAGATCTCGGCGCGGTCACGGCGCGTCGCCGTCCGGCGCGTCGCCCGAGTCCCACCTGTCACAGGACTTACGTTCTGCCCCGGCGGACTTCCCCCGCCACAGCAGCAGAGAGGCAGAACCGACCATGTCCCGTTCCACGCTCGAGGGCGCTCCGTCGGCTGCCGGCACCAACCGGCGCGGCCGGCACCGGATCGACAACCCCGCCGGGGTCCGTTGCTCCGACCTGCCCGGCGTGCGCGAGCGACTGCCGCAGACCCGCCTGGGCCTCTCCTTCCTCCGCGCGCTGATGCCGAGCGTCCCCGCCGGTCGGCACACGTGGGACTTCCTGGCCAACGCCGGTGGTCGGCCGCGCACCGCGTTCGCGATCATCCTCAGCCTCTGACCTCCCCGGCCGGCTCCCGCCGGCTCAGCTGGCAGGCGCCGACGAGCCCGTCGGCAGCGGTCCGTCGGCGGCGAGCACCTGGCCCATCAGCCCGGCCATCACCGACGGGGTGCTCGCGGCGTCCAGGACGCCGGGCACCATCGACAGCGAGTACGTGCGCGCCGCCACGGTGGCGACCAGGGTCGCGCCGTCCGCCGCGGTCAGCAGGACGGCGTCCGCGCCCGGGACGACGGCGCCCTCGCTGCGCGCGCCTCGGGACTGCTGCGCCTCCACCGTGGTCGCCACCCGGTCGGCAGCCGCCGCCGCGTCGCGGTAGGTGAAGACGGAGAGCTCCAGCAGCGGGCTGCCGGCGCCCGTGGTGTCGGTGGCCGGCGCCGCCCCGAACCCGCACGTGATCCGACCGGTCCGCCCGATCTCGGGCTCGGCGGCGCCAACGGTGTACGTGGTCTCCCCGGGCAGCGGCGACCCCAGGGCATCGTCGATCTGACCCAGCGTCAGCAGTGCCGCGCAGGACGACGGCAGCTCGTAGGCCGGTGCGGCGCTGGGGCTCGCCGCGGTGGTCGGGGCGGGGGTCGGTGCGCCGGCGGTGGACGACGACGCCGCGGAGCCTGCTCCCCCGTCGTCACCGCCGCTGGAGCAGCCGGTGAGCAGCACGCACCCCACCAGCCCCACCGACGACAGTGCGCCGCCCACCGGGTTCGGTGGACGGCGCACTGTCATGTGCTGCTCAGGCGAGCTGCAGGGTCACTCGCCGCCGGCGAGCTTGGCCCGCAGCGCAGCCAGCGCCTCGTCGGAGGCGAGGGTGCCGCCGCCGGCCGCCGGGACGTCGCCCTCGGGCTCGGCGGCGCTGGAGTAGCTGCCACCGGCAGCGGCCTCGGCGTCGGCGGCCTTCGCGTCGGCGATCTGCTTGCGGTGCGCCTCGAAGCGGGCCTGGGCCTCGGCGTACTGCCGCTCCCACGTCTCGCGGGCCTCGTCGTAGCCCTCGAGCCACTCGCCGGTGTCGGAGTCGAAGCCCTCCGGGTAGACGTAGTTGCCCTGCTCGTCGTAGGACGCGGCCATGCCGTAGGCGGCCGGGTCGAACTGGTCGTCGTCGCCCACGACGCCTTCGTTGGCCTGCTTGAGGGACAGCGAGATGCGGCGGCGGTCCAGGTCGATGTCGATGACCTTGACCAGGATCTCGTCGCCGACCTGCACGACCTGCTCCGGGATCTCCACGTGGCGCTCGGCCAGCTCGGAGATGTGCACCAGGCCCTCGATGCCCTCGTCGACGCGCACGAACGCACCGAAGGGGACCAGCTTGGTGACCTTGCCGGGGACGACCTGCCCGATCTGGTGGGTCCGGGCGAACTGACGCCACGGGTCCTCCTGCGTCGCCTTCAGCGACAGCGAGACCCGCTCACGGTCCAGGTCGACGTCGAGGACCTCGACGGTGACCTCCTGGCCGACCTCGACGACCTCGGACGGGTGGTCGATGTGCTTCCAGGACAGCTCGGAGACGTGCACCAGACCGTCGACGCCACCCAGGTCCACGAAGGCACCGAAGTTGACGATCGAGGAGACGACGCCCGTGCGGACCTGGCCCTTGGCGAGCTTGTTGAGGAACTCGCTGCGGACCTCGGACTGGGTCTGCTCCAGCCACTGGCGACGGGAGAGGACGACGTTGTTGCGGTTCTTGTCCAGCTCGATGATCTTCGCCTCGAGCTCGCGGCCCACGTAGGGCTGCAGGTCACGCACGCGCCGCATCTCGACCAGCGAGGCGGGGAGGAACCCGCGCAGGCCGATGTCGAGGATGAGGCCGCCCTTGACGACCTCGATGACGGTGCCGGTGACGACCTCGTCGGCTTCCTTCTTGGCCTCGATCGTGCCCCAGGCGCGCTCGTACTGAGCGCGCTTCTTGGACAGGATCAGCCGGCCTTCCTTGTCCTCCTTCTGGAGGACGAGGGCTTCCACCTCGTCGCCGACCTTGACGACCTCGGT
>Ga0210040_10009379_pt1 | contig 11403 bp, 3 predicted proteins | sample CryGeyCG12114_NA_FD_185462 | JGI IMG/M metagenome (GOLD analysis project Ga0210040, IMG submission 185462) | Groundwater microbial communities from aquifer - Crystal Geyser CG19_WC_8/21/14_NA (SPAdes) (version 2) | ecosystem: Environmental > Aquatic > Deep subsurface > Groundwater | place: USA... | reverse complement strand
TTTAAGACGGAAACTAGACGGACTTGTTTATCATGCAACAATATTATTATCACGAGTAGCCGCTTCTGTTGTTTGTTATTAAAAAGAGTGAGACTGTACAACATAGGTTTCTACTTTGAGAACAGGTAAGAAAAGATAGTGAGGTTGGAATTGCTCGTAGATTCTAGACTGTTGCTCATTATTACCGTCATTTGAGATAAAAGAGGATCATTGAGATTGGGAAAATTGGATTCTTAGATAAAAAGTGGAGAAAAAGATAATGGCAGTTAGATGAACCTGTATGTTGTAAGCAAGCGAGTAGACAGGAATAGAAGATTTGTACTGTGGAGACAATCAGGTTCATGTTGTATGTAATACATAGTTACGTAGAACATTTTGATTTTATGAAATTTGAGGTATCACATAATGTTGTGGTCTAGTTAGTTAGTTGATTGTATTTGCTCACTATCAAATGACCGAAAGATGCTGCTACTGAATTCTTGGCTTTTTCTTACAAAAAATATACACGGTAAGCTGTAGGTAGTAATATTGATAACGTTTGTCCATCATCAGTGAAACTAGCCCACAAGAATACACTTAATGATCCAAAAATGGGTCACTGGATTCACTTAAGCTATGTAGCTTACGAAGTGAAGATGCTTTTTTAAGTGGCTCATTTTCTTTCATTGTTATTGGATGCATTCAGGTTTGCTGTGCGGCTTTGGATCACACTGTTTCACCCATAATCATGCATGTACTATATGTAATGTGCCCCAAAACTTGTAGATTACTTTCAAATGATTTCAATAAATGCAAAACCTTGAATTAGAAACGAGAATTTTGAGCAATATTTAAAATGAGCTGAGTTACATTGGTAAAGTAGCTTCAAAAATCAAAATACCAGATTCAACTTTTACCATTTTTCAGCAATTAAAAAATATGAACAGAAAACACGCATTTGTTCATTGGTTTTTGTAGTCTTAGCACGACGGATGAAATTTTTTAGTTTGTTGCTTATAAAATCATAATATAGATGTAAATGAACCGGACATTTGAGTCATCTCTCCATCTAGACCAGTGAAAATACCAACGTATAACTGTTCTGATTTAAAATCAAGTGAAAAGAACACAGTCGGGCTACCATTGATAAATGGCAGTGACTAATAAATAGTCCCCCCATCAACAAATTTTCATTGTGCTTGCTAAACACAGGGTGTACAGCTAAAGAGCGAAAGAAAAACTTCTACATCTGATAAACACTTCCTGAAATTTCTTAAATGGGCAAATAATTATCAAACCTAGTTTTCATCATTGGATTTCTCCTTTTAGGAACAAAAGGCCGACAGAAGTGACAAAAATGTGTACATGATCCCAAATCGCTGCCAGGTTTGCTATCACACCTTTTGTATGAGCAGCATATTAAACAAAACCAGAGGGTACGGACACAGAGGAAACATAATTCAAAATGTTGAAGACAGTTGACTAACTCGTAGAAATCCCAAAGCTAAGGATTTGTTGACTTTTGTTCACATACGAGCTTTGTGAGTGCATTAAAATGACGGCAAAACAGATTGACAAAGGGGATTGCATGTTTTGTGTTTTGTAGACAACTCTTGTCACTCGTTTGGAGAAAATTATTACCCATGTATGCAAAACAGGTGAGAAATTGGTGTTTCCAATTCTATAAAAACCATTGTTTACTTAACTGCACTATCAAATTGACTAGATTAGCATTCAGTAGGAATTGTCAAACCAGTTAATGTGTCACATTTGTAATTTGTGGCAAATAACACTGGCGTATATCATAGTCTAGTTTGCTGTCTGTCAGCAAAAAAATGTAGCGAATGTTTCCACATTCCCGCGTTATTTATTGTGTGCTAGATTAAGGGCAATGTTTGCATAATTTCAACATGTGAGCATGAGACGCTAAGCATACGTTAAATTAATTAAGAGGTATACAAGGATTTTCATGCTGGCTTTGGTTTGTTTTTAAACGTTAGAAAAAAAGGAACCGGCAAAATTAAGATAACGTAGCTGCATCAAAGGATTTGCTGCTGTTTTTGTGAATTTTCGCGAAAAAAATCGTTATAATTGCTTACTGATAAGATTTTTTATTAAATGGCCAGTCTAATTATATCAAACCAGCCAGCCACCATAAAGCATAGACTTTACAATGTGTGGTTGGTCTTGATATCTTGTTGAACCCAGGGTAATGCACGAAATGACAGACCCTGTCACGGGTTCTAATTAGACTCCAGCTGCGATTTCCCAATTAGTCAGACGAGCGCCTTGCAAAATTTATCTACCATAGTATGGTAATTAATCCAAGTCTGTCTTGGGCACGAGAGCATGACTGGTCAAGAAAAATGTATACTTTGCAGGAATCAATTTACAGGACATTGAGTTATTTCTGCTCTCAAACCCATTATTCACTCTCGTAGTTCTCACTGACTAAATTATTAGTTAACTTGTGAATGCATACCAGTGCTATTTCACAAATGAGTGAAAATAACAAACAGTTTGAAATTTGAACTTTTGTAGTACATGGTGTCAAAATGGTCGAAATAACGTAAAAGGCATTGCAAATTCGCCTTTCACAAAAGTAAGTTATGAAAGACTATAATGCAATGTATGCTATGGAATTTGTAAAAGGGGGATTAATATGAAAAACAATCTTTACAAGAAATAAACCTCAGCAAGAGGGTATTACGACGAAGCCGGGTTATAAGGAATTATTTATATTAATATTACAAAAAGCAGTAATAATAATAAGGGGTTTTATCGTTTTTCGGTAGTCTCATCAGCTAGTCTTTCTCTGCTTACCAACTTGCAATCGCAAATTGAATCTTCAATCAACATCATTTTGATTTTCGCGCCAACAATAATGCTACTACAAGTTATTCCAGTAAACTGATCAGATGACCAAAAAATTACCTTAACATTTCAAATTGAAACATTTAATTACAAAATTAAACCATTTTGGTCACGGTTGGGGTTATTCTAAAACCTGTCTGAAAACTGCGCACACAACTTTTACCCCGTTCCAAACAGAGTGTGTTAACAGAAATTCCAACTTGCGTTTTCAGGTGATTTTCCATTTAACATGTGGAGCATAGGGCGCTCCCGTTTCTAGTAATTTTAAGACTCCGCCTTCGGCTCCGTAATAAGTGATGCAGTGCTCTTTTTAAGTCACTGTTTTTAGATTCCAATGACTGAAACCCTCTTTTCACACATGTCGCTACGGCTAATGACGCACTTAATACTTATGCGTTTTTATTGTTTTTTATTTTTTCAGGTGGCTCTGACCGAAAAGTAAAAATTTGGGAATATGGAGCTTTCACGGGAGAAATTCAATGCAAGGGTGTTTTGACAGGCTCAAACGGAAGTATACTAAATCTTGATTTTGATGCAGCAGGGACGCTTGTTTTGGCAGCTTCTAGTGATTTCGCGTGCCGTGTTTGGACAATTGATGACGGCAGATTAAGGGTATGCAACCTTTTTCATGCTATTGTTGCCTGTATATTAGTTTTTTACCCTGCCATTTTATTGCCTAAGCAAATGAAAAAATTGCATCCGAATGTTAATAGATTTTTATTTGGTTGCTGAGTTTTTTATTAGTTTTTTTATTCACTCATTTAGGGTAATTATATCATTAAAACCATCATCAAAATTTCATCTATTTATGAAGAGGAAATTTTCTTTCATCTTGATAATAATAAAACTATCGCCATTGTTGACTAGAAGTTCATGTTAGTAATTATTCCACTGAAACACTCTTCTAAAGTCATATTGATATCAAGTAGAAATCCAGCTACGGTCTTACCTGAAGACATTTGTACTTCTTTACACAGAACCCAACTTAAGAATGTAGGACCAAAATGCCCTTTGCGACAACTAATACTTTGACCCTGGCTTTAGAGCCTTCAGCATCTCATGCTACGATAAATGATGTTTACTTCCCGTTGTTCATTTGAGGTGTTAGGGGCAGTATGCTATGAAAATTACAGCATTACCGATTCATCATTTTGGTTTGCTGCAGCTGCAGCCAATACTATCCACCGCATTGATCTTACTTATGCGTTACGTGTCGCTTTAACAATTTCCACCATTGAAATGTGAAATAATTTTACTTCGACTTAACTTAACTTTCCCTGGTTCCTAAAATCAGCTTATAGAATACGGTGTCATGCATGGATATGACCAGTTTACTTTTCGGCCTTACTTATAACTAGCGATATTTTTCATGTGAGGAAGTGTTGGCAGAAAAAAAAAGTTGAAGGTGTGAGTTCCCATCTGACTTGCCTTTGTTGGTTTCCAAGTGCAAGTACATTATAATGATGGGAGGGATGGGAGCATGAAAATGACATCATCGGCTTGAAAGGTACCAAGCTTCTGCTCGTCAGCGTTCAAAGTTTGTTTCTTAGGCTTATAGATATTATTGAAATTAAAAAGCGACTCCAAAGTTGGCCATAAAGCATCAAATACGAATAAAAGAAGGATTAGTAGACTTCCTGGGATTTCAGTACCTTGCAAAGCAGCTGCATTTTTTGTTGCCGTTGAAAAAGTGAGCATACACAGTAGCTAATCCGTCAGCTCAGCTATCCCATGGATGCGGTATGATATTAAATGCATAGTAAAAAAACTGCTGTCGTAATTTCTTGCAACTCTTATATTTTATTGCCATGATGGTGTGAGAAATTGAATGCACTTCTGTGGTTGAACTCGCTGGGTTTTTGTTAATCTTGCTCCTTTGATTGCCCTGTTGTTATTTTCAGTATGATTGTGATGACTTGCGGACAGCACTAATTTTTATGACGGCAAATTCTGATTAAAGAAAAGGGGATCATGTGAATTTTTTTTTCTTTTTGACCCTGATATAATGCAATGCATTGTGGAAACCGCCAATGTGGTTTAGAACAGTGTATTGAGAGTTTCTATCAAATAAATCGATCATAGCTGAAAATTGCATTCAACAACAGCTTACCAGACCACTAAATTTTATTATCTATCTCTGTGACAGGTGTTCAATTTGAATTGAATTTTTTAGACACGTGTACAAATTGATTTTGCACAAATGCAAGTGCAAAATGAGGAGTATAGAGAAATTGTGATGACAAAGAATGAAATATTATGGTGTTTCATCTGAAGAAATATCATATTCATACGATTTTTTTTCTTATAGGAACTCAGGGTATGAACAAAAATATGTAATACGACCGACCGGATTATATTTTTCAGTTTTTATTTTTGGTTCTTTCAAGTTGCTGCATTTTACTTTACAACATGACAAATAGAAAAAATATTAAATAACAAAACAAAAAACAGTTAAAACAGGTTTATAATCAACAATTCATGTGAGTAATAAATAATTACAAGTATCAGAATAAATAGTCAATACCACCGGAAAATTTACATGGTTCCTCATAGCAAATATTTTATAGGTTTGGAACTTATTTATCTGACAGAAATGGCAATGTGAGATTAATAAAAATCTAAAAGTTAAGATCAGTTAAGCTAGGAGTCTGTAAGATAGTACAATACCAACTTATAGTTGAGCATATCTGTGGCTGCGGTGTCTACTACTTTTTTATCAAACATTGTGTAGTCATTAAAATCCAATTTCCCATTCGTTTTTCTGAATACAAAATAATTCTAAAAATCGAGTGAAACTAATGGTGTATGTATAAGTTGTATATAAGGAAGCTTATTTTCACTGATTGAGTGAGCTTGCCTGAACAAAAATTATTATTATTACTAATATCAGCACCAGATATTGTTTATAGGTGGTAGAAAGCACATTTCCCATGTTAATTACTCACTCAGTAACAACAACCCCATATTCCTATAGTATTAACCTAAAGCAAGACCCTTCATGGGTAAAAACAATACTTAACAGCTCAAGTTTCTCGGCTCAACCGAAATATAATCTTCCGGCTAGAACAAAATTAGGTACAATTTACGTATTTAATAAAATTATGGAACTCATACGACCACATAATGTTTGTGGTGCATGCAGATTATTTTCCCACAATCAATGTCAGGAGGAGTCCAGTAAAGTTAAATAATATTTCTGAGGGCAAGATCATGTCATGGGATTTTAAACAGGTACATAATTTTCCGCAAATCTTTCTCCACTCTCTTAACATATAGATAAGAATCTTTGGAGCCCTAATGCACGTGTATCAAGTTTGCGTTTACCTAACTTATAATTACGTAATGATGATATAAATGGTATGAGAAGTCATTGTCATTTGATTCCATCTCTAAGAGTCGAGTCAGTGCATAGCTCAGAATGCTTTCCTATACTTCCTGTAGTAGTGCATAGCGTGTGTGTGTTCCTTCTATTTGCCCGTACATATTAATATAAAATAAAATAAAATAATATCATACATCTCGATCTTTGTTTCAGTATCATTCTTATTTTCCCATCCTACTAGCAAGTATCTCATCTCTATTACAATAAGGTTTACTTTTTTGTCCGTTTCTAAATGTTGTTCCATCAGGTTTGAGTTTCAAATACTTGGTAATATATATAAATTCTGTGCTTTCGCATTTTTCCCCTATCCAATGAATACAAAGTGGTTCTCGGCTGCGCGTGTAGTAAACTTCATGTCGATGACATTTCCAGATTCTCATCTCATTTCTTTATAGTTCAGCTATGAAATAACCTCAGTTCTACAAACTTGACTTCATGATATCTACCGCAGTGAAATAATGCACATTATTATCTGTGAAGCCAACCTTTATAAAGTAGTTTGTTGGAAACGTCCAGCTAATTGAGCAAATGCTAGAGTTATCATCTAATCTGTTTTCAGCAGTTGTTTCCTTAGTTGCATTTGCCAATTTTTTTAGCATGAAAATCTGACGGAAATTTATTTTCGGAATGATGTAAAACTGAAAGGATAGAATTATTATGGGTTGTCTTTGAAAAATCTTTCTTGAATGAGCGCAGCGTGTAGATGATCATAGTGATCATGTGGTTTACTAGAGCTGGATAAATACATGTAATTTAAAATAATGTTATGGCATTTCTTGAGCATTTGGTATGACCTATGAAATGAAAAGTACTTATTGCGGAAACTTTGTAAACGTGATAAGATACTTGCCAGCGGAGTACACATTTTAAAACCCATTCATGTTGATGGGAAATTTCTGTGAGATTTACCTTCATTAAAACAGACCTAACTTTACTTAACTACCAATAAAGCTACGGTTTCTTCTTTTAAAGAATGTAAATGTAACCCTATCCAGGTATTCATCTGAGTATTCCGGATAAATTCCTTTCTTTCAAAATAGGAATGGTAAATGATTACAGTAATGTTAGATCCTCTGTAAGGGTTAGTTTTAGCAATATAATCACCATATATCTCATGGGAGAAAATCATAATCACAGATAACCCCAGCAGAGCAACAAACTGAATTCAAAGTAACACCAGGAGGATTAAGTGAAAAGAAATACAATTCCCAACAACCTTTAGCAAACTTTTGTGTAAATAGTTTTTTCACCCCAAAAAAGTGACGTTATCAAAATGTTTCATTCGATAGAAGTCTGATAAGCAGGTTAGTCTACAGTGTTTGCCTAATGTAGAATAACATTGGTGTGAATTTTGTTAACCAACTGTGAAAGAAAGAACCCCATGAGCAAGCAAAAATTCCCTTTTGATCATTATGATTATCCTAATAATATTCACATTTATATAAACCTTAGCCTAAGCACATACAAAATACTTCACATACTCTCATACTTCCGTTTTATGTCTCCGTAAGAAAACCCACTCGTTTTAACTTATCATGTCTATATCTATACAAATTGGTAAAAAAAGCTAAACAGTCAGTCGAGTTTCCAACAAAAAGTACACATCGGTTACTATTACTACTACCATTCAATCTCCTGTGGAGTATAGTTGATAGTGTTATGAAGTCCCTTTTGTCACATTTATTTATTATTCCTACCATGTTAGTCACTACGAGAATTTCTGAACTTTTAATCGTCACGTTTCATCCTGCTCATTTCAATATAATTTGAATTGAATGAGTACAAACAAGCTTTAGGATCTCTGTTAAAATGCTTCTAATAGTAATAATGATCGTCAGTTGACCTTTATGATTTACCTACTCTACATGTTCATGGTAAATCCTTGTCTATCATAAAAACAAAGATTTATTTTGTGATAAAAGTTCGTTTGTACTGACTAAGTACTTCATGAGTTCAGTACCTTTTCACAAAAATGGTCTGTGGAGTCGCCCTATGTGCTTGTTGTTGAGGTAGCAACTTTTTACTACTTTCCCTCCGTCTAAGGAATAACATTGCACCAATTATAAGCATAGCTATTTGAACTCCTACTACAATTGCACCTGCTCCTACAACAGTGGACAAATTTATACAACTGCCACTGCTGGTTTTTTCTACCATATTGATACGCTCTCCAGCTGCACTCTCACGAATGTGATTCATAGCTTCCCTCAATTCATCATGGCTCAAGTCATTCTCATGATATGAATTTCTCTCTGTGGTCAATTTCCGGTCTCGTTTATTCTTATCTCCACTAAATCTATCTGAAATATGGATGGAGCGAACTAGGAGCATCTCTTCTTGTGGCAAGATCTCATTCTTTTCCAAACTGATATCTCGTCGGAATCTTTGAGTAAGGTAGGGTGAATGGAATTCGTCGGACAACTCATTTGAGATGGGCTCTTCATAAGTGGAGTTCAACATGCGACGTTTTCGGCGACCCATTGATGGGATCTCTTGCAGCAATCCATTTCCATCTTGGACTGGGCAAATGACGGGTTGGCATGAAGGCAAACATGGGGTTACTAAGGCACGGAATTGTACAATTTCCGAAGTGGGAAATTTGAAAGCATCAAAATGAGCTACAAGTGCTTTTTGATCATCTGGGGCACGGTTCAAAGCAGCCATAATTCTTTGGTCTGTTGGGCAACCTTCTCCGTCCAAAAGAGTGATTTCTGATCCGTCAACGCCGTCCATTGCAACCAATTCCCGAACGAAAATATCATATGGGCTGTTAGGATCAATAATTTCAAACCTGAGGGCAAGGGGATCTCCAACCTGTGTAAAAAGGGGCTCACTGTATTGTTCTGTTTTAAATGCATTCTGTGTCGTGGAAAACTATGATTGGGACACCCATTGGATTGTTTGGTTGTGTGCATGAATGACAATATAAATGCTAATTCCGTATGTTTTACCTGAGCTGCACTCATGCCTTCTCCTCTCCTATCCGTAACACGCATAGCTACATTTGGCGAGTCTACAATGCTCTCTTGGGTGATGGCATTTCTCAAATCTCCTACCACTCCTAAGTCCACTTCATTGGATACAGATTTATTTGTCAAGTCGTATTGACACGCTACAGACAAGCCCATGTCAGCTGCAGTTACAATTTGATCATGATGTTGAAGGATGACCTGAAAATAAAGGAGATTTAGTTTGTTTCATACATACAAACAGCCTACATGCAGAGTAACTGACTATGAATTTGCAAAACCAGCCGTATATTGTACCAGCTGTCTGCAGCGATTGTATTCAATCGAGGCATGTCAATTGAATTTTCAGCTTATTAGAATTAGAGTATATTTTCGTATTTTCCATGGTTGGATTAGTGATTACAAGCTCCCCAGTGCATGTTGAGAATGACCAGACTAGTTATTCATGATTAGTAACCAGAACAATGTAGAGATATAGAGGCGATCTTTGTGCGGTCTTGTATTCTAGTCAGCATAATAATTATATGGCTTCCCACAAAATGATAGTGTCAACAGACAAGAGGAGACCACACAAAAGAGTGCATGGGAAGAGGATTCATAATTGCTTACCTCGGTAGTGTATCGTCCCATGGCTTCTCGTCGAACGCCACACTCCAAGTCACTGTACGGTAATCTCAGGACAAATTCTAAAGATCGGTCAATGTCAACTGAGCAACTGTTTGGTGCTCCTTTAGCATACAGTTTCCCTTCGAATACTTTAGACGTCCGAACGGTAGCAATCATATCTCCTGCGCGACAGTCCACAGTTACGTTGTAGCAGGCTGACAATTCCTTTGTGAAAGCTCCAGGGACAACCAGAAATGGGTCGCGGATGTGAGAGAGTGTAACGGAGCTGTGGTGGCTCAATCGACATACTTGAGCACCTGTAGCGTTGTAGTCATATGATTGGCATCGGAATACGGTGTTGAGGCAGAGATTCCTGAATTAATATGGAGATTTGAGTAGTATCAGTAACCTCAATGTATTTGTGAGGTATCAATAATCTATCTGTAGGACAAAAGGTTAGTGAGTTGTACGGTTCACATTTTCCTAAAAAATATTATGTTATTTTGTTAAGGATTGCAGTTTGTTAAGCTAAAAAAATAACGTGGAAATCCAAAGGAAGAGAGAAATAGAGCCAATTGAAGAGACAGTTTTATATTTTTTAGCAAGAACCGTATCGTATTCTGAAACAGGGCAATTATTCATAAAAAGTGTTTTGTACTGCTCCAAATATTTTGGCTACACTACAATAGCAGTAGTATCTGTATTATGGACAATTTGTTAAGGTTTGGGTCGAGTTTGATATTACGACCTATATTGCTGCCCACAGTGTAAAAATGTGTACTCCTACTGGTTGGTGGCTAACTTTAAATTCAGGTTGTAACATTCCGTAACTAACCTGAAAATTGCATTTAATTGAGCGTGCATTGCAGTGGAAATGTTCCAAGCAGCTTTGTCTTGTCCTCGTTATGTGGATTGTATGAAAGAGTTTTTCTCAAAATATTTCCTTGGGATTCATTTTTAATTTGTGTGAAAAAGAAGATAAACCAGATTGCAGATAAGCATTTAAAATGTAGTAGCATGTAAATGGGATTTATGTGAGATTGCGGACACTTCAAAAAGACGTTCATAGCATTCTCAGAAAATAGTAGTTAGCTTAGCAGTTTGGAATCTGCTCATTAAGTACTCGACTTAGCAGCTCGAATGAATAAAGTGGCTTTGTCAGTTTTTGTGCATGTTTGTTTCAAGTTAGTTGGATAATGCCGTCCAACTATGGCTAAGTATTAATGAGTAGATTAAAACTGTGTGCAACTAACTACAGGAAGATTGGGAGATGATGAAGGGAACACTGATACATACTAACGAAAAAACTGTGCGACGAAAAAACTGTGCGACGAAAAACAATAACCATAAGTTGGAAGGAGACAGCAGAGAAGCAAGAAACGTTATAGCTTTCATTAGAATGGAAATTTATTGGCATCCATATCGCGTAATACTAGTTAAGCCACAATAAATATAATGTGAGTGTTTAGTGACCGTTCTTGTTTAAACAGATGAGCCATATCATCATTAAACATAAAAAGTTGAACTTTGTTAATGCGTTTTTATCATGATGATATTTACCTACCAGTATGATTTTGTTTTGCATACTTTTCA
>Ga0210040_10009378_pt1 | contig 11403 bp, 11 predicted proteins | sample CryGeyCG12114_NA_FD_185462 | JGI IMG/M metagenome (GOLD analysis project Ga0210040, IMG submission 185462) | Groundwater microbial communities from aquifer - Crystal Geyser CG19_WC_8/21/14_NA (SPAdes) (version 2) | ecosystem: Environmental > Aquatic > Deep subsurface > Groundwater | place: USA... | reverse complement strand
CATTTTGCGTGTTGATCCAGCCACTGACGGCGTCCACGTCAATGCCGTAGCCAACGAGGACTTGTTTGACCATGCTGGAAAGGTGAATGGGCGATGAGGAAAAGCACAAAGAGCCTGCTGTCAAAGGGATCCGCGTGCTCAACAGGATATAGATTCTTTGCAAGCAGATTTGTTTGCTAGACCCAATGGCGACGTAACATGAAAGCCCAGATGTGATGCCACGTTCACTGACTCGAGCACTTTGTAACAATCTGAGTACAGTAAAAGTGGCCCGAGTGCACTGGCTTGAGCGGCAGTGCCAAGGCCTGCGCAGTCCGGAGCTCTGCCAGTCACAGTGTGAGTGTGAGTTAGCACTCGAGTAGACCATCACCTTGGCCTGACTGAGAGCAACTTGAAGAGCATCTTGTGATCTCCTGTCAAGCCAGCATGGCTCTCGATGCCGCGCCTACCACCTCCTTTACTCCGCGATGCAGCTCGCCAACATAGATTCCTTCCAAGACTTTTGCGTGAATGCAGGGACCTTCCGTCCGCGCAGAACGAGCTGCGGTGGTTGAAAGAACATGCTGTGGAAACTTGCAGAAACAGGAACCACGATATACGAGATCGTGGCTGGTCCACAAGAGTGCTCGACAAACGCGTCGCGCAAAGACTTACACGGTACGTGGACCGAAGGGCCAGAGGAGAACCCTTGCAATACATCCTAGGAACGCAGCCATTTGGCGATGTAGAAATACTATGCCAAAAGGGAGTCCTCATCCCCCGTCGTGACACGGAGACCTATACCACGCGCGTCGCCGAGTTGCTCAAAGAAATCGTCCCGTCCAATGTAGATGAGCAGCGACCAAACCTACGCGTTCTTGATCTTTGCACTGGCACCGGCTGTATTTCTTTGTTGTTGCATTCGATGCTGCGACCACCCGGTTCTATAGGCTCCAAGTCCCGGCAGGGCCCAAGCGCAGAAGCTCAGTCCTCACTGAGCATTGTCGGCGTCGATATCTCCACGGTTGCGCTGGAGCTCGCCCGCGAGAATCTCAACCACAATATAAATCAAGGCCACCTTCATCCAGAAGCGGCCCATGAAGTCTCATTTCATCAAGTGGATCTACTATGCCTAGACCAGCAGAATGGGAATGATCCCATCACCGGAAATGTCAGTCATGATATTGAGCAGAAAAGGTATTCAGAAACCAGGTCTATCCTAGGAAGACTGGTTAACCGTACGGTCGACGACGATGATACGTGGGATGTCATTGTCTCCAATCCACCTTATATTTCTCCCAAGCAGTATGCCCCAGGTGGAACAACCGCACGCAGTGTGCGCAATCACGAGCCCAAGCTCGCTCTAGTGCCACTTGCGCATGACTCCGGACATTCGCCCAAGGAGCAGAATCTACAGGACTCAGGCGATTCGTTCTACGCACCGCTCCTTCGGACCGCCGAAGCAGTAGAAGCAAAGCTGTTGGTCATGGAAGTCGGAGATTGTGAACAAGCATTTCGCGTGGGACTTATGGTAAAGGATTTCATGCATAGTCATGGACAGGAAGCCTTGCTGGAAATTTTGCAAGATGATGGAACCGTGATCACAAGTCCGGATTGGCGGCCATCGGTTAATGCAGAAGATCAAAGCGCCTCAGCCAGGGCTGTGGTGGCATGGAAAGGCGAATGGCTTCCATGGAGACGAAGTACACTCTCTGGTCACTGAGGCTAAAGTAGCGATAATGTATAATGAATCAGCTTGTCAAAGCGATCTATTTCAACTTCGACTGCTTAGGTCAGATTGCATTTGTTGGTGGTGGAGAGTCACTCCAACCCGGGAGAACCTCAGCCTTGTCCTTTTAGAATCGTACCTTGGCATGTTTGTGAATATTGCGACTTGACCGTCCGCAAGAACGTTGTCCATGAAACCAGTGGGCTGCGTGCAAGACTTTGCAAGGCTCGAACAACATGATGAAGTGGCAGGCACTGTTGTGCGTAGCGTCAAGCGTGCGCCAGGTGTTCGCCATTTTCGCGGACGATGCCTTCCATATTGATTACCACGACGCACTACTGGGTATTCCGCAGTCGCATACGACCTTCTTCCACAAGCCTCAAGTCTCGTCAAATGCCTCCCTGCTTTACACTATATCAGACAAGGCTGTTCTCGGAGCAGTGAACCCTAAAGATGGGGCCTTGCTTTGGCGTCAGGCTCTCGCAGGCCAGCCTATTGAAAATGCTTCGGCTGCCTATATCGTAACTGGCGACGATGGGAAGATCATAAGTGCGTATGACCAGAAAGTGGCAGCATGGGACGCTCTTGACGGCAAGCTTTTGTGGGATTACGTTGTGGAGCCAACAGCAGTGATTCGAGACCTACAAGCGGTTCCCATACTGGGTGGTATCGCAGATGGTACATCCCAAGATGTCGTTGTGCTCTCAGAGTCCGTGGACGGTACGTCTGCCACGATAACGAGGATAAATGGCGATTCAAATGTTCCGAGATGGCAGTATACAAATACCGGACACAGTCAGGGTTCGTCGATCTCGGTTGCAACCTCCTCGAAACACGTCTATTTCATCACAAAATCGCACGGGCCACTCTCGACAGGGAAAGCAAAGGTTGTGGTTTTGGATGTTACAACAGGTGCAGAGATTAGCCATTACAATATCAACACGGACTCGGAACCATTGGGTAATGCAGGCCACTATTCGACAGGCTCATGTTCCAGCTTTCCCTTCATTGCTTCAACAGAGGCCCCTTACAAATCAATCAAGCTTAATATTCTGGGATTGTCCAAGTTGTCGACTCTGAAGGTTGACGACAAGGACGAAGATATTCTGGGCTTGAATTTGCACTATGCTTGCACTCCTGAAGCCCCTTCTCACATTCTTGTCCACGTGCGCGGCAAGAACCGCCAGTGGGCCGAAGTCTTCCATGTCGACTCGAACACTGGGGACGTGAAGAAAGTTTATAGCTTGCCAGCAACACAAGAGGTTAGTGCTTTCGGTGCGAGCAGTAAAGATTCGGATGTTTATTTCACGCGTGTTTCGGAGAGTGAAATTGTTGTGTACAGCTCAGTCTCGCATGGCCAACTTGGTCGCTGGCCACGTCGTGGCGACACTGGGCTCAGCGGCGGCTCGATCTCACACGTCGCGTCTGAGGTTGTTGTGCGCGGAATGACCGGTCTATCAGTCCGAGCTGTGGAAACTTCAGTCCGTGGTGCATGGAGCCTCATTCGAAATGGTGAGCTGCAATGGATCAGGCCCGAGCTCCTTGCCTATGCGACGGCTGCCGTCTGGAGTGAAGATGAAGGTCCCCGATCACTGATAGAAGAGCTCGAAGTAGCAGCATCCGGTAACCCTATCACAGCCTATGTACACAGGTTAACTCGGCACATTCAAGACTTGGCGCATCTGTCCAAATACCTCATGAAGCCGCCGCAAAATATTTTTCAAACTATCTTTCAATCTTCCCAGGACACAATAAGCTCGACACGGGCCAAGCTCGTGGGCTCGAAGCTCTTGCTTGTTGGCACGAGTCGACACGAGATTGTTGCTCTTGACGCTGGTAAAGCCGGAGCTATCAAATGGCACAAGGACGTATCCGACCTTGTAGGCCCATCATCACAGATTCGAGTTATGCTAGCCGAGAATGGTCGAGGCACAGCATATTTAAGTGACGGCGGGTTGATTGTGCTCGATGTCCTGACTGGCGCTGTCATAGAGCACCAAGAAGGCACTATCCCTCTTTCAAGCATTGTTCAGCTTCCGGGCCAGCCTGAGTCTGCCTTAGTGAAGGTGGGTGCAGACGGCGTGCCCAAACTGGCAACGGATTTTGCTCCTCCGACAGCAACGGAAGGCAATGTCCTTGTGACTATTAGCGAAACGGGCAATGCCATTGGATGGTCTGTTGGTCAAAGTGTTCAAAGGATGTGGACCTTGAGGCCTCGGTCGGGGGCAAAATTCACCAACGCAGTATCAAGACCTGCTTACGACCCTGTCGCTTCCATCGGCAAGGTCCTTGGAGATCGTTCTGTGTTGTACAAATACGTTTCACCAAACATCGCCTTGCTGACAGCCATGTCTGCCACTACGCTCACAGTATACTTGATTGAGGCTGTCACTGGCACCGTTCTGCATACAACTACTCACCAGGGCGTCTTGGTGGACCAGCCTATTCCAGCTGTGGTTTCCGAGAATTGGTTCGCCTATTCCTTTACGAGTCAAGATGTGGTAAATTCAGGGCCTCTCACGCAACTGATTGTGTCTGATATGTACGAGTCATCCACAGCTAACGACCGAGGCTCCCTCTCCGCCCGCACCAACTACTCTTCCTTTGATCCTGATGTTACTACACAACCTCATGTCATCTCGCAAGCCTTTACTATCGCCGAGCCTATGTCCCAAATGGCCGTCACGCAAACTATTCAAGGCATTACAACTCGCCAATTGCTGGCCACTCTACCGCACTCCCAGGCTATCATTGGCATACCACGGGAGATTCTCAATCCTAGAAGACCAGTTGACCGTGATCCTACCTCTACAGAGATAGAGGAGGGCCTGTTTCGTTACAATCCCGTTTTAGAGCTTGACCCGAAACTCTTCCTGACGCATTCGCGTGAGGTTATGGGTATCAATAAGCTGATGTCCTCGCCTACTTTGCTAGAGAGCACGAGCATGGTCTTTGGCTTCGGACATGACATTTTCGGCACACAAGTAGCTCCCAGTATGGCTTTTGATGTGCTAGGGAAGCAGTTCAATAAAATCCAGTTATCGATGACAGTGGTGGCACTATTTGCAGGAGTGCTGGCCATACGGCCATTGGTGACCAGAAAAACGGTGGAAGGCAGGTGGAGAATGTAGCATATTATAGAATGCCTTCAAAAAGGTGCAGTACCATTGAATTAACTCCTGACGAGCTCAGAAAGTGAATGTCAAGTGTGTTGAGGCTATCGTTAGAGCGTTCTTATGTCTTGCCTACCTCTGTAGGTAGGCAGGTACATAGATCGAACCCCGTCCCTTGTCCGTGGCCGCCAGTACGCATGTGCAAACTTGCCAAGGTGCACTTCCAACACCAACATGACGTCGTTCAGTATCCATTCGGTAGATCCACTAGAATCTTGACAGCGTCTCTTGCACTCTAGGTACTTACCCATTTCTCGGTTCTCACAAAACACAATATACATCGTAGTCCTCCAAAGACCCCACCTATAATACCATGTCTGCCAAAATCGCAAAGACGATAGCTCGACAAAAGGAAAGGTATGTACAGCAGAGGCACGGTCTGCAGAACCTCTCAGATTGCTCCACAATCCTCAACAACACTCCTTGTATACACGGCCGGGCTGATCACTTATCCCAGAATTGCAGAGGGAAATTATTATGAAGCTCATCAACAGCTCCGCGTCATCACCTCGCGGTACCTTAAGTCCTCCGACTACACCTCCGCTGCCGACATCCTCTCCAATGGATCAGTGCTCCTGCTCAACGCCGGCCAAGGCGGCTCAGGCGGCGATCTCGCCATGATGCTACTGAAAGATGTGTATATGAAGGGAGAATGGGAATGTAACGAAGCGAACAAAGCCAGGTTACTCGAGATTCTTCATGCTTTCCCCCGGGACGAGCCGACAAGGAAGAGATTCATACAAGAGATGATAGGATGGTCTGGACGTTTTGGGGATACCGAAAGGGGTGATCCTGATCTGCACCACGCTGCAGGGGCACTGTTTGCGGAAGGTTTGTACACCATTTCTGAGCGGAGGTCTATATGCTGACTACCACAGATGGCGAAGCATATGATGCGGAACGACATCTCCTATTCGGCACCTCCGTATCCCCTCCTATCCTTGCATCTCTACACTATCAATGGTACGCTACCGACTCACCACACCTAGCACCAGTCTACGCGTCGCGGAGCGTCCTCCCCTACCTCGTCCTCGGCAACCTGGCCTCCGCCACAAGCGCCTTCTCGACCTTCACGTCTCAACTTACAACCAACAATCCTGGATTGCTGACTCAACCCCTCGATTCTGCCAAGTCGTCCACGCGCATATTCCCTTCCTTACCACTCCTCAACTTCCTCGGTCTGCTTCTCCTCGCTGCGCAGAAAGGCGACTCTGCGCTGTTCCGACAACTAGTCAAGCATTACGCTCCGCATTTGAAGGACACGGAAGGGCTTTGGAAGGAGGCGCTGGCGAACATCGGGGAAATATGGTTTGGTATCCGGATACCAAAGCAGGGAAACCCTCTGTTTGATATGATGGGGAGCATGTTGTTCGGAGGCGGAGGCCAGAAGCCCAGCACGCCTCGCGCCAACACGCCAACGTCTAAGCCAAAGGCTGTTGAGCCAAAGCCTGCTGCACCGCCGACAATGGATCTGGACTGATGTAGTGAGACTTGAGGGCCTCGTTATGCTGGAGAGCACTCCAAGCATAGGATAACAATAACCCCTGAATAATGACGATGTCATACAAGCATGCCCATTCTTCCGTGGGCATCCTCTTTTCCTTTCCCTGTATCTTCGCAGTCGTCCATCATCATTCGTCCAACTCTATGCGTACACTTCAGACTTCTCAATCGAATCCCCCCAGCTCTTCGCCCGGTACACCTTCCACCCCCGACGTATCGCCATACATCCAAGCCTCCTCCTCGGCCTGGCTGACCTTCTTTCTCAAGCTTGCCATAATGAGCCCCATCAACTCAGCCGTTTCCTCGTCCTCTACTCCATCCTCGTCTTTCCTCCTGATCGATGCACCATTACCCTTGCCCCGCTGCCGCTGCTTCAGCATCATCTCCTGCAACATGCGCTCTATCCTCTCGCGACCCAGGCGTTCCTCTGCTTCTCCATCCTGGCATCGGTGTAGGTTGTACTGAGCCTGTGCCGTCGGCGACTGCGAGTGGTAGAGGCTCTGTCCGTCATGGCCGTCTTCTCCGTCCGACGCCTCTTCGGGATTGTCGGAGTCAGTCAGGCGCAGGCGTGGCGGCAGGGTGGGGATGCTCGGTAGCATGGGCCGGCCGGTGTGCGGATGTAATGCCACAATGGAAGAAGCAGGGAATATGGTCGTCTCGGTGGCCGGCGAGAGGGGTCGGTTCGGGGAGACGGTGGGATCGTAGATGTCGTCGAGGTTCGATTGGGTAGGCGGAAGGTGGGGATGTGGCGACGCTTGTAACGAGGCTGAGCGGGAGTGTATCACCTGATGGTTCGACCGAGGCTGCGGTTGTGACTGGTTCGACGCAGGTCTCCGTGACAAGTGTGCGGAAAATAGGTTGCGGCGGACTGAAGCGGCCGTGGGATCGTTCATGGAGGCTTGGAAGTTGGGCGAAAGGTCTGGTGCTTGAACAGGAACCCGAGCCGTCGGCATGATGCAAATAGGCTAACGATTGAGTCTGATAGCGAAGCGACCAAGAGCAGCAATGTTTGCGACTCGGAACGACGCAGGTGCGGGTGACATGCGCACTCAGAATTGGGAAATCGTAAACATGACGCTCAATGTTCGGCCATGGCACGCGACCCGCCGTACAAGTTGCACTTGTAAAGACGTTACCACAATCAAAGACGTATTGAAAGTGGGTTTTTATGTGGTAGAGATCCCCAGGTAAAGCTTGTTACGGATCACGTAAGACTTTGTATTTGAGCTTGAGTGTGTGCATGCAGATATCCCTACCTTATCACGCACAGTGCAATAGAACGGGCTTGTTGATGTCTCGAGGTCGTTTTCGATCGCATTCATCTCCCACCATGGTCAAGGTTATCTGGGCCGGTTTCCATCATGTTATCTGTCTTGGTCTACATTGTTCCTCCTTTTGGGTATCTCTTTGCGGCTCTGATCAGAAGCACCAGCACTATTCGACTTCTTGAGTTTCGAATGCTGGCAGCTTCTTCACGATATCAGACCAAGTCGCCTCGCCGTCGACAATTGACTGCACAGCTGCCACGATTTCGTCCTCGCTGGCACGGACCTGCTTAGTTGTATCACGATCTCGCAAAGTAACGGAACTGTCCTTTACGGTCTGGAAATCAACGGTAATGCCCATCGGTGTACCAAGCTCATCATTTCGTGCATATCGCTTGCCAATGCTGGCGGAGGAGTCATCAATCTTATTGGAGATACCCAACCGCCGAAGCTTGGCCGTCAGTTTTCGAAGGAATGGCTTGAAGTCGGGATGGTTTGAAAGTGGCACAATTAGAACCTTGGTTGGTGCTACTGTTGGTGGGAATGACAAGACCTGGGAATAGTCAGCGCTGGTAATAAAAGATGGTTGGCAACACTTACACCACGAGCCTCGTCTCCTTCTCTTGACCAGTAGACTTGCTCCATCAAGCTGTAGAGGATACGTCCGATACCAAAAGATGGCTCAATGACGTTGGGTGTGTATTCCCGAGTATGTTCGGTGCGTTTTCTCTTCTCGATCTTGATCAAGGCTTTGTCTAACTCAGTCGTGCCACTACCGACACCAGGGATTTCTAGGCTGATCTTGCCATCCTTCTCGAGCTCAAGCGACAATTTCTCACGCATCTCCTGTGACAATGCGTCGACTGCAGCCTCAACAGCTTTAGCATCCTTTCTAAACTTTGGTCCAAGCTTCTTCTTATCGAGATCAGCTTCGTACTCCTCAACTGTAAGGGGCTGTGCTCTGATTTCTCGAACGACCAAGGGCGCACCCGTCTTCTTCATGTGTACAGTCAAGTCGTAGGCACTACGATCGGCGCAGCCGACACACTCTATCCATCCGTAACTAGTAAAGAGCTCAGCGTCCCAGCAATCAGCCGCATAATGGGCCATCTCGTTTGCCATGTGCTGTCGGAATCTTAGCTTTGTTTTGTCGATACCGACTTTGAGCAAGAACTCTTGTATCCTGCACAGGAAGTAGCCGAGCGTCTCGTTGTCAACCAACCCAGACGAGACAGCCTCGCCAATCGTCGTTTCATCGACCTTCGTGCTACCAGCTAATTGTGTCTTTCGGTTGAGTAAAGCGAGTTTAGTGTCCTTGACATCGGCAAAGCGAGGATGCTTCTTTCCTCCTTCGGGATCCACGAAGTGCTCAATTTCTGCCATCAAAAATTCCCTGACTCGTAGTAGACCGGACCGAGGAGAAATTTCGTTTCGAAATGATTTGCCAATGGAAGCCGAGGCGAATGGCATAGACTGCTGATTAAATTCAAGGAGCTTTTGGAAGTTCAAAAATTGTCCCTGAGCAGTCTCTGGACGTAGGTAAGCATTCGGCTTCTCTGCGCTGGGACCAATCTGTGTCTGGAACATCAAATTGAACGCTCTGGGAGGTTCCAATTCACCACCAGTCGTGGGACCCTTGATGTTGAACTTGGTGATCAGCTCCCCGAGCTCATCGCCGCCGTAGTTGTCAATCTTTGCAAGGGTTTCTTCATACTCTTGAACCACAGCATCGTCGAGCTTCTCGATCTTGGTATCCTTGATTTTCTTCTTCTTCTTTGCTTCTTTTGCCTCATCAACTTCTATCGTCTGTCCACGGGCATCTTTGTCTGCCTTCAGTCTCGCTTCTAAGACCTGTTCGACAAGGTGATCTGCTCTGAAGATTTCTCCACTCTTAGGGTCTTTGCACATGAAGTCCGCAAATTTGTCCACGTGTCCACTGGTCTTCAAGACTGCTTCCGGCGTGAGCATGGTGCAATCAACTTCCAACATGTCCTCTTCGAGAACAAAATGCTTCCTCCATGCATCCACCACGTTCGCTTGCAGAGCGCAGCCTGGAGGACCATAGTCAAAAAGACCACGTTCTCCGCCGTAGATCTCGAAGGAAGGTGTGTAGAAGAGCCTGCGACGAAGCAGCGACTCCAGGATAGCACGGTCAAGAGGCTGACCAGTTTTTGTAGTACTTGTCGCCATACTTGCGGTTGTTGAAGCTTGAGCTCTTGTGACGAATCGTGTGCTTGAAAATGCTCGCGTGCAGGACAATATCTGTGAGGTGCTCACTCGTGGTAGCGCAAGGAAGGGACGCATGCACAAGCAGTTCTATAGGCAGGCAGGAAACGAGGAGAAGAGGAAGGGTTTGTGGAGTAGAGTATCCGAAGTGAGACTCCTAATATCATGCTCATTAGTGTCAAAAATGAAGGGTGAAGGGCCGGGATCCGCGAAGCATGCAGCCAGCAGTCGGTGAATCCCTGCGATACTCAAGCCTTGCGCTGCAGATCACGGAGTTACGGTGCGGACAGTTTTCTCCATGCGCTGCGTCCAAAACTTTTTTGTCAACTCGCGCGCTTCCGATCCACCCTCGACACGTCGTTGAAGGTCGAAGAAAACTTGACAGGACATCAAACTGGGATTTTCGTATAGATCTGATCTGAACAGCCCGCAAAGTCTGGTTTTTACGAGGACCACACTGCAGCCATGCCGGTGCAGAAGCTCTCAGACAAGCATGCGCTACCGTTCAAGACGGGCAACAAGTTAAAGCGACAAGACTTGCATGTCAAGCGAAAGAAGGCAACGGATATACTCAGAAGAGAGGCACGCTTCGAGCGCAAGAAGGAGGAAGCCAAGAATCCGAGATTGAGAGAAGAACGACTACGAAGAAATGTGCCAGCAACGATCGACCGGAAGAGAGTGTACGATGAAGTCGCAGACGAACCTGAGGACGGCGGACTCGGCCAGGCTTACAGTGTCGAAGCATTGAAGAGAAGGAAGCTGGCAGAAGAGCAGGAACTTCCAGAAGATGTGTCGATTCTAGCGGAAGACCAGAATTCCGCCATAGAGGACGAGGACAACGATAGCATGCTCGAGGACGAGGACAACGACAGTATGCTCGAGGACGAGGACAAAGCAACGCCTCTGGACGACCCTCTCCCTTCTAAGTCCCAACTCCGCTCCGCCTCTACGCAGAAAGCTCGCGCTACATCTCCTAGCCGCTCAACAACCTCGACCAACCTCTCACTCGCACCCGCCGCCCTCGCTGCTAAATTCCCTACTCTTTTCACGCCACCAGACGAGCCTCGGCCTTCACCCAAGATCCTGATCACCACCTCTATCAACTCCACCCTCCACAACGCAGCACAGCTCCTCACTGGCCTTTTCCCTAACTCAAAATACATCCGCCGCTCCTCTCACCGCTACGGACACAAATTCTCCGTGCGAGAAATTTCCTCCTTCGCCGCAAACCGTGATTACACTGCCGTCGTAGTGTTAGAGGAGGACCAAAAACGGCCCTCGGGGATGACCATCGTGCACCTCCCCATAGGCCCGACTTTCCACTTCTCCATCTCGAATTGGTACGAGGGCAAAGAAATACCCGGCCACGGCAGGTCCACAGGCCACATCCCGGAATTGATCCTCAACAATTTCAGCACACCGCTCGGATTGCTGACAGCACATTTGTTCCGGTCGCTATTTCCTTCGACGCCAGAGCTGTCGGGACGCCAGGTACTCACGTTACACAATCAGCGGGACTTCATCTTCC